>Ga0310037_10000275_pt1 | contig 36809 bp, 33 predicted proteins | sample Sb_taG_11_FD_200239 | JGI IMG/M metagenome (GOLD analysis project Ga0310037, IMG submission 200239) | Peat soil microbial communities from Weissenstadt, Germany - Sb_50d_3_AS metaG (v2) (version 2) | ecosystem: Environmental > Terrestrial > Soil > Wetlands > Peat | place: Germany: Weissenstadt... | reverse complement strand
ACCCCGTGTTCACCGGTGTTGCGCTTGCCGAGCAGGACCGGCAGTTCAAGGCCGACGTGTCCTTCCGCGGGCTGCTGCTCGATGGGCGAGAGGTGCCCTTCCAGACGCCCTACTCGTTAGGGCTCTGCGATGAGACGCCCACCGTTTGGGTGATGGACCCGGTGGAGGTGCTCGCCGAGAAGATCCTCGGCTGGTGCGTCCACGGTCTCGTCAAGCACTACGCGGATGTGGCATGGGTCACGGCCGCTGCCCAGGAGTCGGGTTCGCCGCTCGCGTTCGAGTATCCAAAGCTTCGAGATGTGCTCGACGCGAAGCTCGCGACCATGCGAACGCTGCAGCCAGAGCTCTACCGCCCATTCCCAACCGTGGATGTGATCGTCGGCAAGCTCGCCCAGCCACCCGAGTTCGACCGGACACAATGGCAAAAGCTCGTTTACCTCCGGTCCCAACGCGCCGCCTTCGCTCAAGAAGACCTACGCCGCATCGTCCAAGAGATCCTCGCTCTCGAGCTACGCAGATCCCGACCACGATGACCACCAATGACCAGCCGCTCAAACTCTGGGTCCGCGAGACAGGTGAGCCGACCGAGGACATCTTCGTCTCGGGATAGGTCTTAGCGGCTTTTCGCGCCCTTCGTATTTTTCGCGCCGATCCGCCTTCTAAGCTCGGGAATCATCCCGAACTTTCAGGAGAGCAACCCGACGCCTCTCTGTTTGGGGCAGACCTGGACGCTGCTGATGGCGACGATCAGGGAGCTTCTGTGGGGGCTACCGGCGGTTTCGCGCGAGGTCCATGCCTGGCGAGCGCGCGCGGTGGCGATCCCGGATGCGCGGATCCGTCAGGACGCCCTGGAGTCGCTGGCCCGCAAGCGCCCCCATCTCGATGGCGCCGCGCTGTTCTGGATCCTGCCGCGCCGTCGCAATCTGGCGCTGCTGCGACTGCTCGTCGCCTATGAGATCACGCTCGAGTTCCTCGACAGCATGAACGAGCGCGCCGCGCACGTGGGCCAGGCAAATGGCCGCCAGCTCCATCTCGCGCTCGCCGAGGCGCTCGACCCGGACGCGCCGATATCCGATTACTACAGCCATCACCCGTGGAAGGACGACGGTGGCTATCTGCGCGCGCTCGTGGAAGCCTGCCGCAGGGGCTGCTCATCGCTGCCTTCGTACGCGAGCGTGCGTCCGCTCACGATCCGCGAAGCCACTCGCGCGCAGGTGCTCGCGCTCAACCACGACCCCGACTCCCACAGCCGCGAGGTCGCGCTCAGGGAATGGGTCTGCAGGGAGTTCCCCGACGCGGAGGAGATGGCGGAGAAGCAGAGGAAGGAAGCGAAGCAACCGCAAGAGCGGGAGCGGGAGAACTGGTTTGAGCTGAGCGGCGCGGCGACCGCCTCGCTCACCATCCACGCGCTGCTCGCGCTGGCTTCAGAACCGGGGTGCAGCGAGCGCGAGATCGAGAGCGTTCACGCCGCCTACTTCCCGGGGTTGTCGTTGACGACGACGATGCTCGACAGCTACGTGGACCGCGTCGAAGACGCCACGAACGGCGACCACAGCTACATCTCACACTACCCGAGCCACGAGGTTGCCATCCGGCGTGTGTACGAGCTCATCCGGCAATCGGTCAATGACGCGCGCCGCTTGGAGAATGGGCACAGGCACGCGGTGATCGCCGCCTGCATGGTCGCGATGTACCTGTCGCGCGACAGCGCCCGCGAGCCCGAGAGCTCGAGCGCAACTCGGCAGCTCATCCAGGCCGGTGGCTCGCTCACCAAGCTCTTGCTCCCGATCCTCCGAGCATGGCGTATCGCCTACGCCCTGCGCTCCGCCTAGGCCGCGATGCCACGAGTCGCCCCGCCCGAGCTTCCCCCCGGTTCGCGCTTGCCCGCTCCCGCTCAGACCTTCGTGTTTTGGAAGTGGCCGATTGCCTATCTAGAGCGAAACAGCTGTCGCTATGGCAGTCGTTTCACGCTGCGTGCGACCAATTATCCGCCGCTTGTTTTCCTGTCTGACCCGGCAGAGATAAAGACAATAATGGCCGCGCCCGCCGATGTGCTGCATCCGGGGAAGGGCGCCGCGACGGTCGAGCCGCTGGTCGGCGAGCAATCGTTCATGCTGTCAGAGGGCGAGGCGCATCTCGTTGGCCGCCGGGCGCTCCTGCCGGCCTTTCACGGCAAGGTCGTGCAACGGCACTCGCAGATGGTGATCGATGCCGTCCGGCGTGAGGTGAGGTCATGGCCCAGAGACGTCCCTTTTGCGCTCCATCCACGCCTGCGCGCGCTGACGCTGGAGGTCATTCTGCGGACCGTCTTCGGAGCCTCCGCGGCGGTCCTCGACGAGCGCCTGTGCGTGCTGCGCGACCGACTGCTGGAGATGCTGTCCGTGACCGAGAGCCCCGTCTTTCCGGAGCCACTGCTGCGTCACGGCCCGGGACGAGCGATCTGGGAGCGCTTCCTGCGCGCCCGCTCGCGGGTCGATGAGCTGATGTTCGCGCTGATCGAGGAGCGCCGGCACTCGAGCGATGGCGCCGCTGACGCCCTCGAAATGTTGCTGGGCGCCCGCAACCCGGACGGCTCTGAGATGTCGAGGAAACAGGTCCGCGACAACCTCATGTCGATCGTAGTCGCCGGGCACGAGACGACTGCCTCAGAGCTCGCCTGGGCGTTTCAGCTGCTCGCCCACAACCCCGCTGTGCTGGAGCGGCTCGTCGAGGAGATCGACCGCGGCTCTTCAGAGGAGTACCTGACGGCGACGGTCCAGGAGGTGCTCCGCCACCGGCCGGTCTTCCTCTTTGCCATACCCCGATCGGTGGCGCGGCCGATCGAAATCGGCGGCTGGAGCTATCGCCCACCAGCGCAGCTGTTGGGCTGCATCTATCTGGCCCATCACGACTCCTCCATATATCCCGAGCCTTACGAGTTCCGGCCAGAGCGCTTCCTGGGAAAGCCGCCGAGGACATCTACGTGGCTGCCATGGGGCGGGGGTCGCAAGCGCTGCCCCGGCCTGCATATGGCCACCCTGGAGATGCGGACCGTGCTGCGCGCCGTGCTCTCGGAGCTGACCCTGCACCCGGCCGCCAGGCAGCTGGAGCACCCCCGCTGGCGGAGCGTGATCGTCACCCCGCACGCCGGCGCGCGCGTGGTGCTCCACCGGCGTCGCAATCGATGTTGGCCGGCGAATAAGTAGCGACGCGTCGCTAAGAAGGGGGTCGCGTAGTTGTCAGTATCGGTTGAACGATGGCTGACAATGGACTTTCAATCGCGCTGACCAAAACACAGATCGATCAGGTGATCCGTGAGACCTCCGGGGGCGGTGGCCTGTCGAGCCTGCTGGTCGGGCTGGCCGATCCACAGGCTCTGCACACAGCCGCACTCGCGCTGATGGACGATGAGCGTCTCTCCCGCTCGCTCTTGCGTGCGCTGCTCGTGCTCGTCTCCTTTCCGCCCGACGGGGCCGATCGCGCGCTCTCAGATGTGGCGCACGACCTACACATGTCCCCGAGCACCACACACCGCTACATCTCGACGTTCGTGGAGGTCGGGCTGCTCGAACGAGACCCGGCCTCGCGTAGATACAAACGCCCGGTGGCGTCGTAAGTAAGGGTAAGGGTCCGTAGATGAGCGCTCGCCTTCGGTGAGCGTCCCAGACCCGGCGACCCTGATTTTTCCCCTTCAAGACACGATCCGGCCTTCGGCCGGGGGGACCCGCCTGCGCCGGCCATGTGGCCGTGATTTGGTCCGGCCTGCGGCCGGAGGTCCCGCCTGCGCCGGCCATGTGGCCGTGATTTGGTCCGGCCTGCGGCCGGAGGGGGCCCACCTCCGCCGGCCATGTGGCCGTGATTTGGTCCGGCCTGCGGCCGGAGGGGGCCCACCTCCGCCGGCCATGTGGCCGGCTCCGGCACCCCTTGGCACCCCTTGGCACCCCTCGCTAGCCGGCGGGGCCTACGCCACCGGTCGGGGAGGGGCTCGCGCCGCCGCCGCTCGGTGCGGGTGAGGATGGAGTCGCGGGCGTGGAGGGAGCAGGCGAAGGTGCGCTCGGGGCTTCGTGAGCGGGCGCTGACGGAGACGGTGATGCGGTGTGTTCTTGTTCGGGGGAGCCCGCTTTGCCCGTCCCTCCGCCGGTTTCGTTTCCGGTGGCGCTCGGAGGGGAGGATTTGCCATTCGCGTTGCCTGTGCCGCTCGTCCCGGGAGTGGCCGTCCCGCCCGAGCCGGTCTTGGTGGGCGCAGAGGACGCCGCGGGGACTTCGGGCGCGCCCGTTGTGGAGGCTTCGCCCGATTCGCCGGTGCTCGCCTTCTTGTGGCCCTTGGCCGCAGCGCGCGCGGCCGCTTCTTCGGCGCGGGTCTTGTCGATCCCGAGCGCCGAGATCATGAAGTTGTGCCAGATCAACGCGGGGAAGGTGCCGCCGAGCACCGGGTTGCCGTTGAAGTCGGTGGTCATGGGCACGAGACTGTTGGGATAGCCGACCCAGACCGCAACCGTGTACTTGTGGTTCCAGCCGACGAACCAGGCGTCGCCGTAGTTGGAGGTCGTGCCCGTCTTGCCGGCGGCAAATTCGCCGAGCGCGGCGGCTTTGGCGGTGCCGTACTCGAGCACGGTCTCGAGCATCGTGGTCTCGGTGGCCGCGACTTCGGGAGGGAGCACCGACCTGGTCTCGACCTGATTGACGTCGAGGTGCGCGCCATCGGGGAGCCTGTTCGAGCCGGCGTCGACTTCCTGGATCGCCACGGGCGCGTCGTCTTCGGCGAGCGTGCCGCTGACGCGCCGGCCACCGTGGGCGATCGTCTCGTAGGCATGCGCCATGTCCAGGGGCGTGACGCCGACGGTGAGCCCACCGATCGTCATCGCCGCGTTGGTCGAGAGCGGCGTCGTGATTCCCATCTTGTGGGCCAGCCGGGCAATCTTTGTCGTTCCCACCTTCAGCCCGACTTCGGCGTAGATCGAGTTATCCGAGAAGGCCGTAGCGCCGGTCAGCGTGTTGGAGCCGGAGTAGGCGCCTTCGTCGTTGTGGACGACGAACTTTTCGGGCCCATGGGGAGTGTGCCGGTAGAGCACCTTCTGCTTGGACGTCCACACCGAATCCGGCGAGATGCCATCCTCGAGCGCCGCGGCCAGGTCGAACGCCTTGAACGAGGAGCCGGGCTGGCGCTCGCCGTTGGTGGCGAGGTTGAAGGGGCTTTCGTCGTAGTTGCGCCCGCCGACCATCGCTCGCACCTCGCCGGTTGAGTTTTCGATCGCCACGAGCGAGGCGGTGGGGCCGCCGGAGTAGGCGAGGTAGTTGTTGACGGCCTGTTCGGCGGCGCGCTGCAGTTCGAGGTCGAGCGTGGTCTTGATCTTCAGGCCGCCGTCGAAGGCGCGGGTGGGCCCGTAGCGTTCGATCACCTGCTGCTGCACCCAGCTCGTGAAGTAGCCCGCGTCGACCCCTTCGACCGTCTGCTCTCGAGGGGCCTGGATGTCATGGGGCGCGGGTAGGGCCTGCTTGACGCTTTCTTCGTACACGGGCCTCTGGAGGTAGCCCTGGTCGAGCATCTGACGCAGGACGACTTCGCGACGCGCTTTGGCTGCTTCGGGGTGGAGCGCCGGGTCATAGCCAGAGGGGTTCTGAATGATGCCGGCGAGCAGGGCCGCCTCCCATGGCTGGAGCTGCTTGACGCACGGTTCGTGGGTCGGCGTGCCGCAGCCGAGGTGGTTGACATCGTGCCCGAAGTAGGTCTGCGCGGCGGCCTCGATGCCATACGCCCCGTTGCCGAAGTAGATCGTGTTGAGATAGGCGGCGAGGATCTTTTCCTTGTTCCACTCATGGGAGAGCTGGTAGGCGAGGGCCGCCTCCCTGAGCTTCTCGAAGATCGTGCGGTGGGACTGGGCCTGGAGGGCGTTCTTGATGAACTGCTCCTCGATCGTCGAGGCGCCCTGCGTGCCGCCCTTGTGGAGGACGTCGTTGACGAACGCGCGCGCGATCGCGCGGATGTCGACGCCGCTGTTCGTCTCAAAGCGCTTGTCCTCGATCGAGATCACCGCCTCCTTGACGATCGGGGGGATCTGCGCGGGGGTGAGGATGACCCGGTTCTGTTCGCTGAGGACGCCGAGGGGATGCCCGAGATCGTCGAGCAGTTCCGAGCTCTGCTCGTTCTTGAACTGCGAGAACTTCGTCAGCGACGGCAGGTCGGAGGCGACCGACACGAATATGCCGAATACGAACGAGACGAGGCCGAGCAGCAGGACGGCGAAGAGGATCAGCAGAAAACGCAGCCGCTTCAAGCGCGGCTTCGGTGGGGCGGGAATGTCGGGGCGGTCGTCCTCGCTCATGAGCTCCTGCGGGCGGCGGCGGTGGTGTGGGCCGCGGCGCGAGGCCTACGGCCACGATGACTTCCACCGGGGCGGGCGAGAGTCTAGCAGCGCGGGAATGGACCTTTTCATGCCGGCCGGCAAGGCGCTTCGCGGGCCGGCCGGCCTGAAAAGCCGCCTCCCCTGCTGGCGGAAAAATAGCCCAGATTCCCGCAAGTTGCGTATTTCATCGGCCCGTGACCGGCCGCTCCGCGGGCAGCACAGCTTGGCTGATTTGACGGTTTGCGCCTCGTCGTCGTGCACTAGCATTGGATGTCGATGCCCGACGCCCCCGACGCGGCCGCCGCAGACCCGGCGCACGACGAGACTGAGGCCGCCGAGGACACGGGCAAAGAGGCCGCCCGATTCGAGCGCAATGCGGTCGACAGCCTGCCGCGCGGGGCGCTGGCGGACAAGCTTCTACGCGCGCGCGCGCGCGGGCGCGCACTGCGCGTCAAGTTCGGCATCGACCCTACGGCGCCCGACATCCACCTCGGCCACGCGGTCATCCTCGGCAAGCTGCGCGAGTTCCAGGACGCCGGCCACAAGGTGGTGCTGATCGTCGGTGACTACACCGCGCGCGTGGGCGATCCCTCCGGGCGCTCGGAGTTGCGCCCGATGCTCTCCGAGGAGGAGATCGACGGCAATGCCGCGACCTTCCAGGAGCAGGCGCTGAAGATCCTCGACCCCGATCCCGAGCGCCTGGAGGTGAGGCGCAACGGCGAGTGGCTCGACATGTCGATGGCCGAGGTGCTTGCGCTCGTGCGCACGACGACCGCCGCGCAGCTGCTCGAGCGCGACGACTTCGCCAAACGCCTCTCGGCCTCGGAGCCGATCTCGATGCTCGAGCTGCTCTACCCGCTGCTGCAGGGCTATGACTCGGTGGCGGTCCGCGCGGATGTCGAGCTGGGGGGGACCGACCAGAAGTTCAACCTGCTCCTCGGCCGCGACATCCAGCGCGCCTACGCACAACCCGAGCAGGCGATCCTGACGATGCCGATCCTCGTCGGCACCGATGGGCAGCGGAAGATGTCCAAGTCCTACGGCAATCAGATCGGCATCACCGACGCGCCCGAGGAGATGTACGGGAAGGCGATGAGCATCCCCGACGAGGCGATGGGCGAGTACCACCGGCTGCTGCTCGGCGAGGGGTCGCCCGGGGAGGGCGCCGCCGCGCGCGACTCAAAGCGCGCGCTGGCTCGCGGGCTCGTGACGTGGCTGCACTCCGCCGCTGACGCGGCGGCGGCCGAGGCCCACTTCGACCGGGTGTTCGTGCAGCGAGGGACACCGGACGAGATCGAGGACGCCACCTTCCAGGCCGGCCCTCGAGGTCTCGTGCACCTCCCGGGCGTGATCGCTGAGGAGTTCGGGGTCTCGCGCTCAGAGGCGCGCCGCCTGATCGACCAGGGGGGCGTGACGCTCGGCGAGGAGCCGCTGGCCTCGGGCGAGCACGACGTCGCTGCCGACCGCGCGAACGGGCAGGTGCTGAAAGTCGGCAAGCGCCGCTTCCGCCGGTTGCGGTCGGGCTGAGCGCCGCCAGGCGCGTATTCCGTCCTCAGCGGCAATGAATCGCACGGCGCATGCGGTAGTTTGACGTTCATCCAACTACGAGAGGGAGGCGTCCGATGCATGCTGTTCTGATCGAGGTAGATACCAGCGGGCAGCCGGATCCGCAGGCCGGGCTGAAGAACCTGCGGGAGGAGACGGTGCCTAGAGTCAGCCAGGCGCCTGGATTCCAGGCCGGGTACTGGCTCAGGCCGCTCGGCGACGCGAAGGGGACCGCCTTGATCGTGTTCGATACCGAGGAGCATGCCGAGGCGGCTAGCTCGGAGGTGAGCGTGGGCGCCAGCGCTGGCCCGGGGGTGACGGTCGTGCGCAGCGAGGTGCGTGCGGTCGCAGCCTCGGCCTGACCGGCGATCGATCTGGTCCGCCCTTTGCCGACGCATCGGGCGGGACGACGGCCGGCCGGACCGCGCTGTCGCCCTTTGCAGGTGCGGGTTCGCTGTGGATGGTGACGCTTCCTGCCATGGGAACCCGAGAGCGACGGGTTCGGGTTCGAGCCTTTACACCGCCTGCTTTGAGATAGAGGGGTCGGGTCGCCCGCCATCGAGCCGTTTGCGTCATGGAGGCGCAGGCCCGCGGTTCGTGATCGCCGTTGGCGGTCAGTCCGCGGGGGCGACGGCGCATCCACTCCGCGCTGCGGCGCGCTTGAGGTCTTCGTCCCAGGTGATGAGCGTGGTGTCGGTGCCGAGCGCGAGCGCGCTCGCGAGGTGGACGGCGTCGTATCCGCGCAGTTCGAGCTCCTCGGCAAGCTCACCCGCCCGCCGCGCGAGCGCACCATCGATTCCGACCAGCGCCAGCTCACTCTGCAATGACTCGAGCTCCTTGCGCGCCCGACCGTACTCAGTGGCGCTCAGCCGACGGCCACGACGGGCGGCAGCGAGCGCCGCGCGACCCTCGGGATAGCACAGGATGCTAGACGCCGCCCGAAGCCGCGTGCCCCACAGCTCGGCCACCAGCTCAGAGCCGGGCTCGACAACAACAAGCTTGACGAGCGCAGAGGTGTCGAAGTACAGGATCAGCGGCGCTGCTCGGCGACGAGCTCGGAGACTGAGCCGCGCGCGTTCACGCGTGCCCGGCGCGAGCTGCGTGCACGCGCTGGCGGGGTGATGAGACCTCGCCTGATCAGGTCCTCGAGCGGACCCTCGCCATCGACGGCAGACAACCGCGCGATCGGCTGACCGCGACGCGTGACCATGATCTCGGCGCCCTGCGCGACGTGCTCGAGATGCTCGCTCAACCGATCATGGAGCTCACGCACCCCTATCTCATACCCCTGACCATGTAGCGTCATATATACGATCGTAGCAGCTACACGACCTCCGCCAAGCGCCTTCCTGCTCGTCACGGATTTGTCATGGCTTATCGGATTTCAATGGTCTGTCGTATCGCTCGACGCGGGCCTACCCACGGGTTGGGATAGCATTGTTTGTCTACACCAACCTCATCTGCGCGAAGCTCGCCGTGCGCTCGTAGGCGGCCGTCACGCGGTCCAATGCGCGCCACGGATCGGCCGATCTCCGATCGGTCGCATGGACCTTCCCGTGTCCTCCCACCTCAGAGCTTGTTGTGTGCCTCCGCGCGGCTGTAGAGCAGGGAGAGCAGGCGTCGCTCGGTCGCAGCGGGGACCGGGTGCGGATCGCCCGTGGCGTTGAGCGTGATAACCGTCGATCCGACAATGAACGCAAAGAAGTCTTCGTAGTAGTTGGAACGGCCTGTCGTGCCTGTCATGCCGAAGTCTGACTTGGCCGTCGTCCGCAGCCCGTAGACCCGCACGTTTCGCAATGGCGAGGGGGGCGCAGAGACCTCGATCTGGGTGAGGATCGGTTCCCTGGACCTATGTTCAGCCTGACTTTCTGCGCTGCCGAAGAATTGCTTGAAGCACGCACGCCCGCGAGCACTGACGGCAGCCTGGAGCGCTCGGCGCCGAGAGGCTGTAGATGTTTATAATCTTTCAAGACTTCCTATCGTTGTGCCGATGTAGTAGCCTGGTTGGAGCAAGCAACGAGCCCATGAGCATCCTTTCGCCTTCCGATCGAGCCGTCCTGTGGCGCACCGCCATCACGAGTGGGCCTGAGGAGCGCTCGTCGCTTCTCAGGGTTCTTGCTGCCGAGATTCTCGCCAGCGTCGGCCGACGCCTGGACCTCTACGGTGGCTACGAAGATGAGGTCATTGAGACCGTGGAGATCCTTGATCGGTCTGGGCTCCTTGGGCGCGACGACCTTCGCGAGGCATTCGAGGAGGCAGACGAGGACGAGGACCACGCAGAGACATTCACCGCGCTTCTGATCAGTCATCTCAGCGCTGCCGCGGACATCGAGCGGCTCGGTGTGGGGGTCCGGCTGAAGGCCATGCGACTCGCCAGTGCCTGGCAGCTGCATATCGCCGATCGCGCGCAAGCCGGGCGTCAATGGCTGACCGCCGCCCAGGTCGCGGCGAAGTACGGCGTCACGCCTCAAGCCGTCTACAAATGGATAGCTTCTGGGCGGGTACGGGCAGAGCAGACGCCAGGCGGCTCTTGGCGGCTGCCGGCTGACCAGTTCGCGCACGACAACATCAAGCCCGACGTGACGATGGGGCTGAAGGCGCAACTGCTGGCACGAGTCGCCGACAGCCCGACTCCCTCGGACGAGGAGTTGGCCGTCGAGATCGTCGAGCGCCGCCGCTCCTGAATGCTCGTCTGTTTCGACGCGACTGTCCTTTGCGGGGCCATTCGCAAGCCGACCGGATACAACTTCAAGCTGCTGGAGCTCGCGGCGGGAGGTGCGGTCCTCAGCGGCTTTACGACCGACATCGCCGGCATGGAGTTCATACGTAACGCGCTCGATGGGCTCAGCGGGGTGATCTACGATATGGAGATGATTGAAGCGTTCCTTGACCACTTCGCGCCGCTGTTCAATCCGGACAACATCCAGCCCTCGCCGATCGGCCGGGCCCTGCCGATGCAGGTGTCGCTCCACAATCGCCCCATCGGGGAGGTCGTGTATGAACTCACCGGACGGACACACGATGAGCTACTCGCCGGACTCCCCCAGACACGGAGGGGGCGCGAGCACGCTCGACGCGCGTCGTCTATCTCGGAGACGACGATCACGGACGTGTGCTGGAGGTCATGGTGGTCGAGGGCAAGCACGGCGAGCTGCTTGTGATCCATGCAATGAAGCTGCGCGACAAGTACCGAAAGCGTTACGAGGATCAGAAATGACAAAGTTCACGACAGCTAGCGGCGAGGTACTCACCGACGAAGACATTGAGGCGCTTGCCGATGAGGCGGAGCGCGGCTATGACCTCAGCAAGGCCACAAAGGTTACGATCGGAAGGCCATCCCTCGGCATCACTGGTGCCTCCCCGCGTGTGCAGGTGCGTGTGGATCCCAAGCTCGCCAAAGCGCTTCAAGCCCGTGCCCGCCGCGAGCAGCGCTCCGTCAGCGAGATCGCCCGCACCGCTCTACGCGAATACATCGAGCGCGCAGCCTGAGGCTGAACGGACCTGCTTGGCTCCGGTCATCGTCATCGGGCAGGAGTCGTCCGGGAGACGGCAGCATCGCCGAGTCCGAGCCCCAAGCAGCACTCAGGGGGAGGTGCTCCAGAGTTTCACGAGATCGCCGGGGCCGTCCCGAGGATCTCCGAGGCGCTGCCACTTGTAAGCCTGCTCCAGTTGCCGGCCGCGCTGGAAGTGATGCCGAGCGCCAGGAGCATCGCTGCTGTGATCGGCACACCACGAGTGCGCAACAGGCCGATCATCGGAGTGCCATCCCGTTGGAGGCAAGCGTCCTCCCAGTCCCAATTGAGCCTCACAAGCGGGCCGCGAGCGCGGGTTGGCGCTCGTGCGCTATCGGAGTTGGCGGGCGCTCGATTCCCGAGAGCCAGTCGGGGTGATTTGCGATCAGCGCGGTGAGCCGCTCTGAGGCCATCGGCGCTCCGAAATAGAAGCCCTGCGCGAGGTCGCAGTCGAGTGCCTGGAGTCGCGCGGCCTGGGCCACGGTCTCCACGCCCTCGGCGATCACCTGCAGGTTGAGTGCGTGCCCCATTTGGATGATGGCCGCGACCAATGCGCCAGCCCGCGGCGCCACGATATCTCCGATCAGCGTTCGATCGATCTTGACGCTCTGGAAGGGGAGGGCGCTGAGATAGCTCAAGGAGCTGTAACCCGTCCCGAAATCATCCAGCGACAGGCGCACGCCGAGATCGTGCAGCGACTCGAGACTGAGCCGCGCCTCGTCGAGGCACTCGATCAGAACGCTCTCGGTTATCTCGAGCGTGAGGAAGCCGGGCGCGATTCCCTCCGCGGCAATCACCTCGCTTACCAGATCGGACACTCCGTCGGACTCGACAAGCTGTCTGGTCGAAACGTTGACCGCGACCCCGGCAAAGCCTGCCTCCTCTTGCCAGCAGGCACAGTCATGTGCTGCTTGACGCATGATGCGCGCGCCGAGCTCATAGATCAGGCCAGAGTCCTCAGCAACAGGAATGAAGTCGATTGGCCCGACAGGACCCCAGTCGGGGTGTGTCCAGCGGGCGAGGGCCTCGGCGCCGACGATCTGATGAGTATGCAGGGACACCAGCGGCTGATAGTGGACGTAGATCTGGTCATCAGCGGCGAGCGCCGCTCGCAGCGCTGACTCGGTTCGAACGCGGCCGAGAACCTGCGAGCGGATCTCTGAGCGGAAACGCTCAGATCGGCCGCGACCGGCGGCCTTGGCTCGACGCAGGGCGGTGTCCGCATCGCGCAGGAGGTCGCCGGCGGTGGAGTCGATTGTCCTGCAGGCTATGCCGATACTCCCACTGACTGAGTATTCAACGCCGCTGAGCACCTCCGGTCCCTTCAGCACGCGCGTTAGCCGGTCTGCCATCTCGCTGGCGCTCGCCTCGGATGGAAGCGCCTCGAGTAGCACCGCAAATTCGTCGCCGCCAAAGCGCGCGAGCGTGTCCCCCGCGCGCATCGCGCCCGTAAGCCGGGCCGCCACTCGGCGCAACAGCTCGTCGCCGGCATCGTGTCCGAGGCTGTCATTGACGAGCGTAAAGCGATCGAGGTCGATCAGCAGAACAGCTATCAACTGGCCGCGCCGATCGCTTCGCGGGAGCGCATGGTCGACGCGATCGAGGAACAGCGTCCGGTTTGGCAGTCCGGTCAGCTCGTCGTAGAGCGTCTGATGGAGAATCGTCTCTTGCGCGCGCATCGCGGGCGTCACATCGCGCGCGATGCTGGAGGCGCCGATCACGTGGCCGTCGAGGTCGCGGATCGGCGAGACCGCCAGAGATATGGTGACCAGCGAGCCGTCCTTGCACAACCGCTCGGTCTGATAATCCTCGACGTGCTCGCCACTGAGCACGCGGCGCAGGATGTCCTGGCCCTCGCCGCCATGATCGGGCGGGATCAGCATGCTGACCGGCTGGCCGATCACCTCAGCGGCCGCGTACCCGTACAATCGTTCGGCGCCGCGATTCCAAACAGTGATGAGTCCCTCGCGGTCCTTGCCGAAAATCGCGTCCTGCGAGGATTCCACGATCGCCGCCGCCGCGTCAGGCAGCCGTGACCATGTGGTCCCGGCCGAGAGCGGTCGGGATTGTCGGCCATTTCGCCGTATGCCCAAACGTGTCAGGGCGGTAAGGACCGCAGGACGGCTCATCATTTGGACCTAATCGGCTCCCCGGATTCCAACGGGACAGTAGTTAACCCCGACTCGGCTGGCGCACCGCTCGACATGCGCGGCACGGCCGCGCTCGATATCACCGCTCATGCTGGCGCCGATCGCTGCCGAAGCTCAATAGAGAGCGATGTCCGTTCCCGTGGACGCCCCACTCCCGGAGCCCGCCAACGCGCGAGAGAGCGCGTGGCGAGCTGTCTGGGAGGAGCACCGCGCGGGATTGCTCGCAAAGGTGAGCGTGATCGAGCATGCGATCGCTGGGCTGGGCACGGCTGAACTCGACGAGCAGCTTCGCGGCGAGGCTTACCGCTCCGCGCACATGCTCAGTGGGTCGCTGAGCATGTTCGGCTTCACGCACGCCTCAGAAGCCGCACACGAGCTTGAGTTGGAGTTTGCGCAGCCAGCGCGGGCGCATGCGCCGGCCCTCTCGAGCCTCGTGGCGATCGTCCGTGGTGGGCTCGACGCCGAGCAGCTCGCACCGGGGCGAGCCAGTGTCCCGCAGGCCGAGAAGCGACGCGGCCGAACGCCGCGCTCCCACGCCCTCAAGCGCTGGCGGAGCGGGTCTCCTCCTCGGACATGATCTCAGCGACTCGGGCTGAGAGCTCCGCGGGCGTGAATGGCTTGTGTAGAACGCCGATGCTCCGCTCGTCGAGGCCCCGACTGAGGAGCTGGCTATCGGCATAGCCCGACATGAACAGGATGCGCGTCGAATAGCCGAGCGGGGCCAGGCGGGCGACGAGCTCCGGCCCGCTGATGTCTCCCATCACCACGTCGCTGAGCACGAGGTCGACCTGACCGCCCTTCTGCTCGAGGTATGTCAGGGCGTCGCGGCCGTTGGCGGCCTCCTGCACTCGATATCCTGACTCCTCGAGCACGGAGCGCACGAGTCGCCGCACGGCCGACTCGTCCTCCACGACCAGGACGACGCGCGCCTCTATGTGCTCCCCCGATCCCGCGAGATCGTCATCCGCGTCAATCGCGGCCGGAAGATAGATGGAGAAGGTGCTTCCGCGTCCCGGCTGCGTGTCCACCGTGATCGTTCCCGATGCCTGCTCGACGATCCCAAACACGGTGGCGAGCCCGAGCCCAGTGCCCTTTCCGCGCTCCTTGGTCGTGAAGAAGGGCTCGAAGATGCGGGCCCTCGTCTCGCTCTTCATCCCGCTGCCGTTGTCGGCGACCGTGAGCAGGACCCATTGGCCCGCGGCCAACCCGAGCTCGGCTGCCCGCGCGTCGTCAAGGTCGATATGCGTGGCCCCGACCCGCATCTCGCCCCCGTCTGGCATCGCGTCACGGGCATTGAGCACGAGGTTGACGAGCACCTGCTCGAGTTGCCCCGGGTCGGCGCGCACCGGCGAAAGGTCGTCGGCGACCTCGACCAAGAGGCCGGTGTCCCTGTCGATCAAGCGATGAAGCATCGGTTGGATGCCGCGTATCAGGGCACCGAGGTCGACGAGCTCTGAGACGCTCGGAGCGCGACGGCCGAACGCTAGAAGTTGGGCGACCAGCTCGCCTGCTCGGCCAGCTGCTTGACTGATCTCCCGAAGCTGTGTGAGCGATGTGTCGTCCTTGACCCGTCCGAGCAAGAGATCGGTATAGCCGCTGATGACCACGAGCAGGTTGTTGAAGTCGTGTGCCACGCCGCCGGCGAGCTGGCCGACCGCATCCATCTTCTGAGCCTGGATGAGGCGCTCTTCGAGCTCGCGACGAGCCGTCACGTCCACCGTCACGCCGTGCAGTCGCGACTCGCTGTCGTCACCGAGGGCGACGCGCACGCGATCGCGCACCCAGACCACCTGCCCGTCGGCGCTACGTACGCGGTATTCGTGGTCGTGGTCGCTCGCGCGGCCGATCGCCTCCTGGAAGTAGAGCTCGGCGAGCTGAAGGTCGTCGGGCTCGACGATCCGCTGCCAGAAATCATCCTCGTCGAGCCACGCGGAGAGTGGGTAGCCGAGCGTGTCCTCCGCGCGCTTGCTGACGAAACTGAACCGGCGTCGCTTCACGTCGGCCTCCCAGACGATCGCGTCGATCTCGTCCAAGATCGAGACGAGCCGTTCGCTCCCGGTCTCCGTCTCGGCGTCGGCCGTTTGCTCGCGCGCGAGCTCAGCGTATTCGAGCTCGGCGGCTCGCCGGTCGCTCACGTCGCGGACGATGCTCAGGACGAAGTCCTCTGAGTCGACGCTGATCGGGCTGAGGCTGATCTCGACGGGGAACTCACTGCCGTCCTCGCGCTGGCCGCAAAGCTCCAGATCGGTCCCCATCTCTCTCAAGCGCGGCTCGGCGGCGTAGCCGACCCGCTGGTCGATGTGCGCGAATCGAAACCGCTCGGGAATGAGCACCTCGACATCGCGGCCGAGCAGCTCACCGGGCCGGTAGCCGAAGAGGCCCTCGGTGCGTTGGTTGACGAGCGTGATCTGACCACTCGCGTTGACGAGCACGATCGCGTCCGGTACTGAATCAAACAGCGCTTCGAACAGACTCATACGGAGTCAATGATCCCTGATTTCGACCTTCAGAATTACAAGGCTATCGAAAACTCTGCCGTCAGGGAGCTCGCCAGCCGACTTGCTAGCCGCATTTTCCGCAACTTTAGGTGCGGAGATCCGTCAGAGCAAACGTTCTCGAAGTGCGACGCGCGTCGAGGTGGCAGCGGCGTGCAGCTCGACGAGTTGCTCCAGCTTGATGGCTGGGTCCTGGTTTCTGCTGCTCTGCTCCAATCGTTGGCAGCTGAGTGCGAGCCGGGTTGCCCCGACGCTCGCGCTGCTGCCGCTGAGGAGATGCGCGGCACGCCTGCGCTCGCTGGAATCGCCGCGACGAATCGCGTCCTCGATCGCAGTCATGCATCTGGGCAGCGATCTCTCAAACGCCTGGATGAGGCTTTCGCGCATCTCCACGGTCAGTTCCTCGCGGAGCTCACGCACGATGGCATCGTCGAATGCCTCGCCCGCATTCCCGGCGATGGGCTCGAGCCTGGACGGGGCAGCGCCATGCGCTTGGTGAAAATGGGGGTCCTGCTCCCAGCCGGGCAACTGCTGATGCAGAATGGCCGCGAGCTCGTCGGCTCGAACGGGCTTGCTCAGGTAGGCATCCATCCCGGCGGCCAGGCAGCGCTCGCGGTCGCCGGTCATCGAATGCGCGGTCATGGCGATGATCGGCACGTGGTGGCCGTGCTCTGCCTCGCGGATGCGCCGTGTCGCCTCGTATCCGTCGATCTCCGGCATCTGACAGTCCATCAGGATGGCCGCGTAATCGTTGGCCAGGGCCATCTCCACAGCCTCGCGACCGTTGTGGGCAACGACTGTGCGCAGTCCTTGTTTGACCAGCAGGGCCGTGGCGACGGCGTCGTTGATCTGGTTGTCCTCGGCGATCAGGACGAGTGGCCCGTTCGGGTTCGCGGGCGTCTTTGCTCGTGGCTCTCGTTCGCGGTGCGAAGGCGAATCCGCGATCGCCTGGGTCACGGCGTTGTAGAGCTGCGATTGCCGTACTGGCTTGCGCAATACAGCCGAGACACCAAGATCGGGGAACGCCGTGCGCTCCAGCGGAGCGGAGCTCAGGATCACCATGTGCAGCCCACGCAACACGGGGCGCGCGCGGATGGCGCGAACCAGTTTCATGCCGTCCGCCTGCGGCATATCGAGATCGAGCACAACGAGCTGAAAGGGCACGCCGCCGCGCGCCGCTTGCTCGAGCTCCTCGATTGCCGCGCTCGGGCTGTCAACGCTCTCGCTCGCCAGGCCCCACCCCCGCAGATAGTGCGCGAAAATCGTGCGGTTGGTCTCATAGCCGTCGACGACGAGGGCACGCAGGCCCAGGAGCTCAGGACGGGACCGGAATGGCTTGTTGGGGGTTGCCACAGCCGGCAGATTGGCCGTGAACCAGAACGTGCTGCCCCCGCCCGCGCGCGGTCCCGCCCCGATCGCGCCGCCCATCTGATGCGCGAGCTCGCGCGCGATCGTCAAACCGATGCCCGTGCCGCCGAACAGCCTGGTCGTGGATTGGTCGGCCTGTACGAACGGCTCAAACAGTCGCGCCGCCTCGTCGGCTTCGATGCCGACGCCGGTATCGGAGACCGCGAAGCGCACCATGTCGGCTCCATCGCCGGATACACGCACGAGTACCTCCCCGGCGCTGGTGAACTTGATCGCGTTGGAGAGCAGGTTCAGCAGGATCTGACGCAACCGACCCCGATCGCCGTTGACCGTCGTGGCTAGATTCGCATCGATCGAGTGGCCGATTGCCAGACCCTGAGCGTGCGCCTGCTCGGCGAGCATCTGACAGGCCTCCTCGACGGCGCCGCGCAGCTCGAAATCGATCGGATCGAGCTCGAGATGCCCCGCTTCGATCTTCGAGAAGTCCAAGATGTCGGTGATGATCGCGAGCAGCGCCCGACTCGATGCCTCCAGCGCATCGGCATACTCGCGTTGAACCCTATCCAGCGAGGTGTCGTTCAACAGGTTGGTCATCCCGATGACCCCGTTCAGCGGCGTGCGAATCTCGTGACTCATGTTGGCGACGAACTCCGACTTCAGGCGCGAGGCCTCGACGGCTTCCGCGAGGATCGTCTTCTGGCCGGTGAGGTCTGTGGAGATGCCGGCGATCGCGGTCACCTTCCCGTTCTCGGTGCGAACGGGGAACTTCAGCGACAGATAGCTGCGGGGACCTTCTTGCGTGTCGATCTCCTGCTCGAAGGACATCGCGGTGGCGCTGTCGATCACCGCCCGATCGGTAGCCCTGATCTGCCTCGCGGTGATCGGTGAGCCGATCTGATCCTCGGAGCGGCCGAGCACCTGCTCCGCCTTCAGGCCGCGAATACGTTCGAACTCGCGATTGACCAACAGATAGCGGCTGTCCGCGTCCTTGACGTAGATCGCGGCGTTCGCGTTGTCCAGGATGCCCTGGAACCGTTCGCCGGTGATGCGCAGGGACAGCTCTCGTTCCTCGAGCGTGCGCGACATCGCATTGAATGCCCGAACCAGGGCGCCGAGCTCGCCTCGCTGCTGCCCCCGGACCTTTGTGCCGAGCTTGCCCTCGCTCAACGCCGCCGCCGCATCGGCAACGCGACGGACGGTGCTCAGTACGGCTCGAGCGAGATAGATGTTGAGCGCCCCCGTGAGGAGGGCAAGTACCGCAAACCCACACGCTGCGACGATCAGGGCCGTTCGTGGACTAGCGGGGCCGAGTCCGCCGATGCCCAGCACGAGCAGCACGAGCACTCCCACGATGATCGTGAGCAGGACGCCAATGGCGCCGAACACCCCTGAACGCAAACCGACTGGACGGGCGAAGTCCATCAGTCGATACCATATCGACCAGCAAGGCGTCCAAATTAGGGTCGCTCACGCCGCTCGGTGGCATGAGCGTCGATCGAGTCCAGCAGGGCATCGGTCAGAACCTGTGGCGCGACGCCCTTGCGCAGATAGGCCACTGCTCCCGCCTGCATGAACTCACGCACGACCCCGTCGGACTCATCGATGGACAAGACCACGATCGCGGTGTCGGGAGCGACCTCGTGGATCCCGCGAACGGCGTGCAAGCCGCCACCCCCGGGCATCTCGACGTCGACGAGGGCGGCGTCCGGCTGACTGGCCTTGGCGAGCTTGACGGCCTCCTCGCCGTCGGCGGCGAGACCTACGACATCAAACTCCTGGTTGAGCGACATGCCCAGCATCGACTGAACAACCGGGTCATCGTCGGCGATCATCAACCGCGGATGAGACTGGTTGGGAAGAGTGGAAATCATCGGGAATCATTCTCCTTCGCGGGTCACTGGGCGAGGAACCTTGGGAAAGCTTCTATTTATCGGCAGTGCAGGGGCGGTACTTGACTATCGGCTGCCCGCGATTCGCACTGCCGATCGAGGCGGTACCTTCTAGACGATGGGCAGTGAGGAAATCAGGACGGGCGGCGCGACCGCCGAGGACGAGGCGCTCTCGGCGATGCCGAGAATCCGAATCGTCCTCGCGGATGACCATGAGGTGGTGCGCAGCGGCTTGAGATTGCTGCTCGAGAGCGAGCCTGACCTCGAGGTCGTTGCCGAGGCCGGCGATGTGGAGAGCGCGAGGCGCTATGTGCGCGGCCATCATCCCGCGGTGCTCGTGCTCGATCTGAATATGCCGGGTGGTTCGACTCTCGAGACGATTCCCAGCATCCGCGAGGAGTCCCCGGCCACACAGATCGTGGTGCTGACAGCGCACCGAGAGCCCGCGCTCGCGCGCGAGGCACTCAGCGCGGGCTCTCTCGGCTATGTGCTCAAGGACGCCGCCAACGATGAGCTCGTGGAGGCTGTGCGCGCTGCCGCGGTGGGGGAGAGCTTTCTCGATCCCAGGCTCGACTCGCTGCTTGCCTCTGAACCCTCGGGGAGAGGACCAGATGGCCTGTCCGAGCGCGAGGTCGGCGTGCTGCGGTTGATCGCGCTGGGGCACACCAACACCAAGATCGCGGAGCAGCTGTACCTGTCTGTGAGGACGGTCGAGACCCACCGCTCGCACATTCAGCGCAAGCTGGGACTCTCCACCCGCGCGGAGCTCGTCAGCTACGCGCTCGAGCGCGGGCTGATCAAAGCATGAGTTCCAAGATTTGGGGCAGAGGCGAGGTTTGGTGATGGTATGATTCCAATCTGTCCAACAGAAACCTTTGAGTAGCAAAGGCCGCGGCTTCTCCGGAGCCGCGGGGGCAAGATCACGGACCCAGCGAGATCGCCAGTGACCTAGATGCACGACGAGCTCTTCGACCCGAGGACATTCGGCTCCGCCGAGGAGGTCGTCGAGTTCGTGGGCAACGTGCTCGAGTCCTCAACCGAGTACTCGATCGTGGCGACCGATCCCGTGGGGATCATCCTCCTCTGGAACGAGGGCGCACAGCGTCTCTACGGATACGCGCCCGCGGAGGTCATCGGGCGCTCCTGGGATCTGCTGCACACCGAGCAGGATGTGCAGCAGGGTCTGCCGCACGAGATGATGCAGTGCGCCCTGGAGGAGGGCAAGTGGGAGGGCACGGTCACGCGCGTTCGCAAGGACGGAAGCCACTTCACGGCGCGGGTGGTGACGACGCCGCGCCGGCGTCCCGGTGGCGAGCGCGCCGGTTTCCTTTTGATGTCGAGCGACATCAGCGAGAAGGTTCGCCTCAACCGGGAGCTCGACTACGCGCGCTCGCTGCTCGAGCTGGCGCCCGACGCGATGGTGATCGTCAATGCCGAGGGTGAGATCCAGCTCGCCAACGCCGCGACCGAGAGGCTGTTCGGCTACGCGCGTGAGGCGCTGATCGGGTCTCCTGTCGAGATCCTGATACCCGATCGCTATCAGGAGCGTCATCCCGACCATCGCGCGGGCTTCTTCGCCGCGCCGCGATCGCGTTCGATGGGCGAAGGTCTCGAGCTGTCGGGCCGCCGCCAGGACGGCAGCGAGTTTCCCGTCGAGATCAGTCTCAGCCCGCTCGAGACCGAGGACGGCTTCCTGGCCACGGCGGCGATCCGCGACGTCACCGAGCGCAAGCGCGCCGAGGGCAAGTTCAGAGGGCTGCTCGAGTCCGCCCCCGACGCGATGGTGATCGTCAACCGGGAGGGCGAGATCCAGCTCGCCAACGCCGAGACCGAAAAGCTGTTCGGCTACCGCAGCGACGAGCTGATCGGTCGGCGCGTCGAGGTGCTGATCCCGCTCCGCTACCACGATCGTCATCCCGACCATCGCGAGGGCTTCTTCGCCGCGCCGCAGGCCCGTCCGATGGGCGCCCAGCTCGACCTGTCGGGCCGGCGCAAGGACGGAGTCGAGTTCCCGATCGAGATCTCCCTCAGCCCGCTGGAGACCGAGGAAGGCCTGCTCGCCACGGCGGCGATTCGCGACGTCACCGAGCGCAAGCGCGTGGAGCGGGACCTGAGCGAGGCGAATGCCCAGCTGGAGAGCGCAAGCCGCGCCAAGGATCGCTTTCTGGCCAGCATGAGCCACGAGCTGCGCACGCCGCTGAACGCGATCCTCGGCTTCACCGGCACCCTGCTGATGGGGCTGCCAGGGACGCTCAACGATGAGCAGAGCACGCAACTGCGCACGGTGCAGCGCAGTGGCCGGCACCTGCTCTCGCTGATCAACGACCTGCTCGATCTCGCGCGGATCGAGTCGGGCAAGATGGAGCTCAAGATCGAGCCGATCGACTGCCGAGACCTGCTCGAGGAGGTGATCGTCGGGCTTCGGCCGCTCGCCGAGGAGAAGGGGATCGCGCTCGAGGTCCTCGCCGCGGAGGACGGGTTGGAGTTGAGCAGCGACCGGCGCGCACTGAGCCAGATTCTGATCAATCTCACCAACAACGCGATCAAGTTCACCGATCAGGGCAGCGTGCTGCTGGAGCTCAGCCGCCGGCACGACGACGGCGCGTTGGTGACGTGCTTCGGCGTGACCGACACCGGCTGCGGGATCAGGGCTGAGGACCGGGAGCGGTTGTTCGCCGCGTTCGAGCAGATCGGCGGCCCGGACGCACGCCCGTATGAAGGCACCGGGCTGGGGCTGTACATCTGCCAGACGCTGGCCCCCGTGGTCGGCGGCGCGATCACGTTCGAGAGCGCCCTCGGCGAGGGGAGCACGTTCGCGCTGGAGATCCGGGAGCCGGTGCCACGATGACGGCGTCCATCCTCGTGGTCGAGGACAACGAGGACAACATCAGGCTGATCGACTATCTCCTCAAAGCGCACGGCTACGCGCCGCTGCTCGCGCGTGACGGCTACGAGGGCGTCCGGCTCGCGATCGAGAACCGCCCGGACGTGGTTCTGCTGGACATCCGGATGCCGGGGATGGACGGCTATGAAGTGGCCGCGGCGCTCAAAGCGGAGCCCGGGCTGGCGGGCATGCGCGTCGTGGCGGTGACCGCATCCGCGATGGTCGGGGACCGCGAGCAGATCGCCGCCGCCGGCTTTGACGGCTACATCGACAAGCCGATCGACCCCGAGACCGTCATCGCTCAGGTCGAGCGCTGGCTGCCCGAGCCAGTGCGCTCACAGGAGTCACCCGGGAGTCGATGATGGCCTCGATTCTGGTGCTCGACGATCGGCCGGTCGAACGTGAGCTGCTCGAGCTCGTGCTGGGCTCTGCCGGCCACACGGTGCTGCAGGCAGCCAATGGTGAGGACGCGCTCGCGCTGGCCCATGCCGAGCACCCCGACCTGATCATCGCCGACGTCCTGATGCCCGGGATGGACGGTTACGAGTTCGTGCGAGCGTTGCGCGAGGACCCGGACACCGCTGCCACCCGCGTGATCCTGTGCACGGCCACCTACGACGAGGATGAAGTCCGGCGCCTGGCCCTGGCGTGTGGGGTCTCGCACATCCTGATCAAGCCAGTTGAGCCGCACGAGATCCTGAGGGGAGTCGAGGCGGCCCTGAGCGCAGAGTCCGAACCCGCGCCGCTGGAGTCAGTCGAGGACTTCGAGCACGAGCAGCTGCGCGCGGTCAACGCCAAGCTGATCGAAAAGGTCGCCGAGCTGGAGAAGGCCTCGCGCCTGAAGTCCGAGTTCGTCGCCAACATGAGTCACGAGATTCGCACGCCGCTGAATGGTGTGATCGGGATGACGAGGCTGCTGGGTGATACCTCGTTGGATCCATTGCAGCACGAGTACGTCGAAGCGTTGGAGGCCTCCAGTGAGGCGTTGCTGAGCGTGATCAACGACGTCCTCGACTTCTCGAAGATCGAAGTTGGACGTCTGGAGCTCGCTCCGATCGAGTTCGATTGCCGTGGCGCGGTCGAGGAGGCGCTGCTGATGCTCGCCTCCTCAGCGCGAGCCAAGGGCCTACAGATAAGCCATCGCGTCGAGAGCGATGTACCTGTGACCGTACGGGGTGATCGCGCCAGGCTGCGTCAGATCCTGCTGAACCTGCTCTCCAACGCCGTCAAGTTCACCGCCTCCGGTGAGATTCAGCTCCGCGTTTGCGTCGGCGAAGGCGATCGGCTGCGCTTCGCGGTCTCCGATACCGGCGTCGGGATCGACGAGCACCAGGCAGCATCGTTGTTCGAGGCCTTCGCGCAGGCCGACCAGTCCACCACACGCCGATACGGCGGTACCGGGCTTGGGCTTGCGATCTCGCGCGAGCTCGTGAGCCGGATGGGTGGGGAGATCGGCGCCGAGAATCGCGACGGCGGGGGCGCCACATTCTGGTTCACCGCAGAGCTGCCGGCGGTCGCCATGGTGGAAGGGCCGGCCCGCGCTCACCCCCAGCTCGATCCGGCCGTCCGATCATCCGGCGGAGCACCTGTGCTGCTTGCCGAGGACAACGAGATCAACCGCACGGTCGCCACGGCGCTGCTGAGGAAGCGGGGGCTGCGAACAGAGATCGCCCAAGACGGCCGTGAGGCCGTCGAGATGGCGAGCGAGCATCGATACGCCGCGATCCTGATGGACTGCCAGATGCCCGAGCTCGACGGATACGAGGCGACCCAGCGCATCCGCGAAGCCGAGCACGGCCACCACACCCCGATCATCGCGATGACCGCGCATTCGATGCCCGGCGATCGCGAGCGCTGCCTGGCCGCCGGGATGGACGACTACCTCGCAAAGCCCGTGCGGGCAGAGGCGCTCGACGGCGTCATCGAGCAATGGTTTCCAGGCCGCGAGCCAGACGACGCTCAGCCGGGCGTCACGGCCGGGAGCGCCCTCGACGCGGGCGGTCCTTCCGCACACGATGAGCAGGGAGTGGATCGCACGACCATCTCCCAGCTCAAGGACACACTGACCTCGGATATGCGCAGAGCGCTCCTACAGACCTTTGAGGAGTCGCTGTCGAAGTGCCTCGCCGACATTGCGAGCGCGGCTGGGCGTGAAGACCGGGTCGAGCTCAAACGGTTGGCGCACCTCTTGAAGGGCAGCTGCGCAGCGGTTGGCGCCGCTCGTCTGAGCCTGAGTGCTCAAGCACTCGAAGACCTCAGCACCGAACCGGGTGCGACCGTCGGTCAAGAGCAGCTCGACGAGCTCAACACGGCCGCCGTGGAGAGCTGCCCGGCGCTACGCAAGCAGCTGCTGTAGGGGGGACGTAGTGCTGCGAGTCAGGGAAAACTACGGTCTAACAGTGGCCTGAAAGGCCGATTTTAGCCTGGTATGAACCGTCACTCGAGCCTGACACCATCCAGACGCGCCTGGCGGTCGATGGATGACAGGCGGCTCCGGGGCCTCACTCGGGCTGGATGGTCTCGAGCACCGGCGGGCTGAAGCGAGCCCGCCGGTGACGGCGGAGCCGGTGGTGTCCCCCGGGTCTCCTAGCGGGGGATGTCACCGAGTTCGCCGCGACCGACGAAAGCTCTCCGATGAACACGCTACCAACAACCTCCCTCGCCCCCGCCGGCCATCGTCCGCGCTTGGTGATTGCAGACGACGACCCCGTGGCTCAGTCGATGTTGGGCATGTCGCTCGGCCGGGAGTTTGAGATTGTCGGCGTAGCCGCTGACGGTGAGGAGGCGATCGAGCTCGCCAGGGCCAGTCAGCCCGACGCCGCGCTCCTCGATGTCGTGATGCCCAAGGGTGGCGGCCTGCGCGCGGTGCGCGGGATCCTCGAGGTTGCTCCCGATACCGCGATCGTGATGCTGTCCGGTGATAAGTCCCACGGGATAGTGCGTGAGCTGATGCAGGCGGGCGCGATCTCCTACCGTCGCAAGGGCGTGGCGCCGCATGCTCTCGCTGAGGCTTTGACCGAGTCAATCAAGGTTCATATCGCCGAGCGCCGCGGGTCGGCCTGGGCAATCCTCGCTTGGTATTGCGTGGGCCTCGACCGTCGGTCTCGCCAGCGGATACGCAAGATGAGGTGTAATCCGGCTCGGTTTGGGTAGAGCCCGGCTCCTCGGCGCGTCTATAGCCGAGACGAGCGGAGATGCGTCTGCTGTGGAGCGCGCCCTCACCGTGGTGCCAGCCCTTGCTGGCGTGTAGTGAGTATTTTCTTTTATCTAAAATTACCGGGAAAATACTGATGAAACACGCCTAGCGCGCCATTAGGCTGCGCGTAGATCGTATGAGTCACTTTGATGTGAGTGCAGAACAGTCGAGCCGTATGGAGTTCGCGCCCACGAGCGGCCTGGCGGACGTCAAATTGACTCACCCCTACGGGCAGGCCCACTTGGTGCCCAGGATGTCTGAGGCGGCAGTCCAAGAGCAGAGCAAACGGGCAAACGCCCTGCTCGCGCTCGCGCTGACCATCGCCTGCATCGTCCTGGTCATGTTTGACTTGTTCCTGTTGGCGTCGGGTTCCTGAACCAGGCGCCGTGCATGGCGATGATCGCGATGATCTGGCGCGTGCTATGACGTCTGCGCCACGACGGGTGTGTTGCTCTCGGCCCAGTTCCGGAGGAACGCCTCGGTCGCGTCCACGTCGAGGGGTCGGGCGAACAGGAATCCCTGTCCATGGTCGCAGTCCTCGTCTTGTAGGAGGGAGAGCTCCTGTTGGTCCTCGATGCCCTCGGCGAACGTCTCGAGCGAGAGGGCCTTGCCGAGCTGCACGAGGGTGTGGATGAGGGTCTCGCCCTCCTTGTTGTGCTGCAGCTGCGAGATGAACGAGCGGTCGATCTTCAGGGCGTCGACGGGGAAGCGCTGTAGATGAGCGAGGGAGGAGTAGCCGGTGCCGAAGTCGTCGATCGCTATCCGCACGCCGAGTGCCTTGATCTCGGTGAGGCGACGGACGGTGTCCTCGACGTTGCGCATCAGCGTCGTCTCGGTGATCTCGATCGTCAGCGCTTGTGGGAGAAGGCCGCTGCCGGCAAGCGCGCTCTCGATGTCGGTGATGAGCTGGTCGGTGTCGAGCTGGCGTCCGGAGACGTTGACGGCCATCCCGATCGGATACCCCGCCGCGCGCCAGGCGGCGCCCTGACGGCAGGCCTCTCTCAGAACCCACCCACCTACCTCGACGATCAACCCCGTCTCCTCGAGCAGCGGGATGAAGTCGTTGGGTTGGACGGTCCCGCGTACCGGGTGCTTCCAGCGGATCAATGCCTCCACACCGGTGGGGTTCATGTCGTTGAGGTCGATCGTCGGCTGGTAGGCGAGGACGAACTCTTTCTTTTCGAGCGCTTCGCGCAGGTCCATCTCGAGCTCCATGCGGTGCTGCATGGTGTGCTGCATGCCGTCCTCGAACACGGCGTAGCGATGCTTTCCGTCCCACTTCGCGCGATACATCGCGATGTCCGCGTTGCGCAACAGCTCCTCGGCGGGGATCTGCTCTCCCGCGGCGATCCCGATGCTCGCCGTCACGGTCACGCGGGTCTCTTGGTCCTTACCGAGGTTGAACGGTGGGGCAAGCGCGTCGAGGAGGCGTTCGGCGATCAGCTCGGGCCCCACCTCGAGCGTGAGCGCTTCGGAGATCACGACGAACTCGTCCCCGCCAAGACGGCCCAGCGCGTCTGCGCTGCGGATCACCCCGTCGAGCCTCGCGGCGACCGCCCGCAGCAGCTCATCGCCGACGCCGTGACCGAGCGTATCGTTGATTGACTTGAAGTTGTCGAGATCGACGAACAGCGCCGCGACCGGTGTTTGGCTGCGAACGGAGCGCGCGAGCATCTGCTCGACACGATCGAGGATCAACGTACGGTTCGGGAGTCCGGTCAACGGGTCGTGTGTGGCGAGGAAGGAAAGCTCCTCCTCGCGGCGTCCCAGCTGCTCGTCCATCAGCAGCCGCTCGGCCTCGAAGCACTCGCACATCCGCAGCAGGCTGAACTCGAGACTCAGCTGCAGGATGCTCAGGGCTTGAGCGACCGCCTCCGGTGAGCTGCTCAGCTCGCTGGCGCTCTCGTGCAGCACCTCAGCCATCACGTTGCGCCACGCGAAGCAGCGCTTGGTCACCTCGTCCAGCGTGGCCGCGCGCTGAGCGGCCAGCTCGGCGAAGATCTCCCATGTCTCCCGGCCGACCTCGACCGCCACCTCGACGCCCTCCCCGGCGATCCAGCGCGACACCGCCATCGTCGAGCTGATGCTGATCCGCTCGAAGCTCCCCTGGACCACACCGTCGACCTGTTGGTAGTCCGGCCCGGCGGTCAGCGCGACCGTCCGCTCCAGCACCTCCCCGGCCCTGGCCTTCAGCGCCTCGCCGAGTACAGGCAGATCCTTCACAGGCTGCTGCAGCGCGGCCGGCGGCACCGGCGGCGCGTGCTTTTCATCCTTTTCTGAGCGCGAGTGCTGAACGGACATCTCAACTCGACAATCGGAACGCCAGCACTCAAATCAGACAGTAATTACCCGCAGGAGAAACCGCTGTCAATACGGATTCTAGAGCCAGCCGCGTTTGTTGGCGAGGATGACGGCCTGGGCGCGGTTGGTCACGCCGAGCTTGCGATAGGTGTTGTGAAGGTGGCTGCGAACGGTGCTGACGGAGAGGGTGAGATCGTGTGCGATCTGCTTGTAGACGAGGCCTTTGGCCAGCTGCTGAAGCACCCGGAGCTCCTGGCGGGAGAGTGGGCACGGATCGATGGGGCGGCGCTGGCTGCAGGCGCCCGGAAGTTCGTACATCAATCCTCGCAGCTCGCCGGCGCCGAGCCCGATAGCGCGGGCGCTCTGGCGCATCTCGCTTGGGGAAACGCGTGCTCCCTGCTCGTAGTGGGCGAGCATGTCGGCGAGCCGGATGAACGCCGCGTCGCCTTCGGCCTCTGGGTTGTGGTGGTGCTCGATCGGGGTGGCCAGCGACGCCGGCAGTCCCCAGCGCCGGATCAGCACGCCCCCGACCAGCGCATGGTCGACGCCGAGCTCACGGCGCTCGGCGTGGATTCGCTGCTCTGCGTGCGTGCCCTCTGGTGGACCCGGCCCGGATAACCGGCGTAGGCGTAGGCATAGATCAGCACCAGCTTGCCGATGTCGTGCAACAGGCTTGTCACGGCGAGGCGGTCACGGTTCTCATAGTTCACCTCGCAGGCGATCCTGTCGGCGGCGCGCTGGGTGGCAAGAGCGTGCAGCCGGAAGCGCTTCGGTGCGGAGCTCCAGACGACGGGGTGCTCGAAGAAGTCGAAGGTGTGCACGCGGCTCGCGAGCGCGTGGACAGCCTGGGGACGCAGCAGTTCGACGGCGGAGACCGTGGTGTCGACACGCGCACGGCCGGGCTGCGCGGTGTTGGCGAGGCGCAGGACGGCGATAATCAAGGCGACGTCGGACTCGATGGCTGAGACGACGTCGGCCGTGGCGACGTGACCGTTGTTGAGCACCGACAGCAGGCGATCGCGCGACTCGGCCAGCGCGGGAAACACCTCGAGCGCTTCGAATGCCGTGATCAGGCGTCTACCGTGGCCTTGGTGTTGATTACACGGGCTATGCGATCCGTTCTGCCGAGTGAGGAGCGTCGATGTCACTACCTCATTTACGGCAGTCGTGGCGCCCAGGCACACCGTAGTTCACCGCGACTTGACGATCGACCAGGTCGCATTTCTGAGTGCCGAGTTCGCGGCATACGGGGTCGCGGCGATCTGGGAGGACCGTCCCTTGCCCACCAGCGGAGTCACTCGAGTTTCGGGGTTTTCGAGGTTTGAGCGTGGCGTAGTGATGACTGGTGTGGTTGGCACCTGGCGGGTGTGTGTGGCTGGCTGAGCGACGGGTCGGGGGTGGGCTGAGCGTGACCGCAGGATGGTTGGCGGCGACCCCGAATCCGGTGGGCGTAAACCCATCTGGCCGCAGGGCGTAACGAGCGCGTCTGTGGCCCTTCCACCGGGAGGTCGCCGCCATGAATCAGGTTCCCAGTTCGCTTGCCGGTCTGCTTTCCCTGCTCGCACCGTGCTTCACGGCCCCGAGCTTTCAGACCTTCAGCATGCTGACCGTTGGGTTCATCGCCCGCATCCGTGAGAACACCGTCTGCGGGATGCTCCAAGCCGCCGGCCTGGCCGGCGACTGGCATCACAGCCGCGCGCACGCCTTCTTCGCGTATAGGCGCTGGAATCCCGACGAGCTCGGCCTCGCACTGCTCGGATTCCTGGTCTCCGTGCTGCTGGAAGCCGACGCTTCGATCGCACTCGCTGTCGATGACACCCTCTTCGGCAGGTCGGGCAAGCACGTATACGGCGCGCACTACCTCCACGACGGCGCCCAACCCGAGGGGTCCGGCAAACGCACGCGTCTGGGCAACTGCTTCGTCAACGTCGTGCTCGTCATCGCGCTGCCCTGCACCGGCGGAAAGACGATCGGGCTGCCCGTGCTCTTCCGGCTCTTCCGACCCAAGGACGATCAGCACCCCGACAGGCCCTCCCCACCCGAGCTCGGCCGAAAGCTCATCGACCTCGTCATCAAGCACTTCCCCGGCCGGCAGGTAGAGCTCGTGATGGACGGCGCCTACGCCTCCAGAGTCTGGCAAGGGCTGCCCGCGCACGTCAACTTGACCACCAGGATGCGCGCCAACGCCGCGATCCACGAGCTGCCGGCCCCACGCCGAGAAGGCCAGCACGGCCGCACGCCCCTGAAGGGCAAACGAATGGCGAGCCTCGCCGAGATCGCCAAGGCCGCGACCTTCAAGCCCGTCAGCCTCACGGGGCGCGACGGCAAGACCCGCACCGCGCTCGTCCACGAGTTCACTTGCCTCTGGTACAAGCCGTTTCGCACCCGGCCGCTCAAAGTCATCCTGATCCGCAACCCCAACAGCACCAAGACCGACGGCTTTGACATCGCGATCGCCACCACCAATACCGATGCCACCCCCGCACAGACCATCGAACGCTATGACGGACGCTGGGTGATCGAGACCGTCCACCAAGAAGCCAAGAACCATGGCGTCGGCGATGCCCGCAATCGCGTACCCGGAGCCGTCAAGCGCACCGTCCCATTCGGGTTCCTCACCATGACAATCACGATCGCGTGGTACCAGCTCCACGGCGACCCCCAAGCCGACCTCAAAGAGCGCCGCACACACGCACCCTGGTACCGCCAAAAGACCACCGTCAGCTACCAAGACATGCTCGCCGCGCTACGCCGCGAGCTCATCCGCGCAGAGTTTCACGCACAAGCACACCCGAACAGCACATATCAACAAATCACACAACCCCAACCACCATCAGCAACCGCGGCCGCCTAACCCCCGAAAGTCGAGGGAGTCAGGTTGTCGAGTTTTTGGGAGAGAGAGAAGGGTAGGGTTTTTCAGCAGGTTTTTTGGGTCTGGTCTTCTATAAACCAAAGATCCATGGCAAGGCTCGCACTGAGGATCGAAAGGTTGACTTTTTCCCTGCCACGCCGCCTCGGGATTGGCATGGCCGAGGTTGTGGGCTGCCGGCCGATCGTCGTACGGTTCGCTGGGTCTGGATGCATGCAGACGGGGTCGCGCCACTACGTCGTGCGCTCGTTCAATGAGGCGAGCTCTACACGCTGGCCGTTGACCATTTGGCTGATGACCGCGGCGTAGTCGATGGGTCCACTTCGCGCTAACCTCTGCGTGCGGTTCAAGGGGGTGTTGGCGTTGATCCCTCCTCGCGCCATGCTCTCGGGCGCCGCGGCTGCCCAACCCGGGGTCGCGGCGCCCAACTCTTGTGAGTGGTCGCCGGTCGTGGGGTTGAAGTCGCTGTAGTGTTGCCGCGTGACGTTCGGGATCACCCTTGATTCAGGTTTCGCGGCGCCTGCCGGGTCAGATTGGTTCGACCTCAGCACATTTCGCTAGGCGCCGCCAAGCGCGTGGGGCTTTACTTTCATCACCCGGCATGCCTGGAGCACGATCCGCGTGTGCATATGCCCGAGCACCCGGACACGCCGCAGCGCCTGCAGGCGATCGAGCGGATGCTGGCCGCGCACGACGACTGCGGTTGGGAGCGCCGCGAGGCCCCGCCAGCCTCCGAGACCCAGCTCCAGCTCGTACACAGCGCGCGTCATGTCGAGGGGATCAAGGAGCTGGCGATGGCCGGCGGCGGGGCAATCGACCCTGACACATTCGTCGGTGAGCCCTCCTATCGCGCCGCGCTGCATGCAGCGGGCGGCGCGTGCGAGATGACGCGGGCGCTGATCGCCGGCGAGGCGAGGTATGGGTTCTGCGGCGTGCGACCCTCCGGCCACCACGCCGAGCCAGACCGCGCGATGGGGTTTTGCCTGTTCAACAACGTCGCGATCGCGGCGCAGTTCGCGATCTCGGAGCTTGGCGTCCGGCGTGTGTTCATCCTCGACTGGGATGTCCACCACGGCAATGGCACCGCCGAGGCGTTTCGCCGCCGCCCCGATGTGCTGTTCGCGAGTATTCATCAGTCAGGGATTTATCCGGGCACCGGCCCGCTGAGCGACGCCGGATCAGGCCCCGGCGAGGGCTACACGATCAATCTCCCCGTACCGGCCGGCTCCGATGAGGAGTTGTGGCTATCGCTGCTCGAGCACATCGTGCTCCCCGCGGCCCGGGCGTTCGAGCCCGCGCTTGTGCTGATCTCCGCCGGCTTTGACGCGCACCGCGCGGATCCACTGGCCAACTGCCGGCTGGAGGCGAGCTCCTTCGCGGAGATGGCCCGCCACGTCCGGGACTTCGCCGAGGAGCTGGGTGTGCCGATCGGAGCGGTCCTCGAGGGGGGCTACGAACCCGCTGCGCTGGCAGAGTGCGTGCGCGAAACGCTCACGGCGCTCAGCGGGGAAGAGCCGGCTACCTCTGCGGCGCCCGAGGCGTTGCTGACCTCACGCGCCGCCGCTCACGTCGGGCACTACTGGCCGCTGTAGGTCACGGCGCGTAGTTTTCCACGTCGAACTGGCGGTCAATCTCGGATGCCCGATCTTGCGCTGTCCACGAGAGTTCAGCGCGTGATAAGCGCATGTCCGATTCCGATAGACCACGAGGACAGTCGAACTGTGTCCGTTGACACGCCACGGGAGGCCGAGCTCGTCAGGCTGCGCGACGGCTCCTCGGTGACGATACGCGCGGTGAGCGACCATGACGAGCCGGCGCTGCGGTCCTTTCTGGAGAGCCTGTGCCTGGAGGCGCGGCGCCTGCGGTTCTTCAGCGGAGCGGCGAACATCGCGTCCGCTGCGCACCTGGCGGCCGCTGCGGACGCGGAGCACTGTGGGCTGATCGCACATGACGAGATGGGCGTGCTCGTCGGGCATGCCACCTACGTCAAGCTCGACGAGACGCGGGCGGAAGTCGCCGTCGAGGTCGCCGACCACCTCTACGATCGCGGTCTCGGCACGATCCTCATCGAGCGGCTGGCGATCATCGCCGAGCAACGCGGGATCACGCATTTCGTGGCTGAGGTGCTCTCTGAAAATCACGCGATGTTGGATGTCTTTCGAGAGGGCTTCGATGGGCGTGTGGTACGCCAAGCGGGGTCGGAGAAGCGAGTTGAGTTCCTCACCTCGAGCTGGCGCTTGGCGCGCGCGCGCTTTGACATGAGCACCAGAAGAGAGGGATAGGTTTTCCGATGTTTCACAAGGTCATCGTCGGCTTTGATGGCAGCGAGCACGCGCGTGACGCACTCGCGCTGGGCGCGGCCCTTACCGCTGCTGGCGGCGAGCTCATCGTGTGCTGCGTGCACCACTTCAAGTCGCTGTCCGCGCGGGTGGATCCAGCCGAGCCCCGCCTCGACCGGGCGGCGGCCGAGCGATGCGCCGAGGAAGCGACCGGCCTCGTCAGCTCGGTTGCGATCAACCCGATACTGGTTGCCGGCGCTGGCGCCGCCATAGCGCTGCAACACACGGCCAAACAGCAGCGCGCCGATCTGATCATCATCGGCTCCTCCCATCGCGGAACCCTCGGACGCGTGCTCATGGGGAGCGTCACACAGGAGACGCTGCACGAGGCGTCCTGCCCCGTCGCGATCGCGCCGGTCGGCTTCCATGATCGCCCAGGGAACAGTGCCATCACGCGGATCGCCGTCGGCCACGACGTCGTCGAACCGACGCCGGACGCGCTGTCGGCGGCCGTCGCGCTGTGTGAAGAGACCGGCGCCGAGCTGCTGCTCGTCGCGGTCGCGGAGGACGCCGCGGTCGACGACCAGGAGCGAGACATAATGTCATATGCGGCGATCACGCAGGCACGGCTGCGCGCCACCGAGGAGAGCGCCAGCGAGATGCTCAGCACCGTGCCAGACAGCGTCTCGGCCAGCAGCGAAGTCCGCGACGGTGACCCAGCCGAGCAGCTGCTCGCGGTCAGCGACGATGCGGATCTGCTCGTCCTCGGCTCACACGGCCGCGGCTTCGTGGGTCGACTGATCATGGGCAGCGTCAGCGATCGGGTGGTGCGTGCGGCGGCGTGTGCGGTGCTCGTCGTACCGTCCAGCAAGAGCAGCGACGTTCCAAGCGGTAAGCGTCTCTCCGGTAAGCATCTCTCGCCAGCGATAGGGTCCAGTCATGGATCCTGAGCGCGCTGGCCAACTACTCGCGCGCGAGCGGGAGCGGATCGAGCAGGCGATCACGGAGCTCGAAGAGGAAGGCCCTGAGGAGCTAGCGGAACAGCACGAACCGGGTGACCGAGGCTCCGAGGACCTCTACCAGCAAGAGTTCGACGCGGGGCTCGCCGAGGATCTCGCCGCGCAGCTCGCGGCGCTCGAGCGCGCGGAGGCGCGGCTCGCCGCCGGCACCTACGGCTTCTCCACGGAGAGCGGCGAGCCGATCCCCGACGGGCGCCTCGAGGCGCTGCCGACCGCCGAGCTGACAGTCGAGGAGCAAGAACGCCGCGAGCGTGGCTGATCGCCACGGGCTCTCACGCGCAGTGCCGCCGGTCAGCACTCCTCGCCTGCGTGGACGCTAGTCGCACTGCTCGGTCCAGTACGCCTCCGCCTCGGCCTCCATCACGGCCAGGCGGGAGTAGTAGTCCGGGAACTCGTTGAGGTGCGCTCGCGCGATCTTCGCCGTCACGGTCTCATCGTCGTCGGTGACGTTGGTCTGGAGATCCCGTGTGCCGTGCTCTAGCTCGACATCCATCCCCATCCGAAACTGCTCGACATCAAATGGCGAGGTCGCCCAGTCGATGCCGATCCGCTCGCCGGCCGCATGAGCCTCATCGGCCGTGAAGTGGGCCTCATCGCTCATGCCACGGAGCCTACCCTCAGCGCGCGGGCGCTGTCGGATCGCGCGAGGAGCGTGTCCGCTAAAGCCCGGAAGACCTCCGATGCGGAGGGCTCCTGAGCGCTTAGATTGAGGATCGGCACACGCCCGCTGCGTCCGGCGAAGCGGAAGCGTTCACTTCCGCGCGCCCAGACCCCTCCTGTTCGAAGCGCATCCCGCGCCGGCCTTTTCTGCCCAACAGACCAACCCGCATCAAGCCTCAGCTGACGGTGATGTAGCCGCTCATGTAGCCCGGGTGCTGCATCGCCCATTCGTCGCATCGGAAGGTGCAAAACCAGAGAAACCTTCCCGGCTGCTTCACGAGCAACGTGTAGGTGTGAGTGCCGGGCATCACGACGATGTTGACACCTGCTTCCGGTGCCGTGATGCTGTGAGGCACTTCATCGGTGTTGTCGATCCTCAGCTCCTGGGGCTGGCCCGCCCGCACGACGAATTCGGTCGTGGTGAACTCATCGTGCTTTTCGCCTTCCGGACCGCGCTTGCCTTCCGGGATGACTTTCAGGACGACCATCTTTGCTACGGGCGGTAGCGCGGCGATCTGCTCGGCGGCGGCCTGGGACGCCGCGCGCGCTTCCTCTCTTTCGCTGCTCTGGACCAGCGCGACCATGGACATCAGCACCGCGGCAAGGATCCCCGCGCCCGCGAGCGCCTTCAGCCCGAACTTCCTGGCGGCCGCGTCGCCGAATTCGTGCCGGTATCTCGCCTCAGTGTCCCTGTTCGGCTCCCGCGCGGCGGAGCCGGGCTCGAAGACGAGATGACGAACGGGCACGGCGAACCGCTCACGCACGAGACCGGCGAGCCGCGGCTCGAGCCCGCTCGCGGCGCGCTCGGAGCGAGTGGAGACGATGACTTCATCCGGCGCGAAGATGGCGAAGGTGTCCTCGATGGCCTGGAGGGGGTCTGCCTCTGAGATCTCGCCCGCAACGACGAGGCCGTGGCCGACGCGGTCGAGGGCCGTCTTCAGACGGACGCGCGCTTGGTCCAAGAGACCGTCGATCGCGCCGGTCAAGCGGGCTCCGGGGGAGATCAGCGCGGGCACGAGCAGGAGTAGGTGCGTATCCGGCACACAGGCCAGCCTCTCGATTTCGCGCAGGAGCGCCTCCTCGCCGAGCGTGTCGTTGGCGACCACGAGGACGCGGCGCTCCGCCGCCGAGCCCATGTGCGGTGGGGCCATCTTCACGGGCAGCGCGAGGCCGCGGAGCTTGCGCATGCGCAGCTGCGCCACACGCGCAGCGAGAATGACGAGTACCACCGCGAGCACCGCCAGAGCGAGCCATGTCGGGCCGAGCGCGGCGGCGAGCACGACTGGGAGGAGGCCGAGTATCAGTAGCAGGAGAAAGCGGAAGGCCTCCTGCTCGCTGTGAAATGGGCTACGCACCGGCGCGGCCCTCTACGGCGGCGTGCCCGGACAGGCTCTGGACGGCGGCCACGACTTGCTCCGGGGTCGCCGGGGCTGGCAGCCGGTGGCAGCCGTCCAGGAGCTCGCGCAGGTCCGCGTCCATGTCCGACGGCACCTCGACCATCAGAGGCGTGTCGGGATAACGCGTGCGCAGTTCCCGCAAAACCTCTCGGGCCACCTCGTGCTCGTAGCCCAGGGAGCAAACGACGAGGTCGGCGTCGTGAGCTGGGGCGCACCCCGCTGGCCCCGTCAGCGGACACTGCCCGTGTCCCCGTGGGCCGGGACAGACGGCGACCGCGTAGCCGGCGAGGCGCAAGCCGGAGGCGATCGCGAGGCCGGTCGCCTCGTCCGGGTGCTCGATGAGCACGCGTGGATGGCTCCAGCGCCAAGGCTGCGGGTCTATGGTCACTGCTCGCGCACGGGCCGTGGAAGCTCGTGTGGGCGTCTCTCGGCGCCCCTGCGTTGCCACTATCGATGACGGTGAGCGGTGCATGGAGCCTCTGACAATAGGCTCGAGGGGGGAGTCGCACGTCGTGACGAACCCGCAATCTGACGAGGGCAAACTACGGATGCCAGCCCAGCGTCTACTACATCCCCGCCGAAAAGGTGCCGCGCGGCGTGGACCCTGCAGGGCTTATCCGCGAGTACTACCGAGTCGCCGCATGAGGCGTATGGAATGGAGATATCCGGGCGGCAGTACACCGTCGATCTGTTCTGCCAGCGCTTGCGCGCCTCACCGGGCGTCCCTCAACCGAAGAACAGCTCGGCCGTCTCATACAGGGCGGGGTCGAGCAGCTTTGGCTCGCGCAACGCCTTCTCCAACTCGACCTCGATGATCTCGGTGCCGCGCAGGGCGACCATCGTGCCGAAGCGCCCGGCCGCCACAGCATCCATCGCGGCCACACCGAAGCGCGTTGCCAGCACGCGATCGAATGCGACCGGA
>Ga0310037_10000272_pt1 | contig 37023 bp, 31 predicted proteins | sample Sb_taG_11_FD_200239 | JGI IMG/M metagenome (GOLD analysis project Ga0310037, IMG submission 200239) | Peat soil microbial communities from Weissenstadt, Germany - Sb_50d_3_AS metaG (v2) (version 2) | ecosystem: Environmental > Terrestrial > Soil > Wetlands > Peat | place: Germany: Weissenstadt... | reverse complement strand
GATGACCACCGACAGAGCTACAGGCGGGTACTGGCTGGTCGCCTCGAATGGCGCCACATTTGCCTTCAACGCTCCTGCGGTAAGCACTTCAAGTTAGACGACGTCACTGGAGTCAAACAGCTAGTGCCGACCGCCTCTGGGCACGGGCGGGGTTGCAGTGGGAATCCCACTCTCCCTTTCCAGGATGTGCAGCGATCTGTTCGGGAAGCCTCGTGGGGCGTCAGGGTTGCTGGTTCCCGAGGTCGGTACTGCCATCACCACCACGTTGTCGGTGTAGTGGCCGGTGGCGTAGTTGAAGCTTCCAGCGCAGGTGACAAGCGCCAGAGCCGGACTGCCCGAGATGGCAAAGACGCTGGAAGGAAGAGCACCTTTGGTGTACTCGCCCAAAACAACCACTCGGTAGTGCAACCAGATGGAACCTACTTCCACCTGCACGGGGTCGCCGACCTTGAGATCATCCAGGCGGTTAAAGACGCCGTATTGGCCGGCCCAACTGACATGACCGATGATCAACGTGGTGCCGCTCATGGATCCGGCGGGACTGGACAGACTCGACCAAGCCAAGATGGAGGCACTGGCGGGTGGCTCTAACACCCCTTGTTGTGGGGCAACACTCACTACCGGCGCGGTTTCACCCAGGCTGGGCAGTGCCACCTGAGCTGGCGGGCCGACAGGCTTGCTACGCGCGATGGCCGGGAGACCGCCCATCCTCTCTTGCGGTCGAAGGGAATGGGACGGCACTATCGCTCGGCGAATAATTGCCTCGTCGGTAGCAACCAAGCGGCGCTGGTGGGGCTGGCTCCAGAGGGTGGTCAGACTCTGAGTCAGTCCAATGAGGCCAACCACTACCAAGGTCCCTATGGCGAGAGCTCTAGCTCGCGCCATGACGTCGACGCCAGAGAACCAGCGCGCCCACCAGGAAAGCAGGGCTAAGAGCCAATTCGCCCAGAACGATGCCGATATCGTTCGGCGGTCGACCGCCAGTTTGGATGACCGCCTGCTGGCTCGTGGGCGTCGGCGGTGCGATCGTCGGTGGAGCGCTCGTCGGGGGCGTCGGCGGTGCGATCGTCGGTGGAGCGCTCGTCGGGGGCGTCGGCGGTGCGATCGTCGCCGGTGCGGTCGTGGTGGTCGTCACTGGCGCGACCTGGCACTGCCCGGGCAGCGTCACAGTCTGCGGAGGCTTGATCTCGTTGTCGATCCCGGGTACGAACGAGTGGATGGTGAGGGTGGCGCTCGTGGCGGTTCCGGGCACGGTTTGTATCAGCGTGCCACTCGCTTTCGGCGCCAGGGTCAAGCTGAGCGGAGCAATTGTTCCAGGCGTGGCGCTCACAACGGTCACCGTGTCGGTGGCCGGGAAGCTGACGTTCGTAACCGTCCACGTCACCACTTCGTTCCCGGTCGCAAGGTCACATGCGCCGACGCCGCTCAGCGCCAACCTTCCGCCCGTCACCGGTGTGTCGGCACCGGCGGACCCAACGGCCAGCCCCAGGCCACCCGCCGCAAGGGCCATGCCGGCGAGCAGCACAACCTTGCTAGTGATTCTCATCAGTTCCTCCTTCGTTGCCAGCCAACTGGCGACTCTGACAAAGCCCTCGATCAGGAAGCCTCCGCTCTTCAGTGTGAAGATTGAAAGCCGGTACGACGCGATCGATCAGCTCTTCTCGTCTCGCAAACTCCTTGCCGTGGTGAGCGTCACCTCGAGCGCACGGTGTCCATCGTGCGCGAGAAGACGTCGTAGGCGCTTTCAAACTGAGGGTGTGAAGTGGTGGTCCGCAAACCGCGTAGCGGCGAACTGGTGCTAGCCAGCGCGGTCGGCGTCGACCAGGTACTTCGATCCCGATCAGCCCTCAAGCGCAGTCGTCGGACGTGTTCTCCTCTTGCTGAGGAGGCGTCGAGCCCGTACGGGGCGACAGGACCGTGTGCGGTCGTCCTGCCCGAACTAGGCGTCTCATGGATCCGCTTAAACTGTGCGCTACCAGGGTCCGGAGCAACGCTCCCGGAGGCTGCCCACGTCATACGACAGGATCCAACGCAGCTGCGGGACTACTTACCGCGTCGGGTTAACACTACACCTGCGGGGAGAAGTTGTCCACGCATGCCCAGGCCTTTGCGCTCCCGCCGATCACTCGATCGGAAACGTCGTCTGGACCGTTCGAGGTATCGGCGCGAGACAGTATCCACTGCTACACGAAGATCGCGACCATGGACCTAGCTCACACCCGCGACTTCACATCGCAGTGCCGGTCGCCTTCATGCGGGGCGCGGCACTGGCCCGCCACCTCAAGGCCGTCGATCATCACTGCAGCGACGTCGAGGTGGCCGGGCTCGGGCCATCAGCTTTTCGAGGGCGCGCTTGGTGGCCGCCACGAAGCGCCTCGAGATGGCCGACTTGGACATCGAGCGGGACCGGTCCTCGATCTCGGTGCCCACCGCCTCGGCCACGTCGACGTGGCGCCACCGGACACGTCGCTCACCGACCAGCGCCACAGAGACTGGTAATCCGAGAAGGTCAGGCCCACGCTTCCCCAACCACCCAAAGGAACAATTGAATGAACGATGTTCAGATACCCAGACCGGTCAAAACGCACTATCACATTGGTCAAGCGATCAGCCTTCGGGGTCTGCGAAAAGAGGTCCACAGGGCCGATGGGATAAACGCTAAGGTCGCCGTCTTCCTCACCAACATCGTCGGATCGATGTGGTGCGCCTATGTATTCGCAGCCATCGCTTTGATTGGACTACCGCCAGCACTGAAGCCAGGCGGTGAGGGCATCATCGCCTGGATTGCACAAACATTCCTGCAATTGGTCTTGCTGTCCGTCATCATGGTCGGACAGAACGTCCAGAGTGTGGCGAGCGATGTCCGATCTCAGCACACCTATGACGACACCGTGCAGATCCTCGATCGGCTTGATGTCCACACCGAAGGTGGTCTGAAGGACCTGGCTGATCGGATCGATCGGCTGGAGGCCGACATCCAGAAGCTGGGCAAGTGAACTTGATGCCACCGCCTTCGACCACCGGATCGCAGACACTCGCAAAAGACCTACCGCCCGGCCTGGCTCCTCGAACGTCACTTCCACCGTCAACTGAGCGACGATCACAAATGCGTGGCCAAGTGCTCGGTGCCCGATCCCGGCCGGTCCCGATAGCATACGATAGAGCACAAGAGACCTGACCCGACCGGTCTCTTGGCGCCCCTCAACCTATATCGTGTCCCGATGTGCCACGCCGGCCGGTCATAACGTACCGACGCCAGTATCAGTTTCTCCTTCCTCCTCAGCAGTTGTGGGATGCCATACAAGAGGTCGATCAATTTGAAGGTTGGTGGCCCTGGCTCGAAGAGTTCAGCCTGGAAGGGGGCACTTTGGCGACCGGGTCCGTGCTCCACGGTGTCGTTGTTCCGCCACTCCCTTATCGGATGCGCATCCGGGTCGAGTTCACCGAGTGCGAACCGCCGCGTCGCATTGACGCCATCATCCTCGGCGACCTCGAAGGGGAGGCGAGCCTTGAGCTGCGCCCAAGCGGTGATGGATCGAGTGTCGAGGTCGCCTGGACGGTGGAGATGATGCAGCGCCCAATGCGCCTGGCAAGCCGCGTCGCTCACCCCCTCCTGCAATGGGGTCATGACCGGGTTGTTGAGATCACCGTCTCGGGGTTCCGACGGCGTCTTCAAACCGCCGACTAGCCGAGACGGGCTATGGCCGATGTGGTCGCCAAGAGCACGACAACCGACGACGTGCAGCACCGATTCGAACGGGTAGGGAAGGGTCGTCAATGGCGTGCGCGCCGCGGTCGCTCAGAATGATGGTTCCATCCAAATCGGTGAGGCCGCGACAGGTGAGCCGAGCCGGCGCGCTGCGCTGGCCGGCTGGCGCGTGCTCACGCTCTTCGAGGCGCCGACGCAGTTCACCTCGCCAGCGCCCTCGCCATCGGCGACCCTGAGCTGATTGTCGCTGCCTGGGATCGCCGACTTCATGCCGGCGCCTGCGTAGCGAATCTCAGTTTCGCTCCTTCACAGGTCCGGGAACAACACTGCCCAGATGCGTCGGCCGGACCCCGCGAAGGACATCGACGAGTTCGGTCGTGGGCGGAGTTCTTTGGTGGCTTGGACATGACGATTGGCCCCTTGACTCACACGGGTCCGCCTCATCAGACTTGCATCAGGCGGCTGTGCCGACTTCCTTGGGCATTCAGGACAAAGCGCCAGCGGGCCTCCGTGGTTCGTAATCTGAGCGCTTGGACTCCGCCGCCTCTCGGGCGCGGCGGTTCCGCGCTAACGCCCGGGCCGCGGGCTCACCCCGACGAGGTGATGCCCACCATCAGGGCGTTCAAGTGCTGCAGGGCCATCGAGCCGGCGAACTGGGCGTCACCGAACGTGAAGACCCCACCGTCGGTCGCCACCAGTCGGTAGCCCAGACCGTCGCGTGTCACGGCGATGCCCGACACCGGGGCGTTCAACGAGTGGAGGGCCTGGGAGCCGTAGAACTGCGCCGTGCCGAACGTGAAGACGCCGCCGTCGGCGGCCACCAGCCAATAGCCCAAGCCGTCGGGGGTGGCGGCCATGCCCGTGACCGGCGCGTTCAGGGGGTGAAGGGCTTCGGAGCCGTAGAACTGAGCGTCGCCGAAGGCGAAGACGCCGCCGTCGGTGGCCACCAGCCAATAGCCCAAGCCGTCGGGGGTGGCGGCGATGCCGACAACCGGGGCGTTCAGGTGCTGGGTGGCCTCCGAGCCGTAGTACTGGGCGTCGCCGAACGTGAAGACGCCGCCGTCCTCGGCGGCCTCCCAGTAGCCCTTGCCGTCGGGGGTGGCGGCCATGCCGATCACGGGCGCGTTCAGGTGCTGGGTGGCCTCCGAGCCGTAGTACTGGGCGTCGCCGAACGTGAAGACGCCGCCGTCCCCCGCCACCAACCAGTACCCGCCGTCGCCAGGCGTTGCGGCTATGCCACTGACGGGGGCATTCAACGGGTGGAGGGCCTCGGAGCCGTAGAACTGCGCCGTGCCGAACGTGAAGACGCCGCCGTCCCCTCCCACGAGCCAGTACCCGGTACCCGACGTGCCCACCCGTTGGCCGCCGCTGAGCGTCCCCGTCGAGCCGTAGAAGGCACCGTCCCCTGAGTACGTGGCCGTGATCACGTGGTTGCCCGCGGCCAGACCCGTGGCCGTGATGCCGGCGGTCCCGCCCCCGCTGAGGCTCTGGGGCGAGCCGAGATTCGAGCCGTCGACGGCGAACTGCACGCTGCCGCCATCGTCGAAGGTCCCGGTCGCCGCGGTGACGGTGGCGGTGAACGTCACGGTCTGACCGAGGACCGACGGGTTGACCGAGGTGGTGACCGTCGTCGTCGTGGCCGCGGGGCCGTACGTCCAGGTGTCATTCAGGGACGCGTCCTCCCCTCCGAACATCACGGGCTGGGCGGTGGCGCCGTCGTAGGCCAGCGAGGGGGTGTCGCGGGCAGTGGGACTCGTGCTGGGAGCCAACTCGACCCAGCCGTTGGTCGGGTCCCACGTCCACGTATCGCCGAGCTCGCTGCTGGTCACGTCGATGCCGCCGAAGAGAAGCGATACGCCAACGCCGGGAGCGGCGTCATAGACCATCGCCGGTGCCTGGCGTGCAGAGGGGCTCGAGGCGCAATTGTTCGTACAGCCCGGAGGGCTGTCGTCCACTTGGGTCCACGTGCTCCCGTTCCACGTCCACGTGTCGTTGAGGATGTGCGTACCGTCGTCGCCCCCGAAGAGGACCAAGGACTGTGACTCGGGGTCGTAGGCCATGGCCGCGCTGTCACGCGCCACCGGGCTGACCGCCGGAAACAGCTCGGTCCAGCCGCTGCCGTTCCAGATCCAGGTGTCTCCCCGTTCGGGACTCCGGCCCCCGAAGAGCACGAGCTGGGAGGTGGCCGCGTCGTAGGCCATGTTGGCGTAACCACGCACAGAAGGGCCGGAGGTGCACGTCGTGGTGCACCCGGGGTCCGAGGCATCGGCCACCTGTTGCCAGGCGCGGCCATTCCACACCCAGGTGTCGTTGAGGATGCCCGCAGCGAAACCGCCAAAGAGGATGAGTTGGGAGGTGGCGACGTCGTAGGCCATGGCAGCCGCATACCGCGGCGATGGACTCGAGGTGCAGGCGCTCGTACACGGCGGGTTACCGGGATCGAACTGGACCCACGACGGCACGGCACTCGCCGCGCTCGGGGTTGCATCCAACCCGACGCCGGCCACCAACATCACTCCGGCGAGGACGGCCCCTGCGGCGAGCAGTCGTGTCCAGCCGAGCGTCGTCGAGCAACGGTTGCGCCCTAAACACCTCCGTGCGCTACTCGACGGGTCGGGTTGACGTTGAAGCCCGATCAAGGGGCGATCCATGTTCGAGTCCCGCCACTCAGGGCGCCTCGGCGAGCGAAGCACGGCGCCTAGAAGAGGAACTGGTCAGGGTCCGCGGCATCCGACTGGCGACAGCTGACCTGCCCGCCATTCCTCGTGTCGGCCCTCTTTAGCACAGGGCCGCTCCACGCGTCGCCAGAGCGTGTACGGCGGATCTTCGCTCTCGGCCCAAAAGCGCAGGCGCTCGATGTCACCCAGGAGCACCCCAGGCGGGTGATCGGCCAATGCGAAGCCAACGAGTGTCGATCGCCGCAGTCGGAGATCCGCCGAAGTCGGATCGGGTCGTAGCCGGTGATGCGCCTCTGCTGAGAATATGATGTGAGACGCGTCCTTTGGTTGCCATTCTCCCAACTTAGCTTTGGCACCAGGCGAGCACGATGTTTGCCGGAATCGGATCTCGCCGTCAATGGTTCCGCCTCGAAGATCGAAGACGAGACGTCCGCCCGCTCATCAGACATCAGACGGTGGTTCTTGGCACCGGGCACGTCGATGGCTTTGGGGATGCATCGGAGTTACCGGTCTCCTCCTCGTCGGGGCGATGGTCCTCCTGGCCGCCTCACAGGGTCACGAACCTCAACCCGCCGCGCATCAACCCCAATCCCGCGGCGCCGGCCTCGTTAGCCAATGAGTCTTTTTCGGGAAGAGCCCTCGACCCTGGGCTGTTTGCCGAGGGCTCGTGCGTCGCCTTCGCACCGACCTCGGGCGACCGTCACCAGACCGTGTTCCTCGGTGCCGGTCACGGTGGGCTTAACCCGGGAGCCGTCGGCCTCACGACCTCGGGGCAACCCATCTACGAAGCCGACCAGACCTTGCCGGTTGAGCTTGACACCATGGGATTGCTTCGTGCCGGGTGCCCTGATCGAACCGCTCTACATCACCGATCCGTTCGAGGCGAGCCTGGCCGCCAGCGCCCACAGCCAGCAGGTCATTGCCCAGGGGCTAGCCACGGCGATCGAGGGATACTTCGAAGCTGTCGGACCTAGCAGCGGGTCCGTTCGGTCACCGTCGTTCTCAGCTCCCTAACCATGCCTCCCTATCGTCTTGCGATACCCGAAATCCGGGGAACACGGCCGTTCCTGGCGTGGCTTGTCGCCGGGATCCTGCTGGCGGGCTGTGGTACCTCCCTCACCGCCAAGCACGGTCGGTCTTCGGTCCGCCCATCAGTAGCACCTCACGCCTTGGATCGCGCCGTGTTCGCCAGTGGCGCCTGTGTCCTCTACCCCCCCGCTGCTGCTGACCGGCACCAGATTGTCTTTCTCGACGCCGGACATGGCGGTCTGGATCCAGGAGCTGTCGTCAGAACTCAGTCGGGGCAGAGAGTGGAAGAGGCGGACCTGACGCTGAAGGTGGCCCTCGATGCTTTGAGCTTGCTGCGCTCGAGAGGCTTCACGGTCGTGCTCTCGCGCACCGGTCCCGGGTCAGTGGCAAAGCTGCGGCCACGCGAAATTGCCGGCGGAGCTTTCACGAGCCAGGGGGCGCGTGACGACCTGGCGGCCCGAGACCAATGCGCCAACCAAGCCCGAGCGAACGTACTCGTCGGGATCTATTTCGACGCCGGAGGAACCGGTCAATCGGCAGGGCCGGTAACCACGTACGACCCGACTCGGACGTTCGCGGAGAGGAATCTCCAGCTGGCGGAGCTTGTCCAAGCCGACGTACTCAACTACCTCTCCGCGTCCGGTCAGCACCTCCCCGGCAATCGTGTGGTACAGGACTCGGCGTTCTTCGATTCGGCACGTGACGCCACGGTGGCGACCGATCCCGTGATGCTTTTGGGGCCTGGTGGGACCGACTCGACCCTCTCGCCGAGCGCCATGCCCGGGGCTGTCATCGAGCCCCTCTCTCTAACCGACCCATTCGAAGCGAGCATCGCGGCGAGTCCGTCCGATCAGCGCTCCATCGCTGCGGCAATTGCAGCAGCTGTGGGTCAGTTCCTCCCGCCACCCGCGGGACCCGCACCTTCTCTGCCGTCATCGTCGGTTCCGGGACAGACCTTGTTTGCCCAGAACCTAGTGAACTCAGTGCCGCTCGTCGACGTTTGGCGCGTTTCGTCTGCTGGCGTCGGGCAGGGATCCATCACAGTGGCCGCCTTTGACCCCGCCCGGACCGAACTGGTGCTGCACGCCGGCAGCATTCAGCCCGGATCCAACGGACCGTGGCTCAACGGTCCCGAGGTGGGCCCGGCGGAACGTGCTTCGCTTCTTGCCGCGTTCAACGCTGGGTTCAAGGTGACCGACTCTCGTGGCGGCTGGTTCTCAGAAGTTCAGACCGTCGTTCCGCTCGTGCCGGGAGCGGCCAGTGTCGTCATCTACGCTGATGGCGGAGTGGACATAGGGTCCTGGGGCACCGAGGTCCCCGCCTCCAACCGGGTGGTCGCCTCGGTGCGGCAAAACCTCCAGCTCCTCATCGATCACGGCCAAGCCCAGCTGCAGTCACCAAGCAACGAGTACGAACTCGAGCAATGGTGGGGCGTCGCCTTCCAGGCAGCACCCCTCGTGGCCCGAAGCGCCCTTGGTATAACGGCCAACGGGACCCTGGTCTGGGCCGCCGGCACCGATGTAAGCATCCCGGCACTCACGAACGCCCTCCTCGCTCACGGAGTGATGCGTGCGCTCGAGTTGGACATCAACGCTCCGCTGGTGCGTGGCTTCCTGTATTCGAATCCCGGAACGATCTCTGGGGCCCCTGCAGTGGAGGACGGCGCGCTGCCCTTGGTGGAAGATCAGACGCAAACCGCCGCGGACTTCACGACTGCCGGCAGCGGATCGGCGGTTGTTCCCCACTGCACCTACATCACCTCTTGCAGCCGCGACTTCTTCACCGTCATAAGTCGCTAGAGATGACCTTCGTGTCCGCAACGAATGCTTCTCACAAGCCGGATCGGAGTTCGGCAAGGTCGCGTGCTCTTCCGCACGTGGCGCTAGAGCATGCTGATATGGACCCCTCCCGCCACGGGTTCTTGCTCGCCAGCTCGAGGCCCTTGATCGTGAGGTCGGCCCCGAGCCGGGCCTCGTAGACCTAGAAGGCCGGTCTCCGAATGGCTCATTAGTGGTCGTTACACCAAACTCGCAGTCCGTGTGTAACGGATGGACTGGGACAGAGGTTGTCGTCGTGCCCGATGAGAACGGCCACGACAAGATGACTCTCGTCGGCTGCTACCGCGACAGGCTTCGGCGCCAGGCCAACGGGAATCGACTCTTCACCGAGCGAACCGGCGTTCACTGGCCCCCAAGGTTGCCCACGAGCCCATGCCTGCGAGTCCCTCATCATCGGGCGACCTGACCCATCGTCGTCCCGGAGTACGCGTCTGACCCTGGCTCCGTCAAGTGCCATGGAAAGGCGAACGAGCGAACGAACTTCCTGACCCGGTACGTGGACTGGAACCAGTTGCTCCGTGCGTGGATCGTTGCTGACGATAGGGCTCACCGGGCTGCTCGCTGCACGAAGCGGTCAGATCCGAAGAGCCGTCCGCACTCTGTCGGTAACCCCACGATTCTCGGCAGACCGAGATACGTGAGATCTTGCCCGATCATCGCCGTCGACCACTTCCAGCAGCGCCGCACCGCGCTCCACTAAGACTTCCTTCACTATCTCATCGAAAAAGGAAGGCGTACTGATAGCAAGGTCGCGGCAGTCAAGAACGACGGTTTGGCCCGAGAGGTCCAATGGGAGCGGAGCCAGGAGTTCCTGCGCTTGGGGCCGTGAACCAGCATGTTGGGGGGGATGAATCGTGGTCAAGACCTTGTCAACCTGGATAGATGGGAATGATGATACCGACAATCGTACCTGGTACGAACACGACTTCGGAGGTCGAGGTTCCCGTTCGGTCGGCGACGAGCCTCCCCGCTCCACTTCGAACGATGACCCTGCCCGTGAGTCCTGTGACCTCCTCGATGGTTGAGGTAAGACCCTGACCCCGGCCTTTATCCGGCACTGAGCTAACGAGATACCGAACCGCAAGCTTGATTGCCTCGACGTCAGTGGCAGGGCTCCATTCTTTGGAGTCTCGGAAGGATTCGCGAATCCCCCTCCCGGCGTCACCAACGACCACCTGGATCGTCCCGTCGTGATCGGGTGGATCACCGTCTCGATAGAGCTGGGCGGCAGTGATACCTACCGCGCCGGAGTGCTCCAACGCGTTCGAAACGAGCTCCCAGAGCGCCTCAACGAGAGAGACTAAGACCTGTGAGTCAGCGGTGTGCTCCAGCTGTGCAAACAATAGGTGGGAAAGCTGCTCGAGTACACGCGCGTCGCGGACCAGCTGAAGCGGGACCACCACATCAGGCGCGGACGCCTCCGATTCTGACGGCAGGTCGGCCTTAATACGAAGATCTTGCAGAAGGGTCTTCATGCCCATGTAGGCGAGATGACTCGCAGTGAGCTGATTTTCGGGTGGGACGAAGCGCGGCGGGAGGGCGGAGGAACCGCCTCCGGCGAGAACTACCGAAGATCCAACAAGGCCGAACGCGTCGATGAAGCGGACATGGGAGAGGTCGCATGCCGCGGGACCAAATTGGAGCGCCGCTTCAAATCGGCTAGCCGTCAGCGATCCAGCCGGCTTGATCTGAGCCATGTGTGCAGTTTGCCAGGGGGGAGATCGCTTCGGGACGCCTGCCCGAGCAGGACGAGTGGGAACAAACCCAAGAACCACCCCAACCCTTGGTCGAGCGCCTGGACCAGCACCGAGCGGATCCGTCGCACCGTGGACACGGCGAGACCCGAGTCGAGCTTCGCCGAGATCAGGCGGTCGACCTCGGCCGGAGTCAACTGGACGGCCCTCTTGCGACCGATGGCCAGCACAAGGTGGTGGATCGCCACGCCCCGGCAATTGTCTGCCGCGCTCGGGGCGACCTGGTGCCGAAGTACGTCGTTGTGCCAGCGCTCGAGGAGCTGGGCGACGGTCATCTGGGTGTCGGGCACGCCGAGGCTGCCGTCGAGCTGGCGTTGGAGCACCTTCAGTCGCCCGAGGACTCCGGCTCGCGTGGTTGCCCTCACGGCCTTGCGACGTGGTCGACCAGCGGCGTCCCAACCGACAGTCAACGCACCGAGCCACAGGCGGAGGAACGCAGGTAGATCGAGCCCTCGCCGTTGCCCCTACGCCGGGTCATGACACCCTCCTCTCCGCAGCCGCGGCGTGCCGACGCTGGGACGGGAAAACGCGGCGTTGCTGAAGTCGTTGCTGAAGAAGGCAATTTCGGGGTGTATCAGCGACGCCCGGCGAGGCGGAATAGGGCCTCTCAGCTGGGGAAACGATGGTGGGCCGTAGAGGACTCGAACCTCTGACCCCTTGCGCGTCATGCAAGTGCGCTACCAACTGCGCCAACGGCCCGTCGAACGAAAGGCTACACGACGGGCCCGGAGGTCTCTCCCCAGCCGGTTGGCCCTCCGGGCTCTCAGCGCCCTCTCATCGACGCGTCCGACCAGCCGTCGACGTTCTCGGGCGACATCGCCCCAGGATCGACGCTTGCCGGTGCGCCGGCCCAGCAGGCGGCAGCCACGAGTTCCCGTAGCGAGGGGGCTGAGGCGGCGATGGATAGAGGACTACGGCCCTGGCTCTCTGGGCCCGCCTTGCCTTAGCGTGCGCTCATCCGCTTGTCCGGCTCTCCGTTCTCAAGAGGCTGGGCGGCTCAGACGACGGCACCGAAGGCGCCGCTGGAAGCGAGGTGGTCGATGACGGGGACGGAAATCGCGCATGGTGCAAGGCGACAGGGGCGAGCGAATCGAAGCAAGTGGTTGATCTGTCTGGTCGCGGTGCTCTCTGCCGGTCTCTTCGCGGTGAGTGTGCCATCCGCGGCGGGGGCCAGCAGACCTCTACTGGCGATGCCGCAAATCACCACCTTCGCGCATACTTTCACGGTCAACAGCACCAACGACACCCATGCTGCGTCGCCCGGTAGCGGTGCCTGTGCGGATGCTCAGGGACACTGCTCGCTCCGCGCCGCGATCGAGGAGGCGAACGGTGAGAACGCGGCCGTCCAGATCGACCTACCGGCGGGGAATTACGTGCTGTCCTTGGGCGTCCTCACCGTGAGCGACACCGCCGGCGTCTCGATCGTCGGGACGGGGAACCCCGTCATCAATGGCAACGGGACCACCCAGGACCTCGTCGTGGCCGCCGCGGGTGTCCTCCAGGCCTCGGGCCTGACGGTCGCCGGGGGCACGGTCACCGGGGACGGTGGCGGCCTCGACGTGATCGCGGCTGGTTCGGCCGTTCTGAACGACGTAACGGTCTCCGGCAACACGGCGACCGGGAACGGCGGCGGCATCAATAGCCTCGGCAATCTCTGGGTGCTCAACTCCATTTTGACCGGCAACATGGCGACGAATGGTGGCGGTCTGTGGGCGGCTCAGGGCCAAGCTCAGCTGACGAACGACTCGCTGACGACGAACACGGTTTCTAATGAAGGTGGCGGCCTTGGCTCCGTCACCCTGCTCGTTGTTCATGGCGGTTCGTTCACCGGCAACCGGGTGGTCGTGCCCAACACCAACAGCGGTGCTGGCGGCGGCATCTTCGCCACCTCGAATTCGAGCTTTAGCGGCGTGACGATCTCCGGGAATACCGTCGGGCCCGCCTCGGGCGCAGTCAACGTGAGCGCGAGCGGAGGTGGCATCACCTGTTGTGGCGCGTACTACTCGATGACGAACAGCACGGTGACGGGTAACTCGGCCGTGGCGGCGGGCACGGGTAACGCGTCTGGCGGCGGCATGAGCAACTCCTACGGCATTTTGACCAGTGATCTCATCAGCGGGAACACAGCCTCCAACAGTGGTGGGACTGGGAATGCCTTCGGCGGCGGCATCGACGACGGGAGCCCGCTGATCCTGAGGTCGTCGACGGTCACCGGCAACACAGCCACCACTGCCGGTGGGGGCATATACAACGGCAGTGCAGCGTCGGTGGAGAACTCGACCATCAGCTTCAACACGGCGGGGTCTGGCGGGGGCTACTACGAGAACGGCCTCGGTTCGATCGTCAACTCGACGATCGCTGAGAACACGGGCACCTCGTTCTCCGGTGCGGCCGGCGTGTTCGACGCGACCAACCTCACGGCCACCTTCGACACGGTGGCCTACAACGCCGGACCGGGCACGGGCGGGGTCGGCGTGAAGACCGCCGTCTTGAATCTCGGCAGCACGATCATCGGGCCCAACACCGGTCCCGGCGGCGTGGAGAGCGAGTGCAGCGTGACGACCCCGCCGGCCATCGTCTCGAACGGCTACAACCTTGTCGGCGACACGTCCTGCGGGCTCACAGGCCCCGGTGACCAACAGGGACTCAGCCCCAAGCTCGGGCCTCTGCAGAACAACGACGGGGCGACCCAGACGGCGGCTCCTGGACCGGGCAGCCCGGCCATCGGCAATGGCGGGCCGAACTGCCCGAGCCTCGACCAGCGGGGGGCGGCGAGGCCGCTGGCCAACTGCACGGTCGGCGCGGTCCAGGTCACCGGCTGGGGCTACTTGGAGGTGGCCTCCGACGGCGGCGTCTTCAACTTCGGCAACGCCGGCTTCTTCGGCTCGATGGGCGGCAAGCATCTGAACGCCCCGATGGTCGGGATCGACAGCACGAGCGACGGCAACGGCTACTGGGAGGTGGCCTCTGACGGCGGCGTCTTCAACTTCGGCGACGCCGGCTTCTTCGGCTCGATGGGTGGCAAGCCGCTCGTCGCACCGGTCGTCGGGATCGCCGGGACGTCGACGGGGAAGGGCTACTGGGAGGTGGCTTCCGACGGCGGCGTCTTCACTTTCGGCGACGCCAGCTTCTTCGGGTCGATGGGCGGCAAGTCGCTGACCGAGTCGATCGTGGGTATCAGCGCCACGCCGGACAACCAGGGCTACTGGCTCTTCGGTTCTCAGGGCGCCGTCTACGCCTTCGGGGACGCCGTCAACTTCGGGTCCATGAGTGGACAGACCCTCAACGCCCTCATCGTGGGGGTGGCCACGACGCCCGACGGAGGTGGCTACTGGCAGGCCGGCTCCGACGGTGGCGTCTTCAACTTCGGCGACACGCCAGGGTTCTTCGGGTCGCTCGGCGGCGTGAAGCTGAACAAGCCCATCATCGGGATCGGGGCGGCGCCCGGCGGTAACGGCTACTGGCTGGCCGGTGGCGACGGCGGCGTCTTCGCCTTCGGGGACGCGCCCTACCTCGGCTCGATGGGTGGCAAGCCGCTCAACGCCCCGGTGGTCGGGTTCGCCTCGCTCGGCTGAGTCCGCTGCCACGGCCCCGGGGTCGGCGTCCCGCCGCCCCGGGGTCGGCACGGCCCCGGGGCGCCCGAGGCCGTTCCCGTTCCGTCAACGGCGCACCACTAGCCGGGCACGAGGACGGCCGCGCCCGTGAAGCGCTCGTGGGCCAGGTCGGCCAGGGCCTGGTCGGCCCGCTCGAGCGGGTAGGTGGTCGTGGTGGCCCGGACTCCGAGGCGCGGGGCGAGCCGTAGGAGCTCCTCGCCGTCCTTCCTCGTGTTGGCGGTCACGCTCTTCAGCACCCGTTCGTAGAAGAGGTGGCGCTCGTAGTCGAGCGGGGGCACGTCGGTGAGGTGGATGCCGGCGATGGCCAGCACCCCGCCGCGGTCGAGGGCGGCGAGGGCCGGGGGCACCACCTCGCCGACCGGCGCGAAGCAGATCGCCGCGTCGAGTGGCTCGGGCGGCACCGCATCGCTCTCGCCCACCCAGACGGCGCCGAGCTCTCTGGCCAGCTTCCTCGCCCCCTCCGCCCGGGTGGCCACGTAGAGCTCGGCCCCCTCGGCGAGGGCGATCTGCGCGGTGAGGTGGGCCGAGCCGCCGAAGCCGTAGATGCCGAGGCGGCCGCCGGGCGGCAGGCCGGTCGACCGGAGTGCCCGGTAGCCGATGATGCCGGCGCAGAGGAGCGGTGCCGCCTGGTCGTCGGCGAGGTCGTCGGGCAGGCGGTAGGCGTAGCGCTCGTCGACGACGGTGGCCTCGGCGTAGCCGCCGTCGTGATCCCAGCCGGTGAAGGTGGCGTACGGGCAGAGGTTCTCGGCGCCGCGCCGGCAGAACCGGCAGCGACCGCACGTGGAGGCCAGCCAGGCCACGCCGACGCGGTCGTCGAGCTCGAAGCGACTCGCCCCGGGGCCGAGCGCGTCGACCCGCCCGACCACCTCGTGGCCCGGCACGACGTGGGGCCGGTGCACCGGCAGGTCGCCCTCGGCCACGTGGAGGTCGGTACGGCAGACGCCGCAGGCCGACACGGCCACCCGGATCTGGCCCGGACCGGGCTCGGGGAGGTCGACGTCGACGACCTCAAGGGGGCTCTGGTCGATCGGTCCTGGGCGCCGCACCTGCCATGCCCGCACCGGGACAGCCTCGCATGGTCGGTCGCCGGCCGCTCCTCCGCCAAAGGGCGCGGGGCCTGCGGGCCAGGGCGAAGGCCCGCAGGTGTCCCGGGTGGACCATGTGGCAGGCGGCCTCCCTCACGAGGCCCACCCGTGCCACGCCGTGCGCTCCACCGAGGATGGACCCACCCTGGAGAACGTCGCATCACACGCGCACTTCGGCGTCGATTGGCGGGTGATCACCTTGCGCCCGGCGTCCAGTGTGCTCTCGGCCAAGATGGTGGCCATGAACAGAGACCCCCACGTCGCCGCACTGCTGGACGTCGACGAAACGGACCGGCATGCGGCCGTGGCCCGGCTCCACGACCTGTTCAGCGCCGGAACGCTGTCGCACGAACAGTTCTCGCTCGTCCTCGACCAGATCTACGCCGCTGCCGGCCAGGCCGACCTCGAGGCGGTGGTGGCGGCGCTGCCTCCACTCGTCCGGCTCACCCCCCTCCGGCGACGACTGGCCGGCCCCCTTGTGCTGCGGGTGGCCGACCGCCGTCTGCGGCTGGGCTCTGGCTGGCAGCTGGCCGCCGACACGACGGTCAGCACCGGCGTCGGCGAGGCCCGGCTCGACCTCACCGCGGCGAGCTGGGACGCCTACGAGATCCATCTCCGCCTGGAGACGTGGGGTTCGATCCAGGTGCTCGTGCCCGTTGGGGTCGCCGTCCAAGTGCTTGGGGGGTCGGGGCGGATCGACCTCACATCGCTGGCACCGCCCTTGCCCGGCGGGCCCGTGTTGCGCATCACCGCCGGCGGACCGGCCGGGGCGATCCGGCTGCGACACCCGGAGGACGTCCATGGGGGGCGCTTCAGGCGATGGAGGCGACGCCGTCAGGCCGGCCGACCCGGGTCGCCCCGTTAGGCCGTGCGCCACCGGACCCTTGGCGGCCCGGGGACCAGACAGTACAGTTCGCGGCACCACCGTTCCGAGGGGGTGCACTCCCTGTGATTGCGCTGATCATCGTCATCGTTGTCGTCGTCCTGCTCGCACTGGGCGTCTGGGCCATGTTCAACGGCCTCGTCAGAAAGCGCAACCGGACCCAAGAGGCGTGGTCGGAGATCGATGTCGAGCTGAAGCGACGTCATGACCTCATCCCCAACCTGGTGGAGACGGTCAAGGGCTACGCCGCCCACGAGCAGGGGACCTTCGAGGCCGTCACGCAGGCCCGGGCCAACGCGGTCACTGCCGGCGCCACGGGCGACCCGGGCCAGATCGGCCCGGCGGAGAACGTGCTGACGGGCGCACTGCGTTCGCTGTTCGCGGTGGCCGAGAATTACCCGCAGCTGCGCGCCGTCGAGAGCTTCCTCCAGCTCCAAGAGACGCTCACGGCCACCGAGGACAAGATCGAATACGCCCGCCGCTACTACAACACCAGCGCTCGGGACTACAACATCGCCTTGCAGACCTTCCCGCGCAACCTGATCGCCGGGATGTTCCACTTCACGGCGGTGGCCTTCTTCGCCGCCGACGAGGAGGACCGTGCGGTACCGGAGGTGAACTTTTCCGGTCCGAACCCCGCCGCGGCAGGCCCGGCACCGTCGGGTCCTCCGCCGGCCACTGGCGCCGAGGGCCCGCCGCCAGCCGTCTGAGCGCCACCGCCACCGGCGCCTCGCCCGTCACACGGACTTGCCGGAGGCGATCTTCTCGAGCTCGGCGATCCGCTCCTCGATGGGCGGGTGGGTGTCGTAGAGGTGGTGGTACCAGGTTTCATGGTGCTGCAACGGGTCGTCGATGCACATGGCCGCGGTGGCGTGGTTCATGCCCTTGAACGGCTGGTCGTTCTGCTGGAGCTTCCTCAGGGCGCTCAGCAACCCGGCCGGGTTCCGGGTGAGCTCCACCCCGCTCACGTCGGCCAGGGACTCGCGGCGGCGCGACAGGGCTAGGCGGATCAGCGGTCCGAAGAGGAAGCCAACGATGGCGAGCAGCGCACCCGCCGCCAGGACCACGAGAACGAGCTGGTTGCCCCGGTCCCGCCCGCCGCCAGCGAAAAAGGCGCTCCGCCACAAGATGCTGGCCAGCAGGGCGGCCATGCCGATCATCGTGCCCACCACGAGCAAGAGGCGGATGTCGTGGTTCTTGATGTGGCTCATCTCGTGGCCGGCCACGCCTTCCAGCTCTTCGCGGTTCATGGTGGCGAGCAACCCGCTCGTGAAGGTGATGGCGGCCTTATCCGGGCTGACCCCGGTGGCGAAGGCATTCGGCGAGGGGTCGTTGATCACGTAGACGGCGGGCTTGGGGATCCCGTCGCCGATGGCCAGCGCCTCCACCAGGTCGTGTAGTCGCTGGTACTGGATTGGGTCCGCCGGCTCCGCCCCCGAGACCCGGAGCACCAACCTGGTCCCCGCGGTCAGCGAGTAGATGATCCCCCCGATGGCGAGGATGCCACAGATCACCATGCCGACGACGACCGGCGTCCAGCCGTAGTGGGGCGGTGGGGCGGCGCCGTAGCCGTTGTTGGCGGCGCGGTTGTAGAAGGTCCTGAAGAGCAGCCCGATGACCGCGCCGATGGCCAGCCAGAGGACGAAGAAAAGGCCGATGAAGAGGACGCTCCGACGCTTGTTGCTGGCGATCTCGCTGTACATGGGACCCCCGGATCCTAACCAGGCTCCCCGTGGCCGAACACCACCGTCGGCCGGCACACGGGTTGGGTCCCCTCCGGCACCCGGCGGTCCGGGCGACGGGCTCCGCCGGCCGATACCCCGACGTGCTCGGGGATCGGCCCGGAGCGGTGCAAGCCGCGCGGCCGCCGGGCTCGAAGGGGTGCCTCGTCGATGGGCCCGGTGCTCGTCACCATCGGGCAGGCACTCGACCATCCTCGTGCCCGTCGGTTGCCGGCCGGTGAGGGTGGGGGGCCCGCGCTAGCGCCCAACGCCTCTCCAGTGGGACGCTGGTGGGCGTGTTCGAGCGTCTCACCGCCCGGGCTCGGCGGGTCATGGTGCTCGCCCAGGAGGAATCCAGGCTGCTCCAGCACCCCGAGATAGGGACCGAGCACCTCCTCCTCGGCATCGTGCACGTGAACGACGGCGTGACCGGCAAGGTCCTGGAGCCCTACGACCTCTCGGTCGAGCGGGTCCGGGCGGCCGTGCGCACCATCGAGCCGGCATCGTCGGCCGCGGTCGACGCCTCACCGCCCTTCACGTTGCGGGCCAAGAAGGTGTTCGAGCTGTCCCTCCGCGAGGCCCTCCACCTGGGCCACAGCTACATCGGGCCCGAGCACTTCCTGCTCGGCCTCATCCGGGAGGGCGAGGGGAAGGCCATCCAGGTGCTGCGGGCCCTCGATGTGGATCTCGCCCAGGTGCGCTTCGACATCCTCGCCGGCATCGACCACCGGGAGGACCCGGCGGCCGGACCGCTCATCGGCAGCTCGCGCCTCGCCGCCTGCTCGTTCTGCGGCCGCCGACCGCCGGAGACCGGTCAACTCATCGCGGGTAACGAGGCCTTCATCTGCGAGCGCTGCGTGAAGCAGTGGGCGGCCCGTTTCATGAGTCGGGAGGGCCAGCACGAGCAGCTGATCCCGCCGTCGATCACCGGCCCGCCGCCGGTGGACGAGCTCAGCGCCCGGGCGGCCGTCGAGGCCGCTTTCGCCGAGCTCTTCACGCTGAGCGACGACGAGCAGCGGGTCGACGCGGTGGAGGACGGCTTCGACCTGGGCCGCTATCTCCTCGAGGCGGCGGAGCGTCGCCTCGTGGCCGAGGGCGCGGTGCCGTCAGTGGTGGTCGACGACGTCGTCTTCGTGAACGAAGGCCAGGCCGCCGTCTGGTTCACCATCTGGGTGGACGGCCGGGCCGTGCTCGGACGGCACCGGGGTGACGCCCTCCTCGTCGACCGTTTTTGGAAGGTCACCCGGGCCACGTTCTGCGACGTGCTCGCCCGGGCCGGCGTGCTCTGCCCGCCGACCTCGAGCTGAGACCGTCTTCAGGTCGGCCGCCAGCGGTCGCTCGGGATTGCCGCCGAGTCGGACGTCCGGGACTCGTCGAGACCGGCGGCGACGGCATGTTGCAGTAGGGCGACGAGTACGGCCATGCAATCGTCACGTCCCCTTCCGTCGATTCTTAGGCTCATTTCGACCTGCTCTTAGCCCGTTGGACTTGAGTAGAGGAGGTGACCCATCCCCATGTCCCCGTGCCGACGCTCGACCCCTCGTCAGCCGCGCGCCCTCTCGACCCGGACCCGGTCGTTCGGCGTGCCGCCGCCCGACGCCGGGTCCGTCGGTCGGCCCGCTGGGTGGCCGCCGGTGCCACCGTCGCAGCAGGGCTCCTCGGCATCGGCTTCGCCGCAGAGGCCAGGCACCAGCCGGCCACGACCGTGGGGCTCGCCGCCGGTCGCTCCGGCACCATTCCCGTCACCGTCTCCGGTGGGTCAGCGGCAGTGGCCGGCAGCTCGTCGACCGCCGCCGGGCAAGGACGCACGACGGCTCGTGCTGTCGCCGGTCAACTCGGCAACAGCAACGATGACTGAGCCGGCGTCGCCGTGGGCGACCGCCCGTTGGCACGCCCTGGGCACCACCGCGCTCGTGGCGGTCGTGGACGGGGCGAGGCTCAACGAGGCCACCGCCACCGCCCGGTGCGAGCTCGAGGCCTTCGAAGCGACGTGCAGCAGGTTCCGTGAGGACAGCGAGATCCTGACCCTCGGCGACCGGCCCCGACCGGTCAGCCGTCGCCTCTTCACGATCGTCGAGGTCGCCCTCGCCGTCGCCCGCTACACCGGTGGCGCCGTGGATCCGACGGTCGGTGCCAGCATGCAGGCGCTCGGCTACGACCGCGACTACGAGGAGCTCGGCCGGGTCACCGGTCGGCCGGAGGCGACGCCGGTCCCGGCCCCCGGCTGGCGGAGCGTCGTCCTCGACCCGGTCGCCCGCACGATCTGCACGGCGCCGGGCACGGTGCTCGACCTCGGCGCCTCCGCCAAGGCCTTGGCGGCCGACCAGGTCGCTCGACGCATCGCCCGGGAGCTCGCCACCGGCACGCTCGTCGACCTCGGCGGGGACGTGGCGGTCGCCGGGCCGCCGCCCCGGGGCGGCTGGCCCATCGGCGTCGGACCCGTCTCGGACGGGCCGGCCGAACAGGTCGTCGTGATCTCACGGGGCGGCGTGGCCAGTTCCAGCCCGCACGTCCGCACCTGGGAGGTCGGTGGTCGTTCCTTCGACCACATCGTCGACCCGCGCACCGGCCGACCGGCGCCCCGTCGCTGGCGCAGCGTGTCGGCCTACGCACCGAGCGCGGTCGAGGCGAACGCCCTGACAACGGCCGCCGTCGTGTGGGGCGACGGCGCGGTCGACGAGATCAGTGCCCGGGGCGGCAGTGCCCGGCTCGTGGGCGTCGACGGCGCCGTGCAGCACGTCGGGACGTGGCCGGAGGAGCACGCCTCGCGGGCGGCGTGACCAGCGTGGTCAGCACGAGGCGCCATAGGAGTCGTAGGGCTCGCCCCTCGCCGCGGCCAGCTCCTTGCCCGCGTTGAGCTGGAAGGGGCTGATGCCACCCGGTTCGCAGGGACCGACGGAACCTGCGGTCAGAGCCACGAGCGACTTCTCCGGGACACTGAACCGGTCCCGTACCTCGCCGATCGGGAGGTCGGCGACCGAGAACCAGTCGATCTGGAGGAAGTCGATGCTGTCGCTGTTCGTCACCTTGTCGTGGCAGAGCGCTCCCCGACGCATGGCGTCGCTCAACCGTCGGGCGACGTCGCGGTTGCCCGAGATGTGCCCGGGGGACGACTCGAACAGCCCCGCCCCCGAGCGCAGGTAGCCGGTCTCGAAGAGCGAGATCACCATGGCGAGGAGCGAGAAGGCCCGCATGTCATCGTTGGCCCGGGCGATGAAGGCGAAGACCTCGAGCTCGGCCTCGACCGTCGTGCCGTAGTCGGCGAGGACGTGCACCCAGTCGTGCTGGGCGAGGAGCGGCGGGGCCGAGCCCGGGGTCCCTGGGAACATGAAGCCGCGGGCACAGTAGAGCTCGAAGACACCGCGGCCGAGCGAGCCCGGCGGGAGGTGGCCGAGGGCCTCCCAGCGGGCGGCCAGCTCGGCGTCGGTGACCGACACGTCCCAGGCCCCCTCCAGCTGGCGCGAGGTGTGGAGGACGGCCGCGGCCTCCTCGGGGTGCCACGTGGACGTGTAGCCGTTGCGATCGAAGTCGAAAGCGGCGAGGCCGAGCGAGCCGGCGGCGAAGTCCCGGGCCACGGCGATCATCGACTCGTCGACGCCGAGCTCGGCGCTGAACTCGCTCACCCGGGCCACCACCTCGGATGGGAGCGGCCGCAGCAGGAGGGCGGCGAGCAGCATGACCTGCACCATCCGGCTCCGGAACGCGAGGTTCCGCCGGGCGAGCCCGAGGGCGTAGTCGTGGGCCGAGATGGGCTCGACCGTCGACAGGTCGATGTCGTAGCCGGTCATGGCGGTGAAGAGGGCCTCGAGGAGGAAGCGCTGCAGGTCGGCGAGCCCGCCGGTCGGCGAGGCGGCCCAGGCGATGCCCCGGCCCATGAGGGCCGCCTCCTCTGCGTCGGGCGCCACGAGGAGCACGCTTCTCTCGTCGGGCAACGGCACCGGCATGGACGGCAGCGTAGGGCCGCCCTCGCCGCCGTCCACCGCCCGCACCACCTGCGAAGATGGGCCCCGGTCGGTCGCCGGGCACGACGGGGCCGGCCGACCGACGGAATGCCTCGGGAAGGAGCGACGTGAGCGGACGACGGGCCACCGACGCCGAAATCACCGCCTGGCAGGAGGACGGCTGGGTGCTCCTGGAGGGGCTCGTCGGCACCGAGGAGATCGACGCGGCCGAGGAGGACCTCCGCCTCCTGTTCCCGAGCCCCGAGGAGTACCACGCCGACCCGGTGGGCGTGACCGAGCGCTGGCAGGGCCACCCGAAGCCCAAGCAGGAGGACTACGTCTGGCCCGAGGACGGGCCGGGCTTCCGGCCCGAGCAGCAGCGCTGGATGGGGGCCTTCCCCTTCGCCGGCCGCGGCGCCCTCAGCCGCTTGTGCGTCCACCCCTCCCTGGTCGACTTCGCCGAGCGGGCCCTCGGCTCGACCGACATCCGCCTCTACCAGGCCCACGCCAGTGCCAAGTACGCCGGGCTGACCAACTACGAGCAGCCGATGCACACCGACCGCAACCACTCGTGGCTGCCGGCCGGCACCCGGTCGCCGTGGTGGAACATCGAGGGCTTCTTGTACCTCACCGACGTGACCGACGACGACAACCCCACCCGGCTGGTGTCGGTGCGCGACTCGACCGCCGCGGCGGAGAACCCCTTGGCCGCGCAGTACGGGGTGCTGCTGCCGGGGATGGAGCCCGACCTCTACCCGCTGGAACGGCCGGCCCCGGGCCGGCGCGGCTCCTACCTCGCCTACCGATCCGACGTCTACCACCGGGGTGCCCCGTTCGGCTCGCCCCACGGCGCCCGTGTGGTCGTGGGCGTGGCCTGGAAGCACGCCGGGCAGGACTGGATCGGCTACGACACTCAGCAGTCCGTCTCGACGTCACCGGCCTGGACGACGTTCGTCGAAGGCTCGACGCCGCGCGAGCTCGAGCTGTTCGGCTTCCCGGCGCCCGGTCATCCAATCTGGGACGAACACCTGCTCGAACGCACGGCCCTCCGCTACCCGAAGCTGGACCTCGGACCCTGGCGGGCCAACCTTGGGCGACCGGGCTCCCAGGCCCCACCGTGACAAGGGCCACCACGCGATCTGGAGCCCTACCGCCCTCGGGACGCCGAGGCGTCGAACCTGCCACGCTCGGCCAGCGATCCTCGCCGTGACGGGACACCCTCAGGTTCCTGGCTCAGCGGACCCAGCCCAGTGCAGAAGGGTCGACGGGTCATCGAACGCGCTCTCAACCCCCTGGGCGGTCGAGCTCCCACAGCTTTGAGGGGTAGTAAGTGGTGACGACGCGATCCACGTAGCCGATCCGCACCCCCGTCTCGATCATACGACGACAGAGGTTCCAGTCGGAGGGCTCGTCGAGCAGCCACGACCTCGTGCTGAATTCGAAGCGACGGAGCGCGCTCATGAAGATGGCCGCCTGGAAGCCGAACCAACCCATGACCGGTGGGTAGCGTGCAAGGACCTGGTCCGATTGCGGAGGCGGCCGACGGACGAGGATGTTGCCGTAGACCATCTCGGAGCGTGTGGAACGTGCCGTGTCCAGCAGGAGCTGCAGGTGGTGCGGCTCGAACTCGTCATCGTCGTTCAGCATGGCGAGCCAGGTGCCGTTGGCGAGTTCCGTGCCGACGTTCACCCCGGGGGCGCCAGCCACGAACCAGCGATGCTCGGGATCCTCGGGATACGGGTAGCGATACGGGAGGTTGACGAAGCGAACCCGCGGGTCGCCGAACTCCGCTATCCGCTCTGCCGTGTCGTTCGTGCAGCCGTCCCCCACCACGATGACCTCGAAGTTCTGGTAGGTCTGGCGCACGATCGAGGGCAGAGCCCGCTCCACGAGCAGCTTGCTCCGCACGTAGGTGGGGATCCGTATGGTCACGAGGGGCTCAGGGTCTTCAAAGGCCTGTTCGTACTCGGCACTGGCTCGGGCGGCGACGAGGTCGCGGCGGAGCTGTCCGATCCCGTCGAACGTCCCGGCAGCGATGCCCCGTAGTTGGGAGATTCGGCCCCCCACCTGGCTGGTCTCGGCGCGCAGACCCTCAAGAGAGGTTGCCGTTGCCTCCTTCAGCTGCCCGAGCTCCTCGTTGAGGTGGGCGAGTGCTGCCCGCAGGTCGTCCATGCGAGGGGCCACCGCCCGATCGACCATGCGCTCGAGTTTGCGGCTCAACACCGCTCGAACGCGGCGTGGTCGACCCCTACTGCCCACCGACGGCCTCCCCGATCACGGTAGCGACCCGCGCCACGTCTTCGGACGAGAGTCGGTCGTCGAGCGGCAAGGAGATGATGCGCCCCGACAGGTCGTCGGTGACGGTCAAGGGCCCCACCTTCCGGACACCCGTCATCGACGGGTGGCAGTGGATCGGGGGGTCGTAATAGGCACGCCAACCGACCTCCGCCTCCTGTAGGGCAAGGCCGACCTGTTCTCTCTGGCAATGAGCCGGGAGGGCGACCGGGAGAAACGGTGGCGCCGACGACATCAGCCCTGCCTGGAAAGCACAGCCCAGAGGCTCCAGCCCCACGACGTACCGGTGGAGAATCTCCTGTCGCCGAGCGAGGCGCTCCTCGAGCATCTCGAGCTGACGAAGACCCATCGCGGAGCCGAGTTCGGTGAGCTTGCCGTTCAAGCCGATGTCGACCGATCTTCGATCGTCGCCGAAGCCGAAATTCCTCAGCCGGTTCACCCGCCGGATCATCTCGTGGTCACGAGAGGCAACGGCGCCGCCCTCGCCGATGGCCACCGTCTTCGTGGCATGAAACGAGAAGACCTCGCAATCGCCCCTGGCACCGAGCGATTCGCCCCAGGGGTAACGGGAGGCGAAGCCGGGGGCTGAGTCGATGACCAGGCGAAGACCGAATCGGTCGGCCAACACCTCCCAGGCCGCGATGGCCGCGTTCGCCGTCCCGAAGGTGTTGGTGAGAAGAATGCCGGCCACATCATCTCCCTCCTCCTCCAAGAAGCGCTCTGCCATCTGGACGTCTGGCTGCCACGACAAAGGCTCGATGTCGATCAATACCGGCTCGTAGCCGCTCCAGATGACCGCGAGCGGCACCGCCGCTGCCGTGAACGACGCAAGGAGCACGAGACGACGGTCGGCACGAAACAGGGCCTTGCACGCGAGCTGGAGGCCGACAGTGGCACTCGCCGTGACGGCCACGGCCACGTCGTTGCCGATCCAGCGTGACAGCTCCAGCGCGAACCTCCCCTCGAACGGTCCACCGTTCGTGAAGATGCCGGCCGCGAAGATCTTCTCGTAGTCCCGAGCAACCAGGGATGGGTCCGGGAGCCGCGGCGTGAGGAACGGTATCCGCCTCATCGGCCTTCGGCATAGGGGTTCGGGGGCTCCCACGAGGCGATGTCGTCGCGGTCCAATGCGGGTGAGAAGGAGGCACAGTCGAACGATGCACCGTTGACGTCGACTCGGCGTCCCTCGACGCTGATCCGTCCCTCCTGGAGCCAGTGAGCAGACTGTAGAAGGGCCTTGCACTGCTGTACGAACACCTGGTGCCGTGTCTGCTCGATCGGTGAGTTCGGATCGATGGCACAAACGGTCTGCATGATGATCTTGCCCTCGTCCATCACGTCCGCGATGAACTCCACCGTATTACCAGCGAATCGAGCTGGATACGTGACCGTGTCGCCGAAACCGTCCATGCCTTTGAATGCCGGTAGTAGAGAAGGGTGGAAGTTCAGTATCCGGTCCTGGAACGCCGATCGGAAGTCTTCAGAGTAGAAGCTGGTATAGAAGGAGAACACATAGTCGATGGCGTGCTGGCCGAAGAGGCTCAAGAGCTTGTCGCAGAAGCGGTCGCGGTCCTCTTCGATGATGATCACTGTTGGGATGCCGTAAGCCCGTGCAAGCTCGTCCGCAGGTCCTTCGTGGTCGACAACGACGACACGGACCCGCGCTCGAAAGAAGGCATTCTTCAGGACTTCGTTCATCACGGACCCGGCCGTCGAGATCACCATGCCGAAGCGAAGATCACGATCAGTCACGCAAACTCACCAGAGCGGTACGCCGGGAAGTACCCCGCCTCATGTTGGGCCTCGCGCTGCGTGAGTTCTTCGTAGGCCTCTGGCTGAAGGACTCGGCCACAGAGATACGCGGGCTTCGTGCCGGTGCTCCAACCGCGCTTGAAAGCGGCAAGACCGTCACTCGATGGAGTTGCGATGCCCGAGGTGCCGGCCAGGTCTACCCATCGTACTGTCCCACGGAAGTAGTTCAACATGGTCCATTTGGTGGCATACGACGCATGCAACTGATAGCCCAACTCACTGAACGCGGCCAAATGCCCGTAGGCCACATCGCCTTGCACAAACCAGAGATCGAGCCCGACCACATTGTCGCCCGAAGACGCCTGGAACATCACCAAGCCGGGAAGACCAAGTTGCATTTCGAACGCCCGACGCGAGAATGCCCGCACGCCCGAGATGGCATGTCTGGCCGAGAGGTTGGCGAAGAGGCGAAGCCAGTCTTCCAGTCGGTCCGGTGGGCGATCACACACCTCCACGGTCACCGCTTGCAGCGCCCGTCGAGCGTGTGCTTGATGCGACTTGCGAACAAAGGTCTCCGGTGGTCGATCGAGATCAGCGACGTAATGTTCCTTGAAGGGGACAACGCTGTCGAATGCGTTGGCGAGGGTCGATCTTGTCAGGTCGGCGAATGGGTCGATGACGGTCACGACGCTGACAAGCTCGGGCACCAGGGCCGTCAGATCCTCGCCGAGGTGAGGCCAATCGCGGCAGAAGAACAGCGGGTAGGGGCCCATGGCATCGGTCAAACCAGTGCCGGCGATGTCACGCCGGAGCAACCATCCTCCACTGCGCGGCAGGAACAGAGGCTGACCGAACTCGGACAGCGACGCGGCGTAGTCCGGGTGCGCATACCCGTGTGCCGTGTCGTCCATCGCGTCCGGACTTCTTGGAAGGTTCTTCATGTGCAGCTCGCTGACGCGCTGTTCGATGACGTCCGCCGGGCTCAGCGTCGCCCTGCCGGAGCTGCACAGCGCGGCTGGATGGGGGCTGGCACGCGGATCTCAGCCGTGGGCCGGTTGGACGTGGAGGACGATCAGCTCGGTGTTGATCTCCGAGGGGAAGGCGTACTGGTTGGCCGTCGTCGGGTAGCCGGTGACGGCGCTCGTGTCGTAGATCCCCTGCTGGCTGTTCACGAACATCGGCATGATCGGCACCTGGTGCACCATCACCCCCTCGAGCTGGTCGAGGGCGCTCGTGGCCGCCGCCGACCCTGGGGCGCTCTCTTCCAGCTGATGCCTCTGCGGGCGAGAAACCGCACGGCGTAGTTTGCGCGCCTCGACCGCGGGTCGGCCAGTCCTCCGTTGGCCGGCATGGTCGAAGCGGGTGACCCGGTCCCGGGCTACGATACGAACATATGTTCGCCTGGGACGAGGGGCTCGACGACGTCCAGCTGGCGGTGGCCACCCACGGCGACGACCCGCTCGTCGTGGTGGCCGGGGCGGGCACGGGCAAGACCCGGGCGCTCACGGCCCGGGTGGCGTCGCTGCTCGACCGGGGCGTCTCGCCCGACCGGGTGCTCCTGCTCACGTTCACCCGACGGGCGGCCGACGAGATGCTCACCCGGGCGGCCCGTCTCGTCGGGCTCCGCGGCGAGGTCCGGCCCAACGGTGGCACGTTCCACGCCGTGGCCCACCGCCACGTGGCCGCCCACGCCCAGGTGCTCGGACTGCCCAAGGGCTTCGGGGTCCTCGACCCGGCGGGGGCCTGCGACCTCATGGACCTCCTGCGCCACGAGCACCAGCTGACCGGCAACCAGGCGAGGTTCCCCCGGACGCCGACCCTCGTCGAGCTCTACTCCCGCTGCATCAACACGGCGAAGCCCCTCCGCCAGCTCGTCCCGACCGACTACCCCTGGTGCGAGCCGCACACCGAGACCATCGCCGGGCTGTTCCGGGACTTCACCGAGAGGAAGCGCCGGTCGTCGCTCGCCGACTTCGACGACCTGCTCCTCTACTGGCGGGCCCTCCTCGAGCACGAGGAGCTCGGCCCCCATCTCGCCGACCGGTTTCGTTACGTCCTCGTGGACGAGTACCAGGACGTGAACCCGCTCCAGGTCGACATCGTCCGACGTCTCGCCCCCGACGGCCGCGGCCTCACCGTGGTGGGCGACGAGGCCCAGGCCATCTACGGGTTCCGGGGCTCGGCACCGCGTCACCTGCGCGAGCTCGTCGACGGCTGCCCCGACGCCAGCACCCTCTGCCTCGAGCGCAACTTCCGCTCGCGCCAGCGGATCCTCGACCTGGCCAACGTGGTCCGGCCGACCGAGGAGGGGGCCGCCCGCATCCGGCTCACGAGCGACCGGGGCGACGGCCCGCGGCCGACGTTGCTCCGATGCTACGACGCGCCCTCGGAAGCCCGGGCGGTGGTCGACGCGGTCCTCGAGGCCAACGTGGCCGGGGTGCCGCTCCGGCACCAGGCGGTCCTGGTCCGGGCCGGGCACCACAGCGACCTGATCGAGGTGGAGCTCACGGTGCGCAAGGTCCCCTACCGCAAGTACGGGGGGCTCCGGTTCTTCGAGGCGGCCCACGTGAAGGACTTCGTGGCCGCGGCCCGCCTCCTCGACAACCCGAGCGACGAGGTGGCCTGGTACCGGGTGCTGCGCCTCCACCGCAGCATCGGCCCAACGAGGGCCCGGGGCCTCATCGAGACGGTCCAACCCGACATGGCCGACGCCCTCGTCCGCTGGCCCGAGCTCGTGGCCGCCGCGCCCCCGGCCACGAGGACCGCCCTCAGCGCCTCGTTCGGTGCGCTCAACGAGGCCCGCGGTCTCGGCGCGCCCGGCCGACGGGCCGAAGCGGTCCTCGCCGCCGTGCGACCGCTCCTCGAGGGCCGCTACGACGACGCCCCGGCCCGCCTGCGGGACCTCGACCGCCTCGTCGGGGCGGCGACGACGGTGGACGACCTCCCGGCCTGGCTGGCCGAGCTCACGCTCGACCCACCGGCCAGCTCCGGCGACCTGGCCGGGCCGCCCCACCTCGACGAGGACTACGTGGTCGTCTCGACGATCCACTCGGCCAAGGGGCTCGAATGGCCGGTCGTCCACCTCCCGCATCTCGTCGACGGAGCCGTGCCGAGCGACATGGCCCTGAGCTCACCGGAGGGGCTGGAGGAGGAACGTCGGCTCTTCTACGTGGCCGTCACCCGGGCCCGCGACGAGCTCCACCTCTACGCCCCGCTCCGCCTGCCCCACCACCGCCACGCCCGAGACGACCGGCACAGCTTCGCCCCGCTGAGCCGCTTCCTCGACGACGAGGTGCAGCAGACCCTCGACGTGCAAGAGGAGGCCCGGCCCCGGAGTGCCGTCGCCGCCGCAGGGACGGCCCGGGTCGTCGTCGAGCTCGACGCGCTCTGGAGCTGACGGGGCCCCGGTGCGACCGACGCCCTACGCCGGCGACATCCTCGCCGGCCGGTCGGGCGGCACCGGTGACGGAGGCGCGAAGGGGAAGCCCGGCGTCCACTGCCAACGGCCGTCATGCCCGATGGCCAGGGCCTCATAGCCCTCGGCCGCCTCGACGAAGGCCAGGCCCGGCTGGCCGGCGACCGCCAGGGCGGTGGCGAAGGCGTCGGCCAGGCCGAGGTCCGGCCCGCAGACGCTCGCCGAGGCCAGACGGGCCGCCCCCCGGCCGGTGTGGGGATCCACGAGATGCGCACCGCGCTCGTAGGTCCCAGAGGTGGCGATGGCCCCCGCCAACTGGACCACGCAGGCGAGCTGACCCCGCTCGGCGGGGTCGACGATGCCCACCCGGAACGGTGCGCTGGTTGAGGGTCCTCCGAAGGCCGCTATGTCACCGGCGGCGTTGACCATGGCGCCGATCACGGTCGGCGCCCGCAGCACCTCGAGGGCCCGCTCGGCCGCCCAGCCCTTGACGAGGCCCGTGGGATCGACACCGCCGGGCATGGCCCAGGGGTCGAACCACCCGTGCGTCAGCGTTCGCGCCATCTCGCACCGCTCGAGCACCCGGGCGATCTCCGGTGGCGCCTGCTCGAGTGTGATGTCGCCCCGGCGGAGGCGGCTCATGGGGCTCGCCTCCTGCCAGGTGCTGAAGACGTCGTCGGCCTCGTGCAGACGGGCGCAGGCCCGCGACAACAGCTCGGTCAGGCCGGCCTGCTCGGGAACGGTGTAGAGCTCGAGCACCACGACGGTGCCCATGACCTCCTCGTGGTGGCGGGTGAGTACGACGTCGTGACGCTGGCGGCTTCCCGTGCCGAATCGACGTGTCGGCTGACCACCGGACATCAGAGCCCGACCTTGCCCAGTGCCGACTGGAGGGATTGTGCGAAACCGGCGCTCGTGTAGCTCGCGCCCGACACGCCCTGGATGTTGGCGCTCTGGGCCTGCATGGCCTGCTGCTCGAGGATAGGGATCGACTGCTGGTCGATCGACTGGGAACGGAAGTTGCCGCCGTCGTCCAGCGAGGCGATCCCCACATGGGTGATCGTGCGGCCCTGCACCGTCACGGCGACCGAGAGGATGCCGTAGTTGTAGTTCACGGCCTCCCCGACTGCCCGCCGGGCCGTCGGTGCTGTCGTGGATGGTGCCGTGGTCGAGCTCGACGGCGGAGGGGGGCTCGACGGGGACGTCGTCGCGGGTGGGGGTGACGACGACGTCCCCGACGAGCTCCGGGGCACCGTGGTCGGCGGCACCGTGGTGGGTGGCACCGCGCCGAGCGTGAGGCTGGCCGGCTTGGTGTGGAAGCTGAGGACGGCGACCAGCCCGAGGGCCGTCGCTCCCATGACGATCGGCGCCCGTTTCATCGTCGTTCCACTACTGGGAAGGTCACGGTGTTCGCTCCGCGCGCTAGAAGGAGAAGGCCTCGACGTGGATCCGGTCGCGACTCGCCCCTAACCGACGGGCGGCCGCGCTGACGGACTTGGTGAAGCCTGACGGTCCGCAGACGTAGACGTCACTGGCGGCGATGTCGGGGACCAGCTTGCGCAAGAGCCGGGCATCCAGACGGATCTTGCGGCGCGAGCCGACGAGCTCGTGGAGACGGCCGCCCCGCCGGTCGACGAGCGCCGCCACCTCGTCCCGGTGGACGAGGTCGTCGACGGTCGAGGCCCGCAGCACGACAGTGACGTCGACCGAGGGCGGCAGGTCCTCGAGGAGGGCGCGGAGCGGGGTGACGCCGACCCCGGCCCCGATGAGGGCGACGGACTCCGACGAGCGAGCGTGCTTGGTGAACGAGCCGTAGGGGCCCTCGATGAGCACTCGGGTGCCCGGCTGGAGCCCGGCCACCGCCCGGCTGTGCTCGCCGAGCCCCTTCACCGTGAGACGGAGATACGGGGGCTGCGGCAACGCCGAGAGCGAGTAGGGGTGCGCGTGCAGCCAGAGGTCCTTCGTGAGGAAGCGCCAGTGGAAGAACTGCCCACCCGAGACCGGCAGACGGCCGAGACCGTGGCCGGCGCAGATCACCGAGTAGACCCCCGGTGTCTCCTCCTCGACGCTCACGACCCGGAGCCGGAACACGAGGTTGCGGACGAGCGGTTGGAGGACCCGGAAGACGACGACCAAGCCCGCCGTGGCCAACCAGACGGCGATCCAGACGGCCCGGGTGAGCGGATGGCCGACGAAGGAGACCCCGGTGGCGATCTGGTGGGCGAAAGCCAGGGCCAGGGCCAGGTAGGTGTAGAGGTGGATGAGCCACCATGTCTCGTACTTGAGACGTCGCCGGGCGATCCGCACCGACGTGACGCCGACCATCAGGAGGAGGCCGAAGCCCGCCGCCGCCGCCAGGATGTCGGGGTAGCTCGTGAGGAACGTCCAGCACTGGTGGAGCGCCCCGATCTTGGCCATCTGGGCGTAGCCCAGGGTGACGAGCACCACGTGGGCTGTGATGAGCACGATCGGCCACGGCCCGATCCTCCGGTGCCAGCGCACCAGCCGGTCCTGGCCGACCGCCCGCTCCAGCCACGGCAGGCGGGCGAGCAGCACCACCATCACGAGCATGAGGTAGGTGCCGACGAGCGCGGCCAGCCGAGCTCCAGCCACCAGCATCCCGCCCGGCGCGGCCAGTGTCCCGCGGGTCTCCCCCGTGATGGCGAGGGCCAGCGTGGCCCCGAGGCCAAGACCGACCAGCGCGGCGAAGGCGTCGGCGACGACGGGCCTCGGGGCGTGGCCCGGACGACGTCGGGGACCGCGTCGTCCGTCCAGGGCCGGCGTCGGCCGCGGCCTCACCTGCGCGGTCGGCGTCACAGTCCTAACCGTAGGGAGCGACCATAAGAAGAGCTTGAGTAGAAGATGTCAACACGGCGTCGGGGCGCACGACCTGTTCAGCAACTCCTCAGGAAGACATCCTCGTCAGTCGACGCGCACTGAGAGGTCGCTGAAGCATCCGCCGCTTCGCCGCACCGCGTGCGACCTACCTTCCCACCATCGACGCGCGTACTGCACCGTCTCCGCCGACCGTCGAGGAGCCCACCGACGTCGGTCTGCTCCGAGCGCAAGGTCAACGCCGCACCGCCCGACGCCGCCGACGCCTGGTGGCCCTCTTCGGTGTGGTCGTGTTGTTCGCGGGCTGCGACGCGGCAGCCATCGTGGCGACGGGGCGGGCCAACCGGGCGGGCCGCGACCCGACGACGGCCACGACGCTCCCCCCGACGACGGCCACGACGCTGCCCCCGACGACGACGACGACGACCGAGCAACCCGGTTGGTCGGTGGTGAGCAGCGAAGCCGCGGGCGTCGCGGTCGACGAGCGCACGTTCACCGGGCCGAGCGGCGCTCAGGTGACCGTCGTGCGCTTCCGGGCCGGTCGGGTCCGCTTCGACCTCCACGTCGGCAGTGCCGACCCACCGGTGGCCGCCGCCGCCGTGCCCGCCGACCGGGGGGCGACGATCGCCCCGGACGAGGCGCCGCTCCTCCTCGCCGCCTTCAACGGCGGGTTCAAGATGTCGGCGGGGGTGGGCGGCTTCGAGCTGCAGGGCAGCGTGCTGTACCCGCTCGTGCCCGGCCTCGCCAGCTTCGTCATCGACACGAACGGCGTCGGCCACGTCGGGGTCTGGGGGCAGGATGTCCCGGCACCGGGCGAGCAGGTAGCGAGCGTCCGACAGAACCTGAGCCCCCTCGTGGTGAACGGTCAACCCAGCCCGAACGTCGGCGCCATCGGCGACTGGGGCTCCACGCTCGGTGGCGGGGCGGCCGTGTCCCGGAGCGCCCTCGGCGAGGACGCCCAGGGCAACATCCTCTACGCGGCGGGGATGTCCCTCGTCCCGGCTGACCTCGCCGCCGGCCTCATCGACGCCGGCGCGGTCACCGGCATGGAGCTCGACATCAACCCGGAGTGGGTGCAGCTCGACGCCGCCCCGACCGGTGGCGGTCCCTTGTCGGCCCTCTTACCCGGCCAGAGCCGTCCACCCGACCAGTACCAGGTGGGATGGACCCGGGACTTCGTCACCGTCCTCGCCGCGGGATGAGGGCCACTCGAGACGAGCTCGCCAGCGAGCGGACCATCGGCGCGCCCGAGAGAGGGCCAAGCGACGCGCCTGACGGCGGGGTTGGCGCCGAGCGGGCGGGGGGTGGGACGCAGCGGTGTCTCTCGTCTGCTCGGACGCACCGCCCCGAAGGGCAGCTCGATGTCGGCCGACGCGATCGGTGCCGCCGCTCATGACGTTGATCCTCCTTGTCCTCGTGCTGATGCTGCTCGCCTGGGCGGCGGGGAGCGTCGTGGCCCAGCACAGGCGGGAACGCCGTTCGATCGACGACTACGGGCGGGCGATGCGCCACCTCGGCCGCATGATGATCCCGCCGGACGACGGAGCCGAAGCTCGGTCGTCGAGAGCAAGCAAAGCCGCGGCGGAGACCTCCGCCCGCCAGGCCAAGGCGGCCTTCGACCCGAGGTCGGACTCGGCCGCGTCAGCTCTCAGTCACCCGGCGGCTCGGGTCGACTGGGCGACTGAAGCGGCCATCGACTTGGAAGCCGAGCTTGCGCCGCCGGTGCCCACAACGGTCCCACCGGGCGGCGACGGCGCGCCGATCGACGTGCTGCAGCCGTCGGCCGAGCACCGGAGCCTGGCGGCATCCGGCGGCGACCCCCTCCAAGGACTGCGGCGCCTCGGCGCCGAGATCGACGGGAGCCAGGCGCCGAGGGTCGTCGAAGAGGCTGCCCGGGTCGTCGGCGTCTCTCGGGAGCCGAGCGACCGGGCGCCTGGGGTGGAGGCCAATGCCCGCCTCACGGCGACCACAGGCCTCGTGCTCGTGGTCCTCTTCTTCTTCGAGGGCCTGACCATTCCCGTCGTCGGCCAGTTCCTCTCCTGGCACGTGGCCATCGGCCTGGCCCTCATCCCCCCCGTCATACTCAAGCTCGGTTCTACCCTTTGGCGCTTCGGGCACTACTACCTCCGCGACCCGCGCTACCGCCGGGCCGGGCCGCCGCACCCGCTCCTCCGGGTGCTCGGCCCGATCGTCATCGTCACCACGGCCGCGGTGATCGCCACCGGGGTCGCCCTCTGGCTTGCCGGACCCCACCAGGCCCTCCTGTTCCAGCTGCACCGCATCACCTTCGTGCTGTGGTTCGGTGTGGTGGCCGTCCACCTGCTGGCCCACGCGTGGCGGGCCACCCGCTTGGCTGCGGCAGACAGCCGGTCCCTCCGCCGCCGGGCCGAGCGGTCGGGCGCCCGCACCCGGCGTGTCGTCGTGGCCGTCAGCCTGGCCCTGGGGCTGGCCGTCGGCCTGGTGAGCACGACGGTCACCACCGGCTGGTCGAGGTCCCCGCTCCCGCCCCAGGGGGGCCGCGCCGTCGTCCAGCACTCATCAGGAGCAGGCCATCAGCCTGAGGCCCGCCCGCGACCCGACGGAGCAGCTCTCCCGTTGCGGCTGGCTTCGAATCAGGCTCCGCCTGATCGGTCCGGTTCCTGAGGTTCCTGCACCCACGCGCTGAAGAGCGGCAGGCAGTAGAGGTCAGCGTGACCGGCCCGGGCCCGCTGGAAGTCTGTCGCGCTGCCGGCCAGGGCGACCGCGGCGTAGGGATGGTCGAAGCACAGTCGGGCCGTGCGGCGGAGGCCTCGCCCCCGGGGCGGAGCCGTTGTAAAACGCGCGAGCGCCTCCGTCGTCACCGCCGCGGCTTCGAAGCCGGTGGCCGAGAACGCGGCCTTGGCGACCTGTACCGCTTTCGTCACGTCGCCAAGCACTGATGGCCCGATCAGCCGAATGAGGGTCGCGAGCGCAGGCGGCACGCCGAAGCTGGCCGAAGTCAGCAGATCCCACTGGCTCTCCGTGCTCCAGGCCACGAGCACGGCGCTCGTGATGTGCTCTTCGCGTCCTCCATCCTCACGACTCGGCACCTCTTGCTCGACGATGTTCCAGGAGTGTCCCGGGCCCTCCGAAAGGTCGAACAGCGAGCAGGCGATGGAGCCCAGAGCGTCCCTCCGGCAGAGGTCGGCCACCTCGTAGGCGGCCATGAGGACCTTCCCAGGGACGATGTCAGGGTCGGCCGAGACTGACACCACCGCGAGGTCCTCGGACGCCTGGGCGAAGTGGACGGCGACCACACCGGCGGCCTCCGTCGAAGCCAGCATGGTCAGGGCCTCTGGCTCCTCGTCGAGGAGGACGCCGGTGACCTCGGCCCGCCAGGGACTCGAGGCCGGGAGGTGGTCCACTGCCGGCACCACCTCGAAGGACCGTTCCCACGAGACCTTGGTGGCGAGCACCGACGTGAGCACCAGTCTCGTGAGGGGCGTGATGTCCAGCGGAAAGCGTTCGATCAGGCCCAACGTGTGGCGGTCCGTCCAGTCGTCCGCCTCGGCCTGGGAGGGCACCCCACCCGTCTCCAGCTGCGCTGGCAACGTGGCCACCCACTCGAGAAGGGCGGGGACCATGTCTCTTTCGTCCACCCAGAGGGCCAGGCCACTCTGGAGGGCGGACGGCGGAGCATCGAAGAACGCTCGCAGGTGCTGGGCGGCCTCCTCGGCCAGGCAACCGAGCACCTCTTCGAGCTCCTTGCGGTCCTCACCTCTGGCCCCCGACGCGCAGGCCGCCAGCAGTAGCCAGATCCCGAGCGCCGACGCGACCGCGCTCCCGTGCTGCTGGTCGACCAGCGCGGGCGTGATCCGCCGGCCGTAAGCGTTGACCAGTTCAGCCAGGTCGTGGGTCGTCGTCGGTCGCCGAGGGCTCACCTCTCGAGTCTTTCAGCTGCCAGACCACCTGGGTGTCTGCCGGTCTCGAACGACCACGATGGGCCGGGCCGCGGCCCGCCGCCCCGGCTTTGCGGGCTAGTGAGACCGATACGCGGCGCTAGGGCGCAAAACTGAGGGAACCAGCTGTGATCGTGAACTTGCCATATGGACCCCACGGACTGGTGCACGTAGCGGCGATGTTCGTTTGCAGACTCATCGCCGGGTGTAGCTCCCCTTCAAACGACCCCTTGATGTTGAAGTAGTAACCAGTGATCGGAAGGTTGAGGTCATCAACCGACTCGTTCGCGACGATGGGTGCTCCGCCTGTGGAATAGACCCGCGTTTCGCGGACGTTAGCTGCCCAGATGTAACTCACCTTTGCCGAGTTGACGACGGTGTCAGACATGAGATCTGCACACGAATTGGCTGGCGCGCCGGTCGGACCACTTAGCCCCGATTGTTCAGCAAGCCCCGAACTGGGATCGGCAATCATTGGCTTCGTGACTGAGGACACGGGCCCGCTGGAGGACGAGGTGCACGAGCTCTTCGCCGGCGCCGGCTCTATCGTTCGCATG
>Ga0310037_10000266_pt1 | contig 37391 bp, 31 predicted proteins | sample Sb_taG_11_FD_200239 | JGI IMG/M metagenome (GOLD analysis project Ga0310037, IMG submission 200239) | Peat soil microbial communities from Weissenstadt, Germany - Sb_50d_3_AS metaG (v2) (version 2) | ecosystem: Environmental > Terrestrial > Soil > Wetlands > Peat | place: Germany: Weissenstadt... | reverse complement strand
ATGTGTTGCGGGATTGGACATTCCGGAATCTCCACTGTCCGGCGACGTTATCCCTGCAACCGGACATCTCCACTCAAATCGAGTAAGGACATATGTTCGATCGTGAATGCCAATCTAAAAGGGAACGTCGCCGAGCTCGAGATCGCCGCAGCGGCCGCGAGGCTCGGCATTCCGGTGCTCAAGCCTTTGAGCGAGCACGCCCGCTGTGATCTCGCCTTTGAGATCGGTCGTCGGTTATGGCGCGTTCAGTGCAAATGGGGTCGGCTCGCGAGAGGCGGCGACGTCGTCATCGTCACAACGAGCGGCTGCCGACACTCGCCCCGCGGCTACGTGCGAACGCATTACGCCAACGGCGAGGTTGACCTCTTCGCCGTCTACTGCGGTGGGCTGGACCGTTGCTTCCTGTTGCCGGATGCGATCGTGGCTGGCCGGTACGAGGTACATCTACGCTTGACGCCCGCCCGCAACTTTCAGCGGGCGTGTATTACCCTTGCAGACGACTTCGATTTCGAAGGGGCTATAGCTCAGTTGGGAGAGCGCGTGAATGGCATTCACGAGGTCGCCGGTTCGAGCCCGGCTAGCTCCACTGGGTCGGATCACTCGCCGACGGTCGTGGGTGCGAACCCATTCCGAGACAAGCTCGGCTATTGGATGGACCGGGTTGCGAATGGCGAGCGAATCGTGATCACACGCCGGGGTAAGCCGCGTATCTGCCTCACCCCGGCGCCGTGAACGCCTCTTAGCCGACTCCCGCCGAGGCCCGCTAGCGCTCCCGGGTCCCGGAGCCGCGCACCGTAGTGGCGCGGCGGCGGAGAGAAGTGACCCTCGCGTTAAGCGCGCTTGGCCGCCTCGAGCGCTGCCGGCGGATCGAGCGCGGAGTTGGCCCGCGAGAGCTCGAGCGCCCGATCGGCCAGCTCGGCGGCCTCCACCCCTCCGAGGGTCTCGTCCCGCAGCGCCAGCGCGAGCAGCACCTGGCGCAGCAGCTCCGGGTCCTGCGTGTCCGGCGGCGGGCCTGCCGGCGGCAGCGCTCGAGTGTCGGCGAGCAGACGCGAGGCGCTCGACCCCCCGCCCAGCAGCCGCCCGGGGTGCTTCTCGGGGATCCGAGCCACGATCGCGCCGGTCGCCGGATTGACGACGTTGACCTTGCTCCGCAGCCCCGAGCGCTCCATCGCGAGCCGGTATCCGGAGAGCCGCATGTAGCCGAGCTGGGCGGCGAGCTGGGTGAACGCCGCCGCCTCGGCCTCGTCGCGCAGGCGCTGTTGGTGCAGTGAGATCTGCGTCCCCGCGTCCGGCAGCGCCGGGTCGGGCTCCGGCGCCACGAGCAGGAAGGCCTGCGAGCCGAGCCGCCCGGCGCCGACGCCGGCGATGTCGGCCAGCAGCTGGTAGCCGCCGAGGCCGAGCGCGCCGACGATCCCCGGCGGCAGCGGGTTGGCCGATAGGTGGCCGGGAGGGAAGCTCATCGCGGGCTCGGCTAGTTGTCGAGCAGACCGCCGACGATTCCGCCGAGCAGACCGCCGCCGCTCTGATTCTGCTGGGGGGTGTTGCCCGTCCCTTCCTCACCCGGCGGATGGAAGTACGCGCTCTGCAAGCCGACCCGTCCCGGTCCGGTGAAGCGGTTGTAGACGAGGCTGCCGCCACCGCTCAGAAAGCCGGTCTTGAACCCGTAGACCTCCTGTGACATCGACACCGAGTGGTCGCGGAACAGCCACCCGCCCGGCTCGATATCGATCGTCTCCCCCGGCTCGAGCTGCTTCTCGAACACGTTCCCGTACCCGTGGACCCAGACGACGCCCTCCTGGTCGGCCGCGAAGAACTCATCGACCCAGAAGCCGCCGCCGTACATCATGTTGGCGAACCCCTTGATGCGGCTGTAGTCGTACTGGACGTTCGATGTCGCCGCCAGGAACTGGTGTTCGCGGACGACGATCCCGTGGCCGGGCTCTAGGTGGAGCGGGGCGATGTGGCCGGGCGCGTCGCGGCTGAATGCGAGCTCGCCTGCTGACTGCGCCTCGAGCAGCAACAGGGGCATGCCGCCGAACATCCGGCGCTTGAGCCCTTTCTTCAGGGGGTGCAGGCCGATCTGCAGGTTCGGGTACTTCCACAGCAACACATGGTGCTCGAAGTACACGGGCACCTGGCCGTCGAGGGCCATGTGCAGTGCCGGCACTAGCTCACCCTCAAGCCGGTATGTCAGACCTGGGGCCGTCCCCTCGGGGATCTGAGTGGGCAGAAGCTTTGGCGCTGCCGGCATGGTCCTCTCCGTTCTTCGCTGACGTCTGGGGGGAGGAAACCATATCCGCCACCGAACCTGGGACGGGCGGGATAATCGCCGTCGTGCCTCCGATCTACGTCACGGGTCACCGCAATCCCGACACCGATTCGATCTCGTCGGCGATCGGATACGCCGAGCTGAAGGGCCGGCTCGATCCCCACAACGAGTACGTCCCGGTCCGGCTCGGCGATTGCAACGCGCAGACCCGCTGGGTGCTCGAACGCAGCCGCGCGCCCGAGCCCGAGTTCCTGCCGCACGTCTCGCTCCGAGCCCGTGACGTGATGCAGACGAGCTTCCCGGTCAGTGGCCAGGAGCAGACGATCCGCGAGGCCGGGATCGCGATGATGCGGGCCGACCTGGAGCTCGTCCCGATCGTCGACGACGACGGCGCGCTCGTCGGCGTCCTCACCGAACGCGCGCTGGCACGCCGGTTCGTGCGCGAGTCGAGGCACACCTCGACGCTCGAGGACGCTCCCACGACGGTGTCCGCCGTGGCCGAGGCGCTCGACGGCAGGATGCTGACCGACGGGAACGCCACGCTGGCGGGCCGGGTCTGGGTCCAGTCGATGGACGTGCAGTCGCCAACGGGAATCGCGCAAGGCGACGTGGTCGTGGTCGGCAACAGGATCGACGCGCAGCGGCTGGCGATCGAGCGGGGGGCCGCGCTGCTCGTCCTCTCGAACGACTCGGCACCGCCCGACGAGGTGCTCGCACTGGCCCGCGAACGGGGCACGGCCGTGATCGTCTCGCCGGTTGACTCCTACGTCTCCGGCCGGATGATCACGCTCGCGGCCCCGTGCAGCGAGTTGATGGAGTCCGATCCGCTGACGGTCACGATCGACGACCTCGTGGCTGACGTCTCAGAGCAGATCAAGGAGATCCACTACGGGGCGGCGGTGGCGATCGACGCCCACCGCCGGCCGGTGGGCCTGGTCACGCGCCGTGACCTGGTCGCGCCGCCGCGCCGGCGGGTGCTGCTCGTCGACCACGCCGAGCAGTCGCAGAGCGTCGCCGGTATCGAGCAGGCCGAGATCGTCGAGATCCTCGACCACCACCACATCGGCTCGATCGAGACGAGGGTGCCAGTCACGGCCACGTTCGATCCGGTCGGGTCGACGGCCACGCTGGTGGTCGAGCGGTTCCGGCAGAACGGAATGGAGCCGAGCCGGCCGACCGCGATGATGCTGCTCGGCGCCGTCCTCTCGGACACGGTGATCCTAAACTCCCCCACGACGACCGAGCGTGACCACGCCGTCGTCGAGTACCTCCAGCGGGTGCTGGAGGTGGACGCCGCCGGCGTGGGCCGTGAGATGTTCGAGGCGACCGCCGACTTCTCGGAGGTCAGCGCGGAGGAGATCGTCTCACGCGACGCCAAGCAGTACCACGTGCAGAGCGGCCACACGATCTGCATCGCGCAGGTCGAGGTCGTCGGCGAGGGCCTGCTGGAGCGCAAATCGGAGCTGCTGGCGGCGATGCAGAAGGCGCGCGAGAACCGCGAGCTTCACCTCTACGCCCTGATGGTCACAGACGTGCTGGCGAAGAGCACCCAACTGCTGGTCGCCGGCGAGACCGCCTCCGTCGCCAGGATCTTCGCGGCGATCCCGGAGGACAGCGTGATCGAGCTTCCCGGGGTTATGAGCCGCAAGAAGGAAGTGGCGCCGAAGCTGCTCGCGTCGCTATAGGGCGGCTATGCGGATGCGACGCCCGCCACGTGCGTGGGCGCCTCGCCCCAGAGCTGCTCGAGGCGGTAGTACTCGCGGGTGTCGGGCGTGAACACGTGGACGACGACGTCGAGGTAGTCCATCAGGATCCAGCGGCCCTGCGTCAACCCCTCGACCCGGCGCGGGAGCAGGCCGTGCTCAGACTTCATCCCCTGATGAATCGCATCGTGGATCGCCTTGGTCTGTCGATCGCTGCGACCACTGCAGATCACGAAGTAGTCCGTGTAGCCGATGATTCCGCGGAGGTCGAGTTGGACGATGTCCAGTGCCTTGCGGTCCGACGCATATGCGACAGCCGCTGATGCGATCTCCTCGGGCGTCATGCGTCTGTACTACCTCCATACAGTTGGTGCTCCCGGATGTAGGCGGCCACCGCGTCCGGGACGATGTACCTGATCGGCTGACCCTCCCTCACCCGGCGCCGTATCTCGGTCGAGGAGAGATCGATCGTCGGCATCGGGAAGAACTCCGCGCGATCTCCGCGCTGGAGCCGCCCGAGCGACCCCTCGATCTGGGCCCTCGTCGTGCCGGGACGCTCGGCGATCGCCAGCGTGCTGAGCGAGAGCACCTTCTCGGGCTGATGCCAATCCGGCAGGCCTGCGGCGATGTCGCCGCCGAGGATCAGGAACAGCTCGGTATCCGGTGCTTTCGAGGTCAGCTCCTCTAGGGTATCGACCGTGTACGACGGTCCGGGCCGGGCGACCTCTAGCTCGGAGACCGTGAACCGCTCATCGCCCTGAACGGCGCGGCGGCACAGCTCGAGCCGGTGCTCGACCCCGGGTTCGTCTTCTACAGGCTTGTGTGGAGGTATCCGGGCAGGAATCAGCATCACGCGGTCGAGGCGGAGGTGAAGGTACGCCTCCTGGGCGCTGATGAGGTGACCAAGATGTGGCGGGTTGAACGTACCGCCGAGGATCCCGAGCCGCACGCTGCTCAGAGGCTCACGACCGGATGTGGCCCGCGCCCTCGACCAGGTATTTGAACGTGCACAGCTCCCGCAGGCCGATCGGCCCGCGGGCGTGGAGCCGCTGGGTCGAATTGCCGATCTCGGCCCCCATCCCGAATTCGCCGCCGTCGGTGAACCGCGTCGAGGCGTTTACGTACACGCACGCGGCGTCGACTCCCAGCTGGAAGGACCGCGCCGAGTCCGTGTCGCGGGTGACGATCGCCTCAGAGTGGCCGCTGCCGTGAGCGTTGATGTGGGCGATCGCCTCGGCGGTGCTGTCGACGACGCCGACGGCCATCTCGAGGGCCAGGTACTCCGTGTCCCAGTCCTGCTCAGTCGCCGCATCGATTGGCACGCCGGGGGCCGCCGCACGAGTGCGCTCGTCGCCGTGAAGCGTCACGCCGGCTTCGCTGAGCGCGGTCAATGCCGCGGGCAGAAACGCCTCCGCCGCGTCCGCGTGGACGAGGAGCTTCTCGGCCGCGTTGCACACGCCGGGGCGCTGGAGCTTGGCGTTGAGCACGATCGCCTGCGCGGCCTCGAGGTCGGCGCCAGCGTCGACGTAGACGTGGCAGTTGCCCGAGGCGGCGTAGATCACCGGTACGGTCGCCACGCCCTTCAGCGCCGCCTTCAGCCCCTCGCCACCGCGGGGAATGATCAGGTCGACGACGCCCGTCTGCGTCGCCAGCTCGGCCAGCTCCTCGCGGCCGCCGCCGGCGACGAGCGACAGCGCGCCTTCGGGCAACCCGGCGCTGGTCGCCGCCTCCGCCGCGACGCTCGCGAGCACCGCGTTCGAGTGGGCGGCCGAGCTCGACCCCCGCAGCACGATCGCGTTGCCCGACTTCAGACACAGCGCCGCCGCGTCGATCGTCACGTTCGGCCGTGCCTCGTAGACGACCGCGACCACGCCGAGCGGAACGCGCACCTTGCGGACGTCGAGGCCGTTGGGCAGCCGCGAACCACCCATCACCTCTCCCACGGGGTCGGGGAGCGACGCGATCTTGCGCACGCCGGCGGCCATCTCGGCGACCCTGCGCTGATCGAGCGCCAGCCGGTCGAGCAGCGCCTGCGAGAGCCCGCTGGCGCGCCCCGCCTCGAGATCGCTGGCGTTGGCCTCGAGGATCTCCGGAGTGCGGTCGATCAAAGCGGCGGCGATCGCCTCGAGCGCGGCGTCCTTGACACCCGACCCAAGGGTCGCCAACACGCGCGACGCCCGCTTGGCGGCGGCACAGATCTCGGCGACGGATGCCGTGGTCGTGGCCATCTGGTTACAGGTTACGCGAGCACGAAGTAGTCCCTGTGCACCGCTTCTTCGCTGGCGCGGGGCAGGACCTCGCGAACGTCCGCGGACTTCATCCCCAGCACCTTGCGCAGCTCCGGGGCCGAGTAGTTGCAGATGCCCTTGCCGACCGCCTCCCCGTCGTGCGACACCTCGACGGCGTCCCCGGCGTCGAACGCGCCGTCGACGTCGACGATGCCGACGGGCAGCAGGCTGGTCCCGCCCTCGCGCAGGGCGCGTGCGGCGCCGGCGTCCACGACCACCCGGCCGCGGACGGGCTTGGCGTACTTCAGCCACAGCTTGAAGCTCGAGTAGCGCGCCGACTGGGCGGCGAACTTGGTGCCGACCGGCTCGCTGGCCGCGGCGGCCAGGATCGTCCCTTGTTGCAGTCCGCTGGCGACCACGGTCGGGATGCCCGCGGCGGTCGCCATCTCGGCCGCCACCACCTTCGAGCGCATCCCGCCGGAGCCCAGCGGCGAGGTCGTGTGGCCGATGTCGAGGCCCTCGAGTTCGTCGAACCGATCGACTGTGGGGACCAGCTGCGCCTGCTCTTGTGCGCGCGGGTCGGCGGTGAACACGCCTTCGGCGTCGGTCAGCATCACGAGCAGCTCCGCCCCGAGCAGGATCGCGACCTGCGCGGCGAGGAAGTCGTTGTTTCCGAACGAGATCTCGTCCGTGGTGGTCGTATCGTTTTCGTTGATCACCGGGACCAACCGCCAGTCGAGCAGCTTGCGCAGCGTCTGACGGGCGTTCAGGTAGTGCGTCCGCGCGCTCATGTCGAAGAACGTCAGCAGCACCTGAGCGCTGGCCACTCCGCGCGCGCGGAGCAGCTCGTCGTAGACCTGGTAGAGCTTCCCCTGGCCGACGGCGCTCGCGGCCTGGAGCTCGTCGATCGCGCGGGGCCGGAGCGGGATTCCCATCACGCCCATGCCCCGGGCGATCGCGCCGCTGGTGACGACGATCGGCGAGCGCCCCGAGCGATGGAGCTCGCTCAGCTGGTCGCAGATCCCACCCAGCACGTCGATCCGCACCTCGCCGCGCTCGTCGGCAACGATGCTCGACCCGAGCTTGATGACCAGACAGCTCATCGTCCCAGAGCTTACGGACGGCCCGGAGGGTTCCGCGACTCGGAAACGGTGCGCCGGCGAGCCACGCGCCGGCGCACCGTCACGGCTCAGCCGGGGCTCACCCTTTGCGTCGGCACCAGGGGTTGGCTGGCACGCCCTTGCACGGATTGGACATCGTCTTCTGCTTGGGCAGCCGGTGCATGATGACCGTGGTGCGACGTGGGTAGTGATCGGTCGGAAGGCACAACGAGGTCTCGAGCTGCGAGTCGCAGTAGACCTCGTTGGTGAACGGCTCCGCAAAGTTCGCCGGCGCGGCGCTGCCGTCGCAGTTCGGATGCATCTGCTGGAGGCCGCTGGGCGAGCTCGTCGGAGCGCCGCCGCCCGCCTCGGTGTTCCCGCGATAGCAGTCGGTCGGGTGCCCAGACTCGAGGTTGAGCTGGGCGAAGTCGCCGTTGGACGGATTGCCATACGAGCCGTTGTGGTCGAATACGTTGTCGAGCAGCGCATTACCCCAGTCGTCGTAGAGGCAACTGCCAGGGCCCAGGATCGGGAAGTTCGGGGTTCCGCCCGTGCACGGCGGACCCTGATCAGGGTAGGCGACCATGATGACGCCCCACGCGTCGTTGTTGTCGAACCGGTTGTCCATGATCGTGTCGTCGCGCCCTCCGGAGACCGACATCCCGGTACCGACAGGCCCGGCGGCGGCGGCACCCGCCGACGGCACGTTCGGGTTGTTGTTGTCATGCACGTAGTTGTGCATGAAGACCCAGCACGAATGTGTGTGCGTGATCGGGCTGATGCCGTTGTTGGGGCAGGCGCCGTCCTGCGGCGGCGGGTTGTCGCCGTTCTGGCTGTTCGTGTCGAACCCGTCCTCGTTGTTGTCGAACTCCGAGTTCTCGACCACCAGCTTGCCGCCCGAGTTGGAGCCCGAGTATCCGAGCGCATTGAACTCGGCGTGGGCGTGCTTGACCGTCTGGTCGCAGATCTGCTGGCAGGCGCCGATGTAGTAGCCCGAGTCGTTGAAGTTCGAGGCGTACGTCCAATCCCAGGTGCCGCCCGTCCAGTTGCTGGAGAAGATCCCGTAAGTGGCCGCCGTCGCCTCGTTGGCGAAGTAAGTGCTAGTCGCGGTCAGGTAGGCGCCGTAGTAGCCATGGCCCCCCACCGTGCCGCTGTCGGCGCCGCCGTTCCACCAGATTCCGTTGCCGGCGTCGCGTGAGCCGCCAAGGAAGTTGCAGACGGTCAGGTTCTCGATCGAGACGTTGGGAGCCTTGTAGACCATCAACCCGTTCTCGCCAGAGGGTGTGCCCGAGGCGGTGTACGCGTAACCAGAGGCGGAGCTCCCTCCGTTAAGACCGAAGTTCTGCGCCGAGCCCTTCCGGCTGCAGACCGCCGAGCCGGGTCTGGTCCCGTCGATGACCACCTTGTTGCGGTTCATCCCGCGGATGTGAAGATTCGCCGTCGTGATCACGACGCCGGCGGGAAAGTCTGGCTGGCCTTTGGGCGTGCTGATCGAGCTGGGCTTGGTCTTGTAGTCGCCGGGACCGATCAGGATCCAGTCGCCTCGCTTGGAAGCTTTGACCGCGGCCTGAAGTGAGCGGAATTGCCCGCGGATCCCGTGATAGGAGCCGACCCTCAGCACTTTGGCGCTCGCGGTCCCTCCGAACACCACCATCCCGCTCACGACGAGCAGGACTGACAAAACACGACGCATTCTTGGTCCTCTCTATGAAATGCTGGGCACCCCGGCCGAACGGCGCGTGATGCTACACGTTCGAACCGGATCGAACGCCGCCTAGACCCCAACGCCGCCTCGACCGTAACGCCACGTCGACCGCTGGCTCGAGGCGTCGCGATCCTCGGCGCCTGTCAAGCATCGGGGTCGAGGTCGAACGCCACGCCAGCGATCACGACCTCGTCGCCGGGCTCGAAGCCCTCCGCCTCGAGCGCGCGGATGACGCCGATTCCCCGCAACCTGCGCTCCAGGTGCGCGAGCGCATCCTCGTTATCGAGGTCGTAGCGCGCCACCAGCCGCTCGATCCCCTTGCCGGTGACGCGATAGCTGCCATCGGCCAGGCGCTCGACGCGATAGGCGCGGGGCGCGGCGGGGCGGAAGACGCGGTGTTCGGCCATCTCGATGGGTTGCCCGGCGGGGCGTGGCGCCAGGGTCTCGCCGCGGGGTCGGGACTCCGGGGTCCCGCCGCGGCCCGGCCCCTCACCCTCCTCCTCCTCGGCCTCCGCTCGATTTACCGGAACTAGGTTCAACAGAGTCTTGGCCAGGTCGCTCAGCCCCTGGCGGGACACGGATGACGTCAGGATCACCGGCACTCGCTCGCCCAGGCGCCGGCGCCAGAGGTCGCGCTGGGCCTCGGCGGTCGCGGCGTCCACGAGGTCGACCTTCGACAGCGCCAGCACGCGTGGAAGTGATGCCAGACGCGGATCGTGGTCCACGAGCTCACGCTCCACGACCGCGTAGTTCTCGGCCGGATCCGAGCCGTCGAGCGGCTGGATGTCGAGCACATGCACCAAGGCGCGAGTTCGCTCGATGTGGGCCAGGAACTCGTGGCCGAGGCCGGCGCCGGCGCTCGCCCCCTCGATCAGCCCCGGAATGTCGGCGATCACGAGCTGCCGATCCTCGGCCTGCAACGTCCCGAGCACTGGCTCGAGTGTGGTGAACGGGTAGTCGGCGACCTTCGGATGCGCCCGCGTCAGGCGCGACAGCAGCGAGGACTTGCCGGCGTTGGGAAGGCCGACCAAGCCGACGTCGGCCAGCAGCTTCAGCTGCAGCGAAACCCATGTCTCCTCGCCGGGTAGGCCACGTTCCGCAAACCTCGGGGTCTGATGGGTGGGGCCCGCGAACCGCTTGTTGCCGCGCCCGCCCGGACCGCCCCGCGCCACAAGCGCCACCTGTCCCGGCCTCACCAGGTCATACCGGGTTCCATCCGCCTCGACCAGCACCTGCGTGCCGGGTGGTACGCGGATCTCCAGGCCGGCGCCATCGGCCCCATGCCTGAGCGCGCCCTGGCCGTGCCCGCCCCGCTTCGCCTTGAAATGCGCGCTGCGGCGGAAACTCTCGAGGTCGCGCAGAGAGTCGTCGCACACGAGGGCGACGTCGCCGCCCCGGCCCCCGTCGCCACCGTCAGGTCCGCCCTTGGGCACGTGGGCCTCGCGACGGAAGCTGAGGCAGCCGTCGCCACCGGCGCCGGCCTTGACGTGGATGCGAGCACGGTCGTGCATGGTCAGAGTCTGGCTCAACGCACCGCGGCGCGGCGCCGCCGTTGGCGTGGTGGCACCGCGGCGCGGCGCCGGCGGCGGCGTGGCAGCGCCGCGGCTCGGCGCCGGCGGCGGTGTGGCCGCGGCTCGGCGCCGGCGCCGGTGTGGCCGCGACTCGGCGCCAGCGGCGGCGTGGCCGCGCGGGTTGCGCCGATCAGACAAACTCTCGCGAGCCAATGCCCGATCCCGTGTTCCTCATCACCGGCGCCTCGAGCGGCATCGGCGCCGCCACCGCCCGCCAGGCTGGCGCGGCGGGCTACCGGATAGTGCTCGCCGCGCGCTCAACCGACCGCCTGTCCGAGCTTGCCGAGGAGCTGGGTGGAGACGAGCGCGCCCTGGCCGTTCGCTGCGACGTCACGGAGTGGGAGCAGCAGGAGGAGATGGTGGCGCGCGCCATCGATCAATTCGGCCGCCTCGACGTGGTCTTCGTCAACGCCGGCTTTGGCGCCGCCCGCGGATTCCTCAAGGAATCGCCCGAGTTCTGGCGCTCGATGGTGCTGACCAACGTCTACGGCGCCGCGTTGACGATCCGCGCCACACTGACTGCGGTGAAGGAGACCCGCGGCCACTTCGTGCTGACCAGTTCGGTGGCGGGTCGCCGCGCACTCCCCGGATCGCTCTACTCGTCCACCAAGTGGGCGGTCACGGGGATGGGCGAGTCACTCCGGCAGGAGCTGAACGACACCGGCGTCCGCGTGACGTTGATCGAGCCGGGCATGGTCGACACGCCGTTCTTCGACAATCCCGTCTCCGGGGCGCTCCAGCCCGAGGACGTGGCGCGGGCGGTGATGTTTGCCGTGTCGCAGCCGGCGCACGTCGACGTTAACGAGATCCTGGTCAGGCCGACGGCGCAGAGCAACTAGAGGCGCGGCCGGCGCGGCAAGGCGCCTCACCTGAGGCTGTCCGATAGGTGGCGCATGACGCCACTTATCGGACATCCTCAGCGTCGGCGGCGGCAGCCCGCGCCGGCGCCCGTCGGTGGGAGGACCGCTTCCCGCGCCGGAGCCCGCCGGGGAGCCGCTTCTCCGCCGGCGCCCGCCCGGGGAACCGCTTCCCGCGCCGGCGCCCGCCGGGGAGCCGCTTCTCCGCCGACGCCCGCCCGGGGAACCGCTTCCCGCGCCGGCGCCCGCCGGGGAGCCGCTTCTCCGCCGACGCCCGCCCGGGGAACCGCTTCCGGCGCCCGCCCGGGAAACCGCTTCCCGCGCCGGAGCCCGCCCGGGGAACCGCGCCCCACTCACTCCGCCTATCGGTTCCAACCGCCCCGCCACCTAGCCTTTCGAGCCCTGGCGATCGACTCGGGGAGGTATTTAGGTGAGGCTTCTCGGCGACTTCAAGAAGTTCCTGTTCCGTGGGAACGTCGTCGACCTGGCGGTGGCGGTCGTTGTCGGGACAGCGTTCGCGGCGCTGGTCAAGGCGCTCGTCAGCGACCTCCTGACGCCGATCATCGCGATGATCTTCGGCAAGCCCAACTTCGAGGACCTGTCGTTCACGATCAACGGCAGCCACTTCCTGTACGGCGACTTTCTCAACGCGCTGATCACGTTCGTGTCGATCGCTGCGGCGGTGTTCTTCTTCGTGGTCGAGCCCGTCAACCACCTGATGGAGCGGCGCGGCAAGGAAGATCCGGACACGAAGGAGTGCCCGGAGTGCACGAGCGCGATCCCGGTCAACGCACGGCGCTGCCCGCTGTGCACCTCACAGCTGCAGCCGGCTTGAGAACAGGCGTTAGTCGGCGTCTTCCGCGGGAACGACCGAGATCACCCGGCCGCGACGGCCGCGCGTGAAGTCGACGGTTCCCGCGGAGCGGGCGTAGATCGTGTCGTCCTTGCCGATGCCGGCGCCATCGCCGGGCTTGAAGCGCGTGCCGCGCTGGCGGACGATGATCTCGCCACCGGTCACAGCCTGACCCGCGAACACCTTCACGCCGAGGCGCTTGGCGTTGGAGTCACGGCCGTTCCGCGACGAGCCCAGACCTTTCTTATGAGCCATTGCTGCTCTCCGGGGTGGGGGTGTCGGCGTCCTCCGCGGTGGTGTCCTCCGCGGTGGTGGTGTCGGCGTCCTCCGCGGTGGCGGTGTCGGCGTCCTCCGCCGTGGTGTCCTCCGCGGTGGCGGTGCCATCCGGAGCCGACTCGGACGCCTCGGGCGCGCTCGCGGTCGCCCCCGCCTCCGATGCGCCCGTAGCGCTCGCGGCCGCCTCCGATGCGCCCGTAGCGACCGCGGCCTCCTCGGCCACAGGCGCCACAGCCTCCTCGGCCACAGGCGCCACAGCCTCCTCGGCCACAGGCGCCACCGCCTCCTCGGCCACAGGCGCCACAGCCTCCTCGGCCGCCGGCGCCTTTTTGGCCGCCGCGCGCTTGCGCCTCGCCGCCAGCGTGATGTCCGTGACCTCCAGGCGCGTCAGCTCCTGGCGATGGCCCGTGCGGCGCTTGTAGCCCCGCTTCGGCTTGAACTTCACGATGCGGAGCTTTGGGCCTCGCTCGTGGCCGACGACGCGGGCCTGCACGGTGACCTGGGACAGGCCGTCAGCGTCGACGACATCAGAACCGTCTACGTAGAGAAGCGGCTCCAGCTCGACGTTTGCCCCGTCGTCGACGTGCAGCCGCTCGACGAGCAGGGACTGGCCCTTCTCGACGCGGTACTGCTTACCGCCCGTTTTCACGATTGCGTAGGACATGGTCAGTCGGAGGCCGAGGCGGATTGTGCCTTTGCGCCGGAACGGCGCCGTCCGCCTCTGCGGCCGCGGCGCCGAGGCTTTGAGTCTAGTCCATCGCCGGATTCGTCCGCGGACGCCCCATCTCCGTCCGCCCCCGAGGCGGGAACGTCGACCAGCGTGGCGCGCGCCGAGGTCCGCCCAACCTCCTCGATCCGCACCAGGTGCTTCTCGCCCACGTACGGGGTGCCGCCCGTGACGGAGATGATGTAGCCGTCGATCTTTGCGACGGCGTCGCCTGGGCTGTACATGTGGGGCTCGACGATCTCGACGTGCACCTCTTCCCCTTCGCGGAAGGGCAGTGCGCGCTCGAGCACCTGATCGCGGTCTCCCTCGAGCAGCACCTCGAAGTGGTCAAGAGGCAGTCCCTCCGAGCCCTCGAACACGAACCACTTGTGGGTCTGCTCCTCGATCGTGTGCAGGACCCGGCCCTCGTTGGCCGTGAATTCGGCGCTGACACGGGGATTCATCTGGATCAGCAGCGCGTCCGCCGAGGACTGCTTCGCCAGTTCGCGCATCCGGCGCTCGAACTCGTTCGCGATCGTCTCCTCGGACTTGATCACGCCTTCGCCGTGACACGTGGGACACGGTCGGGTCATGATCTCGCGCACGCCGTCGGTCACGTTCTGGCGGGTCATCTCGACAAGTCCGAGCGGCGAGATCTCGACGACGAACGTCTTCGTGCGGTCCTCGTCGAGCGCTTTGCGCAGCGTCTTCAGGACGGCGTCGCGATTGCGAGCCCGCGCCATGTCGATGAAGTCGATGACAATGATCCCGCCGATGTCCCGCAGCCGCAGCTGCCGGACGACTTCGTCCGCGGCCTCGAGGTTGGTCTTGGTGATCGTGTCCTCGAGCCTGGCCCCGCGTCCGCGGCCGATGAACGAGCCTGAGTTGACGTCGATCACCGTCAACGCCTCGGCGTAGTCGATCATCAGATAGCCGCCGCTCGGGAGATCGACCCGCCGCGACAGCGTCGACGCGAGCACGTCCTCCACCCCGAACGCCTCAAACAGCGGCGTGTCCTCCTCCCACAGCTCGACGTGGTCCACCAGCTCCGGCGCCGTCCGGGAGAAGAACGACAGGAGGCGGTGGTGCTGTTTGGGATCGTCGACGATCGCGCGCTCGAAGTCGTCGGAATAGATGTCGCGCACGACGCGCACCGAGAGGTCGGCCTCCTGGAAGACGAGCGCCGGCGCCTTGCTCTCCTCCACCCGCTTCTGCAAGACCTCGTTCAGCTTGAACAGGTACAGGAGCTCGCGCTCGAGGTCGGCGCGCTTGGCGCCCTGAGCGGCGGTGCGGATGATCGCGCCGGAACCCTTCAGATCGAGCTTTGCCGCCTCCTTGCGCAGGCGATCGCGCTCCTTGTCTTCGAGTCGGCGAGACACGCCGATGCCTTCGCCGTACGGCGCCAGGACCATGTAGCGGCCGGCAATCGTCAGATCCATCGACAGGCGCGCGCCCTTGGTCTTCAGCGGATCCTTGACCACCTGGACGACGACTTCCTGCCCTGGCTTGAGCATATCCGTGATCTGCCGAGCCTCGCGTCCGGAGCCGCGGCCGCGCCGGGGAGTCTCGACTCCCGGCAGCACGATCTCATCGACGTGCAAGAAACCATTCTTCTCCAGGCCGATGTCGACGAACGCCGCCTCCAGCCCGGCGAGCACGTTGTCGACGCGGCCCTTGTAGATGTTTCCGACGATCGAGCGAGATCCGCGCCGCTCCAGATAGAGCTCGGCAACGTGGTATCCCGCCGCGGGATTGGTTGTTTTACGGCGCTGGCGCGCGGATCCCGAACCCGGCTTCCGTTGGCCGACGGTGCCCGTGGCCTCTAGCAGCGCAACGCGGGTCTCGCCGCGATCGACGCTGACCAAAACTTGCTTCTTCAATTGACTTAGTCCTTTGTGAGCTTTTCGCCCGGCGCGCGGATGGCGGCGCGGGCGGTCGAAATGGCGCTCGGCGCCCCCTGGGCTGCTCGAGCGTTACGAACGGCGCCCGCCGCCCGCCATCAGGCGGCGCGGGCGATACAAACCACACCCGCCGCCCGCCATCAGGCGGCGCGGGCGATACAAACCACACCCGCCGCCCGCCATCAGGCGGCGCGGGCGATACAAACGGCGCCCAACGCCCGCCATCAGGCGGCGCGGGCCTTCGAAGCTGATCTGGGCGCGTGCGCGCCGGGGCGTCAACCGCCGTGGTTGCACCCGACCCAAGGGGGCCGTTCGGCGAGGCGAGATCGATCACGAAACTAGTGCCCTTCCCTTGCCTGCTGCTGTCAATCGTGCCTGCACATGTATTGACTGTAGAAGGCCGATGGAGATGAACGTCACGAGCACGGAGGATCCTCCGTAGCTCATCAGGGGTAACGGGACCCCCGTGATCGGCATGATCCCGATCGTCATCCCGACGTTCACGAACACCTGGAACATGATCATCGCCAGGATTCCGCCGACGATCAGGGTTCCGTAGAGGTTCTTGGACATCGTCAGTATTCGCAGCGCTCGCCAGATCAGCAAGGCGTACAGCGACAGCACCAGCGCCGCGCCCGCGAAACCATACGTCTCGCCGACGACGGAGAAGATGAAGTCGGTCTGGTTCTCGGGGAGGAAGTTCAAGTTCGTCTGCGTCGCGTGGGCCACGCCGCGCCCGGTCTTCTCGCCCGACCCGATCGCAATCAGCGACTCGGTGATGTTGTAGGTCTGGTTCTGGGGGTCGTGCGAGGGGTTGAGGAAGCCGGTCAGACGCTGGACCTGGTAGGGCTTGAGGACATGGACGCCGAGCGCCGGCGCCCCCGCCACCACGATCGCCACCGAGGCCGCGAACATCGCCACCAGCGCGGTCAGCTGCTTCCACGACGTGCCGGCGACGAACAGGATCGTGAAGGCGACGGCGACGTACACGAGGCCCGTACCGAGGTCGGGCTGAGGGATCACGATCAGCGCCGGGATCAGTGCCAGCAACATGACTCGGGCGGTGGTGCGCCACTCGTACAGGCGCCTCGAGCGGTGCACCAGGAACGCCGACAGCGAGCAGATCAGCAGGATCTTCCCGAACTCCGACGGCTGGACCTGGAAGAACGGCAGCGGGATCCACCGGCGCGCGCCGCGGACCTGGGGCATGCCGAAGACAACGATGTTGAGCGCGATCAGCAGCCCGTACATCGGATAGCGGTACTCGCGCAGCCGCGAGTAGTCGATCCGCATCAGGATCAGCGCGATCACGAACCCGAGGCCGGCGTAGATCGCCTGCCGGTCGACGTAGTAGAGGGGGTGACCGGCCACCGCGTGGCGCGTCGCCCCCTTCAACGTCACCAGCGAGCAGGCGACCAGCCCAAGCGCCGCCACCATCAGCAGCGGGTCGAACATGAACACCGTCCGCTGCTGGACGGGCGCGACCTCTTCGATGGTCTGGATCGGCGTCGCGCTCATAGCGTTCTGGACTGCCCGGGGACGTACTGGCCGCGCTTGCCGAAGAACCACTGCGACAGGATCTGACGCGCCACCGGGGCCGCCCCGATCGCCCCGAACCCGCCCTGCTCGACGGTCACGACCACAAGGATCGGCTTGACCGGATCGGGCACGAAGCAGACGTACCACGCCTGGTCGGGCTGGTTCAAATGCTGCGCCGTTCCGGTCTTGCCGTACACGGGGTAGCGGTCCTGGGGCCAGTTGGCGAACACGTCGGCCGACGTCCCGCCGGGCTCCGAAGCCGCCTCGTGAAGGCCGAGCCGGATCGCGTCTAGGTTCTGAGACGCGATCTGGACGTGGCGGGCCGCGGGCGGGTCGATCTTCTGTACGAGCGTGCCATCGGCCGAGTCGATCTCGAGGCCGAGGTGCGGGCGGACGATCGTGCCGCCGTTCTCGATCGCCGAGTAGACGACGGCCAGCTGCAGCGGGGTGGCCTCGAGGTCGCCCTGGCCGACGGCCAGGTTCTCGTTGTCGCCCACCGACCACGGGCGGCCGTCGGCGATCGCGCACCCGGGGTCGCGGCCGTAGCGCTTGAACGGCCCGGTGCCGTTCACGCACTCGCTCTCCAGCTTGTCCTGTCCGGCGCGCCAGGCGGGCGAGGGGAGGATGCCCGAGTTCTCGCCGCCCAGGTCGACCCCGGTCTTGCGCCCGATCCCGTAGGCATGCGCCCATTGCTGGAGCGCTCCGCCCTTGGGGGCGTCGCTGTTCAGCAGGCGGCCGAGGTTGTAGAAGAAATCGTCGGAGGAGACCTTGATCGCCTGGGTTATGTCGAGCACGCCGTAGGAGGCGTGGCCCGCGTTGTGGCGCAGGTCGCCCGGCCCGTCCTGCGAGTAGACGCCGGTGTCGTCGTAGGTGTCGCCAAGGCTCCAGGCGCCGCTCTGCAGGGCCGCGGTGGCGGTGATGCCCTTGAACGTCGAACCGGTCGGATAGGCGCTCTGGATCGCACGGTTGAACAGCGGATATCCGCTGGAGACGTTGTTGAGCTGGTCGTAGACCGACTGCGGGACGGGCTTGGCGAATATGTTCGGATCGAACGTGGGGAGCGAACCCATCGCGTAGATCTCGCCGTTGGTCGGGTTCATCGCGACGAACGCTCCCGCCGGCGCCGGCGGGTTGCTGAGGATCGACTCCTGCAGGGCCGCCTGTCCCGCCTTCTGGAGGTCGAGGTTGAGCGACAGCTTGAGGTTCTGGCCGGGGATCGGCTTGTGCTCCGAGAGATAGCCGGTGAACTGGCCCAGCGCGTTGACCTGCACGCGGTCGGCGCCGTCCACACCCTGCAGGTAGCGGTTGTAGTACCACTCCAAGCCCGACTGGCCGACGACGTCGTTCTGCGACACCCCGCGGAAATGGGGATCGTGGAGCTCGCAGTTGCCGCGCGACACGCAGCTGATCCGTCCGACGGTCCCGAGCAGCTGGGCGGCCAGACCCTTGTACGGGTAGGAGGGCAGCCACTGCCGCTGCACGGTCACGCCGGGGAACGCGCTCTGGCGCTCGGACAGGTAGTAGAGGACGTACTTGGAGACGTCGGCCTTAATCGTCACGCTCGCGTACGGAAGCTGCGCCACGCCCTGCGCGACGAGGCACGCGATCGGCGTCAGGCGCTGGACGCCATGTCCGTCGACCGGACATTTCGAGCGCTGGTCCGACATCCCGAGCACAAACGCCAGCCGGCGAAACAGCCGCCGCCGAGCCGGCGGCGAGGTGGGGAGATCCGGCGGCGAGATCTGCACGGTCGTCCCCGGCACGCTCTGGACAAGCACATCGCCGGTGCTGTCGAGTATCTCTCCGCGCGGCGCCGCGATCGAGATGTCGCGGACGCGGTTGGTCCGCGCCTGGGCCAGGTACTGGTCACCGGAGAGCACCTGTAGGAACCACAGGCGGAAGAAGATGATCGCGAACATTGCCAGCGCGAAGCTGCCGAGCACGGCGACCCGCAGAGCGAGCTGCGGCGTCATCGGAGGACGGCGATCTTCGGGCGGCTGGATCATTGGGCTCGGGCTGAACGGGTGGTTCCACCGAGGCGGTCGGACGGGCGGCTGAGCGGGCTGAGACCTCCCGTGCTGTACGCCCGACGCCGGCGCCGGCGCGGGTCTTGAGGCAGCACGGGCGTGATGATCCGCCGCACGAGCGCGTACACGGGCAGCGCGATCAGCGTGTTGACCAGGACCGTGATGATGATCTGCTGCAGGAGCAGGAAGCTGACCGGCGCGTCGACGCCGAGCAGGAACTGGATCAGGGCCATCCCCAGGCCCGCGAACGCGGTCGCGGCCGCTCCCATCGCCAGCGGGACCAGACCGTTGGCGGGATCGCGCAGCTCGCGCAACCGCCCCGACCAGTAGCCGATCGCGATGTACAGCAGCGAGGTCACGCCCAACGTCTGCACCAGCGCCATGTCCACGAACAGGCCGATCCCGAAGCCGGTGATCGCGCCGGCGAGCGAGCCGGTCAGCAGCCCCACCGACATCACCACCAGCGGCGTCAGGTCGGCGCTGACTCCGAACACTGTGATCTGCGAGATCGCTGCCTCCTGGATCACCACGGTCACGACGCCCAGGAGCACCAGCCTGATGACGAGCTTCAGATCACTCACGGTACTTGGGCACGCTGCTGGTTGCCGGCCTGCGGGTTGGTAAGAATCTGGACGACGTCGAGGTGGCGCAGGTCCGCGTCGGGGGTGACCTGAACCGTCTGGCTGTTGATCAGCGTGTTCTGGTTGGCGTTGGAGACCTGCCCGATCGGGATCGCGGCCGGGAACAGCGAGTTGAGGTTGCCTCCGGGGGACTTGAAGCCCGCGGTAACGACTTCCTGGCCCACCTGAATCGGGGCGTTCTGTCGCAGGTACTGAAGAATGAGCTCGTTGGGATTGCCGACCTCGGGCACGAGCACGCCGGTGTCGCCCGAGCCGCCATCCTGGACCTGGGCCGTGACCGCAAACGCGTGGTCGGTGATCAGCGTCACGACCGAGACCGTCGGATCGACCGTCGTGACCTCGCCGACGAGCGCCCCGTAGCCGATCACCGGATCGTCCTTCTTGACGCCGTCCTCCGAGCCCTTGTCGACCTCGACGGTGATCCACCACAGGCTCGGATCGCGCCCGATCACGTTCGCGGTGACGCGGCTGTAGGAGCCGATCGTCCCGGAGTTGTCGAGCTTCACTTCCGCCCGTAGCTGGGCGTTCTCCTCCTCGGCCGCCTGGGCCTGGGCGAGCTGGACACGCAGCGACTGGTTCTCCTTGAGCAGCTGGTCGCGCTGGGATTTGGCGTGCAGGGTGTCCGAGAACCAGCCCGCGACGTCGCGGACCGGCTTGAGCGCCTTGCTGGCGCCCTCCTGAATCGGCGAGAGGACCTCGACGATTCCCCGCTGGACGTTGTGCAGCGGGCTATTCGCGGACTCGCCGAAGTAGGCGGTCAGCAGAATCAGCGAAACGGCGACGAGCAGCACGAGAACCGCGCGCCGTCGCCGTACTTGCTTGTCATGCACGAGATAGAGATCTCCAAAAAGCTCTGCTCAGCGCCGCCTCGGATACTAGATCCGGAACCTATTAGCGGCGACGCCGATTGCGTGAATTCTTGCTTGAGCGGTGGATCGCTTCGAATTCCTCCAATGACCGGCCTGATCCAACCGCGACGCACGTCAGCGGGGACTCCGCCAGGTGCGCGGGCATCTGCGTCTCATGCCGCAGACGCTCCTCCAGACCCTGTAGCAGCGAGCCGCCTCCTGCAAGCATGATGCCACGATCCATGATGTCCGAGGCCAGCTCCGGGGGGGTCCGATCGAGCGTTTCCTTGACCGCGTCGATGATCTGCGAGACCGGCTCCTCGAGCGCGGCGCGGATCTCCTCGCTGGTCAGCACGACGGTCTTCGGCAGCCCCGAGACCATGTCCCGTCCGCGGATCTCCGCCTGAACCTCTTCGCTCATCGGGAAGGCGGAGCCGATCTCGAGCTTGACCTCCTCAGCTGTCTGCTGACCGATCAGGAGCTTGTACTCGCGCTTGACGTAGTTGATGATCGCCTCGTCGAGCTCGTCGCCGCCGACGCGGATCGACTGCGAGACGACGATGCCGCCGAGCGAGATCACCGCCACCTCGCTGGTGCCGCCGCCGATGTCCACGACCATCGAGCCCGTCGGTTCGCCGACCGGGAGGCCGGCGCCGATCGCCGCCGCCATGGGCTCCTCAATCAGGTAGGCCTGGCGCGCACCGGCCGACAGGCAGGCTTCCTCGACCGCGCGCTTCTCGACGCCGGTGACGCCGCTCGGCACGCAGACCACCACGCGCGGGTGCGCCCAGCGGTTCTGATGGACCTTCTGGATGAAGTGCCGGAGCATCTCCTCGGTGACCTCGAAGTCGGCGATCACCCCGTCCTTCAGCGGCCGGATCGCCGAGATCGTCCCCGGGGTGCGCCCGAGCATCCGCTTGGCCTCGATCCCGACGGCATGGACCTCTCCCGTGCGCGAGTCCACCGCGACGACGCTCGGCTCGGACAGCACGATCCCGCGTCCGCGCACGTACACGAGCGTGTTCGCGGTGCCGAGGTCGACCGCCATGTCGCGGCCACCGAACCCAGTCAGATAGGTGAAAAAGCCCATGCGTTTACGAAGAGGTGAGGGGAAACGGCGGGACGGGGCGGCGAGTTACGGGAGGCCCCGCCCAGGCTGCCCGCTCCATCCAGAACGCGAGTGTATCGAACACACGTCCGCCGACGGCGCCCGCCCAAACGCCCGGCCTAACGGGAAAATCGCTGGAAAATCCGGATCACCCGAGGAGCCCCGGCGCCAGGTCCAGCAGGGTGCTCACCGGCAGCCCGACCACGTTCAGGTAATCCCCCTCGATCCGCTCGACGAGCGCCGCGCCCCGGCCCTGGATCGCGTAGCTACCAGCCCGCTCGCGCCACTCCTCGCTGGCGAGATACCAATCCAGCAGCGGCTGATCGAGGGCCCGGAACTCGACGGACGTGGTCGCGACGGCCGTCCGCGCGACTCCGTCCGAGATCAGGCAAAGGCCGCTGATCACCAGGTGACGGCGGCCCGCCAGGGTGAGCAGCACCTCCCGGGCCGCGGTGGCGTCGGGCGGCTTGCCGTAGATCCGGGAGCCGAGGCACACGACCGTGTCGACCCCGAGCACGAGCGCGTCCGCCCGTTCCCCCCGGACGGCAGACGCCTTGCGGTAGGCGTTCTCGAGCACGACCTCGGTCGGCGGCCCGGCCTCGAGCTCGTCGACGGCGGGCACGACAACCGAGAACTCGATGCCGAGCTGTTCGAGAATCGCCCGCCGCTGGGGCGAGCGCGAGGCGAGGATCAGCCCAGATTGGGGAAGAACAGGGCCACCTCGCGGGCCGCCGACTCGGTCGAATCCGAGCCGTGGACCATGTTCTGTCCGACCGCGATCGCGTAGTCGCCGCGGATCGAGCCCGTGGTCGCCTGCAGCGGGTTTGTGGCGCCGATCACCTGCCGCGCTGCCTCGACCGCCTGGTCGCCCTCGAGCACCATCGCGACCAGTGGCGCCGAGGTGATGAACGACACGAGCTCGTCGTAGAAGGGCTTGCCCTCGTGCTCAGCATAGTGTTGGGCCGCGAGCTCGCGGGTCATCGTCATCAGCTTGAGCGCGACGAGCCGCAATCCCTTTCGCTCGAATCGGGCGATGATCTCGCCGGTGAGGTTCCGGGCAAAGGCGTCGGGCTTGACCAGGATGAGCGTTCGCTCCATGCGGGGTCTCCGTTTCTATCCGTTTTGGGTCCGTCAGGGAGTCGACGGACGGCTGCGCTCGGGCGCGGCGGTGCTGCTGCGCTCGGCGCGGCTGGCGCTGGGACTGCGCTCGGGGAGACCGGCGCTCCCGCCGCGCTCGGCGATACCGGCGGGGCCGGTGCGTTCGGCGAGGCCGCCGGACCCGGCGACGGGCTGTTCAGAGGGCGCCCGGCGGCGCGGACGGCGCGTCTGCACGGGTGCCGCCCCGATCTCCGACTCGCAGAACGGACAGATCTTCCACACCGGGTCGAGCGGCTTGCCACAGGTCTTGCACGGATCCTTGAGCTTGCGCATGCAGTTCGGGCAGCGCAGGAACTCTTTCTCGACCTCGTAGTCGCAGTGCGGACACAGGTGGTAGCCGAGCTCCGCCAGGCGGGCCTCGGCCGCCTGCATCTCGAGGTCGCGCTCACGGACGTCCTCGAGGTACTCCGGGGGACGGACGATCATGTAGACGATCGTCCCCACGAACGGGAACAGCGACGCCGCCGTCGCGCAGCCGATCAGCATCGGATCGGCGATCCGCCGGCGTGCGTCCGCATAGGTCCAGTACACGAGCGCCAGCCAGATCACCACGAGGAACAGGATCAGCAACTCGACGACCAGGTTGATCGTGCTGTTCTTGATCCCGAAAACGCCGAGCACAAAGAACATGGCGTACGCGAGTGTAGTGGTAGGGGTGGTCGAACCGCGCTGGAGCGCCCTACAGGAACAGTCTTCCAAACAGATAGCCGATGCCAAAGAAGACCAGGATCACCACGGCCACGATCAGCGCGACGAGTCCGACCATCGTCAGGAAGCTGGGACGGTCGTCGCGTTCGTTCACAGCATCGAGGCGCGGCGGCGCCCGGCCGGGGCCAGGAGATCGGCAACGAGATAGATCGAGCCGGTACAGATCACGACGCCGTCGACGCCGGCGAGCTCACGGGCGCGACGGAGGGCCGCGTGCGGATCGCGCACGGTTTCCGATGGGGGACCGTGGAGCTGGCCCGCCAGCGATTGCAGCGTCGGCGGCGGCAAGGCGCGCGGATTCTGGCTGCTCGTGAGGACGAGCCGATCGCACGCCGGCAGCAGCGCCGCCAGCATCCCGGCGGCGTCCTTGTCGTCGAGGATCGAGACGACGGCAACGACGAGGCCGTGGCCAGCCACGATCTCCGGCAGGGACTCGGCCAGCGCCCTCATCCCATCTTGGTTGTGCGCCCCGTCCAGCAGCGTCAGCGGCTCGGTGTCGACGATCTGCAGGCGTCCCGGCACCCGGACCTGGGCCGCCGCGCGCGCCACCGCGGCAGGGTCGAGCTCTCCCAGGTAGGCCTCGGCCGCGGCGCGGGCGAGCGCGAAGTTGCGGCGCTGGAACGTGCCGAGCGCCCCGACGGCGACGTGCGGGTCCAAACCGGCGCGGACCACAACCGCGCCGCGCTCGGCCGCCACCGCCTGGGCGACTCGCGCCGCGTCAGGATGAAGGCCGTAGCCGAGCACGAGCGTCCCGCCGGGCTGGACCACGTCCAGCTTCTCGCCGGCGATGTCGGCGATCGTCGGGCCGAGCCACCGGGTGTGCTCGAGGCCGACGCTGGTCAGCACCTGCACCCGTGAGGGGATCACATTGGTGGCGTCGTAACGGCCGCCCAATCCCGCCTCGATCACCGCGACCTCGACCTCCCGAGTGGCCAGCTCCCAGTACGCGGCGGCCGTCAGCGCCTCGAACTGCGTCACCCGGTCGCCGGCGCCGAGCGAGCGATCGACCAGCTCGGCGGCGTGGGCCGCGCGCTGAACCGCGGCGGCGAACGCCGCATCGTCGAGATCGGCATCGTCGATCCGGATCCGCTCGACGAACGACGACAGGTGCGGGGACAAATATGCGCCGGTGCGGAGTCCGTGCGCGGTCAGGATCATCGCGATCATCCGCACCGTCGAGGACTTGCCATTGGTCCCGACGACGTGGATCGACTCGAACTTCCGCTCGGGGTGGCCGAGCGCGGTCATCAGCCGGCGCATGCGATCGAGCCCGAACCGCATCCCGAACAGCTCGAGCGAGAGCAGGTAGCGCTCGGCGTCCTCGAGCGAGAAGCTCATAGCGCCTCCAGGTCGGCCGTCAACCGCGCGAGCTTGTCGCGCTCGGCCTGGACGACCGCCGCCGGCGCCTTCTCGACGAACCCCTGGTTGGCGAGCTTGCGCTCGGCCAGCGCGATCTCCTTCTCGATCCGGGCCCGGACGGCGTCGCGCTTGCGCTGGGCCGCCTCGAGATCGAGGCCGTCGCCAGCGAGGATCTCTACCGCGCCGCCGGGAACCGGAACCGCCTCGACGGGCTCCTCACCATCATCCGAAAAGACAACTCGGGCAAGCCGCGCGACGTGTTCGGCCGTCTCCTCGTACCCGTCGGCGGCCAGCCGCGCCGTCAGCTGCGCGCCGGCCTTCACGCCGGCGTGATCGCGCCATCCACGCAACGCCCGGACCGCCTCGATGACGCGCGCGAGGGTCTCCTCGGCCGGCTCGTCGATCGCGCCGTCCTCGCCCGCCACCCCCGCCGCCAGCAGGCCGGAGGCGCCGGGCACGAAGCCGTAGATCTCCTCGGTGACGAATGGGATGATCGGATGGGCCAGCGCCAGCGTCCGCGTGAGCACGTGCAGCAGCGTCTCCGAGACCGACTGCTCGCGCTCGTAAAGCCGCGGCTTGACCAGCTCCAGGTACCAGTCGCACAGCTCGCCGTAGACGAAGTCGTAGAGCTCGAGGGCCGCGTGCGAGAAGTCGTAGCTCTCGATCCGCGCCTGGATCGAGGCCGTCGCGCGCTCCAGCCGCGACAGGATCCAGCGGTCCTCGACCGTGCTCGGGTTGATCGCCGGCCGGGCGTCAGGATCGATCCGCAGCAGGATCAGCCGCGAGGCGTTCCACAGCTTGTTGGTCAGCTGCAGCCCCTGGGCGACCTTCTCCTCACTGAAGCGGATGTCCTGACTCGAGGCCATGGCCAGCAGCCCCCAGCGAAGAGCGTCGGCGCCGTAGGCGGGGAAGTTGCCTCCCTCAGTGAACACCGGGGGGCGCGGCCCGCCCAAGATCAGGTCGAGCGGGTCGATCCCGGTGCCCAGCGACTTGGACATCCGCCGCCCGTCCGGCGCCTGGATCACCGCGTGGATGTGGACGTCGTCGAACGGGATCTCGCCGGTGAACTCGAGCCCCATCATGATCATCCGGGCGACCCACAGGAAGATGATGTCCCGGGCCGTCACGAGCACGTCGGTGGGATAGAAGGCGCGCAGCTCGGCCGTCCGCTCGGGCCAACCGAGCGTCGCGAACGGCCACAGGGCGCTCGAGAACCACGTGTCGAGGACGTCGGGGTCTCGTGTCCAGCCATCCCCCGGGGGCGCGCTCAAGCCGACGGAGGTGTCCTCTCCTCGGTACCAGACCGGGATCCGGTGTCCCCACCACAGCTGCCGCGAGATGCACCACGGGCGGATGTTCTCCATCCAGTCCAGGTACACCCGGGTCCAGCGCTCCGGGTAGAACCGCACGCGCCCGCTCGTGACCACCTCGATCGCCGGCCTCGCCAGCTCGTCCATCGCCATGAACCACTGCAACGAGACCAGCGGCTCGATCCGCTCGCCCGAGCGGTGCGAGAACGGAACCGTGTGCGTGTAGGGCTCGGTCCGCGCGATCAGCCCCTGCTCGCGCAGCTCGGCGACGACGGCCTCCTGGGCCTCGCCGATCGTCATGCCCACGAACCGCTCTGGGGCCTGATCGGTGATCCGCCCGTCCTCGCCGATCACGCTGAGTTGCTGGAGCCCGTGTCGGCGCCCGATGTCGAAGTCGTTGGGGTCGTGACCGGGGGTGATCTTCAGCGCCCCGGTCCCGAACTCCGGCTTGACGTAGTCGTCGGCGATGATCTTCAGACGGCGCCCTACGATCGGCAGGACCGCCGTCTCGCCGATCAGCCGGCGGTAGCGGTCGTCGTCCGGATGTACCGCGATCGCCGTGTCGGCGAGCATCGTCTCGGGCCGGACCGTGGCAATCGTCACGGCGCCCGACCCCGACGCCAGCGGGTAATCGATGTAGTAGAGGGTGTCCGTGACCTCGCGGTCCTCGACCTCGAGGTCCGAGATCGCCGAGCGCGTCCCCGGATCCCAGTTGACGATGTACCGGTCGCGGTAGATATAGCCCTTCTCGTGGAGCGCCACGAACACCCCCAGCACGGCATCGGCGTACGCCGGATCGAGCGTGAAGCGCTCATCGGCGTAGTCGCATGAGGCCCCAAGCCGCTTGAGTTGCTCGATGATCGTGCCCCCATATTCCTCGCGCCACTGCCACACCCGCCGCTCGAACGCCTCGCGGCCGAGCTCCTGGCGACTGGTCCCCTCGGAGGCGAGCAGGTTCTCGACCTGCATCTGGGTTGCGATCCCGGCGTGGTCGGTGCCGAGGATCCACTTCGCGCGCTGTCCGCGCATGCGGTGGTAGCGGATCAGGCAGTCCATGATCGAGTCCTGGAACGCGTGGCCCATGTGCAGCGACCCGGTCACGTTCGGTGGCGGAATCGCGATCGAGTAGTTGCTCGCGGCCTCGCCCTCCGGCTCGGGATGGAACAGCCCCGAGGCCAGCCACTCCCGCGCGATCCGCGGCTCGACCTCGGATGGGTCGTAGCGGGTCTTTGACTCGAGTTCGCTCACGAGCGCAGTGTATGAGGGCAGCCTCCGGCGCATGCGCCGGAGGCCCGGCCGCGCATGCGCGGCCGGCGGGGGCGCGCATGCGCGCCCCCGAACACATGAATTAGGCCGCCTCTTCCTCCGGCGTGGCCACCGTGACCAGGGTCGGCGGGACTCCGTTCTCGATGGTCTCGCGCGTCACGACGCACTTGCGTACGTCCCGGCGCGAGGGCAGCTCGAACTGGACCTCGAGCAGGACCTCTTCGATGATTGAGCGCAGCCCGCGGGCGCCGGTCTCCCGCTCCAGGGCCTTGTCGGCGACCGAGGTGAGAGCGTCGTCGGCGAACACGAGCTCGATCCCGTCGAACTGGAAGAAGCGGTGGAACTGCTTGACCAGGGCGTTGCGCGGCTCGGTCAGGATCTGCATCAGCTCGTCGCGGGAGAGCTGGTGGATCGCCGACATCACCGGCAGACGTCCGATGAACTCGGGGATCAGCCCGTACTGGATCAGGTCCTCGGGCAGGCAATGCTCGAACATCTCGCCGAGGTCGCGCTGGTCCTTCGATTGGATCACGGATCCGAAACCGACGCCCTGGTGGCCGATCCGGCGCTCGATGACCTTGTCGAGGTTCGCGAACGCGCCGCCACAGATGAACAGCACGTTGGTGGTGTCGATCGACAGGAACTCCTGGTGGGGATGCTTGCGTCCGCCCTGCGGAGGGACCGACGCGGTCGTCCCTTCCAGGATCTTCAACAACGCCTGCTGGACGCCCTCGCCGCTCACATCGCGCGTGATCGACGGGTTGTCGGCCTTGCGGGCGATCTTGTCGACCTCGTCGATGTAGATGATCCCGGTCTCGGCCTTCTTGACGTCGTAGTCGGCGGCCTGGATCAGCTTGAGCAGGATGTTCTCCACGTCCTCGCCGACGTAGCCCGCCTCGGTCAGCGCCGTGGCGTCGGCGATCGCAAACGGGACGTTGAGGATCTTCGCCAGCGTCTGGGCGAGCAGCGTCTTGCCGCAGCCGGTCGGGCCGAGCAGCAGGATGTTCGACTTCTGCAGCTCGATGTCGTTCTCATCGGACTGCATCATCTGGACGCGCTTGTAGTGGTTGTAGACAGCGACCGACAGCGACCGCTTCGCCTGCTCCTGGCCGACTACGTACTCGTTGAGGACGTCGTAGATCTCCCGCGGCTTCGGGAGGTTCTCGATGTCGAAACTCGGCGGAGTGGTGAGCTCCTCGTCGATGATCTCGTTGCAGAGATCGATGCACTCGTCGCAGATGTAGACGCCGGGCCCGGCGATCAGCTTCTTCACCTGCCGCTGCGACTTGCCGCAGAAGCTGCAAAGGAGCTGTTCGTTGGAGTCCGTGGGACGTGCCATGCGATTCCTCTCTCCGAATACGGCCCCAGCAGCCGCTGACCCGAAGCCTAAGGTAAGGGTAGTGCCTTAGTGCTGCGAGATCACGCGGTCAATGATTCCGTATTCCTTGGCCTCCTCAGAACTCATGAAGTAGTCCCGTTCTGTATCGGCACGAACCTTCTCAAGCTGCTGTCCTGTGTGCTTGGCGATTATTTCGTCCAGACGCCGGCGGACGTCGATGATCTCCTTGGCGTGAATCTCGATGTCGGTGGCCTGACCCTGAAAAGCTGACGAAACCTGATGAATCAGGATCTTTGCGTTCGGCAAAGCCATCCTTTTGCCGTTCGCGCCACCGGCCAACAGCAACGCTCCCATCGACATCGCGATGCCGACGCAGATCGTCTGTACGTCCGGCTTGATGAACTGCATCGTGTCGTAGATGGCGAGGCCGGCGTACACCGAGCCCCCCGGCGAGTTGACGTAAATCGAGATGTCCTTGTCCGGATCCTCGGACTCGAGGTGGAGCAGCTGGGCCACGATCAGGTTCGCGATCTGGTCGTCCACCGGCGTCCCCAGGAAGATGATTCGCTCGTTGAGCAGGCGGCTGTAAATGTCAAACGCGCGCTCCCCGCGGGAAGTCTGCTCAACGACCATCGGTACCAGTGGGCTCATGGTCCTCGCTTCTTTTGCTTGCACGCCCGGATTCCTGCCGAATGTAGCAATCGCCCCTAGACGGCCCCCAGGGGGGTTCGACTACCGGCGCAAGCCTACCGCCGGCTCAGCTCCCGGGGGTCCACAACTGGCCCGCTCGGGGCTCATCCTCTTCCTTGCCCGGCGTCCACAGCTTCTTTCGCGCCTTCGCCTGCTCGACGCTGATCGGCTTGGCCTCGCCGACGAGCAACTCGACGGCCATCCGGTTGGCGACGTCCTCTCGGAGGCGGTCCAGACCACCACGCGAGCGCAATCGCTCGAGCAGGTCCGGCGCCGTCTCGCCGGCCCGCTCGGCGGCGGGCTCGAGTTCCTGGAGTAGCCGCTCCTCGGTCGGCTCGAGCTGTTCGGCCTCGACGATCGCGGCCAGGACCGCTTCGCGACGCAGCGCAGCCGCGGCCTCCGGCTCGGCTTCGTGCGCGAGCGTCTCCTCATCCTTGCCGGCGATCCGCAGGTAGGCCTCCTTCGAGATGCCCTGCCGGCCCAGCGCCGAGAGCATCTGGTCGAGCAGCTCGTGTGCGCGCGCGTGAACCAGCTGCTCCGGGACGTCGATCTCGGCCTCGGCCACGGCCGCGTCGAGCACGGCGTCGTCGAACTCCCGCTCGATCGCCCGCTCGTCGGCCCCGCGGAGGCGGTTGGCGACGTCCTCGCGCAGCTCCGTGAGCGTGTCGAACCCGGCCGCCTCCTCCGCGAACTCGTCGTCGAGCTCGGGCAGGCGCTTGGCCTTCACCTCGGTGACCCGCACGTCGAACGTCACGTGCTCGCCGCCGAGGTCGCCCGGGTAATCGTCGGGGAAGTCGACCTCGACGGCCCGTTCCTCGCCGGCGCTCGCCCCGGTCAGCTGCTCCTCGAAGCCCGGGATCAGCCGCCCCGAACCGAGTTCGAGCAGCTGGTCTCGCCCCTCTCCGCCCTGGAACGGCTCGCCGTCGATCTTGCCGAGATAGTCCATGACCACGTGGTCGCCGGTCTCGGCCGGGCGCTCCACCGTCTCGAGCGTTGCGAACCGGTCCCGGAGGCGCTCGAGCTCCTCGTCGATCGCGCTCTCATCGACCTGCGGCTCACGCCGCCCGACCTCGAGGCCCTTGTACTTGCCGAGCTTCGCCTGCGGGCGAACCCCGATCTCGATCGAGAACTTCAACGATTGACCGGCCTCGGGCAGGTCGCCCAGGTCGAGCTCGGGTTCGCCCACGGGGCTGATACCGGCCTCGTCGATCGCGTCCGCGTACCAGCCGCCGAGCGAGCTGCGCAGCGCCTCGTCGAGCACGGTCTCGCGCCCGAGCCTGCGGATCACGACGGGCGGCGGGACCTTGCCCTTGCGGAAGCCCGGAACCCGCATCTGCCGTCCGAGTTCGCGGGCGGCTTGCTGGAGGCGGCGCTCGACCTCCTCCGCGGGGACCTCAGCCTCCACGCGCACGCGGGATTCGGGAAGTTCGGTGACGGTTGTCTCGACGGGCGACGCCATCGCGGATGCAGACTGTAGCTTGGGAGCATGCCCTCCCGACTGGCTGCCCGCGTGATCACCGGACCGGCGGCGTTCTTCGTCGCCGGGGTGGTCGATCTGATGCTGTTCGCAATAGGATCGCTGCGACAGCGTTACGCGAGGAGAAGGGGTAACCCGTGGCGGTCCTTACTGCGGTCCTGAGCGACACTCAGCGTCGCACGCTTCAGGCAGTGTGCGACACGGTGGTGCCGGCGGTGCCCGCCGCCGACGGCGACAGCGACGTGATGCGCGACTACCTGGGTCGCGCGGCGAGCGACTTTGCGATCTCCGAGCAGATCGAAGGGCTGATGGCCCAAGCGATGCCACCCGAACAGCTCCAGGGCTTCGCGGAGCTTCTCGACGGACTGGCCCAGCACGATTTCGCGAACCTCCCGCTCGAGGTCCGCACGCAGATCCTGCACGACGTCGCCGCCTCCTCGCACGAGGCGCGGCTCGGGGTGATGGCGCTGCGCAACCTGACGTTCCTGTTCTTCTACGGGCTGGTGGACGAGCAGGCTCGTAATCCCAACTGGGAGGCGATTCGCTATCCGGGTCCGATCTCGGCTCCGCCCTCCCCCGAGGAAGCTCCCAAGACGATCACCGTGCTCGCGGTCGAAGGCGACGAGCAGACGGTGACCGCCGACGTGTGTGTGGTGGGATCGGGCGCCGGCGGCGGCGTGATCGCGGCCGAGTTGCAGAAGGCCGGCAAGTCGGTGCTCGTACTGGAGATGGGCGGCTATCGCAACGAGGCCGACTTCAAGCAGCTCGAGCTGCCGGGTCTGCTCGAGCTCTACCTCGGCGGCGGACTGATCGGCTCCGAGGACGGGTCGATCTCGATCTTCGCCGGCTCGACGCTCGGCGGGGGGACCGTCGTGAACTACATGAACTGCCTGCGAACGCCCGAGCGGGTCCGCCGCGAGTGGGCCGAGCACGGGATCGACGGAATCGATCAGCCGGGCTACGACCGGCACATCGACGCGGTGATGCAGCGAATCAGCGCGACCGACGAGGCGACCACGCAGAACCGCCAGCACAAGAAGATGATCAAGGCGCTGGACGAGGTCGGGTTCGCGCACCGCGCGATCGTCCGCAACGTGGACCCGTCCTGCGATGACCCGCGCGTGTGCGGCTACTGCTTCGCCGGCTGCCAGAAGGGGTGCAAGCAGTCGACGCTGAAGACGTTCCTGCAGGATGCCTCCGACGCCGGCGCCGCGGTCGTCGTGGGCTGCCACGCCGACCGGATCCTCCTGGCCGACGGGCGGGCGACCGGGGTCGAGGCGACGGTCACGCGCAGCGATGGGTCGCAGACGAAGCTGACGGTGGACGCCCCCACCGTGGTCGTGGCCTGCGGGTCGATCGAGTCCCCGGCGCTGCTGCTGCGTTCCGGGATCGGCGGGCCGGCGGTCGGCAAGCACCTGCGCCTGCACCCCGCCTCGATCGTCACCGGCATCTACGAGGAGCCGATCGAGGCCTGGATCGGGCAGATCCAGTCCGAGGTCTCGGACCACTTTGCGGGATGCGAGGGCGAGTTCGGCTTCCTGATCGAATCCGTCGGCGCGATGCCGGCGGTCCACGCCGCGGGGATCCCGTGGCGCGACGGGGAGCACCACAAGCGCGAGCTGGCGCGGATGTTCGCCCATCACGCCCCGTTCCTGTCGGTCGCGCGCGACCACGGCGAGGGCGAGGTCGTGCTCGATCCGCACGGCCAACCGGTGGTCCGGTGGTCGCTATCCGACGAGGCCGATCGCCGGCTGCTGGTGCAAGCCAATGTCGAGCTGGCCAAGCTCCACTACGCCATCGGCGCCCCCGAGATCCGGACGCTCCACGCCGAAGAGCTCGTCTGGTACCGAGACTCCGATGAGCCGTTCGAGGAGTTCGTGACGCGGATCGAGCAGGCGCCCTACGGCCCGGCGGAGATCACGATCTTCACCGCGCACCAGATGGGCTCCTGCCGGATGGGCCGGGACCCCGCGGACTCGGTCGCCGACGGTCGCGGAGCGCTCCACGACGTCGAGGGCGTGTGGATCGGCGACGCGAGCGCGTTTCCCACCGCGCCTGGCGTCAATCCGATGGTCTCGATCATGTCGCTGGCGCACCGGACGGCGGGGGAGATCATTCTCAGCAGATCATCCTGAAGCGCCGCTCGCCCGAGCCAGGGTTGCCGGCGCTCTGGCGCTCCGCACCTCGTGGCCTTGACCGGCGAGCGGCTCGATAACGGCGGCCGGGGACGGAGTGGGTAGGGCTGGTCGTGGGATTGGCGGGTCTTCGCGGCCGATGCCGGCGTTTTCGTGATGCACAGTGCGCCAAGGCTCGGATGTGGCGCCGGTGTTGGCGCGCTATGCACCATCGCCGCGACGGTTTACCAAGCCGCCCCCCGGCCAGGGCTCGCCGCGCTTTCGAGGACTGACGCGAGGCGCCCGGAACGGGCTGCAGATCGCAACGATGGGTTACCGCCAGCGCGTAGCGCCGTCCTCCCGTCTAGCATCTCGGACCGGAATGGGCGCCCCGAGGTGGATCCTTCGGACGGCTCTTGCCGTCTGCGCGGTGATGTGCGCGCTGCCAGCGCACGCGCTGGCCTCTGCGACCGAGCAATCGGTCCTGATGGACGACGACCAGCTCATCTACGCGACCCCGGACCACATGATGAGCACGCTCGAGCAGCTGAAGGCGCTGGGCGTCGACCGGGTCAAGGTCTCGGTGGTGTGGCTCGTGGTCGCGCCGAGTCCGAACTCGACGCGCGTCCCCCGCTTCGACGCCGCCAATCCGGCCGCCTATCCCGCCGGCGCCTGGGATCGCTACGACGATCTCGTACGGGACGCGCAGCAGCTGGGGATCGACGTCTACTTCCAGATCACGCCGCCGTCTCCGGCGTGGGCCGTCGCCCGGGGCAAGCCCGCCGAGGGCTACCCGTGGTCGTACCGGCCCTCCGCCCGGGAGTTCGGCAAGTTCGTCGAGGCGGTGGCGCGCCGCTACAGCGGCTCGTATGTACCGCAGGCCGGCGCCACGCCGCTTCCGCGCGTGAACTACTGGGGGATCTGGAACGAGCCGAACGAGGGCGCCTGGCTCAACCCGCAGTGGCGCACCGTCGGCCGTGGCGGACGGGTGCTGATCGCCCCGCTGCTGTACCGCCAGCTCGTCGACGCCGCGTACGGGGCGCTGAGAGCCACCGGCCACGCTCACGACACGATCCTGATCGGCGAGACCGCCTCGCGCGGATGGATCTTCCCGATCCAGTTCGTCGAGGCCCTCTACTGCGTGAATTCGCACAACCGACCGCTGGTCGGCACCGCTGCGACGAACCTAGGCTGTCCGCGATCGGGCAGCCGCTCGCAGTTCGCGGCGCGGCATCCGGGCCTGTTCGCCAGCGAGTACGCGCATCATCCGTACTCGTTCGACACTCCGCCGAATCGAATCATCGCGCCGGGCCTGATCACGCTGGCGAACCTGGGCGTCCTCGAGCGGACGCTGAACAGGATCTTCGCCACGTATGGGAAGCATCCCCGCGGTGGCGTCCCGATGTATCTGACCGAGTGGGGGTACAAGAGCAATCCCCCCAACCCGTTCGTGAAGACCTCGCTGACGGAGCAGGCGACGTGGCTCAACCAGGGCGAGTACATGACCTGGAAGGACAGCTACGTCCGTGCCCTCGACCAGTTCCTGCTGGTCGACGACAAGCCGCGCGCCGGCGCCAAGAAGGGCAGCCTGGCCTACTGGAGCACGTTCCAGAGTGGCCTGCTGTTCGCCAACGGCTCACAGAAGCCCGCGTATGCGGCGTTCCGGATCCCGATCTGGTTGCCTTCGGCGAGCCACGCCCACCTGACGGTGTGGGGAGAGCTTCGGCCCGCCAACCACTCGACGCTCCAGACCGCAGAGCTCCAGTATCAGCGCCGCGGAAGCCGCTCATGGACGAACGCGCGGGTGATCCAGACGTCGAACAAGGAAGGATTCCTCCTGGCCCACCTGTCGGTTCCCGGCGCGGGCAATGTGCGCCTGGCGTGGACGGATACGACGACCGGCGCCGTCTATTACAGCCGCGCGGCGACGGTCCGCTAGTGCGCTCCGCCACAAGTGTCGCGACTCGGGGCACTAAGCATGGCGTGGCCCGAATCGGGTAGACGGCGGGCAAATGGCTCGCGCCGATCTTTGTGCCCCCGGGCTGTGTTAGGAGAGAAGATGGCCACTCGACTAGGGCTTCGAGCGGCGCTCGCCGTGCTAGCACTCGTCTTCGCGTCACCTGCGCACGCCACGAGCACGCAGGAATCGATTCTGCAGGACGACGCGCAGCTCATCTACGCCTCCCCCCAGCACGTGGCCCAGACGCTCGAGCAGCTCAGCTCGCTCGGCGTCGACCGCGTCAAGGTGTCGCTGATCTGGTGGCTGGTGGCTCCGAATCCGACGTCCACCCGGCGGCCGAATTTCGACGGCAGCGATCCAGCGGCGTATCCGGCCCGTGCGTGGGACCGCTACGACATGTTGGTCCGGATGGCGCACGAGCTCGGGCTCAAGGTGTACTTCGAGTTCTCGCCGGCGGATCCCGCCTGGGCCGTGCCGCGCCGCGAGTCCACCAAGCAAGGACCCCCACTCGGTCATGCCCCGGACCCGAAGCTGTTCCGGCAGTTCGTCGAAGCGGCGGGACGGCGCTATAGCGGCAACTACGACGCCCCGGTGCCGGCTGACCAGCCGTCACCGGCGGACCTGGGGATCGCGGGCGGATCGAGCTCGAACTCCGGCCAGCCCGCCGCGATCCCGCGCGTCGACTACTGGGGGATCTGGAACGAGCCGAACGAGCGCTCGTGGCTGAACCCCTGGTGGCGGCCGTTCCCCGGTCGCAAGCACGCGATCATCGAGGCGGAGCTGTACCGCAATCTGTTCGACGCCGCCTGGACCGGCCTCGCGGCCACCGGCCACAACCCGAGCCGGGACACGATCCTGGTCGGTGAGACGGCCAACGAGGGAGTCTTGACGCCCGCCGCATTCGCCCGCGCCCTGTACTGCGTCGGCACCAATTCCAAGCCGTTGAGGGGCGCTGGGGCAACGGCCATGGGCTGCCCAAGCTCCGGCAACGGCCGACAGTTCGTGAGCCGGAACCCCGGCCTGTTCAAGGCAAGTGGCTACGCGCTGCACCCGTACGGGTTCGACGTCGCGCCGAACCGGCCATACCCGAACCGGTCATGGATCACGTTCGAGAACCTCAGGAGCTTCCGCCGGCTCCTCCAGCGAGCTTTCGCCGCTTACGGTCAGCACCCCCGGGGTGGCGCTCAGATCTACCTGACCGAATGGGGCTACAAGACCCGTCCCCCGAACCCGTTCAACAAGACGACCCTCGCCGAGCAACAGGAATGGCTCGATGAGGGCGACTACCTGGCGTGGAAGCACAGCTACGTCCGCGCGATCGCGCAGTTCCTGCTCGTCGACGACACCCCCAAGCCTGGTGCGCGGAGGGGGAGCAGGGCGTACTGGAGCACGTTCCAGACCGGCCTCGAGTACGCCAGCGGCCAGCCGAAACCCGCTTACTACACATTCCGGATCCCGATCTGGCTGCCGCGTACGAACCACCGGAACGTCACCGTGTGGGGACAGCTGCGCGTCGCCGATCACGCGGCCGTCCAGCAGGCGACGCTGTGGTTCCAGGGCAGCGGCTCGAGCACGTGGACCGCGGTGCAGCAGGTCCAGACGACGAACCCCGAGGGCTTCCTGACCACCCGCCTGTCGCTTCCCGGAGCCGGCACCGTTCGCCTCGGGTGGGCCGACCAGGCCACCGGCGCAACCGACTACAGCCGCAGCGTCCGCGTCTACTGAGGCGCGGTCGGGAGCGGCTCGTCCGCCGCTCCGACCCCACCCCGGATCAGGTTGCGGACCTCGCGCAGTGCGACCGGCAGCGTCGTCGTGTCGTAGTTGCGCGACGCCTTGATGTCGGACAGGATGCTCAGGCAGCGCTCCAGCGTCGGCTTGTTCCGCTGCTCCCACTGATCGATCGCGCCGTCGCTGTCTGTCCCCTCGGCCGCCTCGAGCACCTCCTGGGTCAGGGCCCGATGGAGGCTGAACAGGTCGTCCCGCAACGCGGCGCGCGCCAGCGCCTGCCACCGGTTGCCCCGGGGAAGGTCGAAGATGCGGTCGCGCAGCCAGTTGAGATCGAGCCTCGAGCCGAGGCGGAAGTAGGTCACCATCACCGCCTCGGGCTCGCGCCCGGTCGCCCCGGCGACCTCGATGATGTCGAATACCGAGAACAGCGCGGGCATGCTGGCCACGCGCGCCGCCAACTCCGGCTGCACCCCGGCGTCTCGCAGTTGCCCGGCCTTGCTGTCGTACCACTCCCGGTCGGCCCCCTCGAGCACGTCGGGGATCGCCGCGCTCAGCATCCGGGCTCCCGGCTCGAACTGCTGAAGCGTGGCCTCGATGTCGATCACGCCGCCGCTGGCCTGCACGAGCCACCGGGTCGCCCGCTCGACCAGGCGCCGGCCCTCGAGCAGCATCTGCAGCTGCGTGACCGCCTCGACCTGGTTGTCCAGGGCCTCGATCGCCGACCAGAACGCCCGCATGTCGAACACCTCGCGCGCGACCGCGTACCCGCGCGCCAGCAGCGACGGCGGGGCGCCGGTCTCCTCGCCGAGCCGGAACGCGAACGTCGTGCCCGCGCGGTCGACGAGCTGGTTGGCGACGACGGTGGCGATGATCTCGCGGCGCAGCCGGTGGCTTCGCATCCGGTCGCTGTAGCGCTCCGGGAGCGGGGGCGGAAAGTAGCGCTCGAGATC
>Ga0310037_10000265_pt1 | contig 37520 bp, 33 predicted proteins | sample Sb_taG_11_FD_200239 | JGI IMG/M metagenome (GOLD analysis project Ga0310037, IMG submission 200239) | Peat soil microbial communities from Weissenstadt, Germany - Sb_50d_3_AS metaG (v2) (version 2) | ecosystem: Environmental > Terrestrial > Soil > Wetlands > Peat | place: Germany: Weissenstadt... | reverse complement strand
CGAGCTCGGGTTGATGTCCCCAACAAACCAGCGGATGCCGGAGGCCGGGCCGGTGGAAGAGTCGTCGATCACGATCAGCACGAGCGCGGCGGCCTTCGCGGGCACGTTCTGCCATTCAAGCGGCGGGGAGACGTTCGCCCCGTCGCACGTGTACTGAGATGGGATCGCCCCGTTGCGTTCGAACGCTGAGCTCGTGATATCCAACTCGCCGGGGTGGATGGGGATCTCGCCGCTGGAGTTGGAGGCGCCGGACGTGGGAGAGCTCGAGGCGCTCTGAGTGGAGGAGTGCGAGATGCCGGGGTGGGAGGACTTCGAGGAGCGGGACCCAGAAGAGCTCGAGGAGCTAGACGAGCTCGACGAGGAGGTTGGGGCGGTCAGGTTTTCGGGTTTGCCTTTGTACTCAGAGCAATCTTCCATCACGTAGCCGGGCTTGCAGGTCGTGTAGCGCTTCCAGCGGATTTGGAATGCCTTCTGGAAGCTCGCGAGCAGAGCCGTCCTCTGTCCTTGGCTCTTGCCCGCGGTGACCTGCGCGGAGATGCGCGACTCGAGCAATTCGACCTTCACGCGCGCGAGCAGGTCGGCTTCGGTCTCCTCAGCCTTGGCGAGGAACTTCTGCAGGGAGCCCGCCTTGGGGAAGCTCTGCTTGGAGATCTGGGCAAAGCGCTGCTTGACTTCCGCTTCGGAGACCGAGAGCTTGCGCGCGGCGGCCTCGCCGATCACCCATTGGGAGGTGATCAGGAAGCTGAGCGCCCTGTGGCCGGCGTTGGTCGTGGCGCCGCCCGCCTGCTCGACCGCGAGCCAGTGTTCGTAGCTCGCCTTTGCGATCGGGACGCCCGCGACGGACGCGACGGCATCGGCGCTCGAGACGGTGGCCTGCGTGTGCGCGGCGGCGGCAGGGGAGCTGGGAACCACAACGACGGTTGAGGTCGAGGAACCGCCACCGCAGCCCGTGAACAGGCAGACGGCGAGCAGCGAAAGCGCTGGCAGGCAGATCCTCCTCCTCCTCCTCCTCCTCCTCATCCGCGAGCAAGCTAACCAGGGTGGATAAAGAGAAGCAAAATCGAACGACAGCCTCAGCGACTGTCCAAAGCGAACGACGGTCCTCAGAGGTCTCGCAGCAGCTCGGCGAAGAAACCCTTGCCCAGGACGCTAAGGGTCAGCAGCGACCCGAACAGCACGATTGCATCGATGCTCTCTCTGCCCTGCTTGGTCCAGTAGTCATCTTCGAGGTTGAGCCACAACGCGAACTCGTCCAGGGTGAGCGCGGCGCCGCTCCCGTAGATGACCGAGGTCACCCGGGATGCGCGGCGCTGCTCGTTGGTGCCGATCTCCAGTAGCCACAGGTATCCGACGCTCAAGAGGCCCGTGATCCCGAAAGTCATGTGGTGGATGTGCCGGCCGCCCGGAGTGATGTTCCGGAAAGGTCCCCGTTCGGCCCTGATCGCATGGGTGATGCCACGCACGGCGGCGAAGGTCACGAAGAAGGAGCCGGTCGAGAACAGCTGGCGCTCCTTGCGCCGATCGCCGAAGTGCCTGTAATACAGCGAACGCAGGTCCCGCTCTGGCGAGAGCCACGAGGACGACCGCCGCGGCGGTGATCGTCGCGGCGGTCCCGGCGGCGTGAATGCTGAGTCATCGACGGCCATGATTATCCCTACCCTAACCCCAGCGGCGAAGACCGGTTTTCTCGGTAGACATGACGATCCGTTCGAGATCGCCTCAGATCAACCTCAGCTCGAGCCCGATCCCGATCGAGAGCCCGCGACAGGGACCGGCGTCGTTTCCCAACATGCGCCGATAGCGTCGATTCGACGCTCAAGGCGCAGGCGTTGAGCGTCGAATGTGAGACTGGGTCAGAGAACCAGTTCAAGAGGGCAGGACGTGAGAGTCCCACTGTGAGCGGAATAACACAAGTCGACCTTCGACGGCCCGTCAGGCGCGGGATGGGCTCGCCACACCCAGCGCACCCAGTGAGGGGCGACGGGACGGTAAGCGTCCGGACAGTTACATCCGTCGGGCTAGCGGGTAATCTCGGTTCTGTGGGGAGCCACCCTCGGCAGCAGGCCTCAACTGGCAGGCGGCCATCCGGCGGAGCTTCATCTCGCCGGAGCTCAGTTCTGCGCCAAGCGCCCTGGGTGGCGCTCGCCGTCGCGGCTGCCGTGGGCGCGGTGGTGGCCGGCGGCCTTGTGGGCGCTGCCGTGTGCGTGATCGTGCTGGCTGGTATGGCCACGATCCTCGGATGGCGTCTCGGCGAGGACGCTCGCGCGGCGCTCGAGCAGGAGATAGATGACCGTTCGAGCGAGCTGGAACGCGCGCTGTCTGAGCTCGAGACCGCGCAGGCCGAGACCGTGCGACGACTGTCGATGGCGGTCGAGTTCAGAGACGAGGACACGGGTGCCCACATCGAGCGGATCGGCCGCTTCTCGACGTTGCTAGCCGAGCAGGTGGGCATGGAGCCGGAGCTCTGTGAGCGGCTCAGCCACGCCGCGCCGCTGCACGACGTGGGCAAGGTCGCGATTCCCGATTCGATTCTGCTCAAGCCGGGATCCCTCACCCCCGACGAGCGTGCAATCGTCGAGACCCACGCCGAGGAGGGCCACCGGCTGCTGGGAGGGTCGTCTTCCTCGATCCTCGATCTCGCGGCCACGATTGCGCTGAGCCACCACGAGAAGTGGGACGGCAGCGGATATCCGCGGGGTGTTATGGGCGAGGTCATCCCGATCGAGGGACGCATCGTGGCGATCGCGGACGTATTCGACGCGCTCACCAGCGATCGCGTCTACCGCAAGGCGTTCCCGGTCGAGGAGGCGGTGCAGATGATGCGCGCGCAGCGCGGGCTGCACTTCGATCCGGTGCTGCTGGACGCCTTCTTGGAAGTGCTGGACAATTCCGGTCCCGACGCGCGTGAGCAGACGCGGGCCGATCCGCTGGCACTCTCCGAGCGCGCGCTCGAGACCTTCGTGACGGCGCTGGAACGCGGGGACGCGGAGATGGCGGAGGGCGCGATCGCGCAGGCGATCGAGGACGGGGTGCCGGCGGTGACGCTGCACGGCGAGGTGATCGAACCCGCGCTGCGGTGGGTCGGCGAGATGAAACAGGCGGGAGAGCTCGACGCGGACTCCGAGCGGCGCGCGCTCGTGATCATCAGGAGGGTGCTGGCGACGCTGCACCGTTACGTGCTGGGTCGCGACGAGCAGCCCGAAGCGTTGGAGCGGATAGCCGGGCTGGTCGAGGTCGTCGAGGCGCGGCTGGAATCCGGGTCGCCGGCCGGCGAGCAGCCTGCTCACGCCCAGGCGCGGGCCGTCGGCTAAATTGCCGCGGATGCCTCCCCGCGCAATCGTGACCGGCGGCGCCGGCTTCATCGGCTCGCACGTCGTCGACGCGCTGCTCGCCGACGGCTACGGCGTGACCGTGATCGATGATCTCTCCTCGGGCAACGCTGCCCGGGTGGCCGAGGAGGCGGAGCTGCGAGAGCTCGACATCGTCGATCTCGCGGCGCTCGCGGCGGTCGTGGAGGAAGTTGAGCCGCGCGCGATCTTCCACCTCGCGGCGCAGGCGAGCGTGGTGGCCTCCGTCGAGGACCCCGGGCGCGACTGCGAAGTGAACGTCAAGGGCACGCTGAACGTCGTGGAGGTCGCCGGCAGGTGCGGGGCGCCGGTCGTGTTCACCTCCACCGGGGGAGCGCTGTACGGGGACGACGCGCCGATGCCAACCGGCGAGGATCGAATCCCTGCGCCGCTGTCTCCCTACGGCGCCTCGAAGTGGGCCGCGGAGGCATACGTGAAGACCTGGTCGCTTTCCTTCGGCATCCCCCACGCGGTGTGCAGGCTGGGTAACGTCTATGGCCCGCGCCAGAGTCCCCACGGGGAGGCAGGGGTCGTCGCGATCTTCGCCCACCACCTGCACTCCGAACGCGCGCCAAAGCTCTATGGCCACGGCAAGCCGACGCGTGATTACGTGTATGTCGGGGATGTCGTGGCCGCCCTGCTGGCCGCGTCGGGGAGGTCGGGCACATACAACATTGCCACGGGCGTGGAGACCGACGTGAGCACCGTGTGGAGCGAGTTGCGGACCGCGGCCTCCTCGGACATGGAGCCCGAGCTGGCGGACCTGCGCCCTGGAGAGCTCAAGCACAGCTGCCTGGACGCGGGCCTGGCCGAACGCGAGTTGGGATGGCGCGCGGAGGTGTCGATCGCCGCGGGACTGCGGATGACCTACCAGGCGCTGGTGGAGGAGTTCGAGCGCGCCGCCCAGTAGACGATGACCCGCGGACGATCGCGCAAGCGGCAGTGCAACGGTCGTCAGGCCGGTCGGGCGGGTCGAGAAATGTGCTGTGATCGTCCGCCCCAAGCGAGCGTCTGTACCTGCCGCGTTGACCGTCGCGATGGTCCTGCTCATGAGCATCGTCGCCGAAGCCTCGCGCGCGGATGTGATGGTGGGCGGCGCGCAGGCGCCGTCGGCGCCACTGGCGGGGGGCAGCGAGTACGGCGTTTCCACGCCGACGGCGGTCGCCGTGCGCCCGGTCGTGAGCGAGCTGAGCGTCCCGACCGCGGCAACAGCGGGCGGACCGCCGCGGGTTGTGCTGCGGATCGACGAGCAGCGTGGGGGCACGGTGGCGGTGCAGGTCGCGGTGTACGACCTTTCCACGCGCAAGCTCCTGATCTTGGTGAACATGGGCTGGGTGCACACGGGCCGTGCGTTGACCGTGAGCTGGCCGCGGGGCGCGACTTTGATGCCGGGTAGTTACCACGTGAGCCTGAGCGCCCACGACCATCACGGTAAGACGCTGCTGCGCAGGGCGCACAGCTCCGGCGTGGCGACCCTGACCGTGACCCCGCCGGGCCCCGCGCCCAAGCCCGTTACCCCACCCCTAACCCCGACCCCTCCGATCGCGGGCGTGCCGACCCCGGCTCAGTCGGCCGCGGAAGGCGCCGTGTTCCCGGTGGCGGGCGCGCATAACTTCGGGGGTCCGGAAAACCTGTTCGGAGCGCCCCGTGACGGTTACACGCACCAGGGTCAGGATGTTCTGACGGTGGAAGGCACGCCCGTAGTGGTGCCGCTGGCGGGAACGATCACGACGACGAGCTATCAGGCGAGCGGCGCCGGGTACTACGCGGTGGAGCACACCGGTGTTGGCTTTGACTTCATGTTTGCCCACTGCGAGGCCAACTCGCTCGCCGTGGCCTCAGGCCAAGCGGTCTCGGCGGGATAGGCGCTGTGCAAGGCCGGGCAAACCGGCGACGCGACTGCCCCGCACCTGCACTTCGAGATCTGGGTGGGGGGCTGGCAGGCACCCGGCGGGGAGCCGATCAACCCGCTGCCGTATCTACAAGCCTGGGAAACGGACGCGGCGAGCGGCTGAAAGCACGCTCCGGCGACGTCGAAGGGCAACCACCGGGCGCGACCTGAGTCGGCTAGCATCGCAACCGATCGAAGATCGTCAGCGGCCAGATAGCTCAGTTGGTAGAGCACACGACTGAAAACATCTATGCCCGGAGGCCGAGTCGCGGCGCCGGACACCGGCTTTTTGCCTGGTAATCCGCTGGTTTTGACCCCGCCGCGGGCGGCGTGATTGAGGGGTTTTGGGGCTGTTTTCGTGGCGTCGGCCCAAACGTCGGCCCAAACCCCCCTCGGCTGGCGGCTGCGGTGCCTGCGGCTCCTGTTTGTCGCCGTAGAGCTGGGCGCGGGCGTCGCGGATGAGCCGGTCGAAGGATGCGCCGTGCTCGCGCTTGACGCGCTGCTGTAGCTGGTTGTAGACGTCGAGCGTCATCTTGGAGTCGGCGTGGCCCACTTGGGCCATGACCCACTTGAGGTCGAATCCGCTGGCGAGCAGCTCGATCGAGATATAGGTACGTCGGAGGCTGTGGGGGGTGATGTGCTGTAGAGGCGGCAGCCCGAGTTCGCTCATTTTGTTGGTGGCGAGAACGGCGGCTTCGTGGACGATTGTCCCGACGCGCTTGCGGGTCATCCGGTTCCCGTGTTCGTTCGGGAAGAGGTATGCCTCGGGTCCGGTGTCGCCGCCGGCTTTGCGCAGCCGGTCGATGTGGGCGACCAGCACTTCGGCGAGGTAGGGGCTGATCTCCACGACCCTGATGCCGGTCTCGGTCTTGGAGTCGGGGATGTCCAGGCGGGCGTTGTTGAGGTCGTGTAGGCGCAGGTGTCCGATCCGTATATCGCTCAGCTCGCCGTTGCGAACGCCTGACCGCCCGAGCGTGCAGACGATCGCCTTGCGCCCGACGTAGACGCCGACGCCCACCGCGCCAAGTTTGCGGACGTGGAAGTGGACGGTGCCCGGTGCAACCCCGAGTTCGGCGACGATCTGCTTCTGGCGCTTGCCTTCAGAGAGGCGTACCGCGACCGCCTGAGCGGTTGATCCGTCTCTCGTTTCGCGGGCTGCGTGCGCGAACCGCTCAAACGAGGGGTCTTGCTCGGCCGCTGCATCTTCGACGCAGGCCAGCTCGTCCATCTCTAGGAAGGTGCGTTTCGGCTTGGGGACGTGGACCTTCAGCCGTTTGCTGCGCGCGTGGTTGAAGGAGATCAGCTCGTCTTCGAGGGCCTCCTCGATTATCTGCCCGAGGAGGTTGAGTTGTCCTCGTATTGACGCTGGGCCGAGGGGGCGCAGCGTGCGGTTGTTTTCGTCGCGGAGGTCGGCTCCGGCGGCGAGGGCTTCTCTAAGCTCGTGCGCCTCTTTGATGAGGTGCTTCTTGAACTCGGTGCAAAGGTCTTTGTCGATTTGATCGAGGCGGTATCGGCCGAAGAACGGCAGTAGGTGGTTCTGCAGCGAGATCAGGTAGCCAGCGTGGGTGTTGGTAGAGATCGGCTTCTTGCCGATGATGCCTTCGAGCTTCGCCTGCAGCCAGTATGAGGCGAACTCGTGGAAGGTCGGAATCTCCTTGAACCTCTTTACGATCGCGGGTGCTGGCTTGGGTGGCTCCCATATCCCCGCCTTCACTCGCGCGAGGATGTTGTTCAGCTCAACGCGGGCGTTGTTCTCGGTCCAGCCGCCGCCGCATCCGCACGCACAGTCGCGCGCCTCGTGCAGCATCTGGCTTTCGCGTTTGCCGTTTGCTCGGAATCGAAGGCGAAATCTGAGCGTGCCATCGGACTGCTGCTCGACTTCGACTCGTCCGGTCGCGGGCCGTGCCATTACGCACGCTCCCGCGTCGAGGATCTAACGTATCGGTGCATCGGGACTCAACCTCCCGGTCGGGTCGGGGGGGCGTTGACGCGCCTGCCCCGGCCACTATTTGCCTGTCCTGTAGATCGTACCTCTGAATAGGGGATCAGATCAACGTCGCCGCGGCGCTTCTTGGGTTGCTGGCAGCTCCGCCGTCGAGTGGCTGAGCGATGCCTGGTGGGCGACGGGCACGCGAGGTCTCGGCGAATCCTCGCGAGGTCGAAGCGCCACCGTCCGTGATCGCCGCCGAGGCGAGTCGCGCCGAGATCACGCGCGTGGGCGTAGACCCAATCCCGGTCGACTCCGAGTTCGCGCGCGACCTCTGCGGCGTCAGCTAGGCGCGCGGGCGAGGAAGGCACCTCGTCGCGCAGAAGCTCGGCCACGCGAGTCGCGATGGACTCGATGTCGTCGGCGTCGAGGGTCATGCTTTGGCTTTCTGCCTCGCCCGAGCGTTCGCCGAAGCGCATCCCCGCCGCGAGCTTGACCAGTACTTGATCCTGGCTCTCGCGATCGGCAGATAGATCGCTTCGCGCTCGATCCCGAGGAACCGTGCTCCCTCGAGCACCGCGGCGGCGCCCGTGCTGCCGGAGCCGGTGAACGGGTCGAGCACGAGTCCGCCGTGGGGTGTCAGGAGGCGGACGAGCCAGCGCATCAGCTCGATCGGCTTGACCGTCGGGTGGATGTTCGCGACGGGGTTGGCCTCGCACAGCTCCTCATTGTGGGCGCCGATCTTGAACGTCTGCGTGACTCGTCGGGGCAGCTCCTCGCAGCCGGCCTCGCGCTGGCGTCGGTTGGCCTTCGCTGCGTAGAAGAAACGATGGCGGTCCCCGAGGAGCCCGATCGGGCAGTCCGGCTCGCAGCGCGCGGCCGTGCATGTCGCGCTGTGGGAGAGGAGCAGGTTGGCTGGCCATCGACCGCGCTCACTCGCGGTGATTCGCCGGCCGTGCGCGCGTCCTTCGCTGGTGCAGTCGTGCGCTCCGAGCGCGATCCTCGTGGCGTCGATGTTCATCGCGCCGGTGCCGTGCGTCTTGAGGTTGTGATCGAGGGTCCCGTCGAGCGGCTTGCGGGCGAGGATGATCGGCTCCCACGCCGGCTTCAGGCCCGTGGCCAGCCCGCCCGGCAGAACACGGGTCGCCGGGTAGCCCTGGCCTTGGAGCCACATGAGGACATCGCGGAGTTCGAAGCCGGCTTCTTCGAGGCCGCACGCGAGGCGGTGCGCGGTTCTCGGGGCGGCGAATGCCGCGAGATGGCCGCCGGGCTTGAGGCTGTGCAGGCAGGCGCTGCTCCACTCGCGCGAGAACTCCTGAAAAGCCTGGTTCGGGTTCTCGCTCGGTCGGCGGCGGCGCTTCCCAGCACGCGTGGATGGGTCGAGGCGGGCGGGCCGGTCCCACGCCATCCCGTTGACGCCGATGCCGTAGGGCGGGTCGGTGACGATCGCATCGACGCTGTCAGCGTCGAGCCGTGGGAGCGCTGTGAAACAGTCGGCTTGCTTGACTTGCCAGCGGCGATTTCCTGGTGAGCGTTGCATGGGTTACCCCTTTTTGCGGGTCGGGCGTTGGAACACGAGGACGTCCTCGTGGCAGACGAGGTGAGTGCGCTCGCCTCGAGCGATCGCGTGGCGGAGATTCAGGAGCTGCCACAAGGACGGCCGGGGACGCAGCTCCCCATTGCGGACGGTGGCGAGCAGCGCGACGATGTGCTGCCAGTAGTCGAGTCCGGCGTGCTGGCATAGCCGTGTCGTGTCGCCCGCCAGGTTGCTGAGCGTCCCGCCAGCGCGCATGTTCTTGGTGACGAGCACCAGGAACCCGCCGGGCGCGAGCAGCCGCGCGCAGCCCGCGTAGACGGCCGCCATCGATGAGAGATAGGTCTCCCCGATCTCTCCGTCTCCGTCTGCGGCGTCCTGCACGGAGCCGTAGGGCAGGCGGGCGAGGCACGGTGTGCTGTCGCCATAGCGACAGGAGCGCTTGACCTTCGATGCGTGCGCGCGATCAGTGGCAGTCACCGGCCGCCCTTCGCTCGCGCGGGTCAGCGCCATACCTTTACCGGAGCGCGGGTCGCCGAGCGTCGTGTCGGCGTATGGCGGGGAGGTCAGGATCAGCGACACCGTCCCGGCGAGCTCATCCAGTACCCCGTGCCCGAGGCGGCGCGCGTCGTCCTCGAGCACCATCGCCTGCCCGCTCGCGCCTTGGCTGCGCGCGTGCTCGATGTTCTTCGCGGCGAGCGCCGCCCAGCGTGGCTCTAGCTCCACTCCGATCGCGCGGCGGTCCTGGTGGATCGCCTCGACGAGCGTCGTCGCGATCCCGCACATCGGGTCGAGCACGAGGTCGCCGGGGCTGCTGTAGAAGCTGATCGCGCGCCGCGCGATCTCGGGCAGCATCTTCGCTGGGTGACGGTTTGACTCGGGCACGTACCGTCCGTGGCGCTGCCACTGGCCGGTGCGCTGCGCGCACGGCCAGACCGCGAGCGGCAGATCAGCGGTGCGCGACACCGCCGGTCGCGCATGGCTTGGCGAGCAATCGGGTCGCCGTCTCCGGCGGGGCGTAGTGGTTGGTCTTGGGGTCGCCATGACGTTCATCCCTCCCTTGGTGGTTGGCCGAGCCAGTCCACTGGCTGATCCGAGCGCTCGGCGGTGGTGAAGATCGGGGCGAACGGCCCTTGCCGGGTCAAGTCGTCGAGGGCAACGAAGGAGAGGGGAATCGCGCTCGTCTGGCCCTGCGCGGGGTCGGACTCGTGGAGCACGATGGTCCGCTGGATACGCAGCCGCATCCGCTCGCGTGATTGGTCGGCGAGCACGATCAGCAGGTGCGGCCAGGAGCGGTAATAGCTGCGCCACAGCGGCTCGGCCGGCTCATCCACTGACCCGCCGGCTGGGGTGTAGTAGCGCAGTCTCGTGTAACGGGTGATCTTCGCTGCGAGCTGCTCGGCAGGGCGGGCGGTGCCTCGATCGAGCTCAATGAAACGCTGGTGCAGCGCGAGCGACCCGTCCTCGCCGGTCTGTAGGTACGTCAGGAGCGCGTCGGCGACCGCCAGCTCGGCGGGCCTACGGCCCCTTGCGGGCGAGATCGGATGCGCGATCTCGTGCCGCCAGGACTCCGGGCCGCATTCGTCGCCCCGTTCGCGTGCGGCGCGCACGAACGCGACCCCGACGTCGTTGACGCGAAGGGTGTGCTTCCGCAATGGCCCTTCCGCCTGCGCTGACCCGACGAGTCGTCTGCGCGGCTCTGCGCGCGGGCCGGCCGTCTCGACGGTGTCCGCGCCGTATTCGGTGAGGAACCACAGCGAATGGGTGCCAGGACCTTGAGCGCGATCGACGAGCCCTCGCGTTGCCAGGAGTCCGAGGACCCGTCGCGTCCACCGCAATCTTGCTTGTGGTGTGTAGAGCGCGTGGAGCTGGCTGGTGCTCAGCAGACGGTGCTGGTAGAGACCGGCGAGGACTTCTGTCGCGACCGCGGGCAGCGGCCGGTCGCCTGCCAGGCGGGCGCTCATTGCTCACCGCCGATCGCAGCGTCGGGCGGCGGCGCGGTCCACGGCTCCTCAGAGTCCTCGCGCGAGCGACTCTGACCGCCGCCTCGTTTGCCTTCGAGGTATTGGCGGATTCGTTCATCGAGCGTGTCGAGCGCGGTGACGGTCTCGCCGGCCGGGGTCCTCCCCGACGCGGCATCGATCGTGGGCTGGATGCCGGTGAGAGCGTCTGGGTGAAACGCCTCGGCGAAGGCATCCTCGACCGATTCGTTGCCGAAGAGGAACGGCCGGGTCAGTCTCCCGTTGTGGGTGACTTGCGCGATGAACGTCCGGCGGGGCAGGCCGATGATCGCGCTGGCTGGCGGGTCGCCGCCCCACTCTCGGGCGATCAGCCCGGCGGCACGCGCGTTCAGAGCGGTCGTGATCAGATGCGAGCGGTTTGTAGTTAGCGCGTTCAGCGTGTCGCTGGTCAGCCGCTCCGGGTTCTGGTTGAGCAGTGTGCCCCTGATCCCGTACTTCGCCGTCTGCTCCAAGAGAGCGGCGAGGTTGCCTCCGGCTGCCCCGTCATATGTCTGGACCTCGTCCAGGAACACGTAGAACGGCAGGCGCTGCTCCGGCGGCATGAAAGCCCGGCTCTTGGCACCGTGCAGCAGGTCGTAGACGAGGAGGTTCGCGACGAGCTTGTCCTTCGCACCATCAGCGCCGGGACACGCGAGGACGATCTTCCGTTCGTTCATCGCGCGCGCGATGTCGTACGTCGACCTCTGCGCACCCAAGAGCGCCGCGAGCTGTGTGGAGGAGCGCAGCCGGTCGATCAGGTTCGTGACAGGTGTGATCGCCTCTTCGCTGAGCCGCGGGAAGCGCTCGGTGAAGAACTGCCGGCGCGGCGCAGAGAGGAACGGCAACGCGACTTCGAGCCACTCCGGGTTCCCGAGGATCGACGGGACCTGGAAGATCGTCGGCTGCAACCCGTCCGGCAGCACTGCCGCGAGCTCGATCAGCGCAGCGGTGGCCTGGGTCGTGAGGGTGATCGCACGGTTGTTTCGCTCGCCCCACCCAAGCGCCGAGGCGAAAGAATCAACGATCGCCTCCACCCGCCGCTCGGCCGCCTCCGGCCCAAGGCCCCTCGCGGCAAACAGGTTCCACCCGGGCTGCCCCTGGCGTGATCGGGGGCCGACGAGATCAAGCTCGATCACGCGCTCCGCGAACTGCGATTCGGTCAGGCAGCTCTTGACGCGCTGCACCGCGTCTTGGTGAGGATCCAAGAACAATCCGCCGTGCCCGCTGCGGACCAGGTGCAGGAACTGCGTGAGTGCCAGCTCCGTCTTACCCCACCGGCTCCGTCCGGCCGTGTATGTGAAGAACGAGTCCTCGACGCGAAGCCCGACCCTGCGCTCCCCGCTCTCGCCCTCGACCCGGCCGAGCGGCACGAGGTCGGCCTGCCCGGTGAACGTCGGGAGCGCCTTCGGCGCGGGATACACCGCCGGGCCGAGCCGCAACACCTCCGGCGCCGCGCAATGAACCGTGGGCGGCTTCAGCAGCCCCGCCATCTCACGTGCGGTCACGTAGTCCTTCCGCGCGGGCCGGAACAGGCCGCTATTCATCCGCCGGTCAAACCAGCCGCGGCGACCAGGGAGATCCGACCCCGCAAACGCCAACCCCAGGAACCGCACACCGACAACGCGAAGGGAGTTCGCCGCCGCGAAACCGTCAAAGCAGCCCAGGAGGCCCTGCAGACACTCGACGGCCCTGCCGCGCTCCGGCGAGCTGCAACGGACAAGGATCTGGAGCCGGAACAGCGGGTCGGCCAGCAACAGCTTCGCGCCGATCTCCTCCCGCTCGGCCCGCTCCTCGACCATCTCCGCCGCGCGCCGCCGTCCCACCTGACGGCCACCACCAAGGGCGCCCAGCAGCCCACCGTCCTGCGCTGCGCCACTCACCGGATTACCGCCACGACGACCGGCCTGCTTGAGCAGCCGACGGCGAAGACGCCTGCGAGTCGCCGGGGTCGCCGGCAGGAGATCGACCGCGACCTCAGCGCGCTCACCATGCGTGTGATCCAGGCGCGCGATCACCCGCGCAAAGCTCTGCAGCGGATCGGGGCTCAGCGGCAGATTGGCCAGCGGCTCGCTGCTCGGCCGCGCCAACCGAAGCTCCGCCCGCACGACCTCGACCGACCTCCCCCGCCCCACCTCGTCGCGCCCGGCGGCCTCGCCGGACTCAGAGCCCGGCTCGAGCACCTGCGCCTGCACCCGGTCGAAAACGCCGAGCGCGGAGCGGACCGCGGGCAGCGCCCGCTCGGGCACGCTGAGCGAGTAGCGCATCCGGCCCTCCTCGTCGGCGTCGAGCAGCACGCGCACAGCGCGCGCTCGCGGATCGAGCCAGCCGCCGACGAGACGACGGACACGCGAGAGCTGCGCGGCGCACCGCAACACCGCATCAAGGCTCGGGTCGAACGAGTCGGGGGCGAGTACCACGAGCCGCGTCCGGGAGGCAAGCGAACGACGACCAGCGACGACACGACACGCGACCGACACCACCAACAGCAACGTCACCGGGATCAGCACGAGCGGGCGCATGAGCAGAGCACCAGCCCCACCGGCGAGCCCCAGCCAGGACCGCGAGGCACCCAACAGCGACACGACCGCGAGGCAGCCCACTACAGCCACCAGCGGCCTAGCATCCTGAGACGGCGGGCGGCTCACTGGATTTCACCAGCAGGCATAGAGATGTCGCACAGCGAACCGGCCAGAAAACCAGCCCGTGTGCAGCACAAAGACGCCGTTCTCCGAAAGCGCCGATGGAACCGCAAACGGTCCCCGAGACGGGCCTTCAGACGGTCCCCGAGACGGTCCCTGAAACGGTCCTCGCCGCTCACGAGCTCCTCCTTCGCTTGGGCGGCTGATGCTTGCCCCGGCTCGGCCTGATCGCCTGCTCCAGCACCCGGCGCGCCAACGGCGGGGGAACGGCGTTACCGACCTGCTCGAACTGCCGGGTCCTCACGCCCTGCCAGGGGTGGTCCGCGGGGAAGCCTTGGAGTACCGCGGCCTGCTCGACCGTGACCCGCACGGCGTTTACGCCACGTCGCTGCTGGTAGCGGCCAGGAGGATCGCTTGCGTTCTCCTTGTGGCCGGGAGGATGGACTCGCCTGTCGCACGCGATGGTCGTGGCGGGACGCTCGCCCGCCCATATCGGCGTCCCCTTGGCGAGGCCGCTGGCGAGCATCGTTGGCGCGGGCTTGCTGATCGGCCGGGGTCGCGCGCCGCGCTGACGAGTCTCGTAGGCGGTGGGTACCCACTCGACCTGGTTCAGCGCGCGCCCGAAGTGGACCGTCGGCGCGGGCTCCTGCTGGTTGCGGATCGCCGCGTTTGGCTGGTTGCCGTTGCGCCAAGCCCAGCCGTCCTGCACGCCCTGTGCCTGCCAGCGGTTGACTCGCGTGGTGACCGCCTGAGCTGGGGCGCTCGTGGGATCGAAGCCCTCGGTGATCCGCTCGCCGCTGCGCCGGATCTGAACGCACGGCTTGCGCGTCCAGGACCGAGTCTTCGCGGTCAGCGTCGGCGCGGGATTGCAGGCCGGGCGACGGTCCCGCCTGCGGTAGGTCCCGGTGTCGGCCTTGCTGGGATGGTTGCTCGGCGTGTCGTTGCGGCGCGGGAACCCGACCTCCTCGGACGGTGTCCAGCCGAGCGCCTCGGCCATGCTGACCCACGGCTCCAGGCCAAGCTCGTCCTCCGGCGTTTCCTTGCGGCGAGCGTTGTAGGAGCGGTGCGTCGGCTCAGGCAGGCTCACTGGCCCGTCGAGCGACGCGATCAGGAACGCGCGCTTGCGGGTCTGCGGCACGCCGTAGCGCTCGGCGCTGAGCACCCCAACAGCGCTCTCATACCCGTGAGCGGAGAGCAGCGCGGCGAACAGTGTCCATAGCTCGAGAACCGCTGGGACCTGCTCCAGCGCGACCCACCTCGGTTTGAGAGCGAGCGCGAACCGCAACGGCTCGACGGTCAACAGCGACCGGGGATCACGACACTCCTTCAGGCTTACGGCTCGGGTGTCGTTCCCGGCGGCGAGCTCGTGCGCGCACGCGATCACCAACGGCTTATCAGCGCGGCCCAATCCCTTGCCGGCGGTCGAGTACGCCTGGCACGGCGGGGATCCGACCAGCCCCCACACTGGCGAGAACTCGTGAGGATCGAGCGTGGCGACATCGGCCTGCAGACGCTCATGGCCGGCGGCGCGCGCGGTCTCACACGCCCACGGCTCCGTCTCGATCCCGAGAGCGTGCAGGCCGAGCATCCGCAAGGCCTCCTCCCAGCCGCCAGCGCCGGCGAACAGGTCGAGGATCTTCCCCGGTGCTCTGCGCGCGCTCGCGCGACGGGTCTTGCGGGAGACCGTCGTGTTGCGTGACAGTGCCATCACGCCCCTCCCGTCTTCGACGAGTTGGCCGCGGGCGGCTGCGCATACCCATACACCGGCGCGGCCTCACCGACCGGGTCGGCCGGGGAGAACGGGCCGACGCGCGTAACGTGCCCAGCGTAATTGCCCTCGACCGTGACGATCTCCCCGTCCGGAAGAACCTTGGCGACGATCCCGACGTGCGCGCTGTCGCTCGGCCCGGAGCCGTAGAAGATCGCGTCCCCCGGCGCTGGCATCGCCGTCGCCGGGAGCACTCGGCCGCCGTGTTCCTTGGCCCACGTGTACAGCGACCCGGAGTATCCATACGCAGCCGTGGAGCCGGGCAGCGGTACGCCCGCGTGCTGCCAAACCCATGCCGTGAACAGCGAGCACCATTCCTCACAGGGGCCGTAGATCGTGCAGTTGGAGCCTTCGGGGTGTTCACCTTGGCCGACCTGGCTTTCAGCGACCCTGACGATCTGCGAGCTGCTGGCCGCTTCGGGCGTGAAGACGCTGGAGCTGCAACCGCCGCTCGATACCGGTTCTGCCAGTGGTGGGCTCGTCGGTGTGGGGGAGCCGGTGCCGGTGAACCCGTACTGCACGGCGCGGGCCATCACCTCGTCCGCGTAGCTCACCGATGAGTCGGCGCAGGCGCCGTAGTAGTGACACGCGGCTTCGTGGTATTCGGCGAAGCTGCCGCCGGTCGCCGGCGCGCCCATGTCCTGGCGAAGAATCCTCGCCGCGGTGTCGATCGCGTCCGCCGGATCGTTCACCGACGGCACCTGCCCGGGGTGCGCGCTGACGGCGAAGCGTTCCCACAACGTCGGTCCGCTCCCAGGACTGCACGGGCTGCCGCGGACGTAGGCGATCTGCATCGGGCCGGCGCACCCGGATGAGTTGGTCCCGGCGCAGTCGCCGTTGCCGCACTCCTGCGCACCGATCGACGCGAGGAAGCTCCAGTCGATATCGAACCGCGTGCCGGCCTGCTCGTAGAGCCGCAGGCGTTCCGGCGGAATGCTCGCCAGCGCGTACGCCGAAGGCGTCGGCCCTGACGAGGCGGCGAGCGCCGGTTCGCTGCCCGGCTCGCACCCGGCGAAGCTCGCGCCTAGTACCGCGGCGGCGAGACCGAAGACCAGGACATATGCCAGTCCGGAGCCACCGAGCGCGCCGAGCAGCCATAGCCACAGCTTCTTCTGAGCGAACCTTCGCGCGCCGGCGCGCATCACTCGCCGCTTTCCAGTCCGCTGACGAGCAGCCGCCCGTCGTGCGCGGCGAGGAGCAGCCCGATCGAATAGTCGACGAGACCGCCATCGTTGATTACCGCGCTTACCCGGAGCAGACCCGAGGGGGCGGGCGTGCTGTGCAACGCCACGACGTGTGGTCGGCGGACGCGCATCCCGGGCGAGACTCGCGTCTGCTGTGCTCGCAGGGAGCGCAGCAGCGCGGGCGTGGCGCCGACGATCGCGCTCGCCCGGGCGTGCCCGTATGTGTACCCGAGGTATCCGGCGAGGAACCGATCCGCCGCACGCGCGACCTGCGGCGTGAGCTGTGCCGTGCCGCTTTCAGTCGCTTGCGCGACTACGGACAACGTGCGCTGAGCGATGCTCGGGCCTGGATGTCTCAGCGGCGTGGGCCGTGGCCTATTGGAGGGCCGGGAGAGCGCGAGCAGCAGCGCCACCGCGAGCAGCAGCACGGTCACGGTCGCCATCGCGGCGGCGCGCTCTGACTCGGCGATCGGCCGGTCGCGCAGCGATGTGAGCCACGCCGTCATCGGCGCTCACCCTCTTCTGCGGGCTCGGTGATCCCGAGGAAGCTGCGCCCCGTGTGGAGCGCCGCCTCGGCAGTCGGGATGCCCGCCCGCTCATAGAACGGGTCGAGCACCAGACAGCACCCGCCGGGGTTGTTGTGCGCGCACGTCGGACGCCGGACTCCGAGAGCGTCCTCGCCGGGCCGGGTGCGCTGGTAGGGCGCGCCGCAAGTCCTACACGCCAGCAGCGAAGAGCCGGCCAGGATGCAGCGCTTGATGAGCGCCAGCCCGCGCTCGTGTTCACGCGCGGGAATGCAAGTCTGGACACGCCGCGCCTGACGACTCATGCTCACGCACAGCGCGCTCGACGATCTGTCGCGAGCGGCGAGCGTGTCAGCGTCAAGAAAGAAATGCCGGCGCTGTGTGGTGAACAGGGACAACCGCGCCGCTGCACCGTGGGCATCTCTCGTGGCGCGCTCCGCCCACTCCGGCGCGGGCTGCTGCGTCCAGCCTTCCTCGCGCAGCTCGCCGGCGAGCGGCAACTGCTCGCGTTGGAGGAGAACCCACAGCGTGCCGTCATCGCGAAGCACGCGGCGAACCTCGGCCAGGATCTCAAGCGTGCGTTCGGGGTCGCCGCCGCGCGGCGGCCGAGCGACACACGTCTGCGCCCACCCATCCGGCAGTTCCCGCAAAAGGACGAGTGCGTCTGCTTCTTCGATGCGCCAGCTCATGCCGGCTCCTCATCAGGGTCGGGCGCGCTTGGGATGGCGGGCGGCCCTTCGCTTGCGGCGATCGGCTCGCCGAGGTCATCGCCGGGTTCGGGCGCATTGACTCCGCGCGGCGGTGGTGGAGTGTTCACGGTGGCCTCCTGGGTTGGGGATGGGGGCGGGGGCGCGCCTGTGTCTGGGGCGCGCCCCCGCACGGGTGCTGCTGTTGGGCTTCGCCGGTGCAGAGCGGCCATCCGCGCAAGGCGGGTGGTGTAGTAGAAGCTCTGCAGGCGGCTCGCCCCGTCCTCACCGGACCCTCCGGTGGTCGCGGTGAGAAGATCTGCGGCCAGGCGGTTGCGCTGCAAGAACACGGCCCACAGGAACGCGGCCTGCAGCACAAACGCCAGCAGCCACCCGAGGTTCGAGGTCGCGTCGTCCAGCGCCTGGCAGACGGCGAGAATCACCGCGAGGATCAGGCTGTAGACGACCTTCCGCGCCAGGTACCCGGCGAGCTTCGTCAGCCACGCACGGAAGAAGTCATGGCCCCGGCCCGGGAAGACAGCGACCACCAGCGCGACCGGCGCGAACGCGAGCAACAACAGGAGCAGGATCTGCGCGAGGATCACCCCGAGCGCCAGCGCCCCGAGCAGCAGGAACGCGCCGAGCTCACCCGCAAGGATCACGACCGCGAGCAGCAGCCGCTGGTACTGGCCGCCCTTGCCCATCGCTTCCGCGGCGGACTTATCCGCCGCTCCGAGCGGGTAGGAGCCGTTCGTCTTCCCCGGATCTGAGCTGGGGAGATCCCCGGTATCGCCGTGTTCGAGCGCTTCGTGCTCGGAGTTCCTCTCCTTCGACTGGAATTCGTACGCCAGGAAATGCGGCGCGTACTTATTGCGGTCGTTGATGCACGTCTTGCCTTCCGCGTGGACTTCCGTGCCGCTTTCCAGCTGCGCCGCGAGCCGCGAGTCCTGGGCCGGGTCGGCGCTAAGCGGCCGGACCGCAACCGACCGGGTCGTCCCGGTGGTGGTCGTGCAGTGCTCGATCCCGCCGAACTCGAGAACCGTCCACGGGTCCAGGACGAGCAGTTCGAAGAGCTGGTTGCTGGCGGCGCTCTTGGCCTGCTGTTCACTGCCGATGCTGCCCTGGCTGGTGAGCGAAAGGAGCGCGGTGGAGAGCTGGTTTGAGAGCTTGCTGACCGGCGCGATCGTCCGTTCGGGCTGCGTGACGATCCCAATCGCCAACACGCAGTACAAAAGCGACACGGCGAGCGCCCCGGCGGTCTCGGTGTAGCGGCGCTGCACGAGCGCCTTCCACATCGCCCAGCACCCCGCCAGTACGACCGCGACGATCAGCCACGGCGCCCCAAACGTGCTTGCGTAGAGGTTGTGAATCGCATCGGAGATCGGCGTCAGCGCACCGGACCCCGGGCTCCCGTTCCCGTTGACGAGGTCCAGGCGGAACGCGAACCCGAACAGGGTGATCACCGCGTTCGCGAGGAACGCGGTCAGTAGCCAGATGACCTGCGCGGCGAAGTACGCCATCATCGGCGCGACACCCGAGGCATCCACACCGCTCGTCAGCCCGACGCTGATCGCGGGGAAGTACTGATCCAGGGAGTAATTCGCGAGCGGGTAACGCCCCACCAGGCCGCCGGCCGGCAGCTGCGGCGCAGGGCCGATGTTGCTGTAAACGTCACCCGCGAGCGCCGGCGCCGCGAGCAGCAGCAGCGCAATCACAGACCCAAACCCGAGGGCGAGAGCAACTCGTGGCCGTCGGCTGGCGGCCAGCCGGAGAGCGTGACGGACGGCGGTTTTCATGCTGCGCTCCTCTGCGGCTGGCCGGGAGTGGTCTGCAGCGCTTGCAGGAGGTGCGGGTAGACGAGGTCGACCTGTACCTCGCCGACGCGGCCGTTCAGGTCGCGCATCAGGCACCGCCCGGCCCGGAATTCGCGGACGAGGCCGACCAGCTCGCGGGTCGGATCGAGGCCGATGAACCGCAGCGCCGCGCGGGCGGCGTCGTCGGAGTCCTGGCCGAAGACGAACACCACCCCGATCAGGTCCGAGAGGTCCCCGAGATCACCGATTCGGTGCGTGCCGAGCAAAAGGGTCGCGTTGAACGCGCGACCGAGCCGGACGAGACGGTTGATGACTTGGCGGCCCTGTGGTGAGGCGAGCAGAAACCAGATCTCGTCCAGGCCGACGACCTTATGCCGCGAGCGGTCACCGGAGATCAGCTTCAGCGCGTACGCTGCGACGAGGGAGAGCGTCGCGACGGATACGCGCTCCGCGCGCGTGTAGGTATCTCTTGCGGCTGAGGGTTCGGGGAGTGAGAGGCCGGGCATGCGGATCGTCGTGACCGGCCGATCCGTGCGGTTGATCGTGGTGGTGCCGTCGCCGAACCCGAGGCGCGCGAGGCCGAAGTCGCGGATGACCTCCAGTGCCTCGCTCGCTTCGCGTGCGCCGGCGCGGTCGCTCTCGCCGAGCAGCTCGACGACACGCAAGAGGCTTTTGGAGCCCTCGCGGACCGCGTCCTTGACGGCGAGACTGACCGCGTTCTCCCAAGTGCTCGCCTGGCCGGGCAGCAGCTCCAGCAGGTAGGAGCAGGCCAATTCCTCGCGCATATCGTCGAGACCAATCGCGAGCGGGTCGAGCCGGCCCTGCTGCTCGGGGTCACCGGACAGCTCGAGGACCTGTATCCGCCCGCTCAGCTCTCCCAGCTCGTGCAGGCCGTGGTCGGGCTTCGGATCGAAGTCCACCACAAGCGAACCGCGACGCTCCGCGGCGTACTCGATCGCCTGCGCCGCGACGGTCTTCCCCGACCCGAGCGTCCCGATCAAAAGCACGCCCGACGCGCGGTCCTCGCGCGGCGCCTGCGTCGCGTCGAAGCGCACGGGGAGCGGCGCGCCCGTCGGCGTGTATCCGAGATAGGGGCCTCTGCCGGACCCGACGGTGCGGGTCGCGGTTGCGACCATGCCACCGAACTGCTCGACCGTGAGCTGCTGGACGTAGTCGCGCATCACAACCACCCGTCCGCGCGCGGGAGATGCTCGAAGAACATCTCCCGCTGCAAACCAGCGGGACGGTGCAGCTGGACGTCGCCGTACTGCTCTTTCAGCATGGCGACGCGACGCTCCAGCTCCTCCTCGCTGCCCGCGCCGACAGCGAGACCGATCGACGCATACAGCATCGGCGGGTGCCCGCCGGCCTGGAGCTGCGCCTCGTACTCCCGGGCGAGCATCCGGTCCTCCCCGGCGAGCAGGCTCGGGCCGTGCACCGCGCCCTGCACCTGCTCGTGATAGGCGTGCTCGACGTCGGCGATCCGCTTACGCACTTGCGCGAGCGCCTGACGGTTACCCAACCACCTGGCGTGAACGACCGCGTCGACGGGGAACCCGACGGCCTCCAATGGCGCGAACAGCGCCTCTGCGGTTGCGCCGGGGAACTCGGGTGCGTCCGCGAGCGCGCCGAGCGCGAGCATCGCCTGGTAAGAGCAGCCCTGCTCACCGTCCACGATCAGGGTCTGTTGGCGCTCGGTGATCGCCGCGTTCGCGCACCGCCGCAGGTCATGGCCGAGCGGCTCAAACGCCACACCGTCACCGGACTCGGCGACCACGAGCGCGTCCGGCTGCCAATACCCGTCCAGCTCCGGCTCGGCGACACCGCGGCACGCCGCGCGACACAAAAGCCACTGAAGCTCGATCGTCCGGGCGCGCCGCGCGGGGATGACGCCGTTCAGGCGCTCATACACACGCTGCTCGCGCGTCGCGAGTTCGGAGAGCTCACCGCCGGAGACCGGCGAGGAGACGCCGATGCCGGCCAGCTCCTCGACGCGGCGGCGCGCGCGATCCACCCCGCGAATCAGCCCTGACCCGACGCCCCTCGGTGCGCCCGCGGCGAGCGAGACCGCGAGATAGCACTCGGGGATGTGGGACCCCAGCTCGCGCAGCCGCTCGCGGTGCCCGTCGAGGAATGCCTGCCACGCGGCAGGGTCCTGGTGGCGGTCGTCCAACAGCCCAGCCGTATGCTCGACATAGCCCTCGGCCGGGTAGGCACGATTCACCCGCCACAAAGAGAAGTCAGCGCCGACCGTGTGCGCGAGGCGCTGCAGACGACGCTGCAACGTCCACTTCTCACCCGCCGGGAGGTACGGGTAGGAAGTCATCCCCAGCCGGTACAGGCCGGCCGCCTCCCCGCCACGGCCGAGGAGAATGTTGCCCTTGGCGTATCGCAGCGGGAAGCTCACGGCCGCACCTCCACGACCTGCCCCGCGCCGAGCTCGATCACTTCGGCGCGGCGCTCCCCCCGGCGCACACGGTGACCCTCAGCAGGACGCGCGATGAACCGTCCACGCGCGGGGATCACGACGACCGGCCTGCCGAACACCAGCCGTGCAGGACCACGCACACGCCCGTGATGCAGCACCGGCGAGTGCTCGTCCGGGGCGACCCACACCCGCGGCGCCCACACCCGCGCCTCGCCATCGGCCGGGAGGACCCGGTCCAGCGAACGGCGCGACGCGCGCACGCGAAACGCCACCCACGACGTCAAATAACGGTGCGCGGGGCGACCATCCGGGGACGCCTGCCCCGCGAGCGTCGCGACCATCGCCGGCGCCACGACCAGCCGCAACGGCCAGTCCAGCCAGCCCAGCAGCACCCCGGCGAGCAGCGTAACTATGAATCCCGCGGCGCCCGCGATCACGGCACCGACCCAGCCATGCGAGCTGGCGCCGAGCAGCGCGCTGATCGCACCGAGTACCAGCGCCAACAGAATCGAGCGCTGGCTCAAAACGAGGATCGCCACAAGCGCGCCGAAAGCCCACGCCAGCCACTCCAGCGGCACGCCACCGGGAACCGGCAGGCGCCGTCCGTCAATCTGGTAGATCCGCCGGTCCGGGCGGAATATCCGCTGGTAGGAGCGGATCGGCTGCGAAGTGTCACTCATCGCCCACAGCCCCGGCTCATCCGAAGATCTGCTTGCCGATGCCTTCGGCGGCGCTCGCGATCTCAGACGGTGCGAACACCATCCACGCCACCACAATCGCGGCGAAGAGGAATACCGCGAGCTCGGTGTACCTGCGATTAAGCAGAAACGTGAGGCTGATCACGGCGACGATCCCGCCGTAGAGGTCGCCCGCGTAACCCTTCAGCAGGTTGGCGACGTTCGCACCGACATCGTTACCCGACGCGAATGCGTCCGCCGGGAATACCACCAGCAGCACACACCCCCACACCAACACGCGTCCCGCGACGCGAACCAGGCGAGTCACACTGCCGGCCGGTGAGCGACCAACACCGCGCTCGCCTTGCTGTGAATTAATCCTACGGCTTTGCTGCGAATTAACCCTACGGAAATTACTCATGCGGCGACGGTAAGCGCCGCTTCACCTAAACACCACAACTATGTGCTTGTGCAAGTACGCAACTGCATAGTTGCGAACCGGCGTGTCAGTCAATGCCGACGATGCTGGCCAGCTCCTCTACATAGCCGGTGGCGCTGGCGGTGGCCTGCTCAATCAAGCGACACGCGGAGTAATCCGCGAGCGCATACCAAACCTTGTTACCAGCCTTACGCCGCGTAACGATCCCGGCGTGGCGCAAGATGCCGAGGTGCTTTGACACGTTCTGGTGAGTGGTCGTAAGCTCGTCGGTCAACTCCTGCACCGTGGCTTCACGCTGCTCCAGCAGCGTGAGAAGGCGTATCCGGGTGGGCTCCGCGATGGCCTGCAGTCGGCAAGCCACCAGATCCAAAAAAGGCTGCGGCAAGGCGACGCTCATCGCTGCCTCTCACTCATGCCCACACAACTCGTGAGCAAAGCCGGCTTCTCGGAAGCAAACACACCTGTTATTGACCAGGACGGCCGCAAAACTACGCGCGACTTTCACACGCACATCCAGGAAGGCGTGGCGCGCAAAATATGTTTGTAGTTTTTATGCGCTCGCGGTCAATAACCCAGATGAGCGAAAACAATGATCCCCAATACGACGACCCGCCGCATCAGCACACGCCGACGGCTGGCGTCACGCAGGAACCGGGGTGGGAGACCCTGGAGTACGAGCATTCCTCAGTCGGGCAGCCGGCCGGCGAGCGCACGGTCGTCGAGCTCTCAGGCAAGCGGCGAGCATCACCAGGGCGCCGCGCTCGCCGCGCTGGCGAAGCGCCCGGTGAGCCCTCCCGGCCCAGACGGCACGATGGGCTCTCATGGATCACAGCGAGCGCCGCCGCGGTGCTCGCGGCATGTGTCGGGGCCGCGATAGCGCTCGCGATCACCAGCCCCCCAAAGCACGTTCACACGACAGCGCCTTCGACGAGCGCCAAGCCGAGCAGCGCACCCAGGCAGCCACGCACCCGGCGCGAGCACCACCGTCAACCCCAACGACGAGCGAAGGCGCCCACCACACTTACGGCCGCCCGGGCCAGCAGCGATAGCCGTATGCCGGCTCTGTCGCAGGCGCCCGCAGCCAAATCAGCAACCAGCCCGGCGGCCGGCACGGCCTCCCCGCCGGCGCCCGTGCGCCAAGCAGACGCCGAAGGACAAACAACGGGCGGCCCGTTCTCACCGTGAGCCGCCGGGGCAAGCCAAGGCGCAATCACAATCAGTAAACGCTGGCTCAACCCCGCCTGGGCGTGAGTGCCGCACGGCGGGAATGGACGAACGTTGGAGACGATCCCTGCGCTTGCATGGAAAGTTGCAGAAGTTGCCGGCTTTAGAGATCCTTTGATTCCCTAGAACATCTGTTGAGGGTCATGGTTGACCCAGGGAGAGAGATCGACATGGATGTCGAACTAGGGAGATCACAGGGCAAGCCGCCCTACGCCCCGGCACCGGGGGTAACGCTGCCTGGGGCCGGCACGCCGCTCCAGGCTGGGCAAATCGAGGCGATCCTCGACCAGTGCCGGCACCGCGAGCTGCGGATCGCTCGTGGCTTTCGGGAGTGCAGGGGCCTGAGCCCTCAGCAGCTCGAGGACATCTACCAGGAGACCCTGCTCGCGCTGCTGCGCCGCCCCTACTACAACGAAAAGCATCTCTGCGACGCGCTACGAACGGGCATCAAGCAGCGCGCGCTGAACCTCCACCGCGACGAGCGCGGCCACGAGAAGATCCTCGCCGACAACGCCCCCGCGATCCACGCCGCCCAACAAGCACGCAGCGCAGACCAGACTCCTGAGCAACTCGCGCTCGCCCGCGAAGACCGGCTGCTGATCACCGAGTTTCTCGCCGAGCTGACGGGGCGAAACGAGCTGCACGTCTTCTGGCTTGTGACAGAGGGGATGGGGTACAACCGGATCGCGAAGATCCTTAAGATCGAGGCCAACGAGGCACGCAGCACGGTCGCCGCGTGCGAGCGAAAGCGCGAGCGCTTCCAGAAGCTGCACGACAGCGGCCGACTGTGCGGCTACCGTGCCGCGACGATCAAGGCGCTACTCGAAGGGCAGGCGGCCAGCCCCGAGCTGGTGGGGCTCGCGGTCGCGCACGTCGCCAGGTGCGCGCGCTGCCAAGCAGAGCACGAGACAAACGCCAAGCGGCTACGCCGTGCTTTCGAGGAGCAGGCCGCCGCGCTGATCCCGCCCGCCTTCACGACGCATCTCGGCTGGCTGACCCGCAGCAGCATCCAGTCGCGGACGCTCGCGCAAAGGCTATACCCGGACTGGATCTCCGTCGGGCAAGGAGGCGCCCGCGAACGCGCCGCGACGCTGCTGGCGGGTGGCGGCGCGAGCGCCAAACTAGCCGCCGGGATCGCGACCGTCGCGGTGATCGCAGGCGCCGGCATCACAGCGACGCACGCCCTCGAACACCACCAGCCACACCCCCGCCATCACCCCGCCGCGAGCGCGACCAACCTGGCGCGCGCGACACTGCCTGCGGAGCTCGCGCTGCCCTTGTTGCCGGCACCCGCTGGCGCGGCAGTGCTCCCTCACGCGTGGCGCCACGCCGCAGCGCGGCACCGGGGTGCCCCCGGCCATGTCGTGGCGAGCGCCCACGAGGCGACCAGGCCCAGCGATCCGAACCGCCGCGAACCCGGCGGGTTCGCCTACCTCGGCGTGCCAACCAGCACACCAACACCCACCCCCGCGTCCGTGCAGCGGCCGGCGCAGGCAGCCACTCATACCGGAGGCCCTTTCAGTCCATAAACCACCAACGGCGAAAACTCACTTGCAGATTCGTGGCGCTCATGGTCAATAACCAAAGAAGCACCACGGAAAGGGACCCGGAAGGAGACAGGCAAGGATGCTCAGACCCGACAGCCATACCCAGCCAGCGACCAGCAGACGCAGCGCAATACTCGACGTGATCGCGCTCGCCTGCACGATCCTCACGCTCACCGCCACGGCATCAATCCTCGCGGGGGCGAGCCCGGCTTATGCGGGGAGCTGGATGGAGGTCTCCTGCGAGAACCCCAACCAGTCCGCGGCGCCGAGCGAAGGATGGAAGCAGTTTGCCAGCGGCACTCCCGGCTACGGGTCCACTGGCAGCGCGAGATGCCCAATGTTTGGTCTCCTGAGCTCAGCGGAAGGTGAGGCGAACGGCAACGGCGAGAACCTTGAATACCAGCCGCCGGCGGGCTCGACGCTCATCGGCGGCTCTGTCGCCGCCAGTGGCTACGCAGGTGGTCACGGGACGGAGGCATCGGGCGATGTATCGGCTTACGCTCCGGGCTTTGTATATCCAGGGGATGTGATCTTTCAGTGTGCTGAGGGTCTGGGAGCATGCTCACCCGGGAGTTACTACTTCTCTGGAGTCATTGCCCTTCCTGAAAACACGGGCGGCGGCTTCTACATTGGCGCTGGATGCGGCGGAGGCAGCGGGTGGGCCTGCAACGAAACCTCTACCTCTAGCAACCCCGGCAACCCGGGTGCCGGCGCGTGGGCATCCGTTGAAGTGCACTGGGCGAACTTCCTGCTCGCAAATGAAACGACACCGACAGGCAGCGGCATCGGCGGGACGCTGCTGAGCCCGAACGCCAAAGGCACGCAGGAACTCACGCTCAACGCGGCCGACCCAGGCGGCCCCGGCGTGTACCTCGTGACCGTCCAGATCGACAGCAAAACCGTCTACTCCGGCACACCCAACAACAACAGCGGAAAGTGCGTGCCGGTCGGTAGCAGCGGCAGCGCCCTGATGTTCGACTACAACCAGCCATGCCCCACAAGCGAGTTCGTGGACTTGCCGATCAACACGACCACCGTTGCGGACGGCCAGCACACGCTGAAGGTCACAGTCGATGACGCGGCGCAGAACTCGAGCGTCGTCTACGACGGCACGATCACGACCGATAACGCGCCCGCCGACACCTCTGCGCCGACGATCATCGCTTCGAGCCAGGTGTTCGCCGGTGCCGCGCTCTCCACGCAGCCGGGCGCTTGGTCTGCGCCCAGCGGAGCCGGGAGCATCGCCTACGGCTACCAGTGGGAGGACTGCGACACGCAGGGCAACAACTGCACCTCCATCGCGGGAGCACAGAACGCTAGCTACACCCCGACGCCCAGCGACGTAGGCGAGACGCTGCGCGTCGTGGTGAACGCCTCGGACAGTGACGGGTTGGCGTCGGCGACGAGCGCCGCGACTGGCGTAGTGCTCTCGGCGCAGGGGTCGCTTGGTGCCCCCAACGGGCCAGGTACAGGCAGCGCGAGCGGCATGGGCGGTGGGGTCAGCGCGGGTTCCGTGAGAGGGCTCGGTGCTCCCAACGGGATGGTCGCGAGCGAGACAGCGGAACTGCGCCTCGGCATCCACCGGGCGATCTCACGCACCTTCGCGCAGCGCTCCTTCCAAGTCACTGGCCGGCTGATCGGTAGTGGGGCGCACCCGATCGGCGGCGCCAATCTCGACGTGCTCGAACAGGTCGCCGGCAGTCAGACACTCCGCGTCATCGAGCACACAAAGACGCGCTTGGATGGGACTTTTGCATTACGTGTCCCAGCGGGACCATCAAGACTCGTAGAGGTCGCCTACCGGGCGTTCACGGGGGACGCCGGGTACGCGGCGGAGGCGAAGATCGAGGAGTCCGTCGACGCGGGCGTCCAGCTCAACGTCACCCCACACCGAACGGGCTCGACGGGGACGATCATGCTCAGCGGACGGGTGGTCGGACCAGTCCCGACGCAGGGCGTAGTCGTCGAGCTGCTCGTCCACTACCGCGGACATTGGGAGCCCTTCCGCGACCCGCGCACCGGCTCCAATGGCCGGTTCCAGGTCGCCTACCAGTTCCAGGGCGGCACCGGACACTTCCCGTTCCGCGCGGAGGTCTTCGGCGGACAGGCCGCATTCCCATTCACCCACGGCGATAGCGGGGCAGTCGATGTCGCCACCAACTGACATGTTCACCACACGCCGGTCCTACCTTCGAGGCTTGGCATGCACCCGTAGGGCGCGGAGCGCGGCCTCTCTGCTTTGGCGCTCGGGGCTGTGCGCGCTGGCAGCAAGCACGATCGCGCTGGCGGCTGCATCTGCCGCCAGCGCCGGTACCTACCCGATGTATCAGTGCACGCCGGGTAATCCGGCGGTTTCGCCTGGATGGTCGGTGTATGGCATCAACACCAACGCGAGCCTGGTCCTATGGAACACTTGCTCAACCGGCGGTGTGATCGGCGACTCCGTTGCCAGTGACGAACAAGCGGGCGCTGTAACGGAGAAAGGCAGCAGTGGCAGCCAAGTCGGGCTGCAGATCGACGTGCCAGGCAGCGCCCCCGATGTGGCTATCCAGTCGATCACCGCCGAGGTCACAAGCTCCTCCGTGACAGGCGACGACGCTTTCATGGGCTTCACATCGGCTGGGCAAGCACTCCCGGGCGCAGTCGAGCTTTTCAACGGTGGTGGGAGCAACTACAGCGCCACTGACAGCTGGACACTGCCCCAAGGCGCCCGGGACTTCGAGGCGCACGTCAACTGCTCAACCGACGACAGCTCCCCGACGTGTTACTTCGCGGACTCCATCGCTGTTCCGGCGCTGAACGACATCACGCTCACCCTCGAAGACAACACCCCGCCGGCGGTCACGAGCGTGTCCGGTGCGCTCGCGTCAGCTGCAGCAGCCAAATCAACCGTTGCGGGCTCGCAGCTGCTCAACTTCACGGGCAGTGACGCGGACAGCGGCGTGCGCTCAGCAACCCTGACGTTGAGCCCCCAAGGCGGCGGAGCGCCCTACACCCACACCTTCGAATTCTCCTCGCAATGCACCTATGACTCCTGGAACGCCTGTCCCCTGACACAGACGGTCAGCGGCTTCGCCGTCAACACCTCCTCCCTGAAAGACGACACGTATGCGGTCAGCCTGGCTGTCACAGACGCGGCAGGCAACAGCGCAAGCGATCCGCTGGGCACGATCGTGAGCCAGAACGCTCCCGCTGACACGTCGGCGCCGACGATCCTGGTACCTGGACAGGTCTTGGTCGGTTCGGCTCTCACCACGCAGCCCGGAGCATGGTCGGCACCAAGCGGCGCCGGGGCCATAACCTACACCTACCAGTGGGAGCAATGCGACATCCAGGGCAACAACTGTCAACAGATCGCCGGAGCACAGAACGCCGGCTACACCCCAGCGCCAAGCGACGTCGGTCACACCCTGCGGCTGCTCGTGTCCGCCACCGATAACGACGGGTCCACCGTCCTTGCAAGCGCACCAACCAGCGTCGTTCTCACCGCCGCGGGCTCGCTAGGCGCTTTGCCCGGCCCAGGTACAGGCGGCGACACAGGTGGCGGTGCAAGCACACAGCCCTCGCCAGTCGGACTCGGCGCACCGAACGGGAGCGCCGCGAGCGAGACCGCACAAATCCGCCTGGGAGACAGAAAGGTGATCTCCCGCTCGTTCACCCACCGCGCACTCCAACTCACCGGACGGCTACTCGACGCTCAAGGACAGCCGATCGGTAGCGCCACCCTGGACATCCTGCAGCAGATCGGCGGCAGCAACAACTCACGGGTCATCACGCACGCAAAGACACAGTCGAACGGGACCTTCGCGGTGCATGTACCAGCCGGACCATCACGAATGATCGAGGTCGCCTACCGCGCGTTCGCCGACGACGCCAACTACGCCGCACAGGCAACCGTCGATGAGTCTGTCGCCGCCAGCGTCCAGCTCAGCATCACTCCGCGGGACACGAGCTCCAACGGGACGATCATCCTCACCGGCAAGGTCCAAGGGCCAATCCCACCACAAGGCACGATCGTCGAGCTGCTCGTGCACTACCGCGGACACTGGGAGCCCTTCCGCGCACCACGCACCGACCCCAGCGGAAACTTCGAGGTCCCCTACCAATTCGAGGGCGGCGCCGGACACTTCCCATTCCGCGCCGAGATCCCCGCCGGACAAGCAGACTTCCCGTATTCTGGCGGGTCTAGCAAGGTGGTCTATGTCGCAACGGGCTAGCGCCAGCGCGTGGACCTGGCCGGGTCGAGCGCTCCGACGGTGGCCTCGCTCAATTCAGATCGTCTCGGTACGAATCCCTCTCACACGCCCACCAGCCCCAGCTCGTCAAGACGCCGGGCGCACGGCGACGCCAGGACGTGCTCGTCTTGCGCTACCACGACGCCCTGGCGCTCAAGGTCGGCAATTGCGCTGCGCAGGACCGACGGCTCCACGTCGTTGACCTCGGCTTCGAGCTCAGCGCGTAACCACCGCTCGTCGTGGTCATCGCGTAGGAGCTGCAGAATGATCGCTCGCTCGATGCTTCGCGGTTCGGCGTGTGGCTGGGGATGCTCGGTCATGGGGACTCTCCCTTCGGTCGGCCGAAGATGACCGTTCCGGCGAAGCCATGACCCGATCACTCGCAGCTGGGGGCGGCTACGGTGTCGTGCGTGGCATCGAAGGCGTCATCTTCGGTGTCCACTGGCCGGGCGGGTGCGTCAACACTCGCCCGGCCGATGTTTGATTTGGATGGTCAACGTGTAGCTCGATCCGCGAGGGATCTCAAGTCCATTCCAGAAGGGTCAGCAAGGCGCCGGCCTCTGAGTAGTGCGGTGCCATAGATTGAACGGATGGATCAGAATCCCGGCGTGAACCCTGTTCATCTTTTGCCGGTGTAGGGTTCCAACATGCGGCGAATCCTAGTAGCAGCCGTTCTGGCGATGCTCGTGGCGCCGTCGAGCGCCGCAGCAGCGGGATCGGTGTCCGGCGCCACGCAGGCGGTTGTCCACGCGGTCGCCGAAGAAGGAGGCAATGCGGTCTACTATGGAACTCCGCAAGTGCATTGCCGGCATACGGCGCCGTCGAAGTTTGGCTGCAGCTTCTTCAATCTCAAGCGCGATCTAGGGGGCCGGGTGACGGTGACCTACACGCGCGGGCACTACTACGTTGGCGAACCGCGATACGAACCATCGCACTATCTCGGCCCGGCGCCTCACAACTGACGACGATGTGGCGTCGCGCGCGATTTGGAGCCGCTTCACGGCGAGATGACAGCAGCAAATGCTCGCCTATCCTGCTTCGTGTCCGGAGGATGCCAGCAAACGTCGCCTGTCTTGCGCTCATCCTCTGTCTTGGTCTAGCCGGTTGCGGCAGTAACTCAAACAGCACACCCGCGCATCCGGCGTCACCGTCTAGCAACGAACAGCAGGCGTCCCAACGTGCGTCGGAATCCCTTGTCCGAGCGAACAAAGAAAACGAACAGACAAGCGAATCCGAAAAGGCAAAAGAAGAACGCGAAGAAGGAGCACAAAAGTCCGAAGAAGCCAAGGAAGCCTCAGAAAGCGCCGGAGAAAAGAGCGAAGAAGCTAAGAAAGCTGCGGAAGAAGCCAAGGAAGCAGCCGAAGAACATTAAGCCCACCCGAACTCGGAATGCAGGGCCTAACTGAAAAGCAAACCGTGGCTGCTTCTTAATGCTGTCGCTCAGGACGCCGCGAGGGCGACGGTGGTCGTGTGACGCGGTGCGTGCGCAGGCACACTGGGTGGGCGAAGTTTCATAGGCCGAGTAGCCGGGCCTTCGCGGCCTTGAACTCATCCTCCGTTAGGGCTCCAGATCCGAAGAGGTCGGCCAGCTTGGCCAGCTCGTCCGCCGAACCGGCGGGAACCGATGCGGGCGCATCCTCGGCGGGAGGACCTAGTGCGGAGACAGCCAGGCCGATGTTCTGAGCGAACTGTCGCACCGTGACCTCGGTCTTGGGCGGACCAGACAAGGTGAACGCCCAACCTAGTGCGTGATCTTCGGCTTGGAACATGAGGTTCCGCTGGTCCAAGACCTTGCCCTTCTTCTGCGTGGCAAAGATGCCCATCGTGGCCTAGCGCGTCAGCGTCCTGCGACTCGATGTCGCAACGACGTTGCCGCTCACCACGACGTTTGCGATGGTCTCGGCCGAGAGGGGGTATATCCCGTCTTTCGTGATGAGCCGGGCACCCTCGACATCGAGAATCGCCGATGGATTCAGCCGGCCAAAGATGATCTTCCCGGCCTTCCAAAGCGAGCCCCATTGAGGACGTAGGCTGTTGAGTGCTGCCTTCGCTTCACCGCTTGACTCCTTGGCCTGCGTCTTCGCAATTTGCCTGGCGGCTCTCGCTTCTCGGAACTCCGCGCGTCGAATCTCGCGCTTCGATGGCTCGGCAGGTGCGGGCGAGCCGACAGGAGGACCGTCATACATCGGCTGGGATTGACCCACAGGAGGACCGTCAGGCACTGGCTCGGGAGGCGGTGCGTCGCGATAGCGTCCCGACCAGCTACTTCCGTCCCAGTAGCGAGCCGCGCCGAGACCCAGCGGATCGGGGTACCAGCCGGCCGGAACCCACAAGGACAACGGCGCCGCCTCGGTGTCCCCTTTGTCGCGACGCGCCTGCATGGCAACGCCAATGGCGCCGCCCTTTGCGGCTGCCTTGCCCCACTTCTTTAGATCGGCCATTGAAACACCCAATCTCTCGCTTGGCGTGGTCTGCGATGTGCGGTCATCGGCAACGCAGGACGCCTTACCTGTGGGCGGGTCCGTTGCTGGTTGGTGTCGGTCTACGACGCATAGCTCTCCTCATAGTTCACTACCTAGACTGACTAGCGGCTTACGGCCTCGTCTGCACGCCGGTAGCCGAGGCGGGCAGAGATTCTGTCTGCCGTAGACACCAGATGCGGGCCAAGAGCGTCCACGAGCTCACCCAGGGAGATCGTCGAGGTATGCGCCGCGAGGCTGACGGCCGCGACAACCTCACGGGCCTCGTTGCGGACGGGCACCGCGATCGAGTGCAGCTCGGGCGCGAGCTCCTCGTCATTGACCGCAAAGCTTTCCTCCCGCACCTCGTCGAGCTCGTCGCGCAGTGCGTTCTTGCTCGTGATGGTGTTCGGGCCGCGCTTTGTCAGCTTCATCGAGGCAAGTATCTCGCGCTGCTCCTGCTCCGGAAGATTCGCGAGTAGCAGCTTGCCCATTGCGGTGCAGTAGGCCGGCAGGCGCGAGCCGGGATGCAGATTGAGGTCAACCGCGCCCTGGCCACGGCGGAGACTGCGCACGCGATCGACGTACACGATCTCCGGTCCGTCCAACACGGCCAGGCTGGTCGTGTAGGAGGTGCGCTGGCGCAGCTCCTCTAGGTATGGGTGGGCGTGCTCGCGCAGCCCTGTGGCGTTCAGCGCGGACATCCCGAGGTCGGTCACCTTCAGACCCAGGCGGTACTTGCGCGAAGCGCCCTGCTCCAAGTAACCCAACGCCACGAGCGTAATGACATACCTGTGAGTCGTTGAGCGACTCATACCTAACTCGTCGGCGATGTTGGCGATCCCGAGAACGGGATGGTCTGGCGTGAAGCAAGTGAGGATCGCGAGACCACGCTCAAGTGACTGCGAGTAGCGGGGTTCGCGCAGGCCCGGAACCGACCAAGCGGGGTTCTCGCCAACCTTCGGAGCTTTGGGTCTGTTAGAGGACTTTCTCGGCATCGTTCTCCCGGTCCGCGGGAGACTATCTCGTGAGCGGAACTTGTGAGCAGCCCTATGGGATGTTGGGTCATCTCACAAGATGATCCCCGGCGTGGATGCCGTCGCCCAGGTCGCGAGAAACCTCCTCCAAGCACGCAAGCGCTACGGACTGACCCAAGAGGAGGTCAGCGATCGCAGCGGCGTACACCCGACCGAGATATCGCGGATCGAGAACGGGCAACGCGACGTCCAGATCAGCACCATCTTCAAGCTCGCCAAAGCGTTCGACCTGACACCTGGACAGTTCATCGACGGGGACCTGACCGCGGCGACAGACCGGACGTGATCGCCGCCGTAGGCCGGGGGCAGCAGCGGCTCATTATGCCTGTCCGAGTAGCTGTAGTCTCACGACCGTTGTGGACTGGCGGGCATGGCATGAGGACTACGAGGAGCCTGACTCGGCACTCGGTCAGCGCTTGGCGCTGGTTCAGAGGCAGGTACGCGGCAACCTCGGCGAGAGGCCATAGGGGTGTCGTGCCCTCGACGCTGAGATCGCCGGCCGTCGTGGATGTCCTTGGGCGGCTGTTTGCCAGGTCGAGCAGGAGGACCCGTTGGCCAAGCAGCGGGTTCAAGCGCGCGAGGCCGAGCTTGGCAGCCGGCTCTCTCAGGCGCCGAGATATGAGCTTTATGGCGAGGCGCCGCTGGCGATCAGGCGGGACGTCGGCGAACTGCTGTACGTGCTCGCGATGAGCCGCCGGGCATGCAGGGTTGTGGAGTTCGGGTCCTCGCTCGGCATCTCAACGATCTTTCTCGCGGCCGCGATCCGCGACGGCGCCGGCGCGGGGTCGCTGATCACCACCGAGATGCTCCCCAGCAAGGTACAAGCTGCGCACCGGCACCTGACGGAGGCGGGCCTTGAGGATCTTGTCGAGCTGCGGGCCGGCGATGCCCTGCACACACTCGCGGATCTCGCCGAGCCGGTCGATCTGCTGTTCCTGGACGGACGCAACGACCTCTACCTGCCGATCCTCCGCCTCGTAGAGCCGCGCTTGGCGCCCGACGCGCTGGTGGCTGCCGACCTCAACACCGAGGACCCCGACCTGCTTCCCTACCTGGAGCACGTTCGCGATCCTGACCACGGGTACTTCTCGATCGAGATTCCACTCGATGCCGGGGTCGAGATTTCCGCCCGACTGCCTACGCGATGAGCCTTTTTCCCGTCGTCGTTTTCGACCTCGACGGAACTCTGCTGCGCGGCACGACCGTGTCTCTTCTGCTCGCGCAGTGGCTCGGGCGAGAGGGCGAGATCACAGAGCTCGAGCGCGCGTTCCATGCGCACGAGATCTCCAACAGCGTGGTGGCCGACACCTCTGCGGGATGGCTTGCGGGCAAGAGCGTGACCGAGGCGTGGCGTGTTCTCGAGGACGGATCCTGGATCGACGGGATGGCCGAGACCTTCCAAGCGCTCGCCGGCGCCCAGGTCAACCTTCTGCTGGGAACGATCACATGGAGCTTCGCGGCAGAGATGCTGCGAGAGCGCTACGGCTTCGCGGCGACCAGCGGTACCGAGATGCGGGTAGTCGATGGAGTTCTGTCGGGCACGGTGAGCCGCTACTTCGACGAGCACGACAAGCTGCGCTTTGTCGAGGACTGGTGCGCACAGCATGGGTACTCGATGAGTCAGGTCGCAGCGATCGGTGACTCGCGCTCAGACGTCCCGCTCTTTCACCGAGCGGGCATGTCGATCGCGTTGAATGCAACACCGGATGCTCAGGCTGCGGCCACCCATGTTCTCGATACGGAGAACCTCCGGGATGTCCTCGCGCTCCTACAATCCGCGCGCGAAGTGGTGTGAGTAGATCGCGAGCCCGTGGTTGTGGTAGAGCCGGTGCGCGTCGAAGCGTTCCGGGTAGCCCTGGGCATCCACGATGACGCGGGTCTGCGCTGTCTGGTATTCGTCTCGGCTTGCCCGATTGGACGATCCGCAACGCCACCGAGGACGACATCGCGCCCGTGCTCGACTTGTGGGCTGCGGCGGGCAGCCTTCCGAGCGTCAGCGACTCTCCCGAGGGATTGGCCGGGCTGCTGGCCGCCGACCCCCAGGCGCTCCTGGTCGCTGAGCTCGAGGGTGTCCTGGCTGGTTCGCTGATCGCCGCGTGGGACGGCTGGCGTGGAAGCTTCTACCGGCTGTCGGTGGCGCCAGAGCATCGGCGCAAGGGGCTCGCAACGATGCTGCTCTCCGAGGGCGAGCGGCGCCTGCGCGAGCGGGGCGCGGTCAGGCTCACCGCGATCGTTGTCGAGGACGAGGCGGGCGCTATGGGCTTCTGGCAGGCCACCGGCTATGAGCATCAACAGCACAGGGCGCGGTTTGTGCGTCATTGACGAGGGGGAAGCGTTCAAGCTCTCTAACGAGGCCCTCGCCGTCACGTTCGAGCAGGATCGCCTCGGTGATCGTGCCGCGCAGCGGCAGCCGCGGTTCGAGGTGTACTCGCAACCGCTCCAGGTCATTCGTGTTGCTCTCGCGTGCCACCGTCAGGTGATATTCGCCTGCGACTAGCGTGCGGCGTTGAGAGATCGCTTCGAGCTCTCGTGAGAGGCGGGCGAACGGCCCGACGGATTGCGGCATCAGGCATGCCGTCGTGCCGAGCAGGCGAAGCTCTCCAAGCACCACTGGTATCGGACGCGCGTCAGCGAACACTATGCGCATGCGCTCAAGAACGTTCTTCGTGATCTCCTCGGGCGGTAGAAATGGTCCGAGGATCGTGATGTGAGCCGGCACGCCCACGCGCGCCGACCAGTCGCGCGCGGAGCGAATCTTTGCGACCTCGGCTCCAGCGAACGACGCCACGGCGATCACGGTCGTCATGCGTGTCGAGGACGGCATCCGCTCAGCGAGGCAGCGCGTCTCGTGGCGGCTTGACGCCGACCAAGAGCGCCATCTCTAGCCACTTCCAGTAGCAGTCGACATCATCGAAGCCGAGCGCGCGCAGCCACTCGAGCTGGGTGTGCACGTCGAGTGTGCGGTCGGATGGGTCCTCGTTCTCGATTGGCTCTTCGATCGCTTCAAAGAACGCCAGGTGCAGGCGGTGGGTCGGTGACGCCACGTGCTCGAAGTTCGCGAACACACCACCTGGCTCCAGCAAGTCGAAGACCTCACCGTAGAGCGAGCGCTTGCGATCGTGCTCGAGATGGTGGATCGCGAACGACGAGATGACAGCATCGAAGCGTCCAAGGGCGGGTAGCGGCTCGACTAGGTCGTGCTGGACGAGCTCGACGCGCTCATCGCTGGCGAAGCGCTTGTGTGCCGCGTCGAGCATGACCCCGGAGAAGTCAACGCCGACGCCGACGATCTCGGGACGATCGCGCTTCAGCAACGCGAGCAAGCGGCCGTCGCCCGTCCCGAGGTCGAGTACGCGACCAGCGTCGCGATGTATCTGTTCGAGTAGGACGCTCTCTCCCTCTGCGCGATGCGGGAAGCCGTCAGCCCGGTCGAGATAGCTCAGGACACGCTCCGGATCCCTCCACTCGCTCACCGCAGCATCGACCATCAGCACATTATGAGCGCAGGACCATCGGCCATAGACGAACGACAACGGTGACGGCGCCTCGGCGAGTTTGGGATGGCCTTGGTCGCCGAGGCTAGCGGTCAGGCGCGTTTCTCTAGGGGGGAGGGGTCGAAGCGGCCCCAGCCAAGGCGCTTGCGGAGCTTGCCGGCCGCCTTGCGGTAGGCGGGCAGATGAAGATACGACGCGTGGCGGTCCGAAGCGACGTGGCTGACACCGCCGCTTACGTCAGGCGATTGCTCGCGGCGCAGCTTCTCAAGCCGGGCGCGGCCGGCGTCGTCTCCGTCGCTCGTCCGGATCGCGCAGGCGATCAGGTCCGCCATCTCGTCGAACAACGCGTAGATGCCGCCATCGGCCTCGGCGAAGCCGATCCCGTAGAGGTCGTGGCGCTGCGGGCTGAACAGGTGCATGTAGAGCTGCGGGCGCCCGCCCTCCCAATCGAACAGCTCGCTATCGACGTAAGGGATCGCAAACTGAAAGCCGGTTGCGAGCACGACCAAATCGACCGACTCGCGGCTGCCGTCGGCGAACACGACCTCGTCGCCGTCGAGCCGCTCCACGTCGGGCTTGACGGCGACGTCGCCATGAGTGAGATGGTGGAGGATCTGGTCGTTGACGATCGGGTGGCTCTCGAACAGTTTGTGATCGGGCTTCGGC
>Ga0310037_10000257_pt1 | contig 38254 bp, 24 predicted proteins | sample Sb_taG_11_FD_200239 | JGI IMG/M metagenome (GOLD analysis project Ga0310037, IMG submission 200239) | Peat soil microbial communities from Weissenstadt, Germany - Sb_50d_3_AS metaG (v2) (version 2) | ecosystem: Environmental > Terrestrial > Soil > Wetlands > Peat | place: Germany: Weissenstadt... | reverse complement strand
GGAGAAGATCTACAACACCGTGCGTCCCCATCAAGCTCTTGGCTATCTCACCCCGCTGCAGTTCCTGCAGCCGGCTTCACCTCAAAGAAAGGAATGAAAGTGTCAACAATCCACTGGACGAGTACATCCACTTCTCAGGATGACGCCAAGGAGATAGAATAGTTCGGGCCGCCCTGCTTGGACAAGCCAAGTCAAACCTACAGTACGGCACAGGACGGTGGAGATCTTATGTCCGCACGGGCCGACTACTCCGCCAAGACCGATACGTACAAAGGACATGCAGCGGTATCGTGCTTGGAGGGGGATTTGGTCGCCCGCGCAGCAATAGATAGTTTACTGAAGCTTAGGCCGGCTTTCTGGAGAGATCCAACGCTTCGATCTATTGCCGGACAAGTATTGCTAGCCTCCTCGGAACAGGCCCTGACGGAAAACTGGGGGAATTTGCGGTACGGCGCAGTGCGGATCATCGCTCTCAGCGAAGTGTGTTACAAGGATCCCCGGTTGGATGCCGCTGTATTTGCCTACTTACCTCCGTCCACACCGATCCCATTTGTAGGACGGATGATCGAGAATGCCCTGCGTGACATTCGTCGCGACCATCTTCACCATCGATTTGCAGATCAATTGAGAATCGCGTCCGCTGAAATTGACGAGTTGAACCATATCGGTGTTGCGCTGTCGGCAGAGCACGAAATCCCCAAGCTGCTGGAGATGATTCTGACCAGGGCGCGCCAAATGACTGCTGCCGATGGCGGTTCGATCTACTTTGTGGACGCTGCGCAAGATGATTTCTGGTCTTGCTCGCCGGAGTCACACCCGGCAATTACCGGTTCGATTCAGGAACTGGAAATTGACTGGCGGAAGCCTGTTGTCACTTCACGCCCGGCGGCGTTACGGTTTATGTGGGCACAAAACGACACCGTTTCCGTTCCCTTCGAGCAGACAACGGTGGAGATCAGCAATGCCTCCGTCGCTGGTCACGTCGCATCTACCGGCGAGAGTGTTCAGCTGGACGACGCCTACGACCTTCCTCCTGGGCTCCCCTATAACATCAATCGCGATTTTGACGCGAAGCTCGGCTACCAGACCAAGTCGATTTTGGCGGTGCCCATGTGCAACGAGAAGGGCGAAGTAGTCGGGGTGCTGCAACTGATCAACTCGAAACGCAATCCTGGGGCCAAACTGACTTCCCGCTCTGCCGTGGCCGCGCAGGTGGTTCCATTCACGCTGCATCATCGAAAATTGCTCCTATCGCTGGCAAGCCAAGCGGCTGTGGCACTTCAGAACAGCCGTCTGCTAGCTTCCATCAAGAATTTATTTGAAGGCTTTGTGCGCGCTTCGGTGGTCGCCATTGAAGAGCGTGACCCCACAACCTGCGGGCACTCTGCCCGGGTAGCCCGGCTGACGCTGGCTCTGGCCGAGGCAGTCAACCGCACCACGACGGGCCCGCTCGCCCACATTCATTTCACGCCCACCCAGAAAAAAGAGTTATGCTATGCTGCGCTGCTGCACGATTTCGGCAAAGTTGGCGTTCGCGAAGACGTACTGCTGAAGAAGGAGAAGCTCTATACTGCGCAACTGGAGCTGCTGCGCCAACGGTTCTTTTTTGCCAAGCGAACTGCCGAGGCTGAGTTGCTGCGAGCGAAACTGGAGCTTTTGCTGGCCCAGGGAGAGCACGACTACAATCAGGAGGCGCAGCAAGCCGACGTCCGTTTTCAGAAATACTGCACCGAACTCGATGCGCTCTGGGACTACGTACTGCAATGCAATGTGCCCTCGGCAACTCCGGAAAGCGTGCGTGCCCGGCTGGCAGAGGCCGCAGCGCGGACTTATGCCGATCTGGACGGCATTCCCCAACCGCTGATTACCGACGAGGAAATCCGCCTGCTCTCGATTCCTCAAGGCTCGCTAGACCCGCTCGAGCGCGCTCAAATGGAGGCCCACGTAACTTATACCGTGCGCTTTCTCAGCCAGATACCGTGGACGCCGGAGGTCTGTGGTGTCATTCCTATTGCCGGCGCTCATCACGAAAAGCTGAACGGCTCCGGCTATCCGCACCGACTCTCGGGAGACGATATTCCCGTGCAGACACGCATGCTGACCATTGTCGACATCTTCGACGGAATAACCGCTTCGGACCGACCGTACAAAAAAGCCTTCAGTCCGCAAGAGGCCCTTGATATCCTGCGTGCCGAGGTGGCCGCCGGCGCCATCGATCCGGACCTGTTCGAACTCTTCGCAGATCTGGTACGTCAAGGTGTGCATAAGGCCGAGTCGCAGCAGCCGGGTTCGGCCTTAGCCGACAAGCAAGCAGTGGCCTAGCTATTTCGCAGCTCTCGCCGCTCCGCCGGGCGCAAATTGAGTTGCACGTTTTCCATAAGCTTACGCATCGAAGTTGCGGAAGGCACGAATGTCGGCTGCGTACAAAGACAACAACCAAGACAATTCCGGCGATGATCTACGGCTCTACGGCACACCCTCTACCGGTCTGTGGGGGTATGCGTGGACAGGCTGCCAGGGAGATCGCCATCCGGATCGCTGTCTACACTGTGCTGGAGCATTTTGAGCGGCCGCGCAAAATCGGCAATTTTCCCGGAAGCGGCGAAGCATTGGAGGAAATCTCCGAGGGTGCTAACGCCCTTGCGCAGGACTCGTGGTTCATGGTTACCGCATGTTCAAGCTGACGTAAGAAAGTCATAACAGCGACTGAAGGGGCAGGTGCGGGAGCAGCTATAGGCGCTGCTCCCGCCGTGTTGGTAGGGGACTAGGCAGGATGAGAGGCGGGACTCATAGCGCGGAACCGACAGCAGCTTGTTGGAACACCATTGTTTCGATGGCGGACTTCGCGATACTCGCAAATTCCGCAAATCGCGTTCATAAATCACCTCGTAGGAGCCGGCGCTGCTGGTCGGCATCTGCTATCGCATCTGACTAAGGCAAGTCTGGTTCCAGACGGAAAGGCGTGTCGCTTGTCTACGAAAGCATTGAAACTATTGCTTGGCGCCGACAGAGAGTTAGGCCAGCCGAGTCGATCTGCTAACTTTCGGGGTAGGGGATGTATCCGGATGGATAGTCGAAGCCGGCGTATCTGCACGTATTGATCCGCCCCGGACCCGCCGGCTTGGTCCTTTATCAGTTGCTTACGTCCAAACTTCGTTTCGAGGTGGCGGAATCGCGCAGACGCTCAATCGGATCTTTGGCGGTCCCGCTCCGCCTCTGAGCCAATTCATTCAAGGGTATCCACCCGCCCTCGACAACATCCTCGCGCGTGCTCTGGCTAAGGAACGAGACGCGCGTTATCCATCGGCAAGCGGGTTCTCCTTACGATTTGCTGCAAGTTGAAGAACAGCTTAAGAGCAGTCGTGTCCGCGAGCACGTCCGGCTAATGAACTCAGGCGCCAGGTGGTGCAGGCCATCGCAAAGAAACAGGGCGGCCTAGAGGAAGCAATCCGGCTAGAGAACAGCAATAGAGCGCTGCAAGCCTCTCGCGATCAGCTGATTGCGGCAGCGTGCCAGCATAGAAAAGCTCAATGAGTTGCTGAGCCGCGCCGAGCGAGTGTACTCCGCCGAGGACTTGGAAGGCGCGAGGCGCGTGGATCGTGCCTCGCCAATCAGGGCGCACGGTGCAGTTTGCTTACCGAAAGTTGTCCGGCATGTTTACCGCCGGAACAGCGTGCTTCCGGGCTCGGAAAAGCGCTGGGTACCCACCCTTGCGGGCGATCCGGTAGCTTTGCCACCCGTTCGCGATTGCGAGAGCTCTCCACCTCCGTTGTGCTCAGAACTAGGCGATCGGCTATGCGGGCCATATCTTCTTGGATAGATCGAGCAGGCCTTATCCGCGAAATCCCCCCTGCGTTGAGTCTGGCGCTCGCGTTGTATGTGCCTCGGCAAATTGAGGATAAGCGACATGCACGCTCTAGCGGCGCCGAACTCTAACGACTGGCAGCGCCCGTGCTTTTCCAATGGCTGCGGAAAACAAAACCAGCTTGCGGAGTTAAGACAATGTCCACCACCACCGTTCTAGTAAAGAAACCCAATTCAGCCCCGAGTGTGCACAACCCCTGCAGCCCCGGGCTTTCAGCGTTCCTCATTGTAGCGGGGGACATTTTGGGATTCGCGCTGTTGTTGGGAACATTATGGGTCAATCCGTATGTCTCCCGATATGCTCCGCCCAATTGGTGGTTGCAGTATTGCCCATTCCTGCCGCTGTTTCTGATGCTTTACTGGTTCTTCGATGTATATCCAGGCATCAGTATCAGCCCGGTCGATGAGATCAGGCGCATATCGCTGGCGAATGCCGGCGCCTTCAGCTTTCTTTCGGTGGCACTCGGACTGAGGCGAGCACCCCTGAGTTCACATTTACTTTGCCTGGCCGCTTTTGTCGGCGCATGCGTGCTGATACCTACGATTCGAAGCATAACCAGGCGAATCGGAGCGCGATGCGCCTGGTGGGGCTATCCGATCGTACTGTTTGGGGAGGGAGACAAATCGGTATCGGTGCTGCGCAAGCTAAAGGCTGATCCACGCCTTGGCTTACGCCCAATCGCGGTCGTTACTGATCGCGGTTTCCACGAGCAACTGGAAGCGATTCCAGTCTGCCACTCCGGGGCGTTGGACAGGATGGTTTCCTGCGGCGTAGAGCATGCCGTCGTAGTCGCTACCGACTTTTCTCAGTCGCAACTCGTCAAAGTACTCGAACGCGCAGGCGAAGCTTTCCCTCATCTGGTCGTGATTCCAGATACAGATTTTCTGGGAAGCGTTGAGGCGTATACGCAAGATCGGATGGGCGTACGCGGGCTTCAAGTACGAAACAATTTGTTCCACGCCGGTTCTCGAATTGCAAAGCGAACGATCGACTTGGGTTTTTGTTTGGCGTTGTTGCCGGTAGTGCTTCCCTTGATGGCGGTGATCACGGTTCTGATCGCAGTGGAATCAGGGTTCCCCGTGTTCTATTCCCAGAAGAGGTTAGGACAGGACGGCCGCACTTTTCATATCTGGAAGTTCCGAACCATGGTGCGGAACGCCGCAGAAGTTCTGGAACGCTCGCTGGCAAGCAGCCCCGAACTGCAAAAAGAGTGGGCCGAAAACCAAAAACTTCGAAACGATCCGCGCATCACTCGAATTGGGAAGGCGCTCAGAAAGGCCAGCTTGGATGAGTTACCCCAGCTCTGGAACATACTCAGGGGCGAGATGAGTCTGGTTGGCCCGCGCCCCATCGTGCACGACGAAATAGCCAAATACAAAGCAGCCTACACCCTGTACACCAAAACAATTCCCGGCCTGACTGGACTATGGCAGGTGTCCGGACGCAATCACACGACCTATGCCGAACGGATCACCTATGACTCCTACTATGTCCGCAACTGGTCCTTTTGGATGGATATTTATTTGCTTGCCAGGACAGCGACTGTTGTGTTCACCGGCGATGGCGCTTATTAGGCAAATGACAAGCTTTCCGAGAAGAGGTGAATTCATGCAAGCTCGTATCTTATTAGCGTTTTGCATTCTCAGCCTGGCGGCTCTTAGGGCGGCCGCACAGTCCGAGCCCAACCAGCCTGCGCCGCCAAGCGACTCTACCCAAAGTTCGCAGGCATGGACGACCAACCTCGGCGATGAATCGGTCGGCACAGGAGACCTCGTTTACATCACCGTTACCGGCTCTCCCGAATTCACTCGTAGCTATCGGGTTTCGAAGGATGGCGACATATCGATACCGCTTGTCTCTAAGCCCATATCCGTTATCGGACTGGCGCCTGCCGCCATCGCGACTGCGGTTTCCGATGCGTTGATCCGCGACCGCATTCTGGTGGCTCCGATCGTGTCGGCGGCGGTGCTCCAATATACGAGTCGCCAAGTGACAGTGGCCGGAGCTGTGAACTCTCCGGTCATCATCGAGGCAACTGGCAATCTCAAGTTGCTCGATGCCATCGCGCGAGCTCACGGAGTTGCTCCCGACGCTGGAGGTGAGGTCATAGTCTCGAGTCTCGACAAAACCACAGGGAACAGAAAGTCGACTTCGATCCCGATCAAGGACTTGCTCTCCGGTGAGGACCAAAAACTGAATATTCCTCTGCACGGTGGCGAAGAAGTCCGCATTCCCGAGGCTGCCAAACTGTTTGTTAGCGGCAACGTAAAACTGCCTGGCGTCTACCGAATCAATGACGTGGAAGGCTCGTCCGTACTTAAGGCACTGGCTCTGTCGCAAGGTATTCTCCCTGATAGCACAAAGGATGCCTATGTGTATCGCATGGCCGCAGGCACCAACCAGCGCCAGGAAATCCCTATCCCGTTGCGAGACATACTGCACAGGAAAGCTGCTGACGTTCCGCTACAGGCAAACGATATTCTGTATGTTCCCGCAAGCCGCGGGCCTCACTTAGGTTCCATTCTCAAGGGTATGACCGGCTTGGGCCAAGCGGCCCTAATGCACCCATAACTGCAAGGAGTCTTAACGGCTAGGAGGAAGTCATGATCTACACGCAATCAAAAGATGAGTTGGTCCTCGGTAAACAAGCTATGAATGAACAGAAAGCTGGCTCCGAGGTTCCCGAGAAGAATTTGGAAGGTTTCACTCAAATCATCCCTCCGGTGAAGCGATTGACGTCAGTGTCCACGGCCGAGGCGCGGCGCAAACTGCGCATGGAAGCCAGGTTGGTGATTCTTGCCGGCATCAACAGGGGCAGGGTCGTCTGGCTGGACAAAGACGAGATCTTGATCGGCCGCGAAGAGGGATGTGAGATCTGTTTAAACGACGAAGCGGTCTCCCGCAAGCAATGCGCCGTGAAGGCCGACAACGGCTCGTTCCTGATTACGGATTTCACTAGCCGAAACGGTAGTTTCGTGAATGGGCTCCGGATACGCGAGAAGGTTTTGCAACACGGAGACAAGATTCGTATTGGCGCCACCGAGCTTGTGTTTCTAGAGAATGACGAACTGCCAACTTCAACCGCCGTAGAAGACAACGTTCCAAAACTAACCGATGGCATGCGGTACCCAGGATCGAAGGAGTTGGTGCTGGAACCAAACATTGCGAACAAGGTTGCTCCCTACCTTTCCCCGAGGGCAGTTCCCGTTCAGATTCCCGTGCCGGTGGCTCCTGCACCGACGGACATGAGCCCTATCGACGGCAGTGCCTCTCTGTCGCAATTTATCAAGATCGTACGCCGGCAGCGGTGGAAATTGATGGCGTTCGTTGCGGTTGCAACCCTGGCTGTCGTTGGTGTTCAGCTCATCGTGCCAAAGGTTTACGAAGCCACAGCACTGGTCAAAGTCGAGCGCCACACCGCGGGCGGCGTGGTAGGCCAGGAGGCATCTCAGGTTTCGTCCGTCGACGATATGGACCAGGTGATCGCGACCGAAATCGAGTTGGCTCAATCGGATCCGGTCCTCCGACCAGTGGTAGAACGTTATAAGTTGCTTCCGGTGAAATCGAAGAACTCTAGGAGCGCCTCGCAGCAGAACGGCGCAGCGCCAATCCGGTTGGATGCTCTTAAAGTGACCCGTTCACCCAGTTCTTATCTAATACGCATCTCTTATCGCGCCCACGACGCGAAATTGGCCGCCGATGTGGCCAATGCCGTGGCGCAATCCTTGTCCGAACACGCCAACGATACAGGAAAAAGTTCCTATGAAAAGCTTTCCACACTCGTTGCCCAGGATATGTCGGAGTTGCGCTCGAAGATGCAAGCCTCTGCCCAGCAATTGGGCGAGTATGAAAAAGAACTGAACATGGTAGATCCTGAGCAGCGGGTCACGATCCTGAGCGCTCGCCTGGGTCAGTTGAATACGGATCTTACGGCGGCCCAGGACGAGCGGATCCGGCGCGAAGCGATCCTAGCCCAAGTTAACAATTCCAACACCCTCGCCTCCGCACAAGCGGCGCAGGCGGCGGCGCAAGATCCACTGCTGAGCGAAGCCGTTCAGCGGCTAAATGTGGCGCGTCAGCAGTTCACTTCGGTGCGTTCCTACTATGCCGAGGGCCATCCGGAATACGTGAAGGCACAGAAGCAAGTACAGGAAATGGAGGCCCAGGTTAATGAACTCAAAGCACGAGCCAAAGAGCGAGCGGCGGCGGATTACGAGCAGGCACTGGGACGAGAGAAGCGCCTGTCCAGCGTTCTCCAACAGACCAAGGAAGAATCGGACAGTCTGAAAGCCCGCACTTACCAGTATGAACAACTGAAGAGCGAAGCCGACAACGACAAGAAAATCTATGAGGATCTGGCGACGCGAACAAGGCTGGCCGGCATCAACCAGCAGTTTCAGAACGCCACAGTTATGCTCGCCGGGCAGGCCCTGACACCGCCCGACGCCGTGTTTCCTAAACTGTGGATCAACCTACCCGTGGCGGTGATTCTGTCAGGAATTCTGGGTATTCTCATTGCGGTTTTTGCCAGTGTGTTGGACAACAGCTTCGCCGATGCAGAAGAAGCGGCGAGTCAACTTCGCGTTGACGTGCTTGCCGAAATACCGCACGCCAAAGGTCTGCCAGGTATCTCCCGCGAAAAAGAGCTTGCAGAGGATTCGGCTTTTGCGGCTAAGCTGAATGCAGCCTATCGGGAAGCGATTCGGAATCTGCGTGCCGCGCTGAACGGCGTGAGCAGTTATCGGCCAATACGAAGCCTAGTGATCACGAGCGCGGTAGCAGGCGAAGGCAAGTCGACCACCGCGGCTCAGTTGGCGCTGGCCTATGCGAAGACTGGAAAGAACGTGCTGTTAGTGGATGCCAACTTCAGCCGCCCCACCCTCGATCCTCGCTTGCTGGTGTGTTCAACTCCCAGGAAATTTAAGGTCGCCAGCACCCTTGGTTTTACCGAAGTTCTCAAGGGCAAAGCATCTTGCAACGACGCAATCATCCAGCTGGAGCAGCCGGGGTTATCTCTGTTGCCAGCCGGGCGGATGTCACGAACCGCCGCCGATCTCATTAGTACGAGAGCGTCTGCGGTATTAACCAAACTTTACCAGAATTTCGATTTGATCATAGTGGATGCGCCTCCGGTTCTTGCTGCCGCGGAAGCGCAAGAATTGGCCGCAGTGGCCGACGCTGTATTACTTTTGACCAAGGCGTCCGAAACTGTCGCAAAACAGGTATCGGATGCCATTTCGGTTCTGTCTCGCGCTCGCGCCAATGTAGTTGGTCTGGTCTTAAACCAGGTCAAGTCTAATGCTGTCGCGGACGCTCACGCTTCGTACCACTTGGGATCGACCGACTCGTTAATAGTGCCTCGTTTAAACGCCTGAGGACTCACATGACCTATCTAAAGAAACTTCGTGGCTACGGTTCCGGCACCGCGGTTCTGCTGCTCATATCGCTCGCGACCGGCGGCCTCTTTAAGTTGTCGGCCTTTGCTCGAGAGGCGTTCATCGCGGCACAGTTCGGGCTTTCTTCCGTTACGGATGCCTACTTTGGACTCCAGCAGTTTCCCCTCGCGCTCGCGAGCTTCATGTTTGGAGCTTTTTCGCTGGCTTTTACTCCCGCCTACGAAAACGAACACCGGCGACATTCTGGCAGTGTCGAATGGCTGCCAGGCCTGCTGTTCTATAGCTGCGTATTGGGCGCGCTTTTGACGGTGCTGATGCTAGTCTGTGCTCCTTACCTCTTACGACTGATTCACAGCGCAGATTCGAGAGAGGTTCGAAGCACGGTTGTCCTTCTCGGTGCTTGCTACCTTCCGATCATTTGGATCGGCATATGGAAAGGGATCTGTACCGCTCGTGGACGCAACTTATGGGCGACAAGCCTGCCCGGACTCCCCTATCTGATTATGACGGTCGTGCTGGTTGGTAGTTACGCGATAGGGCGGCTCAGCAACCTCAGCTTGCCTGTGTCCATGACTGCAGGTTTTACACTCGCTGGGTTGTACTCGCTTGTTCGCATTGGGAAATCGCAATCTTTGCTGCCACGGAGCTCTGCCGTGATCGCGATTTGGAAGGTTCCGGAGTGCCGACATTTCCTCCGGCAGCTCGCAGCGTCGGCCGTGGAGAATGTCGGCTTCCTCGCGAATCAGTCCTTCTTGTTGTATTTCCTCGCCCGCCTTGGCACGGGCGTGATCTCCGCTAACAACTGCGCGATGCGAATCGGAATGCTGGGGTACAGCCTGCTTTCGATGCCCCTGACTACACTGGTACAGGCGCGTCTCTGTTCAGCTGAGGATAAAGAAAGGCCAACCGTGTTCCGCCGATGGCTAATGGTACATACTACGCTGCAGCTATTGTTCGCGGTCGCCGTTTGTGCGCTTCGATTTCCTATCCTGCGCATAGTGTACATGCATGGAAAATTTGGCGGGACTGAATTGGCTGAAGTGGGCCACATCTTGCCCGCATGGATTGGCTATTGTGTGGTGATGTCCCTCAGTGAACTGTCGGCGAGCTACCTGTTCATACGCGCGATGGGCGTTCACTACATGCGAATTCGGCTCTGCGCTTACGTTGCAGCGAATCTCCTTCGTCTCGCTCTCGTTGGCACAGCCAGCGCCGCCACCCTGATCTGGTGCTCGGTAATCATCGAAGCTTTCGTTCTAGGGCTGAATTTGCGCACCTGCTTGACTGAATCTAAATCGAGGCTGCCAGTTTCGACTGCTATGGCAGCAGCCTCGGCGTCTTGATTGGACGACTGGCACGATGCGCGGCTATGATGTTTTGACGGACCTCACCCGAGGGCGAAGGAACGAAGACGAGGTTAAGGGCGTTGCCACTTCCCGCCGGGCAACTTGTATCCCCTATAATTAAGATGAATGACCTGCCGTCTACTCATCTTCTGACCAAAGAAGCCAAGGACTTAAGTAGCAAACGTGGGCCGTCAAATAGTGTTCCGATTTCGTAGGTCAAGAGAAACAATGATGCAGCAAACACGCCGGAGTGCTTATTGCATTCTTCGTACAGCTGTATGGATCGACGCTTAACGGTTGGAATCAGGGCAACGTACGCGACCAAGATACCCAACACAGAGCCCGCCAGAATGTCACTTGGCCAGTGATAACCCATGTAAATTCTGGGGACGAAGGTAACCAACACGACATAGGCAAACGCGACGGCGCCGACTCTCCTGCTTCGAAAAAATAAACCCATTGCCAGAGCGCTGAAGAGAGCGGCATGATCGCTCGGAAAGGAACTCCAACGAATGAATTGGTCGGCGTCTACATGGTATGGCCACTGAAAGTGCAGAGCTGGATCGAAAAATGGCCGCTCTCGGTATGGGAGTAGGTCTGCTAGGCCGCGAGCCACCACCATCGCTGGAACCACCAGTATCAAAACCGTCAGAAGAGTGGCGCGCGCATCGACCTCTTCTGGCTCGGTCCCTTGCTTGCCCTGTTCAAACAAAAAATACCAGTACACCGTCACAATGGCGATACCCTTAAGAAATTCCGAGCCACTGACATGGTAGACGGCCAAGTCGAACCAAGGCCAACGCCCGACGAACTGATTCACCCAATGCATCAGCGCAAAGTCGAGATGCATACTTCTTCTCCAATGAGGTTACTAGGCCTCACTTCCCCGATTCCTAACCGGGGGAATGGCTCACCTCGACGGAGAACTATAGTCGAGGCTACACTCCTTCGCAACGAAGACAACACCCGCCCCTCTCCGCACACTGCGTTCGATGAAATTTGCAGAGCGGATTTGCCGAGGCCCCTGCGGCTTCGTCTCCCGCAGTGGATCCACCGCGTTTTTTTGGCAGTTTGCATCGCCTTGGCTCGGCCAACGGTGGGCCACCGGTCTATCGGTCTATCCGATTCGATAGTCCGCCTCTTCGTTCCGATAGGTCTTGAGCGATATACCTACAACAAGTGCGGCTCTCCCGAGAGCACCCGTTTGGGTAATGTGTTGTAAATACGCGCATTCCGCTTGTGTCGAGCCTACCGTCCGCCGTTTGGATTTTTGGCAAGGTGGAAGCTTAACAGACCGTGATCGCGAACGGAAGTCACAAATCAGTAGATGGGCAGTTGCAATGAATCCAGAAATAGGAGACTCGCGGAAATACTATCTATAGCAAACAATGCTCGACGGGCGCTGTGCTAGCCGCCGCTGCCGCCATTGTTATGATCGCGGTTTTGAACATAGCCCTCGGCGAAACCCCCAGGTCTTAACAACGGCTCAGTTCACTAAAATCACAATTAATCCGTCAGTGAATTACTCAGAAGGACGTACATGAATGAATACGCCAGGCAAACTTAAGATCTCTTTCGTTTCCGAAGTGGCTGCCTTTTTCATACCTTTTCTTTTGGGCGTCTACTGGGCTCCGGTTGGGATCGCGATCGAACTCAAAGCTACCTTGCTACGATGCGTAATTGCCGGGCTATCAACCCTACTGCTCGTATTCTGGCTGCGTGCGCCGCTCACGCGAGCGGAAACGAGGTTTGCAGCCCTCTTCGGTCTGCTTGCGCTGCTGCTCATAGTTCCGTGTCTGACGGCGAGCGACTCGGCGCGAGCGTTTAAGGACCTGCTGAAACTCGTCCTGCTTTTCGCTGTGGGTCTGGCGATGGCACGGGCACTACGGCACGGTAGAACCGCCAGAGCGTTTGGATATGGCATGCTACTTGGCAGCACCGTGACTTGTGGATTGATCCTCTCCGCCTATATCCGGCACATGGGACTAACCCTTCCAACTTATCAGGGGCTTCGCATTCTCAAGGAGGTGCTTAGTAGGGGTGAAGGGTTTCCTCTGAATCCCATCTCTTTCACGGCGATTTTCATGTATTTGATTGGTTTGTGCCTGGCACCTCCAAGGGCGCTGACGTGGTGCCTGGGAGTTTTTGTGTTCGCCGTCTCGTCATTCCTGACCGGCTCCCGCGCGCCACTCGGCATCCTGTTGTTGAGCGCGATGGTCGCGACCGCGTTGCATTGGCTCCGGGCCCCATCGTTTGTGTTGCGAGTATCGGGGTGCGTAACCTTGCTCCTGCTGACCGGTACCATCTGGGCTGCTGTCGTCACGACTGATTCACGAAAAATGGTAACCTTCTCCGAGGGACGAACCGTCCTTTGGTCGGTGGCGTGGTCCAAGTTTCTGGAAAAACCGCTCTTTGGTCACGGGTACGAATCCTGGGAAGATGACTTGCTCCCCCGTATTGCCGGAGGCGAATATTTTCACACTTCAACTTCCCTCATCAGGGGTGGCGCGTACCACAACCAATACATCACCCTGCTGGCTGAGGAAGGCCTCGTAGGCTACGTGCCTGCGATGGCAATCGTGTGGATGCTGCTGCGGTGTTGCCGCTGGCTCGCCTGGAGAACCTCGATTCCCGCAATCAACCGCTACATGATCCTGCTGGCGTGTCTCTTCATGTTGTTGCGTGCCGCCGTGGAAGTACCCGGACTGTTCGGCTTCGCCAACGATCCAGCCGACTATCTTGCCTATTGCTTCGTGGCAGTTGTAGTGAGCCGAATGTCACTGCATGAAGATAGGCGCCGACTCACTCCCCGCGGGCTTACCAGCGAACCGCAATTTTCCATGGCGGTCTCCGCCTAAGAATAGCGGCGACGTCGGATGCGGCTCTTGACAGAGATCGTTCAAGGTGTGATAGCAGGGGTGTTAATTTATGAGAAAAGGCTCCACATATTGTGAGGTCAAAATGCTTTATGCCCTATTCTTGTCGGCAGTCGCTAGTCTTGTCTTTACAGGCAACGCATTGGGTCAGCAGCCACACCCAGATAGGGCGGCACCTCCGCCGCAAGCGCAAGGGTACAAGCTAGTGTTCGCGGATGAGTTCGACAGACTTGACCTCAGTCCGGACGGTCGGGGAATGCACGAGTGGTACGAGGGGATCTGGTTTAACCACCAGCACGCATCGCGAAAAAATATTTCCGTGGCTAATTCGATTCTCTCTTTGAAATGGGAGCGAGGACAAGGGGCGCTAGACACCAGCATTACGACTTTTTCCCCTCACGCAGGAAACTATGCGGCCTGGCGCTACGGTTATTTCGAAGCGCGCATGCGGTGGGATGTAGTCAAAGGCACATGGCCTGCCTTCTGGCTGATTCCGGTGGAAGATGCAACCGGCCAGGATATTTATAATGGCACGAAGGAGTCGGGCGAAATCGACATCTTCGAAGGTCAAGGCGACCACCCGCATGTTTTCTATGGCACCATTCATGATTGGGTGAACCTCCATGATCATGCCAACCGAAACAACTTTTTTGCTCTCCCCGGTAATGTGGATTTGTCCCAATTCCACACCTACGGTCTGCTTTGGACGCCCGGAAAAGTGACTTGGTACCTGGACAACCAACCGCTGCACTCAGAGAGTACACCTTCCATATTTGATCGCCAGAACTTCTTCCTTGTTCTCACCATGCAAGAGGGAGATGATTGGAAAGCTGGGAATCTGTCTGGCGTGACCGCACCCACGATGACGCTGAACGTAGACTGGGTACGAGTGTGGCAGCCGTAGGAACCACTTTCTATAACGCGCGTTGAGGCAGAAAGTGACTTGTTGTTTCCCTGGCAGGTAGCGTACCGGATAGCTGAGGTCTACCCGATTGGATAGCAAGGATCTTGATGTGCGCCTTCGCGCTTTGCTCGCCCACGAACGTCATTGCAGCCAAGTTTCTGCACCGGTTGGAGATACGCGAGGAGAGTAGCCGGACGGCAATGGTCCCACGAGTGGCACCGCATCTGCTCTTGTATGAGTGGAAACACGAACCGTGATCAAGGTGAAGGGAGAAAATGATCGGCCATGTCTGACGTTCACTGTGGTACTACTAGTGTTCTGCAGAGCGGGTCGTCGGCTGTTGCCAGCCCCGAGCCGCGCTCGAGTGGCTCCGGATCATTTCATAGAGAAGAACGCATTTTCCTGCACACCCCCGAGCCGTTCTCATCGGCGGCGTTGTACGTTGAAGCACTGTCTCGCGCGGTTACGGCCGAAGGAACTCCGATCCACATCGTGTGTCCTAGCAATCATCAGTTCCTGGAAGAATTCAACCGTAACCCCTTAATCACGGTTCACCCCACGATTGCACGTTCCACCGATGGCGAGCAGGGTTTTTTAGGGAAAGTGGTTGTCAACGTTCGATTTCTGCTTTCCTCGTTGGCCGTTTTATTTTGTGCTATCCGACGTGGCGATCTAGTGCATTTTCAATATAGCTTGCACTTGCCTTTCGGCGCACTCTTCTTTTTGTGCGCTCGGATTCGCGGCTGCAAGATTGTGTATACCGCTCACGATCCGCTTCCTCACAAGTGGAAGATGCCGAAGAAGCTGCGCTGGGTGGAGACAGGTGCGCTGGCGTGGATGTATCGCGTCAGCAACATCATCATTGTTCATAATGAAGTGGGAAGGCGCACGATCCTGGAACAGTTCGGCGAGAATAGCGCAAAGCTTAAGGTGATCCCCCAGGGCCCCTACGAGCTTGGCGCCGACAGGCTACCGATGCCCGAATCGGAGTATCTGGAAGTGCTTCTGTTCGGCGCGCTGCGTGAGAATAAGGGCGCTCACCTCGCCATTGAGGCCGTTCAGCAGCTTTATAAAGAGAACGTCCCGATACGCCTCACGATTGCCGGCGCCGTTCTTAACCGAAACGAGCAGAACTATTGGGAGCGCTGCCAGGAGTTGATTCGGAGATGCCCTCAGCCGATCCGCTTAGTCGAGGGTTTCATTCCCGACGAACAGCTTCCTGAACTGTTTGCCAGTTGCCATTGCTTTCTGCTCCCGTACACCCAATTCTTTTCGGATAGCGGTGTCGCATCAATAGCGCTGGCCAATGGGCGCCCAGTCATTGGAACCAGAGCAGGAGGGCTGGGCGCCTTGCTGCGGGCTTCCAATGGCGGTCTGGTGATTGAGGAAGCTTCTGCGGACGCGGTTGCCACCGCGTTGCGCCAGGCCGTTATTCTGGGCGAGCAGCGACTGGACCAGTTCGGGCGGGAAGGCAGGGCTTGGATATTGCGAGAGTGCGGCTGGCCGAAAATCGCCCGCGAAACCCTCCAGGCATACTCGGCTGAACTGGCAGCACCAACCGCAACCCCCATTGCCTCGATCCCGAAAACCGGGAAGGGCGACATCGTAACTAGTAAGCGTCGGTTTAATTCGGTGTAATCGCGTCGAGGTCGGAGTCCCCAAATGTCAAACCAGGCTTTGGGGCCCGACCCTGGGCGACCCTCGGCAAGAATCCGAAATAACCCACTTGTGTTCCTTCCCAAGAGCCTGCTGAAAAAACGATCTAACTGTGCAGCTCATAAACGCCGAGCCGGGTTGACGCGACCCAGCGGCGACGGCAATACACCGAGCTCCGCCTGAGACCGGCGAGATGTTCTTCAGCTTCTGACGTCTATCAGGTATCGATCTGAGGCAAAGCCCCGTTCAGGATCTTCATCATCAGGACGCTCGTCGCTACGCGAATGCGCTCCGTCCCCCTATCTAAATAGTTTGTCCGCCTTGACTTTTGGATAACTCAAAAGCGGATTCAGCGGGTGCACCTCCTACTCTCCTGTAATAAATCGGGCCTCAAGCGCCGGCACCGCTTGGACTTACACACCGCAAGCAGAACTGATGAGAAAAGGCGCCGGCTGGCAGGCCTCTTGCTTCTCTCATGAGCGAGACAAGTTCGAAAGGACAACAGCAATCACGACCATGACTACAACGCTGAAAGATAACGTTTCGCAACTGCATCAGGCGCCACAGAGCCTATCAGCAGAGATGGCAAGGAACGGTCTGGAACAATCCCACACGAAACGGCCCGGGCGGATTGTCATCCTTATCACGACCCTGACTTTCGGGGGCGCCGAAACGCAGGTCGTTCGCCTCGCTACCGAGCTGAAGACGAGAGGCTGGACGGTCCGCGTAGTGTGCATGGTTAAACCAACCGCGTACCTGAGTCAGTTGGAAGCGCAGCACATTTCGGTTCACTCGCTGGACATGAAACGAGGTGTACCGGACGTGAGGGCTGTATTCCGTCTCGCGTCCCTCATCCGCGACTTTCGACCGGACATTGTGCATTGCCATATGTTCCACGCGAACCTTTTGGGACGTGTCACCAGGCTTTTCTGCCGGATACCGGCCTTGGTGTGCACTGCCCATAACTTTAGAGAGACGTCGGAACAAGACGGACCCACCTGGCACAAGGAACTCCTCTACCGCATCACGGACCCTTTGGCAGACAAAACCACGATCATCTGTAACGCGGCATTCGAACGATACGTTCGCGTGGGTGCGGTGCCGCGTAGGAAGTTTCAGATGATTCCGAATGGTGTCGACACCGATCACTTCATGCGCTCGAAAAACCGGAGAAAGAACGCGCGCGAAGCGCTCGGCATTAGCTCCGAGTTCGTATGGCTCGCGGTCGGCCGATTGGTCAAACAAAAGGACTATCCGACACTTTTCCGCGCCCTTGAGCTGCTCAAGCACGAGCAATTTGTCCTTTTGCTTGCCGGCAACGGGCCCCTGGAAGAAAAGTTACGGGAAGAATGCAGGACGCGTGGATTGGAGAGACAGGTTCGTTTTTGTGGCGCCCGCGAAGACATCCTTGACCTGTACAGCGCTGCCGACGCTTTTGTGATGTCGTCCGAGTTTGAAGGTCTGTCGGCGGCCCTGCTGGAAGCGGCGTCGACAGGCCTGCCGGCAGTGGTCACCGATGTGGGTGGTAATGCCGACGTCGTTGCGGATGAAATCACAGGTTATATGGTGCCTCCGGCGGCGCCGAAACAACTGGCCGCGGCTATGCATCGGCTGATGGCTCTCTCGCCAGAGCGCTTACAGACGATGGGCGATGCCGCACGCCAGCTCTGTCACGAACAGTTTCGGATTGCAGCCGTGATGGATAAGTGGCTTGACCTTTATTCCACGTTCCCGCGGCATGCTCAAGTCGTTCAGATCAAAACAGCAAGTCAAAGTCGCGATTCCCAAGAGAGAGGCCCGGAGCAATCGATTCACACTGAACCGCAATCCTGCTTGTCGAGTCAGTCGGAGGTGACGCGATGAGCACTGCCCGTGCTAACTTCTCGGACCCACGCGGGAGCAACAACGCACTTCAAGCATCAGCCCAGGAATTCCAGGCGAGCCGTGGGCGGAAGCGTCCCGGTGCGCTGGTCATATCACTCGATTTCGAACTTCATTGGGGAGTTCGCGATTCCGCGCCCCTCGATGGCAACGAACGGGCCCGACTGTTGTCAGCGAGACGGATCGTCCCCCGTATGCTCGACCTATTCGAGGAGTTCTCAATTCACGCTACGTGGGCCACCGTCGGTCTTCTGTTTGCGCACTCCCGAACAGAGGTTGAAGCGTTGAAGCCCACCCGGCGGCCCAAGTACCGGGACAGCCGGTTGGATCCTTATCAGCAAACGCTTGGAGCGGGGGAGGCTGACGATCCCTTTCATTTTGCTCCAAGCCTGATTGCAGAGATAGCGAGCAGACCCGGTCAGGAGATTGCGTGTCACTCGTTTTCTCACTACTACGCCATGGAGCCGGGCCAAGATGGCGAGGAGTTCGAAGCCGACGTGAGGAGTGCGGTGGCCATAGCAGCCCAGTCGGGTCATAGCTTACGTTCCTATGTCTTTCCCCGGAATGAAGTCAATCCTGAGTACCTTTCGATTCTGAAACGTTTTGGGATCCTGGCCTATCGCGGAACGGAGCCGGCGAAGATCAAGCAGGCGCGTTCGTTTGACGAACAGCGGCGCCCGCATAGGCGGCTTGGTCGGCTCTTGGACACCTATCTGGACCTGTGCGGAAATCAGACGTGCCCATGGCCCCGAGACGGGAGACTTATCTCGGTCGCAGCCAGCCGATACCTGCGGCCTTACTCGCCTATTCTTCAGCCATTCGAAGCTTGGCGGCACGCGCGAATTGAACAAGCTATGAAGTACGCCGCCGAACGTGGCGAAGTCTTCCATCTGTGGTGGCATCCCGAGGACTTCTCCTATCACTGCGACGAGAATCTCTGTTTTCTGCGCTCCGTGTTGAGGACCTTTGACAGCTATCGCGCCCAGCACGGAATGGTTTCCGTCGGCATGGCGGAGATACACAGCACTCAGCCCATGTACACGTCGTAAAAGGACCTATATGAACTCGTTTAAGACCATAGAAAATGAAATTGATAACGGCTCTTCCGCGACCGACCTCAATAGCGGTAAACCTCGAATCCTGTACCTCGTTACTCGAGCCGAGCACGGAGGCGCCCAGACGCAAGTGCTCGACCTGGCATGCTCCATGCGACCTGACTTCGAGGTTAGCGTTGCCACGGGAGAAGAAGGCTGCTTCCTTACAGAAGCATGTCGCGAAAGAGCCATCCCTGTTTACGTATTACCCCATTTGCAGCGGGAAGTCAGTCCAATTGCGGACGCTCGAGCTTTCGGGGAGATTTGGCAACTGATCCGGAAGCTGCGACCGGATCTTCTCCATCTACACACCTTCAAGGCTGGTTTTCTTGCCCGGCTCGCCGGTCGAATACTCGGCATTCCTTCCGTATACACCATCCACGCCTGGCTTTATGGGACAGCGGCGGTATCGCGCTTCTCGAGTGCTCTGAGCGGCCCCTGCGAGCGCATGGCGGCGCGCTGGTGCGAACGCATTATTACGGTTTCCCGGGCTGGAGCGCGAATCGTGCGCGGGCACCGAATCGGATCTCCTTCCAAGCTTGTCACCATTCACAATGGTCTCCCGGATTGCTCCGAACGGGCCCGACTTTCACCGACCGAAACGCCTGTGATCACAATGGTGGCGCGGTTTATCGAGGGCAAGGACCACGACCTTCTACTCCGTGCCTTTGCCCGCATTCCCAAAGGACCGCGGCTTCGCTTGGTAGGCGACGGTCCTACTCGAGCCAGCGTGGAAAGCCTGGCACGCGAACTTGGCATTCAGGAGCGAGTGGATTTCCTGGGCAATCGCGACGACGTTGCTTCGCTCCTTGTCACCTCAGATGTGTTTGTTCTCGCATCGCGATCCGAGATGCTTCCAATCAGCATCTTGGAGGCGATGAGGGCAGGGCTGCCAGTGATCGCCTCCGATGTCGGCGGGGTTGGAGAAGCCATTGCGCATAATGAAAACGGATTTCTAGTGCCTAGCGGTTCTGTCTCCGCTTTGGCGCAGGCATTGACCGATCTGACCAACGACTATGCGCTTCGCCTCCGCATGGGCCAGGCAGGGCGCCAGCGCTTTACCGATCAGTTCTTGAGCTCATCCATGCAAGAACGCACTCGCTGCATCTATTGGGACGTGTTGCTAAGCCTTGGCAGACCTTGGAGAAAACGCAATGCTGCGGCGCCGGCGTCCATGGCCCCGCCTGCAAACTGGCAAACCGCTTAATCAGGATGCATGTGTGTCCAAAAAGATGGAAGCGCGCCACGACGCGGAGCAGCTCAGAAAAGGAAGGAAGAAAATGAATATCATGGCAACCACCACAACTCTGCCCCTCACCGCCGCATGCGGCGAACCGATCGGCCTATTCCATTCAAGCGGTGAAGATATTCCGCCGGCCGCTGAGAGCGATCCGGCAGCTAAGAACCTTGTGTTACCCGGGCGGGCGCGATGTCTTGGCCCGTCTTCTCTCGAAGGTGATGCCTTGTATGATGGGCATCGAGATTCGTTCCGACGCCCAAGTTGTGCGGGGGCTGTTCATTCATGGCACAGGCGTGGTCATCGAAGAAACAGCAATCATGGAAGACGATGTAGCTTTAGATCACGGGATGACACTGGCCGGCGCAGGCAAGGAGTAGGGCGCACACCACTCCACAATCGGCGACCACACCATCATTGGGCGAGTTGCCAAGGGTTTTGGGAAACATCACCCTGGACAAAAACCACCGTATCCGAACCTGGCACGGTGGGGTTCCGGGATATGCCTGACGCGTCCACTGTTGTTGTTGGCTTTCCCCGCCGCACTGTTTTTCAGAATGGCAGGCGGGTCTTGGCTGATTCCGAGCTGGACGATGATCCCTTCTCCGATCAATCCCGACTTTGCCGCGAGGTGACGCAATCTTGTCCCGATGCGGCACTGTGACCAGGTAAATCGCAGTTGAGTGGCAGCCTATCTTTGCGCCGTCTATTGAAATCAACCGCCCCACCATTTTTTAGACGGAAGCCAGCCAGCACCATTTCAAGCACAGTTATCAGAACTTGCTGGCTATGACTCGTTCTGTCGTCTAGGAGCGATTGCGACAGGGGAACGCGCACGTGCTGAGCAAAGTGCTCAGTTGTTTGCCCCCCCAGCAAACAAAAAGGGAACATTTCTAAACCATTAAGCAGGCAGCATTTCTAACGAAATACGACATGCTCAGACAAACCGACTTGACAAAGGAATGGGACTATTGTAAACGTTCGGAACCCCGTTGGGGATCCTCATCGTGTTCGCGGGAGAAAAGCTATGAAAAAATTGCTCGCATTCTCCGGGGTGTTCGTGACTTTCTTCAGTCTAAGCTTGATAAGTGTTTTTGCTCAGCAGCCTTTGACTGGCCCTTGTACCGTCCAGAGCGGCAAGCTCGCATGTGTAATTCCAGAGGAATATGGAGTCGCTTCGAATCAACCGATCAGTTTCAACGGCGCGCTGTACTCCTATGGGGGTCCCCCTGGCGTTAGGGATACCCACCCAGGTCATTTTGCGTCCGATTTCTCTACAACATTATCGCCTTTGACCGGTGACATCGCTCGGCAGGCCAACCTTCTGCCGCTCGCTTCTCCCTCTTCCGGAGTGCTGTTGACCTACGATCCCTCGCTCAAGACTTTCGTGGTCAGTACAGATAGTCTGGGACCAGTTCTCGGCGAACGCGGCGACACGATCGGACGTCACAAGCTATTCGTTGGCTTCAGTTACCAGTACTTCAATTTCGACCAAATTGATGGCATCAATCTGCGCAGCGTACCGGCGGTTTTTGCACACCGGCCAGACAGTGGAGATGACTCCCCGCCTGACTCACCGCACACCTGTCTCTCGTCCCCCTCAGCTAGTTCGGCTAATCTTAATGGATGTGCCTTTGTTCGCGACGCCATAAGCACGCAGAATTCGATAGCTCTCACAGTGAATCAGTACACGGGATATGTAACGTTTGGTTTGACCAGCCACCTCGAGCTTTCCATGGTGATTCCGTTCGAAACGGTTCGGATGAATGTTTACTCGAATTCGACGATTATTCTTGGCTCAGATGGCTCGTGGAAACCAACGGCAGGCAGCCCTGACGCTTTATTGTTTAACCAGAACCTGGCCAACCCGCCTGCAAACGGGAATCCCTACTTCTTTCACCTGTTCAAGGACTGCCCCAATACGAGTCCGGCGGCGGGTCCGTCCGGTCTTGCTCCTCAATGTGTGAACCACAGGTTTCCAGATCCGAACTGGCTAGGTTCAACCTTTTCCCCCTCGACCGGGTTAGTCGCCGTGACGCCCAATGGCAGCAGCGCTGTCAACTCTGCTTCAGGGATTGGGGACGTAGTTGCGCGCGTGAAATGGAATGCTTGGTCCGGCGAACACGTGCGATTCGCGAGCGGCCTCGACGTGCGTTTTCCGAGCGGAGACGCCTTGAACTTCCTTGGTTCCGGATCCTACGGTGTAAAACCGTTCGTAGTGTTGTCCTATAAGGCGAGGGTTTCTCCGCATGTCATGGTCGGCTATGAGTGGAATAGCAACTCCATCCTGACTAGCAGACAAATTACTCTTAACAATTTTGGCGCGCCTCAGCAGCAGAACAAAGGTCTAACCACGGGTGAGAAGGGTTTCATGCCCAGCGATTTTCTCTACACCGCGGGTTTTGACGCTGGGATTACTAAATGGCTGACGGGTGCTTTCGACATTGTGGGAGCCAGATTCTTCCGCGCCGGAACAGAGGCGGTAACCAATCAGCCGTTTCTGGCGCAATGCACCTCTGGTTGCCATACTGAGCCCAGCCCCAGCACTGTGAGCCTCGCTAGTCTCGCTGCCAGTCCTGATGCCTCCTACAGCGTCGATAACGCGTCGATTGGAGTCAAGATCCGGCCCCTTCCGTCGAAGGCTTCCAAGCTTGTGTTGACTGCCAATGTTCTCGTGAGACTGGATGATAGTGGCCTGCACTCGAAAGCTGCTCCGTTGGTTGGATTGGGATACACGTTCTGAGGGGTACAGTCAGGATTCTACTTCTCTAGGCTGCTAAAAGCGGAAGGCCACAGGTTTGTTCGAGCTCACAAGAACAACCTGCGTTTTGGCGCCTCACTTGCCCTGCCCCAACACCTGCCGCCGAGCTCAGAACTCCCATAGCCTCTAAAGCCACGGCTGATGGAAGACGCGGCCGGGAGCGGCTATGCTATTTCCTTCCCTGCCCATCAAGGCAAGGTAGCGGACCGCACACACGCGCAATAACGAAGACCATCACTGAACATCATCAATGCGCCAGGTTCCGCTCGATTTTGAGAGCTTAAATACCGTGCGGTCTCGAATGCTCCGAGTGCTCTGACCTTTGGCGGTGTAGTCCTGAGCAATCACCGTCGTTGCCACCGCAGTGTCGCCACCAGCCGCAATATCGATCTGTTCGCGCTCGAGTTTCATATGAATAGAGCTTGCAGTAGCAAAGCTCGTTTTAAATTTGCTATAGCGGTCGCCCATTTTCGGCCAGACCTGCTGCAATGCATCAGCATCCCTGTGCTCGAACGCATCAATGTAGCGCTGGAGCACCGAATGAACCTCCGAACGAACCTCCTGGAAGTCGACGGCTGGTGGTAACGAAACCTTGGGCTGTACTGGGGGAGAAACAGGACGTGTATCCAATTGGGCCAGCTGTTGGGTTAATTGGTTTGCATCGTTTGCTGCCTCAGTTGCATGTGGGCCACCTGCCTTGGCAATATTTTCGAGGTCTGCGCGAACAGATTCCAATTCGCCCCGGTTGTTCGACCCTACCGCATGTTGGTACCGCTGCACAGCCTTCTGAAAAACCGCTTCCGCGTCAATTTGCGCCTGACGTTTTTTTTGCTCTTCGTCGATTTTCCCAGAGGCAGAGGTAACGTCCCCACCCAGTTGCTTGATTTTGTCTAACTGCTGGCGCGCCCCGGCAAGGTCCCCACTTCGAAGGCGAGTATCGATTTCGGCATTTAGGATGTCTATCTGCCTTTGACGCTGCTGTTTCAATGTTTCCTGTATCTTGGCGTTGACGGTGTCTCGCAGGGTCTCAGCCTCAGGCTTTCGCCTTCCATTGAGCGCAATAACTTGGTTCAGAAAATCGCCGGCGCGTTGGAGATCGTCGCTGCCGGTTCCTTGTGAAGCGCGTTGAGCTAAGGCGAATAAATGCTCTTCCTTTTCACGTGCAGGAACGACCTGATTCAGATAGCGCTGCGCCTCTGCCTTCCTCTGACCGCCGTCCCCGAGGTTGAGAATTTTGTGCAGGTCACTCTTGGCCAAATCAAATTTTCCGTTGTCAACTTGCTCGACAGCGTCTTGCCACCATTGTTCTTCGTTGCGCCGAAGCCGCCGAACGCCCTCGTCTTTCATTGCGGCGGAGATTCCCGCAAGTCTCTCCTGAACGGTGGCGTCCAGCGGACCCTGCAGCCCGGTAACGGCCCGAAGCAGGTGCTGTGCGCCCGCCAAATCATCTGCGGCAACCAGCTTGTCAGCGGCATTAATGGCCGCCTGTTGCCGAATCGCGATCGGATCGGGCTGCGTTTGCTCGGGCTGCCTTTGCTGAGGTATGGGAACGCGTGGGCCGTTGGACTTCGATCGATATACTGAGATACCGATCACCACGCCAACCGCGATGAGGCAGGCCGCAACTACGGTAGGATTTCTCCACAGCCGAGCGTTAACGAGCCGTGGTCTAGGCGAAGCAGGGTGGGGAGGGACGGGAAGTTCGGAAGTTCCGGGAGCTTCAGCAAGGCTGAAGGGATCCGCCATGGCTGGCTGCGGTACAGCCTCAGGTGCGGCTTTAACGATTGCAAGCTCGTCGTCCGTCCCAGGAGGATTCACCAGCTCCATCTCTGCCGCGCCTCCGTCGGCAAAGCTTTGCGGCGGCGCTTGGGGCTCGAGTTCTGCAATGTCGGAATTGGCTGTTGGAACCGACGAAGGCAAGTATCCCGGTGTTGCATGCTCTAAGTGTGCGTCGCCAACCTCCTCCACTTGGGGCTCGCTGAGCGAGGGGGCAAACCCGCCTATTCCGGAGGGAGGGGTCACAACCGATGTGGTCGTCTCGCTGATAGGTGATACCACATCGCTGGATTCCATTTGAACCGCCGGTTCAAGATCCCTCTGCGAGGAGTCCGCAAGATGTTTGGCGGCGCTAGTGGTACCGAGTTCGACCGGCTCCTGACTATTTGGAAATGCCGACCACGGCGCTTGCGCCAGCTTCGCTTCCCGAAGCGCGCTTATACGCGACGTAATCTTCTGTTTCAGAGCGTCAATTGAGGTTTGCAGTTTAGTATCGCCCCGATAGTGATCGGCAATCTGGGTTACCTCTCCCAAGATGGCTCGCAAATCACCGGTATCTGGTGCTTGTGTTTCATCATCCAGATCCAATTCCTTGCGTAACTCACAGGCAGGCCAGACCAGCTGACTCTGGGTAGGTTGTGGTTCGCTGTCCCGAACCTGCTCCTTGTTGCTCGATTCTCGCCGCTGGCTGTCTTGCCGCTTGCTCGCGAGTCCGGATCGAGCGGCGTCCAGCAAAAGCTGAAATTGTTCGTTTAGCTGAGGCTCGGCCTCCGCGGCCACGGGAGCAGTGGTCTCAAGCACACGCACGGCCGAGTCGAAGGAGCGAACCAGCAGCAGCACCCGGGCATCGCGCAAAGCCGCATCCAACCTGGCATTCGCCACTCCCCTCCGTCTAAATCTGATCTCCGCGGCCAGCAGGCGGACATCCGTAACATCCCCAAACTGCTCAAGACTCTTCTGCCAGAGAGCTTGGGCTTCATCCAAATCCGAGCGGAGAATGGCTGCTCGGATTTCCTCCTTGGCGAGACAAAGGGCTTGCCAGAACTGTTGCTTTTCTCGCGCCTCCGCCAAGGCAGAACGAAATTGCTCCGCCTTGCCGTATGGCTGAGCTTCCAAGAACTTGACCGCCTCGACATAGTGGCTTTGATACATTAGCCGCTTGGCATTGCTGATGGCTTCCTGAACATTACGGTTGAATTCTTCGACGTGGCGTCGGCTATCGGAGAGGATGATTTCCAGATCTTGGTCGGGGATCTCCTGTAAGGTAGCTTCAAGTAGCTGGATTGCCTCCTCGTACTTCTCCTCTGAATTTAACCGGTGAGCCTGTTCCGCAACTGAATCGACGCGTTGACGCTTCGCATGACTTGCCGCCTCATCCTGCGCAGACTGCAGCAGATCATCAAAGTCGCTCGACTGCAGCTCCTGGCGGGTCGCTTGTAGCAGCGATATGGCTTCCCCGAAGTCTCTGCGCCGAATTGCTTCTCTAGCTTTCTGGATGCATTCGGACTTTTTTTGCTCTATCCGCTCCCGCTCCACGTTTTCCCTAACCAAAGCGAGCATGGATTGCAAGCCTAATTCGGCGGGGTATTTTTCGAGCGCCTCCTGTAAGGTGACCAAAGCCGCATCAGCTTTGCCTTCCTTCACTAGCTTTTGTGCCAGGGAGATTGTTTCCTCGACATATCTGCGCTTCTCGCGGGCCGCAAGCTCCTTTTCAGCCACTGCCTTCAGCTTCTTCAGCCCGGGATCATCGGGGTAACTGCTGAGCCCTTCGACAGCGTTGGCACAGGCTTTGTCGTAGTCGCTCCGATTGAGCGCGTCTTCTATTTCGATGGTCAGGCGCTCGAGATCCCGCCGTCGCTTCTCCTGTTGTTGGCCGCTTAAAGCTAAGCTGGTGAGCTCCTGTAAGCCGGGAAAAGCGGAATCGATCAACTCCGCCTCCTTCAACAGTTCCAGCGCAGCGGAGAAACGGCGCGCAGAAATCTGTTTCCGGGCATCGCCTATATATTTCTGAAGTTTCAGCTGTTTGTGGCGCTCGGCGATCTCGCGCGAAATAGCCGCTTGTAACGCGCGCACCTCAGTGCTTTTTTCGTCTATGACGACTGCCTCTTCGACCGCCCGGCGGGCCTCGTCCAAGTCGCCGGTCTCCCGGGCCATCTCTGCCCGCTGCAACAATTCCCGTACTCTGTCGGAACGAGCTTTGTTTTCGCGGACCAAATCCCGGAGCCGAACGATTTCCGAGTTGGTTTTATCCAGCTCGACGGCCCGGTCCAGAAACACCAGCGCCTCGGCTAGTTCACCGCGAGTCACGGCTTTTTCGGCTTCGGACTGCAGCTCTCGTGCCTGCTCGCTACGCTGTTGCCTTTGAATCTCCTGTTGTAGCTCTCGCAGCATGTCATTTGCGCGAACGTTTTGTCGGTCGATCTTCAGCAGCTGCAGCAACTGTTCTTTAGCCCGGCTCAGCTGCCCGGCGGCGCGCGCCGCCTCTGCGGCTGCGAGGTATTCGTTGAGTCTTTCCCGCTTGAGTTTTTCGTGAACATGGGCGAGCTCAAAAGCCAGGTCCTCGGCTGCCTGAAAGCGCTGCTCTCGATCTTTAGCCAGCACTCGTTGCATGATTTCATCGAGGTCCGCCGGGTAGCCGGTGAGAAAGCGGTTCAGCGGCGGTGGTGCGTCATGGATGATTTTCAGCAGAGTCTCGCCCGTGTCTTTACCTTCAAAGGGTAATTTCGCCGTGAGGAGTTCATAGAGCAAGACCCCGATGGAAAAAATATCGCTACGCTCGTCCACGTTGCCGCCATTGATTTGCTCTGGCGACATGTACTGAAAGCTGCCCATGATCTGTCCCGGTAGGGTCATTCGATCGCCGATGCGGGCGATTCCGAAATCGAAAATCTTTACCCTTCCGTCCTGCAACAGCATCACGTTGGCAGGCTTGATATCGCGATGAACAATGTTGTGTTTGTGGGCGTAGCCGACGCCTTCGCAAACCTGGACTACAATGTCGAGCTTTTCTTCGAGAGACATGGCTCGTCGGGTACGGATAAGTGCATCTAGACTCTCCCCTTCGAGAAACTCCATTACCAGATAAGGGCTACCATCCTCCACGCCCAGGTCATATATGGTCACGATATTGGGGTGCTGAAGGTTGCCCACCGATTGCGCCTCGCGGTAAAAGCGATGTAGCAGTTCGGGATCATCCGCGAAAGCACCGGTTATCATTTTAATGGCCACGATCCGGCCGATGCCCGGATCCACGGCCTTGTAGATGACGCCCATCCCCCCTCGGCCAATCACGTCGAGGACGTCGTATTTACCGATCTTTTTGTATGCTGCCGACATAGAACCCGAATTGCCGAGAATGAACCCGACGGCCGATATTGCGAGATCCCCCGAACAAGCGCTCGAGGGGCATGACCTATTTTTAACAACCCGAACGCAGTTTACTACTATTACTGCTACGTACTCGTGCTCTTTGCAATGGGGTAAACGCTAATCCCACAAACCTGTGAATGCAAGTCCCTTGCTGAGAGGAGCTTACAGTTCCTCGGGGCTTCCGCTAAGCCCGCGTTAGCACAACTGGCGATAGGCTTGGCCGGACTCAGGCAAAATAAAAAAGACCTCCTCACCCACTCGCAACGACCCACCCGCAGCCGCTCCAGATGGTCAAGGCTGGCCCGCCGAACCGCCCGGGGACAGGCAACTCTACCAAACCATGTCAAATCCACGTATTAAACCCTTTCACTCTTGACAATGAGCGCAAGCGAGCAGAAACTTGTGGCCCAATTCAGGATGTTCAAAGTGGAAATTCCGGCTGAGCATCGTGGGCAGATGATGGATAAAAAACGATTGAGCGTTCTGGTTGTCGGAGGGGCTGGCTATATCGGGTCACACGCAGCCCGAGAGCTGCACCGAAGGGGTTACAACGCGATCATCTACGATAATTTGTGCACGGGACATCGATATCTTGCGGAAGGCTTTGAACTGATCGTCGGCGATATCTCGGATGCCGCTAAACTAAACTCTGTGCTACAGCATGTGGATGCTGTCATGCATTTTGCAGCACATGCTTATGTCGGGGAATCGGTATCTAATCCTCGAAAATATTTTCAGAACAATGTGGTAGACGCATTGTTGCTACTCGATGCGGTCATAGACTCAGGCGTGCGGAAGTTTATCTTTTCATCGACCTGTGCAACCTATGGAATACCAGAACTCGTTCCCATCACCGAGAAAACTCCACGTTTGCCAATCAATCCATACGGGGCTACAAAGCTGGCATTCGAAAACGCACTTGAAGCCTATGGTCATGCCTATGGATTGCGTTTTGTCTCGTTCCGCTACTTTAATGCTGCGGGTGCGGACGAGAGCGGAGAAATCGGCGAAGTTCACCTCCCTGAGACACATCTAATTCCATCAGCGTTTGAGGCAATCCATGGAGAACGTCGAGAGCTGGAAATTTTCGGCACTGATTACCCGACACCTGATGGCACCTGCATCCGCGATTACATTCACGTCAATGATCTCGCCGAAGCACACGTCTTGGGCGTTGAGTATCTCGAAAACGGCTCCTCAACGGCTCTGAATCTAGGGACGGGTCAGGGCAGTTCAGTGCGGGAGGTCATCTCCACGATTGAGCGGATCACATCGCGACGGCTGCCGCAGCGAGTTGCTCCGCGACGCGAAGGTGATCCGCCGAAGTTAGTTGCCGATCCTTCACTTGCCCAAAAGGTTCTCGGCTGGAAAGCCAGACGATCGTTGCACGACATCGTGGCGACAGCTTGGAAATGGGATCAGAGTCTTCGAAAAAGCATGGGTCCCACTCTCTAGGGCTCGCTCACCACAGCTTCTTTAGAAGTTTGATACCATTCGATCGTGCGACGCAGGCCTTCCTCGAAGTAGACAATCGGACGATAATTTAGATGACGTTCGGCTTGGGAGAGATCGGCGACGGAGTGTTTCACGTCTCCGGCGCGTTCGGGGCTGTAACTCACTTTCCCCTGGTAACCGGTTAGCTGCTTTACCAACTGGAAAACTTGGTTTAGGTCGATACGCACACCGGCGGCAATATTAAACACACGGCCAGCCACGTCACTTGCAGAAGCCGTGCAGGCTAACAGATTTGCCTCGACAACGTTGTCGACGTGCGTGAAGTCGCGGCTTTGTTTTCCATCCCCAAAGATCGTCGGTTGCTGTCCTCGAAGCATTTGGGTAATAAACCGGGCAAGAACTCCAGAATACGGTGAGGCTGGATCTTGGCGTGGTCCAAAGATATTAAAATACCGCAAGCACACAGTTTCCAAGCCGTAGCAACGATAAAAGGAAGTCATATAATGCTCACCAGCCAACTTGGCAACGGCATAAGGTGAGACCGGGTCGGGAAGCATATCCTCCTTCTTCGGCAGCAATGCCGAATCTCCATAGGCGGCCGAGGAGGCGGCGTATACAATACGCCGCACTTTGGCATCTCGCGCTGCAATCAAGAGATTAACGGTGGCATCGAGATTAGCTCGATTACTGCCAAGAGGATCCTTGACCGACGCTGGCACTGAAGGAATAGCCGCGTGGTGAAGCACGTAATCAACATCCTTGCAGGCTTTGCGCACGTGTTCGAGTTCTAGTAGATCAGCCTGGGAAAAATCGATTCGATCCATAATTTCGACCAGGTTTCCGAGCTTTCCGGTCGAAAGATTGTCAATGCCCCGGACATGCTCCCCATGGGCGAGTAAGGCACGAGCCAGAGTCGAGCCAATGAAACCAGCAATGCCAGTAATCAGATACGTTGCCATCCGCAGCACATAATAGCTGATAAACTGTTGAAGTGAAATGGCACTGACCGGCAACTGTTCAACCTACAATGCAGTTCCGATGGAACATCCTGTACTTTCATCGCGATAACTTCGAGGTTTCTGAATCGCTTCGGGCCAGCGGGACAATGGGTGTAGCTGGAACACTGACTGGCACTGGCACAGAGAACTCGGCAATACTTCATTGGAATGGAACTAACGCCATACAGTTCGCCCCGCGACGGACCCAGCATTAACGGAGTTCCGATGTTCGGATAAACGGAATCGTCGCCTATCGGCAGATACGTTGACGATGACCACGAGTGACGCGTTTACGGCACGCGTTTACGGCACATCTCTTCTGCCACAACCAGAAGCAGAGGTCCGTAAACAAATTACGGCAAGCCTCATCTCGCGATCGGCTTCTGTACGTCACCGTTAATCGCGGCCGCCTGGTGGATCCCTTCTACTGACCGAATCGTGTATTAGCCGCTGGGCAGCGTTCATCAGGTCACGATCATCTTGAAAGGAACATCCAGATGGTTTGGGCGTAAGCTGCCGTGGCCAGCAGCAGGCCTAGGCTGCGTAATGCAAACAATAGCTTTTTCATAAATCCTCTTCTGCCGATGGTGTAAGCGCAAGCTGGACTTGCTGCAAGGCCGGATCATTTTTTCAACGGCTTGAACAACATCAGCGCTTTCCTAGGTTGCAGGTTGGGTGCCAAAAGATAGTGGGCTGCGAGATATTTCCTCTGGGCTGCCTAACTCCCTGACTGGCGGTATGCTAAACAAATCTCCTCATCGCTGATCCGCAGAACGGGTTGCGAAAACCCATCACTCTAACCAAAAATCACAGTAGAACTTCACAGTTGGCAGGGCAATGCAGGAGTGTGAGGTGCCCTCTTTGTTCAGAACGTGGAAGGCCTTATTCCGCTTGGGAATCGTCCGGCCGAGTTCCCCTTGCGTGAGTCGAGCAGTTCACTCTATCCGAAAAGCTACGGGATCGTATCCGAATGGTGAAACCAGGATGGCAACGGGGAGTTGGCATCGATCTGAGTGGGGGGCCTTCCCGGAAAGCGCGTATCGCCTCTGGCGAAATGTGCATATCCTCGAGGCCCTGAAATCGACTCTACCACTTCAACCTCGCAGAAACGTGAGACAACCGCGAGTGCCAAGAGGATAAACGCAATAATGCAAATTGCCCAATTAGCAACTTGGACCTGGACCTCAGCAGCGCTTTTTATATTCTTCAGAACATCAACAAACCCATTCTGGAGCTGGCTGGCTTGTGCAAGAATGCCTGCAGCCTTCGCCTCAACCTGCGTTGCCTCGTCTGAGTACACCGGGTTGACTTTGGCTGAGGTTCCGTGTTCCATTCTGGATTCCACAGCATCATCAAGCTCCTCATCGATGTTTCGCAGCTGGAGGAGCAGAGGACCGGTGTCAATTTGATATTTGATCTGCCCTGGCATTCCGGCAACGATTTGGTTCACCTGTTCCAGCTCCAATTTGCAACTCCGCAATTTGAATCTAGTAACCGCAATCTCACACATGAACCCCTGGGAACCGCTGACAGCATTGCACAGAACTGCCTTATCGTGCATGGCCACCCGATCGAGCGACGTCTGAATATAATTCTGCATGGAGATCATTTCTTCCGTAGACGCAAGTGCAGCGATCACGTTCCTCGACCGATCATGACCTTGCGTGATGAGGTAACCTGAGAGCAACAACATCGCACCGAGCACAACGAATGTTCGTACGCGGTTATGGACGATTCGAGACACGCTAAGGAGATAGTGCATAACCCTGGTCCCTTCTGACGTTCCACGTTTGGAACGGAATTTCGAATTTCGTGCCAACTGCCGGCTGCCTTCATTCGCGCCATCTTCCGGAGGTGGCTCCGCCGTGTGACAATGCAGATCGTGGGCCAAAACCACAAACATGCAATTTGGTCGTTTTGCTTGAATCGTCTTATTGATTACTTGATGGGACGGTTAGCCCTTGCTCGGAGGAGATCCGAGGCCGCTGGGAAAATGTGAGCGACTCGTCCGCGACGCTATCTCATCAGATAGGCCCCGTATCTGACCAGATACAAATTGCCCGGGTTTACGTCCTTGGCGAAAGGAAAGTCAAACCAGGCGTAGTCTTGAAGAATGTTGAAGACCTCAGCTGTTTTCAAGTGAGGCAAGGTGGCATTGAGAATCGTGCAATATCCGACTGTTGAATTCTGAAAAGGGGAGTGTGAAACGTTGCTGCAGTGTTGAAAGGCGAGAAGGAATGGGAGCAAAGGAACTGAGTACGCTGCGAAAAAGCTCGGAGCATCTCCAGAGACACAGCAGAATGTTTCGAATCTGGCGTCGCTCCTACCGATGCTGCTAAAGAGCCGGATTCAGCGGACGTCCAACAGGGACACATACCAGCAGGCAACCCCGCAGCCCAAGTCACGACACGCGGAAGGTATGGCGGTGGGGTAGAAGTGACCCGAACGAAGTTATTCTCCCGGCGGCTCAATGGCGAATCGGCGCGAGATTCGCATTCCGCGAAGTCAGTCGCAGACGCAACTGCAGATTCAGGCACCGAGCATCGAAGGCACGAGCGTAGCGCCCCCGTCGTCAGCGCCACCTCCGAGCGGCCTCGTTGCTTCCGAATGACCGATCCGCGATCCCCAGATTGCCGTCGACGAACGATTTCCGACTCCTGATCAGAGGCAACCTCGAGTATCCAAGACAGCCTTTCGCTTTTTTTCTAGAAATTTCGCGATTTTGTCGGCATTTTCCGCCTTGACTCCCACTTCTTCCAGGGCTGAGCGAAAGTGCTTGAGGAACAGGTCGAAGTGCGCATCATTCAGACCGTGATCTCTGGCCGGGGCATGCGCAACATGAATGTCTTTGCCGGTGTACTCTCCTCCGCCGAGGAGCATGGAAATGAACATAACCTGCCGGGAGCGAAGGTGCGCCATGTCAGTTTGGCTAAAGAATTGGCGGAGGTTATCATCCTCCAGAACCTTCTGGTAGAAGCGTTCAGTAGCAGCCTTGACACTCTGATGTCGGCCGACCAGTTCATATAGGTTTTCAATCATGGTGCCCTCCCACCTGCAGCAAAAACGACGTGGGTCGCGCTCAGCAATGAAAGTTCATTTGCCCTCATTCTAGTTTTCTTGGAGGTCCAGTCAACCCATTGACCGCCGATGAGTGCAATCGCGATATTACGACAGTTGATTCCATCCGGGGGAACCATGGGGCGAAATATATCTGGCCAAGCTGCGTAAGAGCGGCATGCAGTGAGCCACTCGAGATCTCAATCAGTCCCCCGAAAGGCTCATACATCTCCACGATCAAAAAGATCGCGCCGGACACTGACAAACCCGCGAAGAGCAAAGACATTGGGCGGCATCGTGCTGTTGGCGATTCCTTTTACAGCCGTTCGCAGGCACTCATGATCTAGTAAACCGTAACGCTTATGGGCGCGGATGGTATGCCGTTCGCCACCACCACTAGCGAGCTCGCCCCCTCTTCAATCCGCATGGGCACGTCGAAGTGTGTCCGCACATGCCGCGCGCCGGTAGCCACGCCCATCGTGCTGTGGTCGTGGGTTCTTGCGTAAAACACGTGATTGGTCTTGTTGTTGGTAATTCGTACCAGAGGATAATTCTCCGCGCATTGAAATTCGTCTCCAAACGCGCAAGCCTGCGACAACCCATTGAACTGCGTGCCGCCGATTTCGTACGTCGAGCCACGAGTGAGCTGATGACTTTCAATATGCGATATCGTTGGCGCCCAAGAACTCTGGTAGGTTCCTGAAGGCGTGTAAACTTGCGTTGGGTAGCCCGCCGCCACCACCGGTGGGAGACCCCCCGCTAGCACTTCACCAGTAGGGAGCACCAGGAGACATCCCAAATACGTATTCGTACTAGTGGTGAGGGGGAAGTTCGTCCCATCAAACTCATAACCCCACCCGGAATCGCCTTCCACCAATACGTTGCCATCCGGCAGCAGGACGGCAAACGAGTCGCCCGCGTTGTCGCCGTATCCGTCCGTGGTTGGGAAAACCGGACCCACCGTCCAATTGCCCGTGAGCGTGTCGTAAATGGCGGTATTTCCAGGGTCGCCGAAGGTGTTGTTTGTATAAGATCCGGTAAAGAATACTGTGCCATCCGGACGGAGGATCGCTGGGCCAATTTCTCCAGGCGGGTAATAGCAAACGCCGTCCGGGGGATAGGGGATGCAACCGTCGGGCGACGGCGAATGCAAATCGACGATCGTGCTGCCAGCTGTCGCCCAGTCTTTCGTCTTGGGCGAATAGATCTCAGAGTTGGGAGCATTCAACACATCCGCTGTAATAACCGTTCCGTTCGGTAACAGCGTCCAGCCCTCCTCGGCGTTGAAATCGCTTTTCCCCGTCGCATTTATGTTGATCCACTTCATAGTCTTTGGATCGAGTTCAGTCACTTGTTCGGTAAGCTTGGGTCCTAGCAGAAACTTACCGTTCGGAAGCACAACCGACGGCGAATCTCCGATATAGTTCACGTTTTCCGGCGGTTCCACTGCAGTCCAGCGATCGGAAGTGGGATCGTAGATGGCGCCTTGATTGGTGAGCGTGAAAACGAAATTGATGCCAGTGTATTCCCCACCCTCAATGAGTAGGTGCCCATCGGCCAACACCGCGGAAGCAGAAGCATAGGGCGCATATTCAAGATTGGCGAGTCGCTTCCAGGTCCCATTTACGTAGCTCCCGTTGATATCGGGCGTGAGCTTCCACCAGCGTGCAGGATTGATATAGTCCTGAGCCACGACCGTGCCGTCGGTCATCAGAAAGGCGAGGTCGATTCCGTCCTTCGGCTGGTTGACAAGCGGAGTCAGAGTCTGCGCCTGCGAGGGGGAAGAAATGACCAGCAAAACCACCGTGGCGGTCAGCAGTTTTGACAAGATGCACGATCCTTTTCGCGACATTGGGAGACCTCCCTCGATCGGCTTATGTTTGGCAGTACAGGACGGAGCTGGAAACAGCTCTTTACCGGGCGAGAAATTTACCCTTTCCGTGCCAACTTGTCAATGTGAATGTTGGAAGCCGCCCGCGTCCGAGCGCGCGCCGCTTACAAAGATTTCTTCGCCCTCTCTAAAGACGCCGACCGGACATCCCCATCCTGCCCAGAGCGTTATTGACCTTCTGACGCACGCCTTCAGGCAGCAAGCACGAAACGGGGACCTGCGGGCGGCGGGCATTTGCTACGACGCTCGCACCACTCCGCAGTCGGCCGTTCATGTCGAAGATCCGGCGTACCAGGTGGCCAAGATCCGGCTCAGAGAAGCGCGCTTCCATGCACCTGCCCCTTCGCCCTATCCATTTGGCGTGTTGTCTATCTGATTACTTAGTGCAGAGCGTGCAGACTCTCAAGTGCGGCTCGGCAGGCTCATGTTTGCTGAGCCGCCTTTACGTTCTGTCAAAAGGATTGAGCCTTACAAACGTAATGGCAGAACACCTTAGCAGTGTGGTTATTCGCGTGCTGTGTCCACTGTGCGTCGGGGTACGGACGTTAACCGCGTAGATTGATTGATTCGGCGTCGCTCTAGGGCGCTAATGGAGCACAACTCGGCAGCACCGGAATTCAAAAAATCCGGCTTGATTGGGAGCGGAGGCAAACAATCCCCCGCCCAATATTGCGCTCATCAACCAGTATCAATAACCGCCGACATGAGAAGCGACAGATCAAACTGGAATGTCAGCGTAAACAATTAGCGGCCGTCCGCTTTTCCGAACGGGATCATGCCCATGACTGGGTTCACACCACGAGGAGCATTTTGTTATGAAGTCGAGAGGGTCTCCCTACGTACGTGCAGTTCTGCTTTTGATCGCTTTCAGCATCGCGGTGGGCTGTTCGAGGGCTCCGAATGATGCGCAAATTGCCAACCATATCCCAGCCAAGATTAAAACCGATTCTGGTCTACAGGGCAAGCAACTCGCGGTGCAATCCGCCAATGGTTCGGTGACACTCTCAGGAGTTGTCGACAACCATGCACAGCGCGAGGCTGCGGCCCGCTATGCGTCTTCCGAGCCGGGGGTAAAGCAAGTTGTGAATAATTTGGAAGTCGCGCCCTCGACGCCAGCAGAGAGCGCACAGACCGCACCGCCAGCTGCCGAAGAACCTAAACCGGTCTCTCACCACCAGAAGAAATCGCGCAAACACGAGGATGATTCCGCTTCAGGGTCGCCGCAGGAAGTGGCTCAAACTCCGCCGCCCGCCATAACCCCGACTGTGGCGCCTGCGCTACCATCCGCGCCGGTCGCTCCGCCTCCACCTCCGCCACCGCAAAAAGTTACGATCCCGCAGGGTACGGCTCTGGTGGTTCGATTGGTAGAACCTATCGATAGCGATAAGAACCAAGTTAGCGATATATTTCATGCCACGCTCAACAATCCGATCACGATAAACGGCGAAACCGTGGTTCCGTCCGGTAGTGACGTTCAGGGGTATCTCGTGGACGTAGAGAGTGCGGGCAGATTCGCCGGTCAGTCGCGAGTCATTTTGCAGCTGGATAGCATCAACTCCGGTGGACAGACCTACAATATCCAAACCGATCAGTACAAGAAGCAAGGCAGCCCCCGTCGCAAGAACACGGCGGAGAAGGTCGGTGCGGGTGCGGGAATCGGAGCTTTGATCGGAGCGCTCGGCGGTGGCAAAGGCGCCGCTATCGGAGCAGCGGGCGGCGGGCTCGGCGGCGGTGTTCAAGCAGCCACCAAGGGCCAGCAGATCAAGCTGCCGTCAGAAACGGTGCTGAATTTCACCTTGCAGGCGCCAGTTACCGTGGTGGCCACCAACCAGGGACCCAATGCCGGACGCCAGAAACTAGACACCAATTAAGGGTTCTGCACGAAGTAACTGTAATCGAAGTCGATTATAGGTATTACGCGGCAATCAACGATTGAATGAGTTTTTCTCTTCTTAACCCGCGATTCTGCTGTAACCATCCGTGATCGATGGCGAAATCGTCTGTCTCGACCGTCGTGGCCGACCACAGTTCAAGGATCTGCCGTTCCGTCGTGGTCAGCCGTGCTTCTACGCATTCGACTTGCTGATGCTCGATGGGAAGGATCAGCGGAACGAGAGGCTGGTCGATTCGCAAACAGGAGCTGCGCCGGCTTCTGTCACGCATAGCGGAAGCCTCGCCGCTCAAGTATGCAGATCATGTGGATGGTTCAGGAACCGCGTTGTTCGAGCACGTGTGCAAGCTTGACTTGGAGGGCGTAGTCGCGAAGCAGAGATCATCTCCCTATATCAGCAGCCGCGAAGAGTTGAGCACTTTGCAGGTGTTCCATGGGAAAGTACTGACCACAGTGGTCCGCTCTTCAAGCACATCATCGGTCTACACGGGGCTGCAACCCCGGCCAAGGGGTCAATGAGTGTTAACGAGATTTTGCAATAGTTTGCTTCCCATCCATTTGATTTATTCAATGATTTAGGGATCATCTCGTAGTCGTTGCGCTCACCGGAGCACCATATTTTGTGCCTCCGTGTCGTCTTTTATCCGTCAAGATTTCCTAAATAGACCACACGGTCCACCTGACCCAAACCCCGAAAACTGGACCATCTAGAATGTGAGTTCTCCCAAACCAAGGAGAGGAGAACCACAATGAAAGGCACGCGACACAGCGAAGAGCAGATCATCGCGATCCTGAAGCAGG
>Ga0310037_10000256_pt1 | contig 38383 bp, 33 predicted proteins | sample Sb_taG_11_FD_200239 | JGI IMG/M metagenome (GOLD analysis project Ga0310037, IMG submission 200239) | Peat soil microbial communities from Weissenstadt, Germany - Sb_50d_3_AS metaG (v2) (version 2) | ecosystem: Environmental > Terrestrial > Soil > Wetlands > Peat | place: Germany: Weissenstadt... | reverse complement strand
GGCTCCAGACGACGAACTCGCGTCCTTGGCGTCGAGCGCGCTCGCGATGGCTTCCGACCTCGCGCGCGAGGGCTCGCCCGTTAAGAGCCCATCGCCTACACCCGAAAGGATCACACTCCGCAAACGCTCTGGATGGTTTACGAGCAGCGAGGCGGCAATCAATCCACCCATCGAATAACCCATGAGATCGACCTCAGCGAGGGCGAGGTGATCCAAGAGTGAAATCACGTCCTCCGACATCGCTGTGCCCGCATAGGACCGCGGGTCGTGGGGCTTGCTGCTCTTGCCGTGGCCGCGGCAGTCGAGTGCCACGACCTGCCTCCCCGCAGCCGAAAGCGCGTCGATGATCCCAGGCCCGCGCCAGTTTCCACGAAGGCTGCTCGCGAAGCCATGGACGAGGGTTATGGCCGGACCGCTCCCTTCCACGACGTAGTGGATGGTTACGCCGCCTCGCTCGAATGTCGCCATCGCACCCTCCCGATCCGCAGCTCCGACCCGATGAGACCAAGTGCCAGGATACCTTGCCGTGCACTGCAGTCCGCACCCCAGCAGCTGCCGCCTAGGCTCCCGAACTTGCGTTTTTCACGCGGTTTCAAGACCGATGGAAGCGAGTATCTTTCGGTACCGATCCCGTCCGTGGGGAAGAGAAATCGCCCAGACCCAAGTTCGACAGGGGGTATTCCATGCGATTGGAGGACCGTCCCGAGAGCGATCAGGTCGAAGACCAAAGGGGAGGCGGCGGCTTCGGCGGTCGCCACGTTGTGGGCGGAGGCCTCGGGGTAGTGGTCGTTGCGATCGTCGTGGGTTTGCTCACGGGAAACAGCCCGCTTCAGATCCTCCAGCTCCTTGTCTCGACCTCCGATTCCAATCCGCCGGTTCTTACCCCGCCCTCCCAGAACACGGGCCCGAGCGGCAGCCCGTCGGGCATCGAAGACCCCGACAAGAAATTCGTGCGCATCGTCCTTGGAGACACGGAGGATACTTGGACGCACATCTTCCAAGAGCACGGGCGGACCTACACACTCCCAAGGCTTGTGCTCTTCGATGGAGAGGTGGCCTCGGGCTGCGGATTCAGCTCGGCCGCGGTCGGGCCCTTCTACTGTCCGCAGGACGCGAAGGTCTACCTCGACCTCTCCTTCTTCCGAGAGCTTTCGCAGGGATTCGGCGCTTCGGGAGATTTCGCCCGGGCCTACGTCATCGCCCATGAAGTCGGCCACCACGTGCAGAACCTCCTCGGTCTCATGCCGGAGGGCAGGCAGAGCCGCGATTCCTCCATCGAGACCGAGCTTCAGGCAGACTGCTTCGCAGGTGTCTGGGGCAATCGAGGCGACCGCAAGGGTTTGCTCGAGCCGGGCGACGTCGAAGACGGACTGCGCGCCGCGGCTGCCGTCGGGGACGACGCCTTGCAGCGCATGGCGACGGAGCACGTGCAACCAGAGTCATGGACCCACGGATCCTCCGCCGACCGCGTCGCGGCGCTGCGGCGGGGCCTACAGTCGGGCGATCCCGAGTCTTGCCGCATGCGCGGCAGCCCCGTATTCCGCTAGTCCCCGGCATGCCGGCCGGTGACCCGGCGCAGTCTCTGCGCGAGACGCTGCGGACTCTTCGTGGCGATGACGACGGAGCACCCTGCGGGTCATCCGCGCACAAGAACCTCAGGTCGCCCGTGGTGTCACGCGGAAATACCAGACGCCTGAGTCACTTCGAGGGGAGCGACCATACTTTTCCTTCACGACGGCTGCGAGGGCTGCTGAGGTCTCTGGGTCCTCGACACGCTGGAGGGTAACGGGATAGCGCCGTCCCTCAATGCGGAGAACCGCACGGCCATCCTGCGCTGCGTACTGGTGCCACGTCTTACCGGGGGGAAATCCAATTGCACACGGAATGAACGCCGCGCCGTCATGGACAAGGATCCAGGTCGTGCGCGAGCGCTGCTGGGAAAGGAGCTGGAGCTCGATCGTGTTTTCAGCCTGCGCGAAGCTCCAGTCGGTGACGGGACCAGCTTCGAGAGGGCCCGCCTCAAGCGGTCCTCCAGGGAAAAGACCCACAGGGCCGTCGTGGAAGCGAGCACCGAATGCGACCACGACGAGCAGTCCGACGACTCCCGCGAGTAAGAACCCGATGATTCGAAGGATGCGCAACACTTTCCTCCCCCTGAGCAGGGCGCGCGCAGGCGCTCCGCGTGGCGGGTAGCGGATACCCGGCCCGGCCGTAGATCCGCCGCTCGGCCGCCGGCCTACGCGCAAGAGCCTCGCACATCGGCCCGGGCAAAGGCCAGAGTCATCCCTCTCGTCGCGTCTACCCTCGCGCGGTGTTTGCAACCATCGTCCATGCATTGCCTTCTCTTCCAATCTTCTCGAAGCCAATACGCTGATAGAGTCTCAGTGCGGGGTTATCAGCCTCGACGCTCAGGCTAACCTGCGAAGTCCCTTGCTGACCGGCCTCGGCGAGCAGAGCTCGCAGAAGCAGTCCGCCGACACCCCGACCTCTTGCTTCTCGTCGCACTCCGATCGCGAGCTCGGGGATGTGCTCCGAGACAAACCCATGCGAGTGATCGTCCTTCGACCAGAAGCGATACCAGGCGGCTCCGAGGGAATGCGCGGGGTCCGACGCCGCCAGGACAGCGGTGTCGCCGTACCGACCCCACCCAAGGAGCAGCTTGGCGAGGTCTGGCCGCCGAAGACCGACCTCACGGGGAGGACGCGGACGCGAAGGACGCCAGAACGCCGCTTCGAACAGCATCTCTTCGAGGAAGGGAAGATCCGAGATTCTCGCCCCTCGTACCTGCACGGATGCCATCGAAGGACTGTAGATTCGCGAGGGCGATTTCTCCCCTCTGGCCTCTCGTCTGCGAGGCGCCGCTCGGGTTAGGCCAACCGCTCGACCGATCCAGCGACCGGAGCATCGTGCGGACAAGGCGGGCGCCCCTTTCGACCTGCAATCATTCGAGAGTCGCGAAGGGAGGACCTAAGGTGAGCGAGATGAGCCGCCGCATCGGCAGCCACGTGAATCGCCTTCTCGGCTCCCCCGCTGTCTTTTTTCGCGAGGTGTCCGGCGGATACACACCGGCTGCTCGCTGGATCGTCGAGCTTGCCGACGGTCGCAGTGTCTTTGTGAAGATGGGGACCAGCGATGACACGGCGGAGTGGCTGAGAGACGAGCGCTTCGTGTATGAGAGGCTGCACGGGAGTTTTCTCCCGCGGATGCTTGGCTTTGCCGAGGAAGAGGACGGGCCGCTGCTTGTCCTCGAAGACCTGAGTCGAGCCGGGAGGCCGCCTCCGTGGACCCCTTTGGGAGTCGACGCCGTCTTGCGGGCACTTTCCGATCTTCACAGTCAAAACGCGCCTCTTCGCCCCTATGATCAGGTGCACGGAAGTCGGCCACAGGGCTGGAAGGCTGTTGCCGAGGATCCGCAGCAGCTGATCGCCCTGGGCTTAGTCTCCAAGAGCTGGCTCGAGGCCGCACTGCCCGTGCTCGTCGCCGAGGAGGACCGGCTCGAGACGCGCGGCGCTACACCCGTGCACCTCGACGTTCGCAGCGACAACCTATTTCTAAGCGGAGGAGGCGCGCTCCTCGTCGATTGGAATCATGCCTGCCTCTCGAACCCTCTGCTCGACGTCGGGTTTTGGCTGCCGAGCCTGCGAGCGGAAGGCGGTCCGAAGCCCGACGAGATCTTGTGTAATGCATCGCACGTGGCCGCATGGGTCAGCGGTTTCTTCGCGGCGCGGGCTGGCCTCCCGCCCGTCCCACGGGCTCCCCTCGTACGGCAGATCCAGCTTCAGCAGCTCGGGCCCGCCCTTGGATGGGCGATTCGCGCGCTTGGGCTCTTGCCGCCTGACGGAAGACTCGCGGAAAACGTCGATCACCGATAGCCCCCTCCCAGGATCCAAGGCACTCGCAGTCGGCGGCTCGCCTGTGATCGACAGACGTGCTTCGGACCGCACGACCTTCCTTGTCTTCCTAAGCGCCGTTTTCGCAAGAGAAACGCCCGCACTTTACAGATTCGGATAAGCCGAGTGAACTCGCGACACCGAAACGCACCCAGTAAGTAGGTGCGGCGAAGAGATGCGAAGCTTTCCTACGCAAGAGACTGTGGAAGGCGCGCCCGGAGAAAATGATTTGCTCCGCGTCTGCCGACCCGCGACCTCGACGGGCTGGTGGATTCCCAAGCCACAAACCATCACGTGCAAATGCCCTTAAGCAGGACCGCGATGGCTGGGCGCTTCCAAGGGGTGCGCCCTACACACTGGGGCCAAGGGTACGCAACTTCGCGGGTCAAGAACCCATGCCTGGAAGCCGATGCTGTCTGTTGCCGCATCCCATGCGGCCACTCAGCGTGAACGGCGGCAACGGATTTGGGCATCGCAGAGCCTCACCAGCCGGCAACGCAACTTGGTCCATGGGTGGGGGTTTGACCGAGTGTCCACACGGGCGCACGTCGCCAGCACTGAAAGGAGACCGGCATGTTCAGGATTCAAACTTGGCGCAAAGCACTTGTTCTCGTTCTCACGACGGTGTTCATCTCCGGCGTTGCCGGCAGCAGCTTCGCAGCGACAACGTGGCAGAAGAATCATCCGCGCCGCACCCAGGTCAACAGTCGTCTCGCGAACCAGAACAAGCGAATTCACCAGGAGCGGAAAGAGGGCGAGCTCACCGCCGGGCAGGCAGCGAAGCTGCACAAGGAAGACCACCAGATTCGGCAGGAAGAGCGAGCCATGGCAAGCCAAAACGGCGGCCATATCACGAAGCTCGAGCAGAAGACGCTGAATCAGCAGGAAAACGGCGTCAGCAGGCAGATCGGCCAGTAGCCAACCGGGGCTCCGATCCCAACCCACTCCAAGACAGATGGGGGTGCGCCTCGCACCCCCATCTGTCATTTCCCATCGGACAAATCCCGCCATTTGAGCGTGCCCGGCTGCGACGGCTCGACGCGGCTTTTCCTCGGAGGCTAGGGGAGCTGCGCAGCGTAGGCCTTTTCGTTCGGCGCTGACTTGAAAGCGATCGCGGGCCCCGGCAACATCGGGTGGATCCACCGTGGAGGCTCGAGGAACGGGATGAGTGTGTCGCCGGAATCGAAGACGCCTGGTGAACGGGTGCCGCCCCATTCGCACCTTGGCGCTTATTACGACGCCGATGACAAGCGCAGTGGCTACGTCGTCGACCTCTTTAACAGGACGGCGCGCCACTACAACACGATCGAGGCCCTGTTTCTGAATGGCGGACTCCTGTATCGGCGCTTTTCGCTGCGTCGGGCGGGACTACGCCGGGGCATGAAGGTGCTCGACGTCGCGATCGGCACCGCAGCGGTCGCCCGCGGCGCTGCCAAGCTCGTGGGGAGTGAGGGGCAGGTCTTCGGTGTCGACCCGAGCACGGGCATGCTGGGCGAGGCGAAGCGGGTGTTCCATGGGCCGCTGACGCGGGGGGTGGCCGAGAAACTTCCCTTCGCGGACAACACCTTCGACTTTGTGACCATGGGAATCGCCTTACGCCACGTCTCGGATTTGGTGATCACGTTTCGGGAGTACCTGCGTGTGCTCAAGCGCGGCGGCACCCTGTGGGTCTTGGAAGGCCATATCCCGCGCTCTCGGCTCGGCCACCAGCTCACACGCTTCGTCTGGGCACGGGTGATTCCGGGTATGACCCTGCTCTCGACCCGAAGCCGCGATGCGAAGCTCCTCATGGACTACTACTGGGACACGGTGGAGCAGTGCGTGCCTCCGGAGACGATCGTTCGCGCGATGAGCGATGTGGGCTTTCAGGAGCCGAGGTATCGGGTCGTCGTCCCTGGGGCGTTTTGCGAGTACACGGGACGGAAGCCGCAAGCGACGAGTTAAGCGGCAGCACGCCACCGCCCCGCAGGGCTGAGCCGAACTCCGAGCTGGGCCTGATCTCCTTCTACCCCGCGGGGATTTGAATTCTGGGCGCGGCCCCATAGCCACCGCGGGGGCTCTTACCCGTGGGGCTATTGCCCCGAACCGAAGAATTCGCCTCATGTCATCCCCCGAACAAGCCGTACCGTCCCAGGAGATGGGGGCGAACATGAATAGAATCATTCGCGTGGTATCTCAGGCAGTTGTTGTTCTCCTACTCCTCGCCTCGACACCGGCCATGGCGTGGGAACGCTACGGCTGGCACCATCACTACTACTACCGACCCCGGGTCGTGATCGGCGTGGGACCCTGGTGGGGAGCTCCCTACGCTCCGTGGGGCTATTACCCGCCGCCGTACGTTGCGGCGTATCCGCCGCCGGTGGTTGTCCAATCGCAACCACAGCCGCAACCGCCGGTTTACGTAGAGCGGGAGGATGCGTCGCCGCCTCAGGACCAGGAACAGGCCGCCCCTGCGGCGCAGGATGCGGGGGCTTACTGGTACTACTGTCCAGGTGCGCGCGAGTACTATCCCAAGGTGGGAACGTGTTCGGAGCAGTGGGTAAGAGTGCCGGCGAGCGCCGAGTAGGATGGGGAGACAATCAAAATGAGTTGGACTTGGGCTAGGCCTGCGCCGTTTTTGGCTGGGTTCCTCCTCGTGGGCTGCGCGACCGCGCCCCCCGGGCCGAGCGTCATGGCGCTTCCCGGCACCGGGAAGAGCTTCAGCGAGTTCCAGGAAGATGACGCCCAGTGCCGGGACTGGGCGAGCGGGCAGACCGGGACCACGTCCGCCGCTGCGGCGACAACGGCGACGGTCACGGGTGCCGCGGTCGGAACGGCTGTGGGCGCGGCGGCAGGCGCTGCCATCGGTGCGGCGGCTGGAAATCCGGGTGCCGGCGCCGCGATCGGCGCCGGCGCCGGTCTCCTCACCGGAACCGCCGCGGGTGCCGGGCACGGCGCAAACGTCGGAAGGAACGTTCAGAGTCGTTATGACTATGCCTACATGCAGTGCATGTACGCGAAGGGGAACCAGATCCCTCTACCCCGAGGATCTGTGAGAACCTACGCGGCGCAACCGGTTCGTCGGCCGGCGCCGTCGAGACCCTTTAGCCAAGTGCCGCCGCCGCCCGCAGGAACTCCGCCGCCGCCGCCGGGAACTCCTCCGCCGCCTCCTGCGGGAACTGCGCCGCCGCCGCCGCCGAGCGGTGCGCCGCCGCCCCCGCCGCCGGATGCGGGATAATCGCGCGGAACCCAGTCTTCATCGGCATGCTTCGATCGTGAGATCGCCTCCGCGCGGGGCTTCGGGCGAGCTCTTTCGTCGCGAGACCTGCCAAGCATCCCCTGGCGCGGCTTAGGGCGTCCGCTGCGATTGCTCTCGCTTCTCCGCCGCCGCCGCTTCCTCCCACGTTCCGGCCATCGAACACGCGGCGCGGCAGAAGATCCGTGGCCTCCGGCCACGCGGTTTCTTAGAAGTTCACCCGAACCGCGATCCCTGGCCCGTCCGGAAGGAGGAGCCAGTGCGATCGGGATCTGCTCTGTGCCACAGCGCCGTCGGCGATGAAGCGCCGGTACTCTTCGAGATCTTCCGGCGCCCGGGAAGGTTCGCTCCAGATATACGCCTCGCCGACTGCGGTCCCCGAGAGCGTCGCGATCGCGGCGTAGTGGTCCTCATGAAGTGCGAGAAGAATGCCTCCTCCCAGCAGGTTGAAGGCAAGGTTGCCAAGGTGAATGGTCCAGGAGCTGCGATCGTCCGCGCGCTGCGCCGCGGCGACGAGGATCTGCTCGCCCTTGGTGAGCCGTGCGACTTTGTCGGCATGGGATGCATCGGCTGCTCCCCGGATCGGATCGGCGCCCTCGCGCCCGGGCATCGGCCGCAGGTAGACGAGGTCTGCCACGCCGACAGCCGCTTGTGTCGCGTTCACGATGTCGAAGGAGCGGCTCCTCGCGGAATCGAGCGCCGCGCTCGTGGTGGTGTAGGCAAAACACGCGGCGTTAAACCCCAGCCATCCGTAGTGCCAGACCTGCGCATGACGCCGACCCGCGTCGAGCCTGCCCTCGAGAAAATGAAGCCGCGCGTCGAGCTCTGCATCCGTCCGCGGGGGGGAGAAGGTAGGCGTTACCGCGTGCGGAGTGGTGAAGGAGGCGCAGGCGAGCGGGCTCAAGAACAGAGCGAGAACGAGGTGCCTCTTCACGGCGGGGGCGTAGCCCTTCCCTGGGCGGGGTCAAGCCCCTCGCATCATCCCCGCACCCAGGGTGGATCGCGCGGGCGCCGTCGCGCGACAGAGCGCAGAGCGCGGCGGTTGCGCTCGCCGAGCTTGACACTCGGTGCTGCAAGGGGCATACAAACTGCTGAGGAGTACCGATGAAGAGTTCATGCCGCGCCGCCTTCGCGTTTGGGATCATCCTCTCCTTCCTCTTCTTCGTAGAACAAGGATGGGCCGGCGAAAGCAAAGCCGAAGTCAGCCTGGATCACAGTCATGTCCAACCCGCGCGAACTGAGATCAAAGCCGGCGAATCGGTCACCTTCAAGAATGTCGTGGACATGCCCGGAGGACACACCGTCGTAGCCGACGACGGCTCCTTCGAGAGCCCGCCGCTCAACAAGGACCAGAGCTGGACCCATCAGTTCGGAAAGCCGGGAAGCTACAAGTTCCACCTCAAGCAGCATCCCGACACAAAGGGTGAGATCGTCGTGCAATAGCGTGGGGTGGCGGACTTGGAGTTCTCCGAAGGCCCCTGCGCTCGCCCGCTCTTCGCGTCCCTCTCACGAAACGTCGAGACTAAAGAACGCTCGCGCCGCGCTCACCTGTCCTGATGCGAATCGCGTCCTGCATGGGGAGAATGACAATCCGCTCCTCACCCTGACCCCGCCGGGTGTCCGCTGCGCGGCAGATGGCTTGTACGACCGCCTCTGCCCACTCGCCGTCGACGGCGATCTCGATGCGAAGCCTCGGCGCCATCACCGGGGCCGGGAACGCGCTCTCCGTTCGATTGCCCGCAAAGTCACGGATCTCTTCTACCGTCATTCCGTGAACCACGCCGATGTCCAGCACGGCCTCCCGGACCCGGTCGAGCTTGGCGGGCCCGACGATCACCTCAATCTTCCGCAGTCGACTGTCTTCCGGTGCCACGTACCTCCCGACCTCGTCATTTCCCGCCGCAGCCGGCGGCCCGCGCCGCTGGACCCGGAAGCGAGGAGCTCGTTGGCGACGAACCAGACCACTCGGGTCCCTCGCCGCACCACCTCGAGGGCTGTCAGTGCACACCTGCGAGTCGCAAAATTGGTGCCAGACCGCGGTTCGTTCCGCGTCGTGCACTCATGAGTGCCGGGCGCAACTCACCTTCCTAGAATCGTTCGGAGCGGGTGAGGTCTCGATTCTCTTCCGGACCCTGCCTAGGCAGACGTCATTTCATGCCATTTCGATGTGCAGCTTCCGTTGGTCGAGCGCAGGAGCCGGAGTTGGAGTCCCGGGAAAAAGAACGCGCGTTGAGAGGTCACCGCTTCCTCATCGCAGATGCGCGCTCCTCTCGGATCTCTCTTGGGAGGCGTCGGGGGGGAGCTACCGCGGGGCTCTCTACGGGCGCGCTGCGGAGCGGCCCGCGCAGCGGCCAAAGAACGTGCCGTCGCCAAGCGAAATCCCACTCGAGTAGCCGCCTACGGAAAGACCCGACGTGCAACGCCCGGCAGCGAACAGGCCAGGGATCGGACGGCCTTCCGGATCGAGCACTCGCCCCTCAGGATCGGTGCCAAGCCCGCCGAGCGTGAACGCTGCGTAAAGAGATCCTTCGGTGGTGCAGTCGAAGGCACCAAAAGGCGGGGTCGCGAGCGCGACGACGTACTCGCGCGCCTTGCGAAACAGGGGATCGTGGCCGTGCGCTGCGTGGAAATTGTACGGGGCGAGCGTGCTTTCAAGACTGCCAGGGGGCAGGCCCAGCTCGCGCGCAAGCTCCGCGGGGGACTCGCCCACTGCAGCGACGCTGCGTGGATATTCGGGCTGCTCGAAGATCGCGTCGTCCACCACGAGCCACGCGCGCCCTCCGTGGGATAGCAGCGCGAGCTCACCGAGACGCCCGTAGTAGGCATCCTCGTTCACAAAGCGCTGTCCCTGCGCATTGACGAGGATCCCTCGGCGAAGTCCCCAGGGCTGTGTGACGGGAAGCGAGATCGATGCGGCGTTCATGCGGACGGTGGCCGCACCGGCGGCCATGCCCAAGCGGATCCCGCTTCCATCGTCACCCTCGGCGCCCACCCGAAACTTGCATCGCGTCAAAAGCGGCTGATAGGCCGCGAGCATGGCGTCGTTGTGGATAAAGCCGCCGGTCGTGAGGACGACACCCCGCCGCGCGCGGATCGCGCGCTCGGTACCCCCTTCGCCCGCGATCACACCGACGATGCCGCTCGCGGCGTCGCGCACAAGCGCCGTGCAGCGTTGGCCGGCCGCTACGCGAGCGGAGCTCGCGGCGACGGCCGCCAGCAGAGCGCGCATCAACATCGGGCCGGCCTGGTGCTCGAGCTGGGGAACGTGCCCGCGCGGCGCGGGGCGAGCGATCTCACAGAAGGGATAGGCGCGCTCCGAACCCGACCAGACGAGCCCGTCGTCGGTCGGCGGCTCGCCGCTGCAGCCGTCATAGAAGGCGGGCTTAAAGGGAATCCCTTGTGCCACGAGCCAGTCATAGTGCTCGCTGCTGCCCTCGCAGTAGGCGCGCACCTTGGCTTCGTCGGGCGCATCACCGCACGAGGCCATGAGATACGCATACATCGCTTCGCACGAATCCTCGAAGCCACAGGCCTTTTGGAGTGCTGTGCCTCCGCCGAGATAGAGAACCCCGCCAGACATCGCCGATGTCCCGCCGCCGGCAGCAGCCCGTTCAAGCACGAGGGTCTCGGCGCCCGAACTCGAAGCCTCGAGCGCGACGGCCGCACCTGCAGCGCCAAGACCCGCGACGACGACATCGGCCGAGTCCTCCCAGGCGCGAATTTCCCGCAGGTCTCTCACTTCGGCCGGCATCGTCTCTCCCCTTCAAGGGGCGGATTCTACGGGGCTGCGGGAGGGGTGACGATGGAAATCGGACGCGGGCAGCACGCGCGCTCGGTCAACGCCGATGTGCGGACGAGCCTTTGGAGCGTCGCCGACGCATCGTTTCGCTGAGAAACGCCGCGCCTATCGGGAGGGCCGAACGCGCCGAGCGGACTTGCGCCGCACGCTCTGCGTCGGTTCACCAGGAGAGTCGTGACGCGGCTGCTCCGCGCTGCGCTTTAGCTCGGCAAACGCCTCTTCCACGGCACCCACGAGGTCGTGCAGATCCGGCACGAGATCCCAATCCGCCGTAAAGCCCCAGGAAAGGGTCCGCAGATAGCTGAACAGAGCGATACCCACCGAGAGCTGGCCGAGAAGCGGCACCCAGGGATGAGCCTCGAGCATGGGCGCCCCGAGCAAGTAGAGCGGCCGGCGCGGGCCTGGGACATTCGTCACCACGAGGTTGAAGGGCGGCTGGCTCTGCTCGAAAAGACGCGCACCGAGGGCGATCGGCGTCGAGCCGAGCCACTCGACCACCTGGGTGACGGAGTCGGCCCCAAGTGCCTCGTGGCTCTGCTTGAACCGCTCGGTGGTTTCGCGCACGTGGGCAAGACGCTTTAGCGGATCGCGTTCCGCGATGGGAAGGGGGACCAACCAGGCGGTGACGCGATTGCCGAGTCGGCCGCGCTCGCTCGAATCGCGCAAGCTGACCGGAGCCATCACCTTGAACTGCAGGTCGTCCACGTTGGTCTGGCGCGAGTGCTTGAGAAATTTCCGCATCGCGCCCGCCGTCGTGGCGAGAACGACGTCATTCAGCGTACCTCCGAGCCGCTCGCGCACCCGATCGATCTCGTCGAGGCTCATCGCCAGCCAATCGAATCTTCTGTGGGGACCGATCGGCTGGTTGATCGGCGTTGGGGTCGAGCCCTCAAAGGTCGTGGCGACGAACCGGCCCGCGGCAGACAGGCGCTCACGCAGGTCGCTGCGCGCATGCTCCTCGTTGGTGACGAGCCTGCCCAGTGCCCTCGCCGCGCGCAGCGGCGTCGCGAGCCGCCGCCCGGCCTCTGCCGTCACGTACTCGAGTGCGGTCGGTGGACGGCGCGGGATCCAAACCGGAGGCGGGTCGATCTTCTCCGTCGGCTCCGGTGTCATCAGCACCGACAGCAAATCGACTCCCGAGACGCCATCGATCATGCAGTGATGGGTCTTCGAGGCGAGCGCTACGCGATCGCCCTCGAGGCCCTCCACCACCCAAAGCTCCCAGAGGGGTTTGTGAAGGTCGAGCCGTTGCTCGAGGATGCGCGCGCACGTCCGCTTGAGGGTCCGTTCGTTCGCAGGAGGCGGGAGCCGGCTGTGGCGGACGTGATAGCGCAGGTTGAAGCGTGCATCGTCCACCCAGATCGGGTGGCGGTCCACTGGCGCGGGCTCGACACGCTGGCGATAGCGCGGGATGCGATAGAGGCGCGAGGCGACGTATTCGATGATGCGTTCGAGATCGATCGCACCCTCCTTGCCGCGCAGCTTTGCCGCGTCAAAGATCGCCACCGCGGCCACGGTCATGGGCGAGTTCGGGCCCTCGTAGATCAGGAACGAGCCATCGAGCTCGCTCAGGCGCTCGTAAAGGAAATCGCTCATCCCTGGCCCTCCTCAAGCTTGGAAAGTGCATCGAACTCCTGATGCACGAGGGCAACGAGATCGTGCAGATCCGGCATGGCGTCCCAGTCGGCGTTGAAGCCCCAGAAAAGAGTGCCGTTGTAGCTGAAGAGGGCGATGCCGAGAGCTTGGTTCGAGAACAGCGGGACAAGAGGGTAGATCTCGTCCATGCGCGCCCCGGCAAAATAGACGGGGAACTGCACGCCTGGAATGTTGGTCACCACCATGTTGTACGAGCGGGTGCTGGCGGCGAGCCGCGAGAACCCGGCAAAGAGCGCCCCGGTCGTCCAGTCGCTGAGCTCCTCGAGGAGTTCGCCACCGGCCACCGTGCTTGAGGCCTTGAGCTCTTGGGTGGTCTCGATCACGCACCGCAGGCGTGCCCTGGGATCCTTTTCCTGGAGAGGCAAGCGTGCCATCAAAAAGGCTACGCGATTGCCGAGCTTTCCTCGCTGATCTGCGGCGCGGACGTTCACCGGCAGCATCGCGCGGAAGTCGATCCCCTCCACCGAGACGCTGCGCCGCCCGAGAAACTCGCGCATGGCGCCCGCGACCACCGCGAGAACGATGTCGTTCACGGTGCCGCCGAGGCGATTTTTCACCTGCTTCACCTCGGAGAGGTCCATGCGGGTCCAGTCAAAGCGCCGGTAGGGGCCAATCGCATCGTTGAGCGGCGTGGCGGAGGCGCTGCCGAGGCCATGGCTTAACGCCTCGGCCACGGCCTCGACGGCGCGCCGGGCGCGATCGAAGGTGTGAAGCGGCTCTCGCAGGGCCGAAAGACCAGCGCCGATCACCTTCACCGGCAGGGACGCGCGCCGCCGGAGCTCCTCCGTCACGAGTTGCGCGCCGGATGGCTTCGGCCGCGGCACCCACCGCAGCGAAGAGGTCCGAGCTGGCTCGTCTGCGGAGCCCTGCATGAATCCCGCCATGAGATCGGCGCCGGAGATGCCGTCGATCATGCAGTGGTGAACCTTCGTAATGACAGCAAAGCGTCCGTCCTCGAGACCCTCGACGATCCACATCTCCCAGGGCGGGCGATGGAGGTCGAGCTTCTGCGAGAAGATCCTGCCGGCAAGACGCTTTAGCTGACGCGCGTCCCCGGGCTCGGGAAGGCTCGTATGGCGAAGATGGTAGTTGAGGTTGAATTGCGGGTCGTCGACCCAAACCGGGTGACCAAACCAGGGAATGCGTTCGAGCCGCTGCCGGAAGCGGCCGCTCCGCCGAAGCGCCGGCTCCGAGAGAGCGCGAATGCGCTCGAAATCCAGACTGCCGTCGGCCGCTCGGAGCGGATCGCCTTGAAACAGATGGACCGCGCCCACATGCATGTGGACATCCGGCGATTCGATGGCGAGGAAGGTGGCGTCGAGGGCGGAGAGGCGGTCGTAGTGCACGTAACTCATCGGTACCTCGGGCTCAATCGGGAAGGGGGGGCTCACTCCCCCCCAAGCCTTTGGCACAGGCGAGGAGCCGGGTCTGTCGGATGGGCGACCCGCAGACGCGCGCGGAGAGATATCGAGTTCCCTCCGGCCCGCGGTCTGCCCTCACGACTCTGGCCTTGCTAGCGCTGTCGGGGGCGCTCGACCCATCCCGCGAGGCGCAGCGCCCCCGTAGGCGCGACGGGCGGAAAAGCCGGCCGGGAGCCGGTCGAGGGGCCCCTCAGGTAGGCGTGTTCGCCGCCGATCCATGCCCAGGGGGAGGCCATGGGCTGGAAGTTCGCGCCCCGGCCGCCGTTTGGGCATCCGCTCAGCTGGACTCGGCGCTGGCTTGCTGGGCCTTCCGCTCGGCTCGGCCGAAGTCCCCGAGGCCGCTTTCGCCCGCTCCAGGGCGGAGCACGTCGATCGGGTCGCGCAGATCGTCGATGTAGCCGAGGGCGTAGGCACCCCGCGCGTACCCCATGAGCCGCAGCAGGGGCAAGGGCAGCTCCTTGGCGATCGCTTTAGGGACCGCCAGATACTGATTCTCCTCCTGCCGCAACCAAGCACGTGTGTATGTGATGTTGAGTCCGTAGCGCACGCCGCTTGAGCGGTTCGCACCGCCGCCGTGGTAGAGCGCGCCGGTGTAGAAGAGCACCGAGCCTGCCGCCATCTCGGCGGGCTCCGTGTCGCTTTCCTTGAACGAGAGCCGATCCTCGAAGCGGTGGCTTCCCGGGATCACCCGCGTCGCGCCGTTTTCAGCGGTGAAGTCATTCATCGCCCAGAGCGTATTGCACTGGACTTCATAGCCCTTGGGAAACGGGAACAGGTCGAAAGCCCACTGATCACGGTGGATCGGCTGGGCGGGCTCGCCGGGCCCGATCGCGATGACCTGGGTCAGGTGGAGCTGAAAGTTCGTGGCACCCTTGAGTGTCGCCTTGACCGCTCCAAGGACGAGCGGATGCTGGACGATCTCGCGGGCGATCGGAGAGCGCGCGATGAGACCGCCCGTGCGCCGCGTGCGCCGCCCGCTGAACGTGTCGGGCCCGACCGGAGTCGCGGCGAGGTAGGGCCCGAGCTCGGCGTGCATTCCATCGAGCAGCGCGGGATCGACGGCGCGGTCGACGACGCAGCAGCCGTCCCGCTCCAAGAGCTCGGCGATCCGTTCGCTTCCCGCAGTTGCGGCGAGATGTTCAATCGGCACCCGGCACCTCCCTCTCGATGAGAGCCTATGCGCAAGCAGCGCTGCAATCACGCGCGAAGCAAACAACGGGGGCCCCTTCCAAGGGGGGCGTCCTGCCGGGCCTTTCGCAAACGCCGCTTTTCGCTTGACTTCGCATGTATACGTTTTGTATACGGTCGTTTACGACCAGCAGCGGAGGACTGGCTTGTCCTTGGCCCCCGATGACCGCAAGGAGCGCGTGATCGCTGCACGCGTGCCCGAGGCCCTGGATGACGCAATCCGCCGCCATGCAACCTCTCTCGGCCTCTCGGTCTCGAATCTCGTCCGCAACGTGCTGCAGAACAGCCTCGGCCTCGTCGGAGATATCGTGGCAGACAGCGCCGAGATCGCACGCCTTGCGCGCGGAGAGCGGCAGCGCGACCCGGCGCTCTTTGGTAGCGCTCCTGCGCGGAGCCCACGCGTAATCGGTTGGCAGGAGGTTCGGCTCGCCGTAAACGCAGTGTGCGAACTCTGCAACGCCGTTCTCCCCCGCGGCACCCAGGCCGCTGTCGGCGTTCTCGAGGGCGCCGGCGCCGTCCGCCTGCGCTGCGAAAAATGCATCGACCAAACGCCCGCGGAGGAGCCGCATGCGGACTAACCCTCGCTCCGCGCAGCCGAACAGACCTCCGCCCGAGCCGGCGGCACGCCTCGCGGACGTGGTCGACGCCTCGATCCTGCTGGTGCGCAACGCGCGGGAGGGCGCTTTGCGCCTGCTCGAAGGGATCACGGACGACGCGCGAGATGTCATCCGCGAGGCACGCGCTCTGCGTCAAGCCGCGCGCGAAGAAGCCACGCGGCTCCGTGCCGCAGGGCGCGCAATTCCCCGCGGCGCGCGGGTGGCGAGAGAGCTGCTGCGCCTTGCAGCCGCGTACCGGCTCGATGCGGTCGTCCGGCCGGCGCGCGACGTGTTTCGAGGAGCGCGCGCCGGCGAGATCGCCCGGGAGCGCCTCCATCGCCTAAGCGCGGAGCGTCTTCACGCGCTCTGTGTCGAACTGCGTGGCGGCGTCCTCAAGGTCGGCCAGTTCGCCTCGACCCGGGTCGATCTCTTGCCCCCCGCCTACGCCAAGGCCCTCACCCGACTCCAGGACCAGGTGCCCCCGCTCCCCGTCGAAGCGATGCGCGCCCGCATCGCAGACGAGCTCGGTCCACGCGCGAGAGCGCTCGAGGGACTCGAGGAGGACGCTCTCGCCGCCGCATCTCTTGCGCAGGTTCACGGCGCCCATCTCGCCGACGGATCACGTGTCGCGGTGAAGGTCCAGATCCCGGGCATCGAATCGGTGGTGGCGGCCGACCTCGCCGGCCTGCGCGTCGCTGCGCCCGCCTTCTCAGATCTCGTTCCCGGGGTCGACCTCACGACCTTCGTGCGGGAACTCTCAAGCGCGGTGTCGGCGGAGCTCGACTACACGAGCGAAGCGCGAAGTGCGGCGGCCTTCGCTGCGGCCTTTGCCGGCGATCCGGAGGTGGTGGTGCCGCGCATCTACCCCGAGCTCTCGTCGGAGCGCGTGCTCGTGATGGAGCGCCTCGACGGCGAGCGCCTTCCGGACTGGCTCGAGGCGACGACGACTCGCGGCGAGAAAGGCGCGCGTCAGCGCGACCAGCTTCTCGGGATCCTGCTCCGCGTCTACTGCTCCCAAGTCCTGGACCACGGCTTGCTGCAGGCCGACCCCCACCCGGGGAACTTTCTGGTGCTTCCCGGGCCGCAAGGACCGCGCCTTGGTCTGCTCGACTTTGGGTGCGTGCACGAGTACACGCCTGAGCGACGCCGCACCTGGGCACAGCTCGGGCTTGCCATCCTCGCGCGCGACGAAGCGCGCCTCGGTCTCCTCTTTGTCGAGGCGGGCTTTCGCAGCCGGGATGACGACCTTGAGTCGCTGCGCGGATTTGCCGAGCTTCTCCTGGAACGCTTCCGGGAGGGAGTGCCCCTCGAGGGCGGCGAGGCTGCGCAGGCTCGCCTGTTCGAGGCCTTCGCACTGCTGCGCGACAACCCCATCGTTCGCGTACCAGCGGACTTCGTGGCGTTCGGGCGAGTCTTTGCCGCGCTTGGCGGCCTCATCCTGCGCTGGCGCCCGCGCATCGATCTGTTCGCGACGCTTGCGCCCCGGCTTCTTGGCGCGGCCGCACCGCTCGCCGCAAGCTCGAGGAATCCAGCGTGAGGCTTCCGACCTCGAGCCAGCGACGCCCCTAGAGCCCGGCGAGATCCCGTCTCCGCTTCCGGATTTTGCTGGACACGACTTCCCGTCGGTGGTCCACTGGAACGTTGACTTGCCAAAGGAGTCTCCATGTCGAGTGGTGCACCTACCGAATCGGAATGCGTCCGCCCCTTCGCTCCCTTCTCTTTCTTCGGCTTTCTCTGTCTCGCTGCGGTCTTGGCCCTGCTCTTGCCGGCGGCCAGGGTGCAGGCGTGGGGCGGAGGGGAACGGGGCGCGCGCGTCCTGCGCGTGGGCTCGTGGCACGGCATTCCCGGCCAGTACGCCGACATCCAATCCGCCGTCGATGCCGCCCACCCGGGTGACTGGATCCTGATCGGCCCCGGCGACTACCACGAGCAAGGGGACCGGCTGCATCTGCGCGGAGGCACGGCATCGGGCGGGGTTTACGTCACGACCCCTGGCCTCCACCTGCGAGGCATGGACCGCAACGCCGTCGTCGTCGACGGCACGAAGCCCGGAGCAGTGCAGTGTTCGAGCGCGCCCGCGGATCAGGACCTGGGTCCCGTGAACGCCCAGAACCAACTGATTGGGCGAAACGGCATCCTCGTATTCAAGGCAGACCACGTCTCCGTCGAGAACCTGACGGCGTGCAACTTCCTCGACGGCGCCGGTGGAGGCGGCAACCAGATTTGGTGGAACGGCGGTGACGGCTCGGGCCAGATCGGGCTCGGGCCCTATCTCGGCCAGTACCTCTCGGCCACCGACACGTACTTCGAGTCGGGCAAGCCGAAGCCCGAGTACGGGATCTTCGTCAGCAACTCACGCGGTCCCGGCATCATCGTGCACACCTACGCGAGCAACATGGCCGATTCCTCGTACTACATCGGCGCTTGCCCGGACTGCAACGCATGGCTCGTCGACGCGCACGCCCAAAACTCTGCCCTCGGCTACTCGGGCACGAACTCCGGCGGTCATCTCGTGATCGCGTATTCGGAGTGGGACGGCAACAAGACGGGGATCTCCACCAACAGCCAGAACAACGACGATGCTCCTTCGCCTCAAAGCGGTGCCTGCCCGAACGGAGAAGAAGGCCTTCTCGGCACCGGCTCGTGCACGTTCTTCCTCGGGAACCACATCCACGACAACAACAATCCGAACGTGCCCGCGGCGGGCTCTGCCGACCTCGGACCGGTCGGGACTGGCATGATCGCAGCCGGCAGCCGGCATGACACAATCGCGTGGAACCGGGTCGAGCACAACGGTTCGTGGGGGATCTTGCTGAGCCCCTTCCCGGACTCGAGCAACCCCCCTCCCGCGGTCGCGAACTGCGCGGGCGGTGTCGTGCCGCAGCTCTCCGATCCGTTCCCCTTGAGTTTCCTTGCAGGGCTGGGGGTCACCTGTTATTTCGATGACTTTGGCAATGACGTTCGCGACAACTTCCTGCTCGACAACGGCTTCTTCGGAAATCCGACCAATGGTGACCTCGGCGAAGTGAGCGGACTCAACGACCCCGGGAACTGCTGGCACGGAAACGTCGACCCGAAGGGCGTGACGAGCTCGCCGGCGGATCTTCAGACGACCCACGCGACCTGCGGGGTGCCGAATCAGGGCGCTGCGCTTTTGGATCCGCTCACACAGGAGCTGATCTGTGCGACGCAGGTCTTCTTCCCCTGCACGGGGATTGGGGGCAACCCCGGCTACCCGCAGACGACGCAGGTCACGCTCCTGCCCCTCCCGCCGCAGCCGTCGATGGAGAACCCCTGCGAGGGTGTGCCGCGCAACCCGTGGTGCACGGGTCGGAAGGACTGGTAGCGAGGCGCGGCCTCGTCCGAGGCGCCGGTCGGATTTGTCCGGCCGCCCGCGCGAACCCCCGGGGGCTCCTGCGCGGGGGAAGGGCTAGCGGTTCGAGCTCGCCACTGCGCCGCGGATTCCGTGATGCCGTCCCGCGTTCAGCCGTGCCGCGAGCTCCAGCACGGCATCGATGTAGGCGTCCGACCGGTTGTAACTCCAGATGACGGAGCGCTGCTGGGCGCGGGTGAGGCCGGGGCGCCAGCCGTGGGCCTCCAGAAAGCGTGCGGTCGAGGCCGCGGCATCGTCCATTTCGAACAGGTCGATGCGACCGTCGCCGTTCCCGTCCTCCCCGTAGCGCTGGTAGCTGGTGGGAAGGAACTGGGGGGCGCCGAAGGCTCCTGAGGGCGAGCCCGTCATCTCCAGCGGCTGAACGCCAAGGGTCTGCGCCACTTGGAAGGTCGCGCGCACCTCGGGATAGAACATCTCCTCGAGAACCCGTGCCCGTGCTTGAACCTGGGCAGCGAGCGCTTCGTTGACGACGCCCTCGTGCGTCGCGCTTCGCTCGACATTGGCCGCAAGATTTGTGGGCTCGTTGGCCATCGCGAGGCGTGCGAGGCCAGGAAGCACAAGGCTAGAGCCGGTATTCCGTCCGCAGCGGGTCTCCACGTGCAAGATGGCGGTGAGGATGTCTGCGGAGACGCGGTGGGCCTGCTCAGCCGCCTCGAGGGCCTTTGCGTTTTCTTCGCGGCATTCCCGCGCGAGGAGCACGCTCCTGCGGGTCAAAACCTCCCGGTAGAGGGCTTTGGACTCCCGGGGCTCCAGGCTGAAGAAAAGACCGTCGAAGGCAGGGACGCGCGGATCCGCGAAGGCATCGACGACATCTGCCCGCTCGAGGCCGTCGCTCACCAGTCGCTCGACGAGGTAGCCCCACCCTTTGGCCATGGCGACCCGATCGAGCACGTCCGAGTCATCGGTTGCTGCAGGCGGGGGATTCGGGGCCTCGGTCTCGACTACGTCCGAGGCGCCCGCCGGCCGACCCCCACCGGCGCATGCAACAGCGAGGGCGAGCACGACAGCGAGAGCGGCAGCGCGGTGCGTTCCCGTCAACTTCTTTCTTTGGACCTCCACTGCTCAGCTTGCGCGCAGCCGCGCGTTTCGTCCAGCCCCCTGTGGCGGGCCTTGCTCCATGCACTCGTGCGCCGATCGGACCGAGTCTCGCATGATCGTCCTCGAGCGGCAAAATACCCGCAACTTCGCACGGCCCCTTCGACGCGCCGACGCGGCCCCGACCCCCCTCTCGTCTTCGGCAAGTTCAGCGCGAAAAAAAATTGCACCGGCGCGAACCGGGAAATATTCCTCGACATGCGCGGCGGAGGAGGTCGGAGCAGGCCACGCCGGGTCCAAAGCCAAGCAAGTCTGACTAACGGGCAAAGACCCGCGCCCGGTCCGCGGCGCCGAGAAACCGGAACACTCCCGGTGCGAGATCGCCGAGGGGGAGCCGACCAATCCGTGCGCGCACGAGCCGCAGCGTGGGATGGCCGACCGCCGCTGTCATCCTGCGCACCTGGCGGTTGCGCCCTTCGCGCAGGACGAGCTCGAGCCAGCTGTCGGGCACCGTCTTACGCTGGCGCACCGGAGGCGTGCGCGGGGGCAGCGCAGGGGGAGGCTGGATCCGCCGAACCTTACAGGGGCGCGTCCTGCGCGCATCGATCACGACGCCTCCCGCGAGCTGCGCGAGTGCCGGGTCTTTGGGAACGCGCTCGACCTGGACCCAGTAGGTCCTGGGATGACCTCTTTCCGGGTCCAATAGCTCGCGGGTGACGCGAGCCTCGTCGGACAGGAGCAGGAGCCCCTCCGAATCCGCATCGAGCCGCCCCACCGGATAGACCCCGGGCGGGAAACCGAACTCGGCGAGCGTCGGGCGACCACTCGCGTCCTTTGTAAAGCGCGAGAGCACGCCAAACGGCTTGTGAAACGCGAGAAGCATGGTCCCTGGCGCGCCTCTCTTCTCTTGGGGGTGAGCGACGCAGGGACGGCCCGATTGCCCGATGCCCAGACGAAGGGCGTGCAGGGGCCTGGGCCGAGGCCCGTGCGTTTTTTGGGCCGCAAAGAAGCTCTTGATACCGCCGAGCCCGAGCTAAAACCCGATGGCCCGCGAGATGAGGCCCACAAAGCGGGTGAACAGGCGTCGTACCCGGGGCGTCATGAGGCGCTCCTGGGCAATCACGAGGAGCAGCATCATCCATAGCCGACACGGCCTGGAGCCGCGGATCGCTCAGCTAGACGTTCCGAGCGCGCAGCGCGAGCGAAACGAGCGAGACCCCGCTGAATAGGAAGTTGATGCCGACCAGCGTGCCCAGCGCCCAGACCGCCGAGCTCGGGAGCTCGCTCCAAATCATCGCTCCGGCAAACACACCGAGAACGCCCGAGACGAGCACCCAGCCCCATCCCTCGCCGGGTCGCAGGTGCAGACCGAGCCACATGCGCACACCACCCTCGACGAGAAGGAAGGCCGCGAGAAAGACGGTGAGGGTGAGGGCGCCACCCATCGGGTAGAGCACGATCATGGCGCCCGCTGCGAGATACAAGAGTCCGCTCAACAGATGGAGAAAGAAGCCCTTGGCGCCGCGACCCTGAAAGGCGTGCACGACCTGAGCCACGCCGGCCACAAGAAAGAGCCAGCCCACAAAGAGCGCGCTCGCCACGGTGCCGATCATCGGCACACAAATCGCTGTTGCGCCGAGAACGATCTGCACCAGTCCGAGGACCAAGAGCCAGCCCCAGTTGTGTCGAAGCACGTCGGAAACAGAGGTCGGGACGCTCGCCCCCGTCACCTACTGCTCGATCCGCTGCGTGGCAGCGACGCGCAGAGCGGAATCCACAAGGCTTACACCGGGGATCGTGGGGCTCCATCGCATGACGGTCCTCCTGGGCGAGAGCTTCGAGCGGTTTTCGCGATCATACGCGCGGAGGACACACCCTGGGAAGCCGGCTCCTGGCAGGTGAGGTGCTTGCGGAGGTGAGTCACCCGGACTGCGGGGTTTCCTCCGCAGCGGCGGCTCGCGCTACACGGGTTCGAGGTCCACCGCAAACAGCACCGCACCCGAGAGATCCCGGAGAGAGACGGTCAGGACCTCAGTCGCCCCGTCGATCTCGCCGAGCCCAAAGAACTGCAAGCCTTCGCTCGGTGGGCGGTTGGGAGGCATACCAGGGGAGACGCTCTGGAAGCGGATTTGAGGGCCGAACGTCGCATCCAGCTCGTTGGGTCCGAACGTACCCGCGTGGATCGGTCCCGCGACGAACTCCCAGAACGGCGGGAAGGGACCAAAGCGCGCGCGATCGGGATGGTAGTGGATCGCGCTGGCGTAGTGTACATCCGCCGTGATCCACACAAGATTGTGGATCCTGTGGCGCTGCACAAAGCCGAGAAGCTCGGCGATTTCCAGCTCCCGCCCGAGCGGCTCGCCCGAATCGGCGTTCGCCCAGGCTTCGTACCATCCCGGGGGCACGTACGGATTGAGATCGCGTACGACCAAGCTGAGCGGCATGTCGCTTGCGATCACCTTCCAGGTTGCGGAAGAGCTGAGCAGTGCGTGCTTTAGCCACTCGAGCTGCGGCCGACCGAGAAACGCACTCGCGTCCCCCGACTGCCGTTCACGGTTCGGCCCGTTCGGGCCGCGGTACGAGCGCTCATCGAGCAGAAAGACCTCAACGGAGGGACCGTACGCGAACGAGCGGTAGATGCGGTTCGCAGGGGTCCCGTCGAGACGGAAGGGGTTGAACTCGAACATCGCCTGGCGTGCGCGCTCGGCGAGGAGCGATGCGTTCGCAACCCGGTAGCGCGGATCTCCGCCGATGGGCTGTCCGGGGAACCAGTTGTTTTTGACCTCGTGGTCATCCCACTGCACGAGAACCGGCACCTGCGAGAGGAAGCGGCGCTTGTGCTCATCCAACAGGTTGTAGGCAAAATTTCCACGGAACTCGTCGAGCGTCTCGGCCACCTTCGCCTTGGCGGGCGTCACGAGATTGCGCCAGCGCATGCCGCTGTCGAGCACCACTTCCTCTTGCAGGGGAACATCTGCGTAGATCTGGTCGCCGGAGTGGACGAAGAAATCCGGCGCGGCGCGGCGCATCGTCTCGTAGAGGCGCAGGCCGCCCCATTCGGGGTTGATGCCCCAGCCTTGGCCGACCTCGTCCCCCGAAAAGCAGAAGCGAACGTTGCGGCGGTCGGCGGGGGGCGTGCGAAAACTCCCCTCGAGGGGATCGCTCAGCGTTCCGGCGTCGAGCAGGCTCCGAAACTGGACCCGATAGAAGATCTCCGCACCGGCCGGGAGATCCCGCAGGTCGAGGCGCACGGTAAAGTCACTGCCCTCAAGCGCTCGGGGGCCCGCAACGCGCGTCGCCCTCCCCAGGTCAGGAGAGGTCGACCACTCGACCAGCATCTGCGCCGGCCGGTCGGTGCGGCTCCAAATGATCGTGCGCCCATCCCGCATGTCTCCGCTCTGGACGCCAGAGGGCAGCTGCGGCCGACTCGCGGGCGCGGGTACGAGTTGAGGAGCTCTTCCGAGCCAACGGGCTCCCGAGCAGGAGGTAAGCGCCAGCCCGGCGCCAAGGCTGGCCGCGCGCTGGAGGATCGTCCGGCGCGTATACGTGCGTCGAACGGAGGACATGGGTCCACCATAGCTCGCACAGCCGCGCAGGGTCGGGCCCTTGGCGAGCGTGCAGATCCGAAGCCGAACCGTGCGCAGATCGACGCAGGTTCGCCTCAGCAGGAGGAGACACTGACGGCGTCGGCGGAGCCCGGCCGGAGGCGGCAGCTCCCCCCAACTGGAGCACCCCTCCATCTCTCATATGCTGCGCTCCGGCCCTCCGCCGTCCTTCCAGATCCAGCAATTCCCGAGCCCGGTGCCGGATGGCCGTGTGGAACACGAGGGGCTTTTGCCGTGAAGACCTCGGGGTGAATGGCGCTGCATCGCCGTATCCTCGGGGTCGGGTCCGCGCGCCCCGAGGCGACCTAGATCGGTGACACCGCGCACGCGGTCGCCCTCCACGGCATGCAGCGTTCCACGTGCTCGGACCGGCCCCATGGCTCCGCCGCCAACTCCTCAAGCCACCACCGCAGCCGGCGCCCGATCAGCGATGCGGCGATCACGAGGGCAAGAAGAAGGGCTCACGATCTCGGGCTCTCGATGGGCCGGGGCGACCCGGAAGGTGGGAGCGCGAACGACGGCGATGCATTTTGCAACGCTCGAACGGCGCAAGGCTCGCCCCGCGAGACGGCTGGGCCGCCGCCCACCGAAGCCCACGCAAAGTTCAGGCCGACGGCGCCCGCCCCGCGCCAAGCTCGTTGGGGCAAAGAGCGGCGGCTTTTTCGAGGCAGGAGAGGCGACCAGCCGTTTCGAATTGCACGGCCTCGCCTCCCAAGTTGCATTGCACCCTGGGAGGAGAGCAGCGGGGATTGAACTTCGCACCGCATGATCTTTCGATCACCGCGCTTGTAGGCCAGCTTGCGGCGCACCGAAAGGATGGAAAACCACTCCCTTGCGCGAAACCGCGGCTCACCGCGGCGCCCTCGGGCAAAGGCCCGCACACTCTGCGCGACCGACAGCGGAGCCCGCCCGCGCGTTCTCCACCTCAAGTTGCGTCGTGTGCGCCTTCCTCCGCGCAATCGAGCCCATCGCGGAGCATTCTGCCGCCACAAGGGGCGGCGGCTGAGCATCGCGCGGGCAGCGTGCCCGAATCCGCACGTTCTTGTCGCTGCGTGCGCCAGTAGCCGCGGCACGGGGATTGCAGCGCACCGCGTCATACGATCTGACCCGAGGGCGCCGCCGATGAGCGCGATTGTTGCCACACCGCAGACCTCCTTCGTCGGCGAGAGGGCTGCAAGCATCGCGCGCGTGAGCGTTCGCCTGGGCTCCATCGACGTGAGCCGTGGATTCACGATCGCGGGCATGCTGCTCGTGAATGCCGCGGGCGACTTCGACCACGTCTACAAGCAGCTCGCCCACGCGGCGTGGGACGGATTCACCTTCGCGGATCTCGTCTTCCCGTCCTTTGTGTTCTTGATGGGTGCATCGATCGCCTTTTCCTTGGACCGGGCCCGAACGCAGCCCACACCTCGGCGCACGCTTTGGGCCCGCGTCTTCCGGCGCACCGTGCTGCTGCTGCTCCTCGGGCTTTTGGTGAATGGCTACCCATCCTTCGATTTTGCGACGATGCGGATCCCGGGCGTGCTCCAGCGGACGGCACTCGCCTACCTGGTGGCGGCTTCCGCGTTTCTGGCCTTCCCCCGCGCGGTAACCCAGCTTGGAATCGGCGCGGCGTTGGTCGTCGCGTATGAGTTGTTCCTGCGCGTAGGCGCTGGCCCCGGGGCCTGGCTCACGCTCGATGGAAACTTTGCCGGAGCTGTGGACCGACTCATGTTGCGCGGACACATGCTCACCCCGACCTTCGATCCCGAAGGACTCCTCGCGGTACTCCCCACCGCAGCAACCGCGATTCTTGGCGTGCTGGCGGGCCGGTGGCTCCACAGCGCCGAGCGCGCCGCCCCGCGCATCGTCGGCCTCACCGTGGCAGGCTTCCTCCTCGTGGCAGCCGGCGTGGCTCTCCATCCCGTGATCCCGATCAACAAGAGCCTGTGGAGCGCGTCGTTCGTGCTTGTCACGGGGGGGCTTTGCAGCCTCATCGTGGCAGCGCTGCATGGAGTGATCGACGTTGCGGGAATCCAGCGCTGGGCCGTCCCCTTCCGCTGGCTGGGCCAGAACCCGATCGCGATCTACGTGCTCTCCTCGCTTCTTACGACGACTTTCCTTGCCATCGTGATCGGGATGGGCGGGCCTGCGCCTGCAACCCTTCACGTCTGGACGTTCGAGCACCTGTACCTGCCGCTCGCTGGGTGCCCGGAGACAGCGTCGCTGCTCCACGCAGCCACCTTCCTCGGGATCTGGACGGCCATCGCCGGATTCATGGAGCGCAAGAAGATCTTTGTAAGGGTCTAACGCTGCGAAGGCCAAAGGGGTGGGGCGACCCCCTTGGAGCCACTCAAGCCTCAGAGAAGGGCGGATTGCTGCGCGCCGTTCTCCAGGCATCGGGGCAGCGGACGGCAATCCTCCGGCCGCTTTCTGCGATGATGAGGATCGCCGGAGCACGTTCTGTCCATCTCACCCATAGCCTTGTGGAGACCGGCGCACCTGCACTACCCACCCGCCATGGGCACTGCCGAGGGCTTCGAGGATCTCGCACTTGGCCGCACCACCGTGCTCTTCGGAGAGCGCGGAGGCCGCTACCCGCATGGGAACTCTCTTCTCGTCGTCGGAAGCGAGGAGACGCTGATCATTGACCCCTCTCTCAGCGTCATCCCGCGCTTTGGTCGACTGCCACGCGTCGACCGGGTGCTAAACAGCCACTGCCACGAGGACCACATCGCCGGCAACCATCTCTTTCCGAACGTGCCCTGGCACTTTCACGAACAGGATCTTCCGGGCATCCGCTCGCTCGACGGCCTCATGGCGATCTACGGCTTCCCCGCGCCCTTGGACCGTGCCTTCCGCAGCGTTGTGTGCGAGCAATTCCATTTCATGCCGCGCGCGGACCCCGTCGCACTGCGCGACGGGGACACCTTCGAGCTCGGGCGCAGCCAGGTTCGTGTGATTCATGCGCCGGGCCACACGCGCGGCCACTGCTTTTTCCATGTCCAGCCCGACGAAGTGCTCTTCCTAGGTGACGTCGAGCTCTCGAGTTTCGGCCCCTACTACGGTGACGCTTGGTCGAGCCTCGAGGACTTCGAGGCCACGCTCCGCGCGGCCGCGGCGATGCACGCCCGTTTCTACGTGACATTCCATCACGTCGGCGTTCTCGAGGACCGAAGCGCATTCCTAGAACGCATCGGGCGTTTCTCGGCGGTGATTGGCGCGCGCGAAGCGCGCCTCCTCGAGTTTCTCGCTGAGCCGCACACGCTGCAGGAGATTGCGGAGCACCGCTTCGTCTATCGGAAACAGGACGCCGTGCCATTTGCCGACGCCGTGGAGCGCCGCAGCATGGGTCAGCATTTGCAGCGCCTTGCGACCGAGGGGCGCGTTCGTGAGGTGGAGTCCGGCCGCTGGCTCGCGCTCCCGAGATAGCTTGAGGGACAACCACCGCGCGGGCTCTCTGGCGTCTGCTCGCACCCTGCGCTGGCCCCCCAGCGCTACTCTGGCCGCAGGAAACTCGGCCCTCGCGTCTGGGGCGAATCGTGTTGTACCCCGCACTCCTCGCGCACGAGCTCGATCGCCCGGCCCAGAACATCGAGCCGCTTCTCGAGCGTCGTCCCCGCCGGTGCAAGGCGCAGCGTGGTGATGCCCGCATCGCGGTAAAGTCGGATGCGCTCACGCACCATTTCTTCGGTCCCAAGAAGGTGGGTCTTCAAAACCAGCTCGTCCGGCACACGCGCAGCAGCTTCATCGCGTTTGCCTTCGAGCCACAATCTCTGAACTTCGGCCGCCGCATCTTCGAAACCTGCGCGTCGGTACGCGGCATTGTAGAAGTTGTGTCGACGCGATCCCATGGCGCCGAGCGTGAAGGCGAGCTGCGGCTTGCGCGAGCGGACCATGCGCTCGACGTCGGATCCGAACTCGACGGCGCCGCCGACCTGAAGATCAAGCTCCGCCAAGGTGCGCCCGCAAAGCGCCGCGCCCCGGCCGATGTGGGAAAAGAAGACATCCGCGTGCTCGGGCATGAAGGAGGTGCCGAGCCAACCGTCGGCGAGCTCCCCGGTGAGCTCGAGCCCCTTGGGTCCGAGCGTCGCGAGATAGATCGGGATCCCCGGGTTCGGGGGGTGCGCAAGGCGCAAGGCCTTCCCCTCGCCGCCGGGACGCGGCAGCACGAAGTGCCGACCCGAGTAGACGAGCTTCTCGCCTCGAAAGGCCATCCGAACGATCTCGACCGTTTCGCGCAGCCTCGCCAGTGGGTGCGCGAATGCGACACCATGAAGCCCTTCCACCACCTGCGGGCCCGAGGCGCCAAGGCCGAGTGCGAACCGGTTCTCAGTGATGCCCGCAAGGGTGAGAGCGGTCATCGCCGTCATCGACGGCACACGTGCGCTGATCTGCAAGATTCCCGTTCCGAGCTTTAGACGGGAAGTCCGCGCGGCAAGGAAGGCCAGGGGCGCGACCGCATCCTGCCCCCACGCCTCCGCCGACCAGGCGGAGTCGACGCCGAGCTTCTCGGCTTCGCAGGCGAACGCAACCGCCTCTCTCCAGACCGCGGGATTGCCGCTGCCGGGGCCTCCGATCTGAATCGCGGTCCTCAGGGGCGTCCCTTCTCAGGCGTAAAGCGCACCGGCATCGATTTGATGCCATTGATGAAGTTCGAGCGCAGCCGCGCCACAGGCCCTGCCAGCTCGAGGTCTGGGAGCCGCCGCAAAAGCTCTTCGAACATGCAGCGCATCTCCATGCGCGCGAGCGAGGCACCAAGACAGAAATGGAGACCGAAGCCGAAACCGAGGTGAGGATTGGGGTCGCGCGCGACGTCGAAGCGAAGCGGATCGGCGAAGGCATGGGGATCGCGGTTGGCGGCGCCGTAGAACATCACGACCTTGTCCCCTTCGGCGATGCGCTGGCCTTCGAGCTCCGTGTCCCGCGTCGCAGTGCGCCGGAACTGCATGACCGGGGAGACCCAGCGCACCATTTCATCGACGGCCGTCTCGAACAGCTCGGGCTGCGCAAGCAGACGCGCACGCTCGCGCGGAAACTCGCAGAGGGCCTTCATTCCGCCGGAAATTGCATTGCGTGTCGTTTCGTTGCCGGCGATCACCAGCAGGAAGAAGAACATGTTGTACTCGACCGCCGAAAGCCGCTCTCCGTCCACCTCCGCATGGATCAGGGTACTCGTGATGTCGTCGCGCGGATCGTGGCGGCGCTTTTCCGCCAGAGCCATGGCGTACTGGAAGAGCTCCATGACCGCAATCTGTGCATCCATCGGGCTCCCGTAGTCGGGATCTTCCGCCCCGATGAGGCAGTTGCTCCAGCGGAACAGCTTCCAGCGGTCCTCCCTGGGGACGCCGAGAAGCTCCGCGATCACGAGCAGCGGAAGCTCCGCCGCCACCTGCGTCACAAAGTCGCACTCGCCCTTGCCTGCAACTTTGTCCACGATCTCGCGCGCAAGCTCTCGCACATGGACTTCAAGGCGCCCGATGGTGCGCGGGGTAAAGCCGCGGCTCACAAGCTTGCGGAGCTGGGTGTGCCGCGGAGGATCCATGTGGATCAGCTGCTGCTGCATGAGCCGAAGATCCGTCTCGAGCATGTCGGCGTTGATGCAGGTCCCACGCTCGGAGGAGAAGAGCTCGGGGTCCCTTGACACCGCGAGCACGTGCTGGTGGCGGGTCAACACCCAAAAGCCGCGCTGATCGATCTCGACGCGCCCCGGCGCAAGCTGGCCGCGCCCCTTGCGCCCCGGGTGCCAGTGGACTGGAGAATGCTCTTGCAACCAGGCGAAGTAGTCGTGCGGCACCCCGTGCTCGAAGGTCGTCGGATCAAACAAGTCGATCTGCGGCGTCGTCATGCAGCTCCTCGCGCTTGGCCCATCAAAGGGAAACGCCGCCGGGCGACCGGCGGCGTTTCGCACGCTACGCCCGCGGGCGGGCGCTATGCCACCTTCTCCAGCACGTGAACCGCGCAGGCACTTCCGAGGCCGATCACGTGGGTGAGGCCGAAGCGCGCGTTCGGAACCTGGCGCTTGCCGGCCTCGCCGCGCAGATGCGTCGAGACTTCATAGATATTCGCGATGCCGGTCGCACCGAGGGGATGGCCTTTCGACAAAAGCCCCCCGGAGACGTTCACCGGGATCTTGCCTCCCAGCGCCGTCTGTCCCTGGTCGATCATCCTGCCGGCCTCGCCGTCTTTGCAAAGGCCTAGGTTCTCGTAGTGCAAGATCTCCGCCGTCGCGAAGCAATCGTGCAGCTCCACGAGGGACAGATCTTCGGGTCCGATCCCCGCCATCTCATACGCCTTCTTCGCGGCCAGCCGGGTGCAGGTGTTGACGTCGGGCATGACAAGATCCCGATCCGTCCACGGGTCGCTCGTCAGCACCGAAGCCTTGACGCGCACGGCACGCCTAAGGCCGAGCTCCTTCGCCTTGCGCTCCGAAGCCAGCACGGCGGCGGCGGAGCCGTCGACATTCACCGAACACATCAGCTTGGTGTTGGGATAGGAGATCATCTCTGCGTTCATCACCGTCTCGAGCGGTGTCTCGATCTGGTACATCGCCTTCGGATTGAGAGTCGAGTGATGATGGTTCTTCACCGAAACCTTGGCGAACTGCTCGAAGGTGGTGCCGTATTTTCGGGAGTGTTCCATCCCAGCTTCGGCGAAAACCGTGGGCATCGTCCCGGAGCCGAGCAGGCCTTCCTTCGGAATACCCTTGCCGCCTCCACCTCCGCCCAGCAACCCTCTGCCCATTTGCTCGACGCCGACGGCAATCACGAGGTCGTAGATTCCCGCCTTGATCGACATCCAGGCCTCCCGGAACGCCGTCGCGCCGGTGGCACAGGCGTTCGCGCAGTTCACCACCGGGATGCCGGTCTGGCCAATCTCTTGCAGAATCCGCTGACCCACCATCGCGTTGGCCTGGTAGAGGTTGCCGCAATACAAGGCCTCCATGTCCTGGATCTTGAGGCCCGCGTCGTCGAGGGCCATCTGGGCTGCCTTGGCACCGAGCTCGGGAACGGTCTGCTCCGGAAACCGCCCGAACTTGATCATGTCTACTCCGAGCACGAAGACGTCCGTCACGGGTCGCTCCTCTGCACCAGCCCGACGCTAGCTGCGGGGCTGGAAGTAGTAGGTCAGATACTCGTTGCCCTCGGCGTCCTTGCGCGGGGCCTTCTTGTAGATCACCTCGATCGGCATTCCCATCTTGATCTTTGCCGGATCCGGGTCGATGCCGATGAGGTTGCCCTTGACCGTACCGCCGCCCTCGAGGTCCACGACTGCGGAGACGTAGGGCACCTCGATGCCCGGGAAAGAGCGGTGGACGATGCTGTAGACGTAGAGCTCGCCCTTGTTGGACAGGCGTACTGCCTCAAGCGCACCTCTTGTGCCGCACTTCGAGCACGCCTCGCGCCGCCCGAGGAAGACGGCCTTACACTTCGGACAGCGATGCCCCTCGAGGTAGGGTTCACCGCGATCCGGGATCTTGAGGAAGTCGACGACGGGGAGCGGCCCTTTCGCCGCGCCTTGCTCTGCCATGTTTGAAGTTCCTCACCGTGGATTCGAGGGGGGTTGAGAATCGGGTTGACTGGCGAGTCAAGCCTGCCCAGCATGCCAGCCCTCGCCCGCGCCTGTCAATGGACGGGCGGTCGCCGCGGGACTTCGAGTTGCCCCTCCGCGAGGCATGCCCCAACCTGATTCACGACGCGCAGCCGCTTGAGGAGAGGATGCCGTGGATCCCGAGTTTGCCCCCTACCTTGCTCCAGGGCCGACCGTCGAATCGGGACACCCCGCCGTCGTCGCCTTTGCGCGCACGCACACAAAGCGCGAGGCGGACGACGTGGAAACTGCGGTCGCGCTCTACTACGCCGTGCGCGACGGTTTTCGCTACGACCCCTATTCCGCAGTGCTCACCACGGAGGGCCTCCGGGCGAGCGGCGTACTCGCCGCCAGACGTGGCTGGTGCGTGCCCAAGGCGGTGCTCCTCGCGGCGGCGTGCCGGGTCCTTGGAATTCCCGCGCGCCTCGGCTTCGCGGATGTACGCAACCACTTGTCCACCGCGCGCCTGCGGGAGCAGATGCAAAGCGAGGTGTTCTATTGGCACGGCTACACATCGATTTACCTGGGTGGACGCTGGGTGAAGGCAACCCCGGCCTTCAACCTCGAGCTGTGCACGAAGTTCGGACTCCTGCCACTCGAGTTCGATGGCCGCAGCGACTCGCTCTACCATCCTTTCGATCGTGCCGGCCAGCGCCACATGGAGTACCTGTGTGCGCGGGGTGAGTACGCGGATGTCCCTGTCGACGCCATTCTCGCCACGTTCCGCGAAAAGTACCCTCACATGTATGGAGCCGCGGCGGGGGCCGGGGCGGCCTCTCTCGGCGACCGCGACTTCGATCGCGACGTCGAGGGAGAAAGGGCCGAAGCCGCGGCCGGGCGCGACGCCTAGCTCCGCATGTCGCCGGCGGAGCTCCACGACCTCGCCCTGCAATTCACCGATGCCTTCAACCGTGACGACCTCGACTCGGTGATGTCCTTTTTCACCGACGACGCGGTCTATGACGAGTTCAATGGCCACCAAAGCCATGGCCCCGCTGAAATTCGCGCTGCCCTCCTCCCCCAGTTCCGCGGCGCGTTCGGCAAGATCCGCTTCGAGAAGGAGGACCTGTTCGTGGACGCCTCGGCGGGCAAGGTCCTGATCCGCTGGACTTGCACGCTCGAGCGCAACGCCCGCACCCGCTGCTGGCGCGGCCTCGACATCCTCCATGTGAGGGACGGCCGCATCTCGCACAAGCTCACCTACGCGAAGACCGAGAGACCGCTCAGCGAGCCACGAGATCCTCGGGGATGACCCTGCGCGCTCGGGTGCTCTCGGCGCTGGGCTCGATCGCCCTTCTTTTCACGACCCTCGCACTCCTGTTTGTCGCGGGCGAGGTTGTGCTGCGGCTCGCGCCTTGGTGGGGCGGCCGATCGGCAGATCCGCCGTTCAACCCCTACCGGCCCGACGGGCGCACCGGCTTTGCACTACGAGCCGGCGCAGACGCCGTCCATACCACGGGCGAGTTCTCGGTCCCCGTGCACGTAAATGCACTTGGGCTGCGCGGCCCGGAGCGTACCGTGGGCAAGCCGCCGGGCACGGCGCGCGTCCTCGTACTCGGCGACTCCTTCGCCTTCGGCTTTGGTGTGGCACAGGACGAAACCTTCTCGGCCCAGCTCGAGCGGCTGCTCGGCGAGCGTGGACTTCAGGTCGAGGTTCTCTCGTCGGGTGTCCCCGGCTGGAGCCTTGACAACGAACTCGTGTATTTGCGGACAGAAGGCTTCGAACTCGAACCCGATCTCATCCTGGTCGCGAGCTGCGAAAACGACCTCTCCGATCTTGGTTGGAACCGGCTGACGCTCGACGCCGAACGTCTTCCGGTCCGCGTCGAGGCCACGCGCCGCATGATCGACCCCAAAGGCAGGATGCGCTACGTGAACGAGGGCCGGTATGCGCTCCCGGCGCTTACGTTTCCCGGACAGGGCTGGCTCGAAGATCACTCGCTGGTGTATCACTTCCTGCGCTTCCGCCTGACCAAGCTCTCGGCCGCGTTGTCGGCCCGGGTCGGCCGACCGGCCCCGCCCCCATGGCTGAGCGTTGAACCGGCGCCACCGATCGAGTCGCTTTCGCAAGAGGAGATCCAGCTCGCCCTTGCGTCGAGCGACGCGTTCCAGCTTCGCTACCACCGCTATCTCGCAGCGGCTCTCGAGCGTCTCGCCGCAGCACGGGGCATTGCCGTGCGCACGCTCCTCGTGAGCGCTCGAGGGAGCAAACCCGCAAGGGGGTCGCCGGTGGCGGACCTCCATCTCGACTGCGACTCCCGTCCTGCGACTTGCCTCGACGCCGACGACGTTCTCAGCCGAGGCGAGGAGCGCAGCCAATACTTCTTTCACTCCGACGAGCATTGGAATGCGGCCGGGCACCGCCGCATCGCGCAGGCACTCGCGGGTTGGCTCGCCCAAGAGCCCGCGCTGAAGGCCGGTGCCGCGGCTGCTTCGGCCGATCCCGGGGGCGGGATGGCGGACCCGGTCCCCTCCGCCCCGCTCAGACCCTAGAGCCGCTCGAGGCACGATCCGCCACCGCGGAGCGCCGGCGGGCGATCGTGCTGGCAGGAGCCGGTCCACGCTGCTAGAGCGTTGCCCACCACCGTCCACGCGACGCGGCAAAAGTGGCGAGAGCCCACAGGCCACGGAGGAGAGATGGAGATCCTGCGCACCCCCGACGAGCGTTTTGCAAACCTCCCCGGCTGGCCCTTTTCGCCCCGCTACCTGCAGCTGGGCGGGCTGCGCATGCACTACGTCGACGAAGGGCCGCGCGGGGCAGCGCCCGTGCTGCTCCTTCACGGCGAGCCCTCCTGGTCGTATCTCTACCGCAAGATGATCCCCGTTTTTACCGCGGGGGGCCTACGCGCAATTGCACCGGATCTCATCGGCTTTGGCCGATCCGACAAGCCGGCACGACGAGAGGATTACACCTACCAGCGACATGTGGACTGGGTGCGCGATTTCCTCTTGGCGCTCGACCTGCGCGACATCACTCTTGTATGTCAGGATTGGGGTGGCCTCATCGGCCTGCGTCTTGTGGCGGAAGAGGGCGAGCGCTTCGCGCGGGTCGTCGCCGCGAATACCTTCCTGCCGACCGGTGACACCCCCGCCGGGCCGGCCTTTCTCGCCTGGCAGAAGTACTCGCAGGAAGCGCCGCACTTCCACGTGGGGGGCATCGTGAAGGGTGGCTGTGCGAAGGATCTTGCGCCGGACGTCATCACCGCCTATGACGCACCCTTCCCCGACGATCGCTTCACCGCCGGCGCGCGGCAGTTCCCCCTCCTTGTGCCCACCTCGCCGCTCGACCCTGCGGCGGCCGCAAACCGCGCCGCGTGGCAACGCCTTGAGCAGTTTAAGCGTCCCTTCCTTACGGCGTTCAGCGACCGCGACCCAATTACGCGCGGCGGTGACAAGGTGCTCGTCGCACGCATCCCGGGAGCCGCGGGCCAGCGCCACGTGACGATCGAGGGCGGCGGCCATTTTCTCCAGGAAGACTGCGGCGAGGAGCTGGCGGCCGTGGTGAGAGAGTTCGTGCGGGGTACCTAGCCGCCGGCTCAGCCCGAACGCCTGAACAGCGATTTCACGAAGGAAGGCGAGGAACGAGCGCCTCGCGTGCCTCGATGTAAGCTCCATCTCGAGACGTGGAAAGGCGAATCCGTTCCCAAAAGCGAGCATCCACGAACAGTGGGTTGCGGGATTTCACCCCATCCTTTCGACGCAGGCGGAGCCGGGTGTTTCGTTCAGATCGGTTCGCGGCAGCGGTAGATCGGACGTGGCGAGCGGGCTGGCTGTGCTCGGTTTCTTTGGTTGGGGCGCTCCTCATCCCGCCTCCGGCCTTCGCTTCCGACTTGTTGATCCGCAATGCACGACTGATCGACGGCACGGGAAGCGCACCGCGGTCGCATACGTCGATTCTCGTCCGCAACGGCATCATTGCCGAGATCGGATCGAATCTCTCCGCGCCGGACGTCCCGGTCTTGGAAGCCAACGGAGCCACCGTTCTGCCGGGGCTCATCGATGCGCACGTTCACTTGGGAGTCGTTCCGGGTTCAGGGCAACGCAAAGACCCCCCAGAGCTGGAGCACCAACTTCGGCAGCAGCATCTTCGGTCGTATCTGGCGTGCGGGGTGACGACCGTGCTCGACACGGGAATCACCGCTGAGGCCGCCCGTGAGATTCAAGGATGGCTTCGCTCCGGCGAGCCAGGTCCGCGCTTTCTCACGCTCGGCCCCGGATTCATCACGCCGGGGGGGTATCTGTCGGAGCTCGGGGGCACCGTCTCTACCCCTGCGGAGGTCGAGACTCACTTCGCTTTGATGGAATCAGTCGGAGCCATCGGTGCGAAGGTCCTGCTCGAACCGGGGTTTGGCCCGCAGGCCGTCTGGCCGCTCCCCTCGCCCGAAATCCGCGATGCCATCGTGCGGGGTGCCGCAAAGCGCAAGCTGCCGATCTACGTCCACGCAAATCGCGAAGGGGAGAAGGCGATCGCTCTTGACATGGGCGCGCACGTGATCGTTCACACTGGTTACTACGACTCACAGCCCTCGGATGACTTCGTCATGCGGATGGCGGCTTCGGGCGCCTACCTCATGACCACCTTCTCCATCATGGACGCCGACCTCATCCGATTTCATCCCGAGCGCCTGGATGATCCGCTCCTGCGCCTTACTGTGCCGGCCATTGAGCTGACCACCGCGAGGGACCCTGACGCGGCGCGAACGCTGACCCGCGCACAGATCAGGATGTCGTCACCGGGGATGCCTGCGTTCTTGCAAGACGCGCTCGCGTGGTGGTTTCTGGCGGAGTCCCGGGTCGCGGAGCGCCTGCGCAGCTGCCAACACGCCGCCCGGCGCTTCGCCGATGCCCGCGTACCGATCGTCGTGGGAAGCGATTCTGGCAACTGGCCGATCGTCCCCTACCAGTTTCACGGTCCGACGACACTCCGAGAGATCGAACTTCTCGGGCAGGCAGGCTTTACCCAAATGGATGCGATCGAATCGGCGACGCGTGTGCCCGCTGCGATGCTGGGTCTCGATCGCGAGATCGGTACCGTTGCCATAGGCAAGCACGCCGATCTGGTCATCGTGCGCGACGACCCGCTGCAGGATTTGCGGGCCTTGCGCACGGTGCAATGGAGCATCAAGGACGGCGTGGCGCATTCGCCCTCGCAATGGATGTCGCCTGACGCAGCGGCCAGGCCGTCCGCACCGGCCTCGTAGAGGAGCGGCGGCCGAACGACCGTACGACCAGGCTGTGCTTAGGATCGGTTGGCGATTTCGCGCTTACCACAAGCCCCCGCGGCGTCGACCTCATTCAAGCCGAAGGCGGTCCGGGGGGATGCCCCCTGCCGTTCGGGCTCTCCCGCGGGCGCGACTGACGTCGATTGCGAAGCGGTCGCGCCCCCCCCGCAGACGACCCCCCAGGCCGCCGCGGCGCGTCCCCCTCGAAGGGCCGCAGCGCGCCCGCGTCCCCCGCTTCGTCCCCCCTTGCCCGGGAGCCCTTTTCAGCCAGGTCCCTCCACCCCCAGACTCAAGGCCTCTAGCGCTTGGCCGATGACGCTCCCGTGGCACAGGGGCCGGGGAAGACACAGACCGCCAGCAAGGGAGGGACCGGATCGGAGCTCTCTCCGCTCTCCGACCGGCTGCCTTTCATCGGCGAGCGCCTGGCCGCGATCGGCGCCATGGGAGTCATGGTGATCGATCTCTCGTCTCTCGAGGGCATCGAGTGGGATTATGGTCCGGGCGCCTATGAGCGCGTGCTCTCCCATGTCCAAGCTCTGCTTCACGACATCCTAAGCGCACACCTGCGTCCTGGGGACACCCAGGTCACGACCCAGCCCGAGTCCAACGAGATCGTGTCTTTTCTGTTCCGTCACCGCGGCGACGTCCCCTTTTACCAGCGCGAGCTGCCGGGCCTCCAGGCCGCCCTGGCGCGGCGCCTTCACACCCGGGGCGCAAAGATTGTGCACCCGTACCGCCCGTCCGCGATGCCGCTTGTGACGGGCCAGTCGATCGCACTCTACGACGCGACGGTGTCCGACGCGGTACAGGTTCGGCGGGTGCTGGACCGGGCTCGGGTCGACGGCGATCTGTACGCGCGCATCGCCCAGCAGCAACGCTGGCGCGAACTCATGAGTCTGGTCTTTACCGAGCAGGTGACCATGCACTACCAGCCCATCGCCGAGCTCGCGGCGCTCGAGGTGATCGGATACGAGGCGCTGGTGCGCGGCCCGGACGGATCTGAGTTCCACTCGCCGACGGATCTGTTCTACGCCGCCGCGCAGATCGATCTTCAGTCGGAGCTTGACTCGCTGTGCCGACGCAAGGCGCTGCTCGAGGCAAAGAGTCTGCCCGCGGACGCGAAGCTCTTTTTGAACTGCCTTCCGACCGCGATGCGGGACCCAAGTTTTGGAGGCGACGCGGTGCGGCGCACGCTCGAAGACTGCGGGCTCACGCCTTCAGACATCGTGCTCGAGATCTCGGAGCGCCATGCCATCGAGAACTTCTCCATCTTTCGGGAGGCGCGGGATTACTACGGCAGGCTCGGTTTCAAGATTGCGCTCGACGATACGGGCGCCGGCTACGCCAGCTTGCGCGCGGTGATGGAGCTGGCTCCCGACTTCATCAAGCTCGACTCGGCCTTCGTGGCCTCGATCGACGCGGACCAGCCCCGCCAGGCCCTGGTACAGTCCCTCGCGGTCGCAAGCCGCAAGCTCGGCGCGAAAATCATCGCAGAGGGCATCGAGACGCAGGAGGAGCTCGGGACGCTGCGCAGCCTCGGGATTCCCCTCGGCCAGGGCTTCTTGCTGGGCCGGCCGAAACTGGGATTTGGCGAGGGGGATCCTTCAGGAACTGCCTGAACCGCAGCCGCCTTCGCACCCGCCTTGGCGCCCCACCGCCTCGGCGGCGCCCCCTGGGCCCGCAGTGCCGATCCAAGGCTCCGCCCGCGCTCAGACGGTGGCGAGGTTTACCCCTTGCGAGGGCTCGTCCGTTCCGGTGGGAGCGCGCAAGGGG
>Ga0310037_10000248_pt1 | contig 39084 bp, 42 predicted proteins | sample Sb_taG_11_FD_200239 | JGI IMG/M metagenome (GOLD analysis project Ga0310037, IMG submission 200239) | Peat soil microbial communities from Weissenstadt, Germany - Sb_50d_3_AS metaG (v2) (version 2) | ecosystem: Environmental > Terrestrial > Soil > Wetlands > Peat | place: Germany: Weissenstadt... | reverse complement strand
AACGCCCAGTTACCGACACAACAACAACGCGGGAGTCCTGAAATGCGTTCAAAGCCAATCGTCCTGACCACACTCGCAGTCACGGCGCTGTGCGTCGTGGCGTGCGGGAGCTCAGGTTCCGGTGCGCACGGCACATTCTCTTCGGTTTCACACACCCGCCCGACCGAGATCTATCAGGTATCGCTGAGCGGTAAGGCGCAGAAGCAGCCCGGGGCTCCGCTGGGTCGAGGGTACGCGATCATCGCATTGCACGGCGACTCAGTCGTCTGCTGGCGATTCGCCCACCTACACGGATTCACCAACGCGACCGACGCGCACATCCACGCCGGACGGAAAGGACAGTCGGGCGCCGTGGTCTTGCCGCTGTCGACTGGGCCGCGGCTGCACCACCAAGGCTGCGTTTCTGCGAGTCCCACGATGGTGAAGGCGATCATGAGCAAGCCGAGCGGGTACTACGTCACGATCCAAAGCGCCCGGTATCCCACGGGAGCCGTTCGGGCCCAACTCTGAGCTTGCTGCCCGCACCCGGGCGGCCGGCGCGCCACTTCGCCGTGCACATCGGATCACGCACACCCGGGTCAAGTAACCGGCAGAGTCTGCAGCCCAATCACCAGCGGCGACGACCGGAATCGAACTGCGTGCAGCAGCGTGTGCGCGAGGCGCAGTACACCAAGCACACGGTCGGCTGGGGTGTCGCCGTAGCTCCGCCAACGGTCGCCGAGGCTCGCTACAGCGCGCTGAATGTGGGCTGCGGCCAGCGTCAACTGAGCGCGCTCGCCGACCTCATTGATCGCGTCCGGATGCTGCCGGTCGACCCCAACACGGTCATCGGGAGCCAAAACGATCGCGGACAAGAAGCCGGGAACGCCCTCGCTTTTACCGGCGGTCTTGCGGGCGCTCTCCTCGCCGAGCCCGAAAGCAAGGCCCATGCCGCCAGTCGGGGATAGGACTTGAAGTGCGGCTTGAACATGGACGCCAGGCTCCCGGGCTTCAGCACAAGTCCTGCTTGCCTACGTACATTGCTAAAGCGCGGCGATGTAGCGGACGACGTCCGCTGCCGTGGAGTACGTGCCGTTGCCGCGCGGGTCGGAACCTCGCGGCCGGGGAGCGGCTTTAGGCCACGGGAGCGGAGCACGTACTTGAACACCGCGCTTCCGAGGACGACAGCGTCGTGGGCGAGCTTGCGTCGGCGAGCTTCTCGGCAGGACGCAGCTCGACTGGAGGGTTATGGCGATCCGCTCCGCGACACCTTTATTCGACCCGTATTTGCTCGCGGATAGGACCAGGACGCTCAGGCCGTCGCCGGCCCGCCTCTGATGCTCCGACCCGTCGCCGTCCTTCGTCTCGGCCATGCCTGCAGCGTCCCCGAGCGCTTAGACATGCTGGATCCGCCAGGTCCACAATTGTGGGGAGGAGAACTAGCGAATCGCCCGGCGACACTCACGGCGCCGGGCTCAGCCGCCGCTACCAAGATTGCGAGGACCCGGAGAGCCGATGACTTCGATGCACGGACCGGCAGCGGCGCCGCCGGTAGCGCGGGGCAAACGCGATCCAGGCTCACACCACCCGACTCTGGGACGGCTTCTCGAGCATCGCGCCCGCGTGCTTTCGGCAATAGCTGCGCTGTCGATCGTCGTTGGCGGGCTGTTGCATCTCGTTGGCCAGAGTGCCGCGGGTGACGACGTCTGGGGAGCGGCAGTAGCAATCTTGGCGGCCGAGCTTGCGTTCGAAGTCGGGCGAACCGTGATCGTCGACCATCACATGGGCGTCGACACGATCGCGCTGGTAGCGATGGTCGGCTCGCTGCTGCTCGGCCAGGAGCTCGCCGGAGTGATCGTCGGCCTGATGTTCTCTGGAGGCGCGACGCTAGAAGACGTGGCTTCGACGCGAGCGCGTCGGGAGCTCACCGCATTGATTCAGCGTGCCCCGAAAGTCGCGCAGCTACGCGTCGGCGACCGGCTCGAGCAGGTGCCGATCGCCGAGGTCCAGACCGGGGACGTTGTGGTCGTCCGCACCGGCGAAGTGATCCCGGTCGACGGCACCGTGGTCGGAGCAGAGGCAGTTGTCGACACGAGCACGCTAAGCGGCGAGCCCCTACCCGTCACCATCGCCGCAGGCATGCCCGTCCTGAGCGGCTCGGCGAACGCCGGCGCGCCGTTCGACGTCCGCGCGGACCGGCCAGCGGCCGACAGCGCGTATGCGGCACTCGTGCGATTGGTCGAGCAGGCCCAGGCGGGCCGGGCGCCGTTTGTACGGATGGCCGACCGCTACGCCGGGTTCTTCCTGCCCGCGGCGCTGATGATCGCCGGCCTCGCGTGGGCGTTAAGCGGCGACGCGGTGCGCGCGCTGGCGGTGGTCGTGGTGGCAACGCCATGCCCGCTGATCCTGGCGGCTCCAATCGCGCTCGTGTCCGGGCTCTCTCGCGCGGCGCGGTATGGCGTGATCGTGAAGGGCGCGGGAGCGATCGAGACACTTGGCCAAGCCCGCACCGTGCTGTTCGACAAGACCGGCACCCTCACCGTCGGGACACCCGAAGTCCGCGACATCATCATCCGTGGGGATCACGAGCCCGGCGAGCTGCTGGCGCTTGCCGCGTCGGTTGACCGGATGTCGGCCCACGTGCTCGGAGAGGCTCTAGTCCGCGCGGCGGCCGAAGCCGAGCTGCCGCTCGCCGCGGCCACAGCGATCGGCGAGGAACCCGGTCAGGGCATCAAGGGCGCAGTCGACGGCCGCAAAGTGGCTGTCGGCAGCCGTGCGTTCGTCCGCTTAGCGGGTGTGCCTGACGACGAGATCGCTTCGGCGGCGGTCATGCGCGGCCACGGCTCTGGAGAGGCGCACGTGCTCGTCGGCATCGATGGTCACCTCGGCGGCGTGATCGTGATGGCCGATGAGCTGCGACCAGACGCCAACCGAATCGTCGAGCGGCTCCGGGCCGAGGGGATCCGCCACGTCGCGATGGCCAGCGGCGACCGCCGCTCGGTCGCCGAACGGATCGGCCGGGAGCTCGGAGTCGACCGCGTCTACGCCGAGCAGTCTCCCGAGGAAAAGCTTGAAGTAGTCCGCCGCCTCCGAGCCGACCCCGAACTCAGCCCTGTGATCATGGTCGGCGACGGCGTCAATGACGCGCCCGCGCTCGCGCTCGCAGACCTCGGTATCGCCATGGGCACCGCCGGCGCCACGGTCTCCTCGGAAACCGCCGATGCCGTCATCACCGTCGATCGGGTCGACCGCGTCGCGGACGCTGTCCACATCGGCCGTCGGTCGCTTCACATCGCCCGCCAGAGCGTCATCGCCGGCATGGGCCTCAGCCTGGCCGCGATGGTCGTCGCCGCCGCCGGCTACCTACCACCCGTCGCCGGCGCCCTGTTCCAGGAAGTCATCGACCTAGCCGTCATCCTCAACGCCCTTCGCGCACTACGCGGCTGACCACGAACGATCCGCTGACCCGTCGGGTTCTGCCCAGTGGCGCTCAGCTTCGCGTCCATCGTGCGGGCTGCCAGCCGATGCGCGCGGGAACACGACGCGCAAGGAGACGCCATGAGCACCACCCATACGATCAACCGCACCGGCGTAACGCGCTGGCGCCTCGCCCGAGCCAACTCGTCCGCCGAGTTCGGTGTCCGCCAATGCCGAGCGGCAAGGTCGTCGCGAGCCTCTCGAGCAACTTGCGCGTCGCCGCCGGCGACGATCTGGATCGCGTCGAGCAGGTCCGTCGGCGTCACATCCTTGAGGAGGAACCCCCTCGCCCCGGCACGGTTCGCGCGCGGACTTGCTCGTCGAGGGCGAACGTCGTTTGGGGGTGGGTCGCCCCGCTCGGGACCACGTGATCTTCGTCACACCAGGTAGGGAGATTCTCAACGAAACCGAACCGTCCTCTTACCTGGCGAGCAGAAACTTGATCCCGTCGTGAACGACCGCGACGGCGCATGTACGAGAACTCTGTCATCTCTCTCCCTGGAGCTGCGGCAGGCGGCCCGCTGGTGCTGCTCGTTGAGGACGAGCGTTCGATCGCCGAGCCGTTTTCCCGCGCGCTGCAGCGTGCCGGCTTTCGAACCACGGTCGCGCGGACGGGCGCCGAGGCGATCTCGCAGTTTGCAGCTCGCGCTCCGGACGTGATCCTGCTCGACCTGGCGCTCCCCGACGGCGATGGCCGCGAGGTATGCCGCCGCATCCGGCGCGACTCGGGTGTTCCGATCATCATGGTCACGGCGAGCGGCACTGTCACCGACCGCGTTGTCGGCCTGGAGCTCGGCGCCGATGACTATGTGGTCAAGCCATTCTCGACCGGCGAGGTGATCGCGCGGATCCGCGCCGTGCTTCGTCGTGGGCACCCGAAACCACCGGATGGCGAAGCGCTGAGAGTGCAGGACGTGCGGATCGACTCCGGAGCGCGACGGGTATGGCGCGGCGACGTTGAGCTCGAGCTGACGCGCAAGGAGTTTGACCTGCTCTTGCGGCTGGCGCGCGATGCCGGCCGTGTCGTCACACGGGAGGCGTTGATGTCCGACGTTTGGGACATGAACTGGTTCGGGTCGACCAAGACGCTCGACGTCCATATCGGGTGGCTACGCCGCAAGCTCGGAGATGATCCAGCGGACCCGGGTTACATTCGGACGGTGCGCGGCATCGGTTTCTGCCTCGCTGCCGAGTGGGAGCGGGCGCAGTGAGCCTGAGGGCTCGCCTGTTGGGCGCGATGGCGTACGTGCTGTTTCTGGCGATCGTGGCGTTCGGTGTCCCGCTGGCGCTGAGCCTGAGCGCGCGGGTGAACGCGGAGGTCCGCACGCAGGCGCAGGCGCAGGCCGACCTCGTGGCGGCGACGGCCGGCGACCTGCTGGCGCCCGCCCGCCATAAGGCGCTCGATACGCTCGCGCGGACCGCAGCCTCGTCGCTCGGTGGCCGTGTCTTGATCGTGAACGCGAGCGGCTACGTCCTGGTTGACAGTGCGGGACCAACCGAGGTAGGAACCAGCTATCTGAGCCGACCCGAGATCAAAGGCGCGCTGGCCGGCCGGCAGGTGCAGGTCCAGCGAGCCTCAAAGACGCTCGGTGAAGAGATTCTCGCCACCGGTGTCCCGATCATCCACGACCGGCGTACGGCAGGAGCGGTTCGCGTGACGCAGAGCGTGTCGGCGGTGCATCGAGCCGTGCTCCGCGTCGAGCTGGCGCTGGCGCTTATCGGGCTGATCGTGTTGGCGCTCGGCCTGCTGGCGGCGAGCCTCCTGGCTGGTCAGATCGGACGGCCGCTGCGGCGACTCGAAGCCGTGGCCCGCCGCGTGGCCCAGGGCGACGTGCGCGCACACGCCGATGTCGAAGGGAGTCTCGAGCAGCGCTCGTTGTCGACCTCGTTCAATGAGATGACCGATCGGATCGCCCGTCTGCTGAGCGCCCAGCAGGACTTCGTTGCGGATGCCTCGCACAAATTGCGGACACCACTGACCGGGCTGCGGCTGCGGCTCGAGGAGGCAAAGGCGCTCGCCGGGGGTCCAGACCCCACCGCCGAGCTCACGGCGGCGATCGGCGAAGTCGACCGCCTGTCGCACACGGTCGACGAGCTGCTGCTGTTGAGCCGGGCGGGGGGCGAGCGCCCGCTCGTGGGGGCGCCGGTCAAGCTCGGTGACGTCGTTATCGATGCGGTCGGCCGTTGGCGGCCGCAGGCGGCCGAGCGCGGGATCGCGCTTGTCCACCGCCGCGACGGGGAGCCCGGCATCGTCTGGGCCGCCCGACCCGACCTCGAGCGCGCGCTCGATGCATTACTTGAGAACGCGCTGCGGTACTCCCCGTCGGGGTCCACCGTGACGATCGTGGGCGCCCCGGGCCGGATCGAGGTCCGCGACCGTGGTCCCGGGGTCCCGATGGACGAGCGCGAGCTCGTGTTCGAGCGCTTTCGCCGCGGCAGCGCGGCGACGGCCGGCCCCCCGGGCCATGGGCTGGGACTTCCAATCGCACGCGAGCTCGCCCGCGAATGGGGCGGCGAGGTCACGATCGAAGGTCGGGACGGCGGGGGTACGGCGGCGATCCTGGTGCTCGAACGCTCCGACATCCAGGGCGAAGGTGACGATCGGCACTTTGACCGCGCTTAACCGCCATTGGGGTACGGTGCGACGGCGATGACCGTGACTCGTCGAGGTTTTCTGTGGGCGCTGGCGGCGTTGCTGGGCATCGCCGTGACGGCGGCGTTGACGTGGTCCGTCAGTCAGCTGGCCGGCCAGCGGATCGGCCTCTCGTCCCAACCGCTGTCGGTGATTCACGGCTTGGCGCCGGCTCACGCGGCGACGACGGACCCGAGCACGGCTTCGAGCCCAGCGCAACGTTCGGAGGAGCGCCCGCGGACGAGCTCCCCGGCCAGCATCTCGCCGCCGGCGGTCGCGGCGCCGGCGACCCCGGCCGTCACTCCCGCAAGCACTAGCCCGAGCCCCGCGCGTTCTAGCCCGCCCTCCGTGCGTTCTGCGTCGACGGCGTCGTCAGGCGGCTCGCACTCTTCCGAGGGGGGCGACCACCGCGACGATTCCGGCGGCGGGGGTGGCGCGGGCGGGGGCAGGGATGACTGAGCACCGGGGACCGTCGTCACGGCGGTCCCCGGTGCTCACGGGTAAACCTGCTCGTTCGTCCGCTGATCGATCACCCGGATCGCGGCGCTCGGGCAGCCGTCTGCGGCGGCGAGCAACAGCTCCTCGGGCCCGGTACCGATGACGCGCGCGACGTCGTCGAGCTCGAACACCTCGGGCGCCAGGTCCACGCAATCTCCGTGCGCGGCGCAGGCGCTGTCGTCGACTTCCACGAAGTAACTCATGTTCTTCCTTTCTCGATCAGCTTGCGGGCCGCAGGTAGGGCACGGGGCCGGTCTACGAGCAGCGCGGCGACGGCCCGTCCGGCTCGGTAGAAGGTCGCGGTGAAGTTGCGGGTTTCCGGATTGCCGTCGATCTCGATCGAGTCCGCGAGCCGTCCTTGGCCGACGTACTGGATTCGCAAGCCGTACTGATCGGTCCAGAAGCCGGTCAACGGCTGGGCGCCAGGGTCTCGCCCCAGCATCACGCGAGCGACGCACGCGCCCTGGCGGCCGGCGGCTTCCCAGTGCGATCCGGGCACGTGACGCCCGCAGCTCTGATCGAACGTCGCGGCCGCGTCACCGGCGGCGAACACGCGCTCGATCTCCGTTCGCCCGTGTACGTCGACCGGCACTCCGCGAGTCACATCCAGCCCGCTGCCGACAAGCCAGCAGACGTCAGGGTCAATCCCGGTACCGACGAGTACGTGATCGACCTCGACGCTCGAGCCGTCCGACAAGCACAATGCGCGGACCACGCCGTTTGCCTTCACCCGATCGACGGTCACCTGGGCGCGGACGTCGACGCCTTCGTCCGCGTGGAGGCGGGCGAACCACCCGCCGAGCTTGGCCCCGAGCACGCCCGCGAGCGGGCAGCCGGCCGCCTCGACGAGCGTCACATCGACGCCCAGCCTGCGGGCGGTGGCAGCGATCTCAAGCCCGATGAAGCCAGCGCCGATCACCGCCAGTCGCGGGCGCGAGCTGAGCACCTGACGCAGCGACCGAGCGTCGTCGAGCGTTCGGAGCACGGACACGTTGTCGTAACCGGCGAGCACCGGCAGCGAGCGAGGACGACCACCGGTGCAGATCAGCAGCTGCTCGTAGCGCAGTGCGGTGTCATCGGAAAGCTCGAGCCGGCGTTCAGCGGGGTCGAGTCGCGCGGCGCTTACACCGAGCAGCAAGTCGATCGACTCCCGCCCGTACCATCCGGCCGGTCGGTACGGGAGTCGTGTATCGAAAGCGGCGTCCGTCAGCAGCTCCTTCGACAGCGGGGGCCGGTCGTAGGGCCGGTGAGGTTCAGAGCAGACGAGCCTGATCGCGCGCTCGAAGCCTTCGCGCCGGAGCGTCTCGGCACATCGCTGACCCGCGAGTCCACCGCCGGCGACCACGATTCCGTCATTCGGTGTCCGCCGTCCATTGGTTCGATTTGCCATGGCACGGAGCTTGGTCGCGGCGGGTAAAGAGATCGCTGGGCAAGCGTAAGAGCGCGCTCGCCTTTGCCAAACCTTTGCCGACTGTTGGAAAAGGCCTGACGCTCAACTGGGCACAGTGGCCGCCGACGCCAACAACCGGAGGCCCGAACATGCCAAAGACACAAACCCGAATGGTCGGAGCTGTGGCGGCCTTGCTCGCCGCCGGCCTGGCGGGGTTCTCGCTGCGATCCTCGCCCAACTCGCCGACAGCTGTCTCGGCGTGCAATCCCGCGCCGGACGTCAGGACCCAGGTGATCCGTCGGACGATCCACATCGTCCGTCATCAACCTTCCGGGCAGGGCGCCGGGCGCCACGGCGGCGCCAGCACCAGCGGCGGCAGCGTTGGCGTGGCTGCGGGGAGCTCGGTGCGCACCCATGCGAGCGGCTCGCACGCCATCGGCTCTGCCGGGACCGTCGCCGGCGGCACCGCCTCCGTCACCACGCGAACGAGTGCGTTGCATTCGGCCGGATCGTCAGTGGCCGGCTCGGGGTCCCCGAGCGCTCCGGTCACGACGCGGACGAGCGCGTCGCACTCGGTCGGATCGTCTGGGAGCGGCTCGGGGTCCTCGGGCGGACGTGTCACGACCCGGACCAGCTCGCACGGCTCGACGTTGTCCGGGAGCGGGCGCGTGGTGACGCGCTCCAGCGGAGGCGATGGCGGCGTCGGTGGCGGCCACCATGACAACTGACGCTCCAGCGAGGGCGAGCACGAGCCCTGGCGTGATCCCGCAGCGCGCGAGTGGGCGTCGCCGGAGCAGCGGCTCTGAGCCGTTGACGGTGATGCTTTTCAGCATCACCGCGTTCCTCGTGGTGCTCGCGGTGCTCATGCACCAGCTGCCGGCGGCGAATCACGGCCGCTCGCATCCCGCGCTACTTCTGCGCAAGGTCTACCGCACAACCATCATCGAGACGATCGCGGGCGGCAGCGGGCCCCTCGGAACCTCGGTCTTGCGGTCGGTGTCGAGCTCGGGCTCGAGCGTCACGGCGACGGCCCCAACGACACGCAGCTCTTAGAACGGACGCTCCGATGACCGAGCTCGATTACAGGTTCCAGGCGATGGGCAGCGACGTCCGGCTGCTGATCGGCGAGCGGCTGCTGGCGAGTGCTCCACCGCCGCTTGAGGCGGCCGATCGCGAGCGCGCGTTTGTGGGGGAGTTCAGCGATCGGCTCTCCCGGTTTCGACCCGACAGCGATCTGTCGGCGCTCAACCGAAGCCCGCGCGCGTCTGTCCTCGCTGCGCCGTTGCTACGCGCGGCGGTCAGAGCGGGGCTATGGGCCGCCCAACGCAGCGGCGGCCTCGTCGATCCGACGCTCGTCCGCGCGCTCGAGCGCAGCGGGTATGACCACTCGCTCGATGGGGTCGAGCCCGCTTCCCTTCAGGAAGCCCTGGCCCAGGCACCGCCGAGACGAGCCGCCCAGCCCGATCCGGCGGCACGGTGGCGGCGCGTCGCGGTGGACGATCACGCCGGCACGATCACCCGCCCGCCGGGGGTGATGATCGACACCGGAGGGACCGGGAAGGGCCTGTGCGCTGACGCGGTGGCGATCCGGCTGGCGGGCTACACCCGGTTCGTCGTCGACTGCGGCGGCGACATCGCCGTCGGAGGAGTCGGCGCGCAGCTGAAGCCGTACGAGATCGACATCGAGCACCCCTTGACACGAAGGTCGATCGGCTCGATTAAGGTCGCCCGTGGTGGCATCGCCACGTCTGGCCTGAACGTCCGCGTCTGGCGACGGGAGGACGGTGGTTATGCCCATCATCTGCTCGACCCGAGCACCGGGTCGCCGGTGTGGAGCGGGTTGATCGGCGCGACGGCAATCGGCGGGAGCGCGCTCGAGGCCGAGACGCTGACCAAGATGGCGTTGCTACTCGGGCCCGCAGGGGCACGACGCGTGCTCGCCAAGCGCGGAGGCGTGGTCGTGCACGACACCGGGGAGGTCGAGGCGATCGGCTGCGTCGCCGGCCAGATCGCCGAGCCCGAGCTGCGCGCCTCGTGAATCGCGCTCAGCCGCTCCAATATCTGTGGTGGCTCGTGAGCGACGCCTCGGGCATCGTCGCCCTCGTGCTGATCTCGGCCTCGGTCTTGCTCGGGCTGGGGATGGCGACGAAGGCGTTCAAGCGGCCGAACCTCAAGCGTGCCGTCGCACGCCTGCACGAGCACATCGCGCTGGCGGCGCTTGCCGCAATTGCCGCGCACGGGCTCGCGCTACTCGGCGATCCCTGGCTGAAGCCCGGCTGGCGTGGAATCACGATCCCGTTTGCCCTCAGCTACAAACCGGGATTCACCGGCATCGGCATCATCGCCGGCTACCTCGCGATGCTGCTCGGCCCCAGCTTCTACCTGCGCCGACGAATCGGCGCGCGCAGATGGCGAAAGCTCCATCGCGCAACGGTAATCGTCTGGATGCTGTCAGTCGTCCACGCGCTCGGCGCAGGCTCGGACGGAGCAAAACTGTGGCTGCGCGCGGTCGTGCTCGTACCGGTCGCCCCGATCATTTACCTGCTCGTCGTGCGGACACTCGGGGCGGAACGGGGCCATGCTGCGAGCGGCGAGCGCCGAACGCGGGCGGACCCGCCCGGCCAGGATCACAGACTCGATCAGCTGGAGGTAGCCTCGGAGATGATGCGGTCTTAGAGGCCCGGCGGCGGCCGGTAGCCGGGCAGCTCGATGCGAAACGTGGCGCCGTGGCCGGGTGAGGATTCGGCGCGGATCTGCCCGCCGTGCGCTTCGACGATCGTCCGCGCGATCGCGAGCCCGAGGCCGCTGCCGCCACTGTCGCGCGAGCGGCTGTGATCGAGCCTGTGGAATCGCTCGAAGATCTGCTCGAGCTCCTCGGATGGGATGCCGGACCCCGTGTCGCTGACCGAGATCTCGAGCCAGCTGTCGCGGCCCCGGGCCGATACCTCGACCCGATCGCCCGGCTTGGTATGCGCGACCGCGTTGCGTACGAGGTTTCGCAGCACCTGCGCGAGGCGGTCAGGATCCCCATCGAGGGTTCCCTCCACCGCCTCCATCCGAAAGTCGCGCTCGCCGAACAGCGGTAGATCGCGGCGGACATCTTCGAAGAAGTCGGTCAGGTCGATCGCCCGCGGCTCAATCAGCTCGCCCGCTTCAGCGCTCGCCAGCGTAAGCATGTCGCCGACGAGCCGGTCGAGCTCGTCGAGGCGGCGTAGCAACGTCGCCGTGCCCTCGTGGCGCCTGCGCTCGTCAGTCTCCCGGTCCAGCAACTCGACCTGAGCGCGCAGGACCGAGAGCGGAGTCCGAAGCTCGTGCGAGGCGTCGGACACGAAATCGCGCTGGCGGCGGAAGGCCCGCTCGAGCCGCTCGAGCATGTCGTCGAACGCCATGGCCAGCACGCCCACCTCACCACTCGCCGAGACCGGCCCGGCACGTCTAGACAGATCGCCCGCGGTCGCGGCCGCGGCCACCGCCGTGATCCGCCGCAGCGGTGCGGCGATCAACGTCGCTAGTCCCGCTCCCGCCACGGCCGCCAAAATCACCGCCACAATGCCAACGATCACGAACGTGCGCCGCAGGCTCGACTGCGCCTGCGCCACCGGAGCGAGCGAGCTGGCCACGCGCAGCGTCCCGACTCGGCGCTTGTCGTAGATGATCGCCCGGCTGAGCAAACGAACGCTCCCGGCCTCCGCGACCGATGCCGTCGAGAGACCCGGGGGTGACTCGAGCAGCGCGCTGCGCCCACCATGGCTCTGCGCCTCTTCGCGGTCAAGCACGTCGGACGCGTTACTGACGGTCCGTCCCCCGTTGACCTGGACGATGTTGATCAGCGACTCGGCGTGATAGCGCTGGCTGGCGATGAACCGTTGCGCTGATCGCTCGAGCGCAGCCGGGGTAGAGAGATCGGCGGTCGCGGTGAACAAGCGCCATTCAGCCGCCTGCGTCCTGAGCTGGGCGTCGATCTGGCTGCGCAGTCGCGATCCCGTGCCGCTATAGAGGGCGAGGAAGCTCGCACCGACGGCCACGGCAGTGACGAGCGAGATGGCCAGCGCCAGCTGCGCCCTCAACCCCGTCGGAAGCAGGCGCCTACCCACGCCGCACACGCAACCGATAGCCGACGCCGCGGACCGTCTCGATCGGATCGGTGCTTCCCGCATCGCCAAGCTTGCGCCGCAGGTAGCCGATGTAGACCTCGAGAACCTTGGTGCCAGGGTCGAAGTCGAAACCCCAAACCGCATTGAGCATCTGCTCGCGCGAAAGAACCTGGTCGGGGTGGCGCATCAAGTACGCCAGCAGATCGAACTCGCGCGCGGTGAGCTGCACCTCGCGCCCGGCCCGTTCGACGCGGCGGGTGCGCAGATCCATCCGGATGTCGGCCGCCTCGAGCACGGACGCCTCGCGCTGCCCTGGCGCACGGAGCTGCGCTCGCACCCGCGCCAGCAGCTCCTCGAACGAGAACGGCTTCGTGACGTAGTCATTCGCCCCGCGATCGAGGCCCTCGACCTTCTGCTCGACGGCCGCGCGCGCGGTCAACACGATCACCGGCAGCTCCGGGAGCCGTGAGCGAATCGCCTCGAGCACGGCGAGGCCGCTCTTGCCAGGAAGCATCAGATCGAGCAGCACGAGCGCGTAATCGCCGGTCAAGGCGGCCGCCTCACCGGTCTCCCCGTCGTGGCAGACAGTCACCGCGTGCCCCTCCGCCCGCAAGCCCTGTTCGATGAAACCCGCCAACGTGGGTTCGTCTTCGACTACCAGGATGCGCATTTCAAGCACCACCTTAGGCTCCACAATGGCCGGATCTGGCGATAAGCGCCTTCTGAACCGCCCCTTACCGCGTTCTTGACGGACCCTCTCATGATGGTCAGCGTCAAATCCACCTGCGCCTAATTGGAGCGCAGCAACTCAAAGGAGATCCGATGAGACCACGGACCATCGCAATCATCAGCGGCTGGCGGCACCCGGCTGGGCCGCGAGACACCGTCCGGCTGCCCGCCACCCGAGCCGCCGACGAGGCAAAGGTGCGCGACGGCTGACGACGCCGGCGCCCGACGCGCCGGCGGCGGACCATCGCCGCCGGCGCGCGTAGGGCGGAGCCGTGAACACCGACCTCGTATCGCCACCAACACGATCAGCCATGACCGACAAATCCCGGACCACGATCGCAGTCCTGATGACGACGCTGTTTCTAGCTGTGGCTTTCGCGGCCGGAGCACTGACGCACGAGGCCGCGCCCGTCGTGGCGGCCCCGAGCCAAGCCCAACCGCCCGCGCACCCACCGCCGCGGGGAATCCCGTACCCGACCACTGAGCGAGCAAGCAATGACTAACCAGACCGCACCGAACCCTCAAAGCCGATCGACGCCCACCGCACGGACGAGCCGGCGGCGGCCGTCGCTATACCGCACCGTGCTGAGCCTCGGGATCGCAGCAGTCGTCGCCGCGTGGCTGCCGTTCTCGATGTTCTACATCACCGCCCTGAACAAGCGTGTCACCAACGTGAGCGCGATCAGCGCACCACACTCGACCACCGGCACGCGCGTGGTCACCACCGCATCGGGTGCCACACAGTTAGTCGCCGCCAACAGCTCCACCGGCGCCACCGCCGGCACCCCGACTCCCGTCACGACCCGCGCCTCCTGAGGATCCATGATCGACCCTACCCACCAGGTGTTCTGGTTCGCGAGCCGCGCGGTCGGGATCATCGCGATCATCCTGCTCGGTGTATCGGTCGCTGTCGGCCTGGCGATGTCAGGCCGGCTCGCGCGCCGCCCCGGGCTGCCCGCAAAGCTCAAGCACTTTCACGAGTCCGCCACGCTGGTGACCCTCGGACTGATCGTCGCTCACGCCGGACTGCTGCTGTTCGACTCCTATCTCCGCCCCGGCCTCGCCGGAATCACGCTCCCGTTCGCGCTCGGCTACCGCCCGGCGTTCACCGGCACCGGGATCATCGCGGGCTGGCTGGCGGCGATCCTCGGACTCAGCTTCTACGCCCGCAAGTGGATCGGCGTCAAGACATGGCGATTCATGCACCGCTTCACGATCGTCGTCTACCTGCTGGCGGTGGCCCACGTGATCGGGTCCGGCACCGACGCTCGAAGTCCCTGGATGGGCGCGCTGCTAACGGGACTGACCGCGCCAATCGTGTTCGCGTTCACCTACCGGATGCTGCCGCGGACTGCCGCCGCGAGCCCGCGATGAGGAGCCCATCCTCGCGTATGACCATGTTGCCACGACCTCGCGCCGCCGACCCGCAAGATTCGGGCTGGAACGCTCCGGTGGTATTCAACGCTCGATGAGAAAGCTCTTCGCCCGCCGGCGCGCTAGCCGCCGCGCCCTATCATCGCGGCATGCATGACGCCCCAATCGTCGGCAATGCCCGACGGGGCATCCGCGGGGCGATCCTGGTGATCGAGGACGAACCCGGGATCGTCGACTTTCTCAACCGCGGGTTGCGCGCGCACGGGTTCGACGTGTCTGCGGCACTCGATGGCGTCACCGGCACCCACAAGGCTCTCGATCATGATGTCGACCTTGTCGTGCTCGACATGATGCTGCCCGGGCGCAGTGGGCTCGACGTGATCTCAGAGCTTCGCAAGGCGAAGCCAGGCCTGCCAGTTATCGTGCTCACCGCCCGCCGTGACGTCGAGCACCGAGTCATCGGTCTCGACGCGGGCGCCGCCGACTATCTCGTCAAACCGTTCTCGCTCAGTGAGCTCGCCGCGCGGATCCGCGCGCAGCTGCGGATCGCGGCACGGACATCAACGACCACGATCAGCGCCGGCGACATCGAGGTCAACCTGCTCACCCGCGAGGTGCGCCAGGCGGGGGAGCCTGTGCGGCTTTCGAGCACCGAGTTCAAGCTGCTCGTCTGTCTGCTGCGCAACCGTGGCCGCGTGCTCTCCCGCGAACAGATCCTCCGGGCAGTCTGGGGCTATGAGCATGACCCCGGCACGAACGTGGTCGATGTGTACATCGGCTACCTGCGCCGCAAGCTGCGCACTGTCGTACCGACGCATGACGCGCGGGGGGAACAGCCAAACACGGCCACACCCCGCGTGCGCGCGGTCCCGATCCGGACGATCCGCTCGGTCGGCTATCGCTTTGACGGCTCGAATTAGGGCGTGGCTTCCCGCAAGCCTGCGCTGGCGGCTGATGGCCTGGGTGGCTGGCGTAATGGTGGTCTCGGTGGCGGCGATCTTCGTCGTCGTCTACGAAAACACTGGCAGCGAGCTGCGCGGCCAGATCAACCGCGACCTCGTTGACGACACCACGCAGCTGTCGCAGTCGCTCGGTTCGCTCCACCGACGAAGCGCACACCAGATCGCCGCCGTGGCGGAGCGGTACGCACACGCCCAGCCCTACACCGCCACCTCGACGCTGCTGTTCGTACTCGTGCCCGGAGCCCCGCTCGCCAGCAACCAACCGGAGCTGTTTGGAGCGATCGGGCCCGAGGAAGGGGAGAAAGCCGCTGAACAGGCGAAGGAGAACGTGGACGGAGGGACGCTGCTGGTACCTCGGATCGGGTACTCGACAGTGACGCTTCCGGATGTCGGTCGCGTCCGCATCCTCGAGCGCTCAGTGTTTACCGGGGGCTTGGGGGTTACAGTCGGCGCCGGCGAGCCATTGGCGGTCGTCGAACGTGCTCAGCAAGATGTCGCGGCCGCGTTTGGGGTGGCGGCCGCGATCGCGCTCGCGCTCGCGCTACTCGCGTCTTATCTCGCAGGCGCCCGGGTGTCAGCGCCCCTGAGGCGGATGGCGACGATCGCGGCGCGGGTTGATGCGGGCGAGCTCGAGCCACGGATGGAGACGCCCGTCGGTCGCCGAGGCGAGGTGCGGGTGCTGGCGGAGGCGTTCAACCACATGCTCGATCGCTTGGCCGACGCGTTCGCGAGTCAGCGCGAGTTCGTCGCCGACGCCTCACACGAGCTGCGCACGCCACTCACGGTGATCCGCGGACAGCTCGAGGTGCTGGGCGCGCAGCACAGCCCGTCGGAGGGGGCTGTCCGTCGGGTCGAACGGGTCGTAGGGGCGGAGATCACGCGGATCACTCGGCTCGTCGACGATCTGCTCGTGCTCGCACACTCGGAGCAGACCTTCCTCCAAGTCGACTCGATCGACATGTGCTCGTTCGTGGTCGACCTCTGGGAGGGCGTCACGCTCACCGCCGAACGCCGCTTCGAGCTCGGGGAGGTGCCCAGCGGGTCACTGCGCGCCGATCCGGACCGGCTCGCGCAGGCGCTGCGGAACCTGGCCCGCAATGCGATCGAGCACACCGCGCACGGCGGCGGGCTCGTGCGGCTCGCGGTCGATGAGGACGGCCCCGGGAAGATTCGATTCTCCGTCATCGACGACGGGCCGGGCATCCCGCCCGATGAGCGCGAGCGCGTGTTCGAGCGCTTTCATCGCACCGATGCGGGCCGCGCACGGTCGGCAGGCGGGGCGGGTCTGGGGTTGGCGATCGTCCGCGCCATCGCCGACGCGCACGGCGGACAGGTTCGAGCGCGGAAATCCCAGCACGGGAGCGGAGCATGCGTAGAGCTCGTCCTGCCCGGCTTTCACTCAAGGTAGCCGCGATATGGGAACCGCGGCGTCGCGACACGAGTTCCTCCCAGTACTTCTCCCACAGCTGGATGACCATGATGATTCGCGACGCTCGCGCCAGGCGGTGGAGGCGAGACGCTGCCCCGTGAGAGGGGCATTAGGCAGTGCGATCGATGCAGGACGCGTCTGGCCTGTCGTGATGCGGCGAGCGCTGGTTCGGGGCCTGCTGGTACTGATTGGTGCTGTCGGCCTGGCCGGGTGCGCGTCGTCTTCTCCGGTGCGGCCGGTCTCGGGTGCGGTGGTCTTCGCCCAGGCCTGTCAGGTCTGCCATTCGCTGGTCGGCAACGAAGACGAGCACAAGCAGGGCGGTGACCTTCTCGGTTACCGTATGAGCGGGCAGTCGCTGACCCAGTTCTCGCGGGAGATGCCGGTCGGGCGACCGCTGACGCCCGCGGACCTGCGCGCCGTCGTCGATTATGTGCTGAGGGCTGAGCGCGGTGCGGCGGGCTGATCGCGGGGTGGGGGGTCACGTTCCGGCGGGTGCGAGCTCGCCGACTGTGGCCTGGGTGCCGCTGGCGGCGCTTCCCCCGGCGACGATTATGCGGTCGCCGAGGGAGACGACAGCGGCGTCCGACAGCGGCTGGGGCAGTGTGGCCGCTCGGTGGATCGTCCCGTTGGCCGGGTCGATCGCCCAGACGTCGGCGGATCGGTCGGTCGCGATCTCGCCTCGGCCGCCGACCAGGTACATGGTGCTACCGATCACCCCGGCCCCGGCGTGGGTGACGCCCGCTGGCAGGTGTCCGAGGACGGAGACGGCGCCCGTGCTGGGGTCGATCCGGTAGATGGCGTCGCTGAGTCCCGTCGGGGTCGAGCCGCCGGCGACCAGCACGTAGCCGTCGACCGCCGCTGCGGCGGCGTAGCGGAGCGCGACCGGCAGCCGGGCGAGGATCCGGGGCAGGGCACCCGGGGTGAAGGCGAGGACGGTGTTCAACCAGTTGACCCCGTCGAAGCCGCCGATCACGTAGCCGGTCGAGCCGTCGCCGGTGACGGCGACGTCGGATGCGGCGCTCGGGAGCGAGCCGGCGGTCTGGATCGAGTTGGTCTGCCGGTCGTAGGTAAGGATGTGGTCGTATTGGGTGAACTGTCCCCCGCCGAACACGTAGACGCGACCGCCGAGCGCGGCCGCTTGGGCATCGTGCTGGGCGTTGGGCAGGCTCGCTCGGACGGTCGAGCTATGCAATCCCGCCACGATCACTGCGTCGGTTGACGTGTCGGCGGAGGTCAGCCCGCCGAGCAGTACGAATTGGCTGGGTCCGAGCGCGGCGCTCGCGGGATCCTGCACGGGAGCCGCGAGGTCGAACAACGGACGGTAGGTGAGCGCCACCCCGCCGGAGGTGGCCTTGCGCGGCACGGCGGCTCGGCGCCCGGCGGACGGCGTCACGCGGGGGTGGTGCATCGCAGCGGAACCTTGACCGCCGCACGCACATAGGACCAGCGCGCATGCTGCCGCTGCCAATCCTGAGAGCGACGGCAGGGGTTGTCGGGCAGGTCTGGCGGGCGGGCAGATCGCGGCAGCGTACCGTGATGGATGATCGTCTCGACCCAGGTCGCGGGGTCGCTGAGAAGTTCCTCACAAACCGAGCCGGGCGGGATTTTTGCGCGCCGCGCCGTCTAGCCTGCTCGCGATGACGGTGTGCCGTCCGGCAACGTGTGGTCTCCTGGTTGTGGTCGTCTGCGCAATGCTCTTGGCGGCCTGTGGCGGGGCTACTCGGAATGGCCACGGGACTGCTCACAGGCCGGGGACGAGCCGGGGGGACGTGAGCGTGGACCAGGTGGGCCAGCCGGCGGGGGCCGGAGGGCCGATCGACGTTTACCGCTTCGACGGGCCACGTGACCTGTCTCCTGCCGTCGCCCGCGACCCGGCGCTCGTGTACGTGCCCAACAGCATGAGCAACACGGTCGACGTGATCAGCCAGCGTACCTTCAAGATCGTCGAGCAGTTCCCGACCGGCGAGTTGCCACAGCACGTGACGCCGGCCTACAACCTGCAGACCCTCTATGTCGACAACGACCTCGGCAACAGCCTGACGCCCATCGATCCGCGTACGGGCAGGCCCGGCACCCCGATCCCGGTGGAGGATCCCTACAACCTGTACTTCACGCCCGACGGGCGATATGCGATCGTCGTCGAAGAGCGGCTCCAGACGCTCGCGTTCCGTAATCCGAACACGATGCGCCTTGAGCGCACGCTGTACGACCCGACGTGCCGGGGGATCGATCACTTGGACTTCTCGGCCGACGGGCGGTACGCGTTCGCCAGCTGCGAATTCGCCGCGCGGATGATCAAGATCGATCTCAGCACCCTGAAAGTGGTCTCCACGCTCGTGCTCGCGAATGGCTACTCGAGCCCCCAGGATGTGAAGCTCTCCCCCGACGGAACGGTTCTTTACACGGCGGACCAGGCGGGTGGGGGGCTGTGGGAGATCGACCCCATCACGTTCAAGGTGATCGGCTTCCTGCGCACCGGCGCCGGCGCCCACGGTCTCTACCCGAGCCGCAACGCCAAGCTCATGTATGTGTCCAATCGGGCCGCGGGCACGGTCTCGGTGGTCAGCGTCGAGACCCGAAAGGTGCTCGCCACCTGGGTGATCCCGTCACCAGCCAGTCCGGACATGGGGGGCGTCTCCGCCGATGGCAGCACGCTCTGGCTGAGTGGGCGCTACAACGCGGAGGTGTATGCGATCAACACGCGGACCGGCCGGCTGCGGGCGCGGATCCCGGTCGGCCTCGGACCGCACGGGCTTTGCGTATGGCCCCAGCCCGGGCGCTTCTCGCTAGGTCACACCGGCATCATGCGCTGATGCCCTGGCCACGACCGCCGGCACGCCGGCCGCCACGGGAGTTCACCTCCGCCTACCGGGTCGACAAGGCGGAGTTGACCGGAACAGCGTTCAGCTCTTGAGTGGTCAGGCGACGCAGGGGACGGCGGTTCAGCGCGCGATGATCGTGAAGAAGCCCCGGCCCCAATACGTGACGATCGACGCCAGTCCGCCACCGACCGGTGCCGCCACGCGGCCGTATGACTCAAACCCGCCGGAGCCGGTGGAAAGTTTGAAGCCCCCGTTGAAGGCCGCAGCCAGGTGCCGGAGCTCGGCGCCTCCGATCGACGGGCCGTACCGCCAGCCGAGCGTTCGGGCGTCAACGGTGCCCGAGTGGAGCGCAGTGCGAGCAGCTGCTGATTGAACGACATCAGCGAGACCCCGGATGACGCGCGTGCGATCCAGGCCGCCGTCTGTCCGTGCCAGCGAATCACGGGGACGAAGCCCGTTGGACCGTCCTCCAAGGCGGTTGGGAGCAGCTGTGGGTATGAGGGCTGAGGCGGCTTCGGGGCGGGCTTGGGAAATGGGGCCGTGGCGGCTCCAACCAGCTAGACAGTGCCGGTCTCGTCGCGTGCGGACCAATAGCGCTCAGCTTCGGCTTCCATGTGCGCAAGACGACTGTAATAGTCCGGAAACTCGTTCAAATGGGCCAGCGCGATCTTGCCAGTAGTGAGCTCGTCGTCGTTGCTCACATTGGTCGCGGGGTCACGGCGACCGTGCTCGAGCTCCACTTCGAGCCCCATCCGGAATTGCTCGACGTCGAACCGCGACTTGCTCCAGTCGATTCCGATCTGCTCACCGATTTCGCGCGCTCGGACTGCTGAGAAGTTGACGTTTTCCTCCATCGGCCAAGTGTCGCGGATCCGCGATCTCTCCGGCGGGCGGTCATCCGTTAACGCTGTTGGGTTGCCGCCACCTGGTCTCGTCACGAGCGTCCGACCAGGCGAACTTTCTGATCAAAGTCGTTGACGGTGTCGGGCGAGCGGCGGTGGCCACGCTGTAGGCAAGCCAGGATCCGGGTGGCGGCATGATCGCCCAGCAGCTCGCCCAGCAGCTCTACGGGCACGGACCCGGACGCTCTGGATCGGGCCCAGGCAGCGACGCTCGCGGGACCGTCTCACGCCACGTCTGCCTACGATCCGTTAGAGCATTACTCGCTTGCCAAGCTGCGACAGCACCATGTGCTCGACGAGCTCGTCGTTCACCACGACCTCACCCGAGCACAAGCAAACGCTACTAAAGGTCCGGCATTCCGCTGAGAGGACTCTCACCACAGTCTTCGCCACCCCTTCGCCTCGGCTGAGACTGCCCTTTGGATAGGCCGCTCTACTGGCTTCATGACACAGATCCCCAAGCCCATTTTCGCCGGACCGACATCCGCTCCGCCAGACCGGCCGCTCGGCCCGCGGGACCCCAGCGCCCGGAGCGCCCAGCGCGCGCTCGACGGCTATCTGGCGGGTTTGAAACGCGCCGCCTCGATCAGCAGGCGTAGAGGGGATCTGACGGCCAACGCGTCTGGCGGCTCCCCTAAGGGTCGCCGGCTCGGCGGCGCAGGTAGGCCATAGTGCTCCGCTGAGCTTGAGGGCCGCCCCGCATCGTCTCTACTGAACCCGGCGTGGTTTCGCGGCGACGCCGTTCCGCCCCCAACGGCGAGCGACGGCGGTTGCGGCGCCTCGGGGCTAAAGCGATTTCTGACCGATGCGCTCGACAAGCGACTACGTCCGCTCCGGCAGCGGCGCCGAGAATTCGCCGATGACCCTGCTCACCTGAGAAGCGTTCTCGCGACAGGCACCAACCGCGCCCGTCAGGTCGCCGCGGCGACACCTGGGCTTCTGGCGCCTTTCTGGTGTGTGTCAGCGGTAGCGGTCGCGTTATTGCTGCGATGACGGTGCCGTGATCGCGGGCGCGACGCGGCTGTTGTTGCCCGGGTCGTCGTCGAGCAGGTGCAAGAACGCTGCGCCGGCCGGTGATGGCTCGCGGTCAAGCGGGGTAACGAGAAGCAGTTCGCGTGGGATCGGTGGGTCGGTAACGACCCCGATCGCCCGTCCGTCCGTCATCCGGATCGCGGCCGGCGGCAGCAGTGACACACCGATGCCGAGCCCCACAAGTTCGACGAGGTCGGTGAGGGCGTCGACTTCACAGACGACGCGACGCCGAAGGCCCACCGCGTGACATGCGCGATCGATGCTTGCACGCAGCGAGGAGTCCGGCCGGTACTCAATGAACTCACGGTCGACGAGGTCGCTCAGCCGAACGCGGCTGCGGCGAGCGACCGGATCGTCCGCAGCGACGGCAAGCTGGAGCGATTCGGTAGCGATCGTGTGGGCCCGGACCCGGTTGCCTTGCGGCCCGAGTGGCAGGTCAACGAGCGCCAAATCGATCTCCCCGTCTGCCGTGCGTCGCACGAGCTCGGGCGCGCCAACATGATGGATCCTCAGAGTCACCGCGGGATGCCTGCGGTGAAAGCGGGCGAGCAGCCCGGGGAGGTTGACCCGCCCAAGCGATTGGATGGCACCGATCGCCAGGTGTCCGCGCACCAAGCCACGGACGGCGGCAACAGCGTCCCGGCCGTCTTCGGCGGCGGCGACAGTCCGCCGGGCAATTGGAAGCAGCGCCCGGCCAGCCTCGGTCAGCTCCACCTGTCGGGTGCTGCGGACAAATAGGTCACTGCCGAGTTCGCGCTCGAGCGCCCGAACCGAGCTCGACAGGCTCGATTGCGTGAGATGCACCCGCGCCGCCGCCCGCGTGAAGTGACGCTCTTCGGCAACCGCCAGAAAGTGCGAGAGCTGCCGCAACTCCATTCATCGATTCTATCGCTTAGTCTTATCGCCAATATCGGTTGGACAAATGTAGCCTCATTGCGAAGACTGAAGCTATGCCCCATACCAACAGCCCCCACAACGTTGCAGCATCGCCAGCCACAACCCCGACACAAGCCAGGTCATTGCTCATCAGACGAGGCGACTTGCCCGGATCGCCAGAAGCCCAGCAATCCACACCGCACCGAACATGATCACGGAATGGCTGGAACCGTCCATCCCGCTCACGGGAGCCCGAGCACACGTCGCGGACTCGGACCGAATGAGCAACTCAACGCCGAGCTCATGATCACCGCCTCAGGACGCACGAAAGGAACGCCATGCTGAGCAATCTTGGAACCGCACTCGCCGGGCTGCTCGCCTTCGCCGTCATCCTGATGGGCTCGCGCTACCTCCTCGACCCGAATCCGGCCGCGGCCGGATTCGGTATCCCCGGCGCGCTCGGCGAAGCGGGCCACGGTGCTGCATGGCTGGCCGTCAAAGGCGTGCGAGACATCGCCGTCGGGATCGCCATCGCTGCGCTCCTGATCGACGGAGCCCACCGCCAGCTCGCCTACCTGATGATCGCCACCTCCCTGATCCCGATCGCCGACGGCACGATCGTCTTGCGCGCCGGCGGTCCGAAAGCCATCGCCTACGGCGTCCACTGGACCACCGCCGCGCTCATGCTCACCGTGGCCGCGCTCATCGCCGCGTGAGTCGAAACCGACGACCGCTGATGCGATCCGACGCCAGAGGCCTGGAAACGTCCGTGATTCATGGCCACCTAGCCGTCGCTTCAGGCGATAGCGAGGGCGCGGGGCTAGCAGACCGGGCAATAGAGAAGCTTGTCCACAGCGCGCGGTCGCGTGCGGGCGGCGCAGTCGCCGGCTGTTCGTGGCGGATCAGGCGAACAGCCGGTATGCGATCCAGATCCCGAAGAGGCCACCGATCATGAAGAACACGACCGATGCGATCGAGAGTTGGCCGGCTCCCCAGAGGCCGGGAATGAAGCTCCCGATTAACCCCCCAACGAACCCGCCGGTGTATGTGGGCCCCTTGCGCACCAATCCGTCTTCGGTCAATTCAACCACCGAGACCATGAATTACCGCGAAGATGGACAGACGGCGGGACGGAGAGCCGACCGTCCCGCGAGAGGAGGCGCGCGGGCTCAGATCTCAGCCGGCTGAGAGCGCGAGAGGGAGCGCTTGCGAATGGGCAGCGACGACGCGGTGGCCGCGGGAATCGACGCCACAAGGGCCCGCGCGATCGGACTGAGAGGTTTTATCCTCACGGCATGAGCCACCGAGGCACGCTCATCGCGCTGGCGGCCGCCGCCGCGATCGTGCTTCCGGCGATCGCGGTCGCCGCGACCGTCTCACCCACCCCAGCACAGAAAGCGGTGATCATCAAGGCGTTCGGCGACCCCAAATCTGCCATCTCGTGCCTGACCGTGCGGCTCGCGGCTTCCAACCACAACTACGCCACCGTCCGCTTCCGCACAGTCAGGAGCTGCCGGAAGTGGGCCTTCAATGGCGTAAACGCTTTGAAGCGCGTCAAAGGCAGACACTGGAAGGTCGTGTTCGAGGGCAGCGCGTATCGCTGTCCGGTGGCGCACATCCCGAGGCCGGTGCAGCGGGACCTCAGCATCTGTCGCTGATCTAGGCCGCCGCGAACGCCCCCGGCGCCGCGGCCGTCTGATCCGCCAGTAGCCGTCTTAACCGGTGAGCTCTCCCGCGCATGAGGACGAGCCGGTCGCAACCCAAAGTGGCGCCTGTTCGCAAAGGAGGAGCCGGTTTCTGAAGCCTGAGCGGCGCCACCGGGGTCTGGCTCGGCGACGGGTTTCGACGTTCGTCCCGCGTTCAGCCTTGCGTCCGGGCGGGCGCGGGCGGCGCGGCGGAGGGTGGGGAGTCGAAGCGATTGCGGGGGCGCAATGACAATTCGGCGAGGCCGACGCCGAGGCCGGCCGGGAACAGGGCGAACATCGGTGCGGCGAGCAGCGCGAGGTAGAACGGGAGGTTCTCTTGGGTGATGCTGAGTCCGACCCAATACTCGTGCCTGAGGGCGGGCGGGATCACAAGGTTCACGGGGTCGCACGTTTCGCACCCGCCGTTGGGCGGTGGTGATTGGAGCGGCACCCTCTGGGGGGCGAGCGCGATCGTGACCGTAGTCAGCGCCGCCAGCAGCAGTACGGCCGTGCCAGCGGCGCAGACGGCAACCAAGCCTCCCTGTCCGGCGGGAATCATGCCGTTGGCCGTGTAGCCGGCCGCAAGGCATCCAACTGCCACGACGGCCACGAGCAGTAGTGCCAGCAGGATGCCCTGCCCCGGCGGCACAATCAGCAGCACGGCCGTGCCCGTGGCGCAGACGGCAACCAAGCCTCCCTCTTCGGCAAGAGTCATGCCGTTCGCTGGCGTGTCTCGGGCCGCACGGCGTGTGACCGCGAAGCCGGTCGCCAGGGGTAACGCCAGGAATACCCACAATCTCAGCGGCGGGACCTGCAGATGAAAGCCATAGCGCGCGTACAGCGCCATGCCGGTGAGCGTCCCGGGCCCGATCGCGATCGGCAGCGCCGAGCGGGTCAGCCGAACGCGTTGGGAGGTGAGGATCAGGATGACGGCCGTGTAGCCGGCGATCACGAGAAACATCACGAAAGCGAACTGCCCGGAGCCGCCGAAATAGGCGCCGAGTTTTTGTCCCTCGCGCGCCTCGACTGCCTTGCCGGTGAGCAGAGCGAGTACGACCAGATAGCCGACAACCCGCACCGTCCGTGGCAGCAGGCCGTGGCGCACCGGACCGAAGAACCGGCGCACGAGCAGCGGTAGCAGCGCCAGCAGCCCCAGGTACAGCGGAATCTCGACCCGGTTCATCCCCACGGCGTGATCAGACGAACTGCCGGGCCAGGCGACCCACAGCACGACTCCCGCGGCGGCGATAAACATCAACACTCGGATCGCGCTACGCCGCAGCAGCTCCCCGGCGATCAGCCACACTCCTCCGAGCAGCCACGCAACCCGGGCACGACCCGCGCGGATCTCGCTCGCTGCGGCCACCAGCCCCTCGGTCCACTCAGCGGGGTCGCGTGCCAGCAGCGACGCCGATCGTGTCAGGAGTCCCGTCAGCATCCGCGTGATCAGTGCCATCACCCCTCCCTCGCCCGGACCGGCCGTCGGATCGCAGCGATCTTCGGACTGTGCCGCGGCGATCGGGCTTCGCTCAGCGCGGATCGCGCGGCAGCGAGCCCGTCGGGGGTGAGCCGATATAGGTGCCGGCGTGGCCGGCCGGCGGGCTGCTCGTCCTCCCAGCACGCTTCGACCAGCCGGTCGCGCTCCGAGCGATCGGACCGAGCGGCATCATGAGGCCAAGGGCTCGCGAGACGCGTCTTGGGGGCGGACCACGAAACAGGAGGGTGAGGAGTTGAGAGGCTCGAACACGGTGAGCGCGGGAGACGAGCGAGCAGCGCAGGGTCGCGGACACCCGCTCGATCCGCTGGCAGGGGACGAGCTGCGCCGCGCGGCGCATATCGCCCTCTCCAGGGATGGCCGTCAGTCCGAACTGAGAGTGGTGGATGTTTCCCTGTATGAGCCAGACAAGGACGAGGTGCGCGCCTGGCATCCGGGCGCGCGCGTCGACCGTCAGGCGTCGGTGGTTCTCCTCGACCGTGAGGACGGGTCGACGATCGAGCTCGTGATCTCGCTCCGCGATGACTCGATCGTCAGCGAGCGCGGGCTGGATGGGGTCCAGCCGGCGATGACGTTCGGCGAGTACGACGAGTGCGAGCAGTTGGTACGGGCGGATCCGGGATTTCAGGAGGCGTTGAGGCAGCGCGGGGTCACGGAGTTTGACCTCGTAACGGTTGAGGCCTGGGGGCTTGGCACACACGCGGACGAGCGGTTTCGGGACCGTCGGCTGGCGTGGACGCCCTGCTGGGTCCGCGACGACCCGGACGACAATCCGTACGCGCATCCGATCGACGGCCTGTTTGCGATCGTCGATCTGAACGCGATGGAGGTGCTCTACATCGAGGACCACGGCGTCAGCCCGATCCCGCGCACGTCTGGGCGTTACCAGCCGGAGACGACAGGGTTGGCGTCGCGGGCGGACCTGAGGCCCTTGGAGATCGAGCAGACCGAAGGGGCGAGCTTCACGGTCGACGGATGGGGCGTGGCTTGGCAGCGGTGGCGGTTCCGGATCGGTTTCACGGCGCGAGAGGGCCTGGTGCTTCATCAGATCTCCTACCGCGACGGCGAGCGCGACCGCCCGATCATCTATCGCGCTTCGTTTGCGGAAATCGTCGTGCCCTACGGCGATCCGAGCCCGGGCAGCTATCGCAAGTGCGCGTTTGACATCGGCGAGTACGGGATCGGGCTGTGCGCGAACTCTCTGGAGCTTGGGTGTGACTGCCTGGGGGAGATCCGCTACTTCAACGCCGACCTCTGCGACGACCGTGGCGAGCCGCTAACGGTCAAGAACGCGATCTGCATGCACGAGGAGGACTTTGGCCTGCTTTGGAAGCACTACGACGCGGGCACCGGCCACGCGGAGACGCGTCGGATGAGGCGACTCGTGGTGTCGTTCATCATCACGATCGGCAATTACGACTACGCGTTCTACTGGTACCTGTACCTAGACGGGACGATCGAGGCCGAGGTCAAGGCGACCGGGGTGATGCTCACTCAGGGGCTCGCGGCGAGCGGCACGGATTATGGTGTCGCCGTAGGGCCCGACCTGGTGGCGCCCCATCATCAGCATTTCTTCTGCGCTCGGCTCGACATGGAGGTCGACGGCGCGCATAACTCGGTCTACGAGGTCAACGCCGCGGCCGAGGAGGACGAGAGTGAAAACCCTTACGGCAACGCGTTCCGGCCGGTTGCCACCCGGCTCGAGCGCGAGCCGGAGGCTCATCGCAGGATCGACCCGTTCAGCGGCCGCTACTGGATGGTCGTCAATGACAGGGTCCGCAATTCGCTCGGGCATCCCGCGGCCTACAAGCTCTTGCCCGGGCCGACCACGTTCCCATTCGCCCGAGAGGGTTCTGACCTGATGCGGAGGGCGGCGTTCCTAACTGACAACGTTTGGGTCACGCACCATGACCGCCACGAACGCTTCCCGGCCGGCGATTATCCCAACCAGCACCCCGGCGGCGCGGGTCTCCCGGAGTACCAGCGGGCCGACCGGTCGATCGTCGATGAAGACATCGTGCTGTGGTACTCGTTCGGCGTGCTGCACATCGCGCGGCCTGAGGACTGGCCGGTGATGCCGGTCGACCGGATCGGCTTCATGCTGAAGCCGGCGGGTTTCTTTGACCGCAACCCAGCACTCGACGTTCCGCCTGCGCCGCATAGGTGTGCATGAGGATGACCGGACGGCGCCACCCTCGCCCGCCCGGCAGAGCCAGCCGCGCCAACGAACCGTTCCGGGGTATCGCGCGCTGGCTCTCGTTGCTATGAGAGCCGGTGCATGAGTGCGATGAGTTCGTCACGGCGGTAGCCGTGGCGGCGGGCGAACTCGATCAGCTCTTTGGTCTTGGCGATCACGGCGCCGCGGTCCGCGCTGCCGGTGACCCGGATCGCCCTGCCCCGTCCCATCTCGACTAGGCCCTCGTCACGCAGCAGCCGTAGCGCTCGTAGGACGGTGTTGCTGTTGACGCCGAGCACGGTGGCGAGATCACGGGCTTGTGGGATGCGATCGCCCGGACCAGCCTCGCCCTCCCTGATCGCACGCCGGATCTCAGCGGCGACCTGCTCGTGCAGCGGCGTGGGGTCGCTGCGATCGACCGCGTCGAATGCCATCTCGCGGTCGTTGTCAAGCGCGTTGACAGAGCTCATGAGACCAATGATAATAGCTTCAATGGTGGTCAAGCTCGACCCCCCTTCGCAGCGCGGCTTCCAGCGCGCGCTCGAAGCCCTGTTCCGTGAGGCTCGCATCCTGGAGCGCAGGCGCCGTCGCCGGTACGCGATGCTCGCACTTCTGGCATCCGCGGTTCTGGCGGCCGTGGGGTATCTCATCGTTCGCGGCGGTGATGCCCCGAAGGGAACGTCCGGGCAGCGGCCAGTCTCCGTGGCCGTATCGTCGACCAGGCTCCCCGCGAAAGGCGACTACTTCTCGCTCGCCGTTGTCGGTGGTCATCTGATCGTCTCCGGCGGCCCACAAGGGTCGCTGTTCCCTTCGGGGAGCATGACCTTGATGTCCGGCGGTCGACCCTCGGGAACCTGCGACGCAGCGACCGTTGACCCGGTGACCCTCAAGCTCACCGCCGTCGCTCACGCCAACTGTGGCGACCCCCAGCTGTACGGCGAGCGCGTGCTGCCGGTGAACTACGCGCTGCCCGGGTTGGCGCCCGGCGGCGGCACTCTGACGATCGGCGTACGCATCGCACGGGTCGATCCTGCGGCGCAGGACGGTTACACGCTCGGACCGATCGTGATGAGCTACCCACAGTGTTCTGATTGCGGCGTACAGTGGACATACGGCGACGGGTCGCTGTGGATTTATGACGCGCTGGTCGGCGGTGGCGCGAACCCTCCGAGCGAGCTACTGCGCGTATCGGAATCGACCGGAACCGTGCAACAGCGATGGGTGATGCCATCGATCACCACGGCGCTGCTCGCAGTCGACGCGGACAGCCTCTGGCTCGCACCGTCGATCCGAAGCGGCTCGCCTGCGCACACGCCGCCCTCGCAGCTGATCCGCTACCAGTCGGTCTACCGCGTCTCGCCAGGTGAACGCGCGCCATCGCGGGTGTTCGCGATCGGCTCCGGCGGCGCGCTCTGGCTCGTTGCCTCGGGACACACCGTCTGGCTTGACGCTCGCTCCGCCAGGAAGTTCGTGCTCTGGCGCCTCGAGGGGAAGGACGCGGCGCCTACCCTGCACGGCCCGTACCCGGCGAACACGAGCCCGGGCATCGAATACGGGACCGACGGACCGAACATCGCGGGCAACGCCAGGATCGGGATCTATTACGTCGTGAACGGCAATGGCACCCAGCGCATCGTCCGCCTTTCCCCGGACGCGCCGACCGAACGCAATGTCGCCACCGTGAGAGCACCGACCACTGTGTCGATCTACGGCACGCCGCCATCAGCCGTCGCGCTCACGAGATCGTTCTTCTTCCTCGACCCGCCAACGATCTCCTATCCCGGCGGTAGCTCAGCACCCGTCCTACGAGGCGCGGCCGTGCTGTACCGCGTCACCCCGTAAGCACCGTCGTCAGCGCTGGCACGACGGCACCCGTCGGCTGACTGCCGGAGTCGCTGCAGCGTGTCGTTCGATTTGTTGTGTGATGGCTTAGGCTGCGCGGCGGGCGAGATAGACCGAGGTCGCGATCGGAGCCAGGACGAGAACCGCGAAGACAGCGACTCCGAGAATGGGGGTGCTCTGTCCGGTGGCGTTGGTGCAGTGCTGCACGCCGCCGGCGAAGGCGTGGCAGATTTTTTTGGTGGGCGCTCCGATTGCGATCAGCCCGATCAGCACGCTGGTCGCGAGGCCGCCGGGTATGACGAGCGTTCCGATCCACTTCTCGCGGGTGGTCCAGGCGCGCGAGTTCCACAGCAGAATCAGACCCGCGAACCAGCCCAAACCGAGGATGAAGCCGCCGAACAGGAGCAGGATGATCGCGGCCCATTCCTTGGTTCCGCGACGAGCCGGGAGCTCGTCCGGATCCGGCGTGTCGGCCGCGATGATCGCCTCGGGCTCGCCGAGCTTGTCGAGAACCGTGAGTGCCTGCGCGTCCGACGCACTCGGGTCGATCGCCTCGGACAAGTGCCCCTCGATCTCGGCGAGCAGTTCTCGCAACCGCCCGCGCGGGAGGCCACGTCCGGCGCGGCGCAGGCGCTGCAGGTAGTCGGCAGCGAGCGGATGGAGGGTATCGGTCGTCATCTGAGTACTCCGTTCCCGAGCAGGTCGTCGACCGAGTCGCGGAATCGCGTCCACTCGATCACGAAGCCGTCGAGCGCTGCTTGGCCGTCTGGGGTGAGGTGGTAGTAACGGCGCGGGGGCCCTGACGGCGATTCGCGCCAGGTCGTATCCACGACGCCCTCGCGACGCAGCCGGCCGAGCAGCGGGTAGAGCGTTCCCTCGGTCGTCACAAGGCCATCGGCATCACCGAGCGCGCGGACGAGCTCGTAGCTGTAGCGCTCGCCGTCGCGCAGGAGCGCGAGCACACAGAATTCGAGCACGCCTCGCCGAAGTTGCGAGATCGCCGTTTCGCGGACCCTTGCTGCCATGCTACACAAGGTAGCAGGCTACGCAAGCTGGGTCAATCCGTCAGGTGGCCGTCGATCGTCCGCTTGTTTCGTTGGTTGGTGTGCGGAAGGGTCTAGGCGGCTGCGCGGTGTGGGAGCTGCGCGTCGATGTGGGCGATCGCCGACGTCTGTGGTGGGGCGAGGGTGCGCGAGCGGAGCAGGGTCGTGAGGATCGCGAGCGCGCCGGCGCCGCCGGCCAGCGCGAATGCGGCGGTGGGCCCGGCGCGATCGATGAGCGTGCCGGCGCCGGCTGCTCCGAGGGCGCCGCCGATCGCCATGGCGGTGGCGAGCCAGGCGAACGCCTCGGTCACGGTTCCCGCCGGCGCCGCAGCGTCGACCATCGCGTACAGGGCGGCCTCGGTCGGTGAGATCGCGGCGCCGGCGAGCACCAGCACGGCCCCGAGCGCGAGCATGCTCCCAGCCGCCGGGATCAGCGCTAGGGATCCGGCCGTCAGCGCGCAGAGTACGAGCGCAACTCCCGCGCCGGTGCGTGCCCCGCCGCCAAGGCGGGCGGCGAGCAGGCCCCCGGCGAACGATCCGGCGCCCCAGAGGGCGAATAGCGGGGCGGCAGCCGTGGTGCCGTCGAGCGTTTTGGCGGCTGCGGTAACGGCCACCTCGTCCGCGCCGAGCAGTACGCCGACCGCGATCAGCACGGTCACCAGTGTCCGCATCGCTGGCGTGCGCAGCGAGCCGCCGCGGGCTCGCCGGTCAGCGCGCGTCGGCTGCCAGCTGCGGGAGGCCGGCTGCGCGGCGAACGCAGCGGTCGCGACCAGCAGGACCACGCCGCCCAACGCAAGCGCCGCCCCGGTCGACCACACCGCGCCGAGTAAGAGCACGAGCGGCGGGCCGAAGATCCAGCTCAACTCGAGGACCGACGCCTCGAGCGCGAACGCCGAGCGGACCGCGCTCGGATCGGAGAGGAGAGCGGGGAGCTGGGTACGCAGACACGCGCCCACAGGGGGGGTGGCCAGCCCAATGCCGGCCGCGAGCGCGATGAGCACGCCGAGCGGAGCGCCCGCCGGCACCACCGCGATCGCCACCAACAGCAATGCGGCAGCGCTCGCGCTCGCCAGTAGCACGAGGGTCTGTCCGCGCCGGTCGACGAGCTGCCCGAGCAGCGGTGCGCCCACGCCCTCCGCGATCGCGTACACCCCCGTGACCACACCGGCCGCGGCGAACGAACCGGTCAGCCGCTGCACGTGGACCACGAGTCCGATGCTGAGCATCGCCAACGGCAGCCGCGCGATTATCGAGGTAGCGAACAGGCGTCGGGCGCCGGCGGATGAGGCGATCGAATGCATGGCGCCGATGCTAGGTTTCTACTGGTGCAGAAAACAGATCCAGAGTCGCGGCCTTGGACGAGACCAGTCAGCCGATAGAGCTGCTCCTGTCGGTGAGCCGCGCGGGTTCCCGGACCCTGGGGACTCAGATCGAGGATCAGCTTCGGCGGGCGATCCGGGAGGGCGCTCTGCGACCGGATGCACGGGTGCCGTCCACCCGCGATCTGGCGGGCCAGCTCGGCGTTTCGCGGCGCGTCGTGGTGGACGCTTACGCGCAGCTTGCCGCCGAGGGGTATCTGAGCCTGCGCCAAGGTGCCCGCCCGCGTGTGTCCGGGGCCACGGGGCTCGCCAGCGTGGCGTCACCGCCGGCGATGCCGCCGGCGGGGACAGCGACGGCGCCTCGCGCGCGGTTCGATTTCCGTCCGAGCGTTCCGGACGTCTCGACGTTCCCGCGGGCGGCGTGGCTGCGCTCGCTGCGCACGGCGCTCGCGACCGTCACCGACGCCGACCTCGGCTACGGCGACCCCCGCGGGGTCGAAGCGTTGCGCTCCGCCCTGGCGGACTACCTCGGTCGGGTCCGCGGCGTCGTCGCCGATCCTGAGCACATCATCATCACGAACGGCTACACGCAAGGTCTCGGCCTGGTGTGTCACGCGCTCGCGAGGGCGGGCGCGAAGCGGATCGCGCTTGAGGATCCGAGCAACCCTGACGACGGACTGGTCGCCGCGCGCGCCGGCCTGGATCCGGTTCCGATCGGGGTCGACGAGGCCGGGACGCGGGTCGACGAGCTCGAGCAGGCCGACGCCGACGCGGTTGTATTGACGCCCGCCCACCAGCACCCCACCGGCGCCGTGCTCACGGGCGAACGACGAACCGCCCTGCTCGCCTGGCTCCGCGACCGGGACGCGATCGCGATCGAGGACGACTACGACGCCGAGTACCGCTACGACCGAGCGGCCGTCGGCGCGCTCCAAGGTCTCGACCCCGATCGGGTCGTCTACGCCGGCTCGGTGAGCAAGACGCTCGCGCCGGCGCTGCGGATCGGCTGGCTGGTCGTGCCGCCCGCCCTCGCACAAGCCGTCAGCCACGAGAAGCTTCTCGCCGACCGAGGTACGGCCCGGATCGAGCAACACGCGTTCGCCGACTTCCTTACCCGCGGCGAGCTCGACCGCCACCTGCGTCGCATGCGAGCCCGCTACCGCGCACGACGCGACGCGCTTGTCCAGGCGCTCACCGAAGCGCTCCCCGAGACCTCGGTCCGCGGCGTCGCCGCCGGCCTACACGTGACCGTCCAGCTCCTCGACAGCGACAACGAACAGACCATCCGCGAGGAAGCCGGCCACCGCCGCATCGAACTCGAGACGATGAGCGACTTCCGACCCAACGCCGCAGGCCGACCGCCCGCCCTCGTGCTCGGCTACGCGCAGATGTCCGAGCCCGCGATCCGCACAGGCGTCCACGAGCTCGCCCTAGCGGTACAAGCAGCAAGAGTCCGCGCCTAGAGCACGGGAGCACCGCTCGATGCCGTGCGCGACGGCGGCTCCTTCATGGCGGGCGCCGCCGGCGCCGCGACACCGCCGCTGCGTGGAACCGGGAGCGGGACACCTCCTCCCGGCTGCATGGTCGCCAGTAGCCGAATAAGCTCTGTCCATGAGCATCACCGGCCAGGTCCTCCGACTCCACGAGCAGCTCTACAAAGGCACCGACGGGCGCATTGGACATCGCATGATCGGAGTTCCGACCCTGCTGCTCCGCACCACCGGTCGTCGCTCGGGGGCGATCCGGACTAACGCCCTCGTCTATGCCCGCGACGGTGACGACTACCTCCTGGTCGCCTCCAACGGGGGCGCCGATCGTCCTCCAGCGTGGCTCTACAACCTCGAGGCCGACCCGGACGTCGAGCTCCAGATCGCCCGCGCGCGCCGGAAGGGCACCGCCACCGTTGTCGAGCCGTCCGATCCAGACTACGACCGCCTGTGGAAGATCGTCAACGACAACAACCACGATCGCTACAGCGCTTACCAGAAGCAGACGACGCGCGCGATTCCGGTCGTCGTCGTCCGGCCGACCTGATCAGAGGAGGCTGGCAGGGACGGGCGGCGGCGCGCTCGGAGGCCGGTCGCGGTTAGCTCTGGCGACCCGCCCTGCTCCGCCTCGATCTGAGGCCCATCGGCTGGTCCGCTCCGTGAAGTACGTTCGTGTCGTGGCTGATTGGTCTGTGGTGTATCGGAGTGATTACTGGAGCGAGTGGCGCCGCATCCGCTGCTCGACTCTCGTGGTGCGTGGCGAGCAAGGCAACTTCGATGCAGCGCACGCTGCTGAACTGGCGTCCGCTCTCGGGGCAGGCCAGTTCGCCACCATTCCACATGCGGGTCACGACGTGCACCTCAACGCACCCACACAGTTGGCAGACCAGATGCGTCACTTTCTCAGCTAACTGAGGGCATAGGCAGACACGCCGCCCGAGTGCTTTGCGATCTCCCGGCCGGATTGCGGCTCGAGGCAGGCACCTGCAAGGCTGCGCACATGAACGATGCGACGGTGGCGAGGACCACTGCTTCCGGTGCCAACGTGATCTTGCTGACCCTGGCTGCCGGCCAGTTCTTGATGACGCTCGATAGCGCGGTGATGAACGTCTCGATTGCGACGGTCGCCCAGGACGTCGACACGACGGTCAGCGGCATCCAGGGCGCGATCACCGCCTACACGCTGGTGATGGCGATGCTGATGATCCCGGGGGCGAAGGTCGGCGCGCTGATCGGCCGCAAACGCGCGTTCACGATCGGTTGCGTCATCTATGGCTGCGGTTCGTTCACCACCGCGATCTCCCAGAGCCTGCCAGTGCTGTTGCTCGGTTGGTCGTTTCTAGAGGGTGTCGGCGCGGCGCTGATCCTGCCGTCGATCGTCGCGCTGGTGGCGGGCAACTTTCCGGCTGAGCGCCGTCCTGCGGCCTATGGCCTGGTGGCGGCTGCCGGAGCGATCGCGGTCGCGCTCGGACCGCTGATCGGAGGGCTCGCGACGACCTATGCGTCCTGGCGCTGGGTGTTCGTCGGCGAGGTGGTGCTCGTCCTGGTGATTCTGGTGCTCGCGCGCCGCGCCGAGGACGCGCCTCCCGACCGGCGCCCGCAGATCGACCTGATCGGCGCCTTCCTGTCTGCCGCCGGCCTGGGCGTGTTCGTGTTCGGCGTGCTCAGGTCCGGAACCTGGGGATGGGTGGTGGCGAAGTCGGGCGCGCCTAAATGGTTCGGAATATCGCCGGTGCCGTGGCTGATGGTCGGCGGGCTCGTGCTGGTCTGGTCGTTTTTGCATTGGGAGGCGCGCATGGTGGCGCGCGGCAAGGAGCCGCTCGTCGATCCGGCGCTGCTGCGGAACCAGCAGCTGGACGGCGGACTGACGATGTTCTTCTTCCAGTACCTCCTTCAGATGGGGATCTTCTTCCTGATCCCGCTCTACCTGTCGGTGGCGCTCGGGCTATCGGCGATCGCCACCGGGGTGCGGATCATGCCGCTGTCCATCACCCTGCTGGCGGCGGCCCTTCTGATTCCGCGATTGTGGCCGGACGTCTCGCCTCGGTTGGTCGTGCGGGTCGGGATCTTCGCGATGCTGCTCGGAATGCTGGTCCTGCTCGCCGCGATCGACGTCAACGCTGGGGCAGAGATCGTGACCGTGCCACTGCTCCTCGTCGGGCTCGGCATCGGTGCGCTGGCATCGCAGCTGGGCGCCGTGACCGTCTCGGCCGTCCCCGACGAGCAGAGCTCGGAGGTCGGCGGCGTGCAGAACACCGTCACCAATCTGGGCGCATCGCTGGGCACAGCCCTCACAGGTTCGGTCCTGATCGCCGTGCTGACGGCCTCGTTCCTGACGAACATCGAGATGAACAGCGCGGTCCCACAAAGCGTCAAAGACAAGGCCAAGACCGAGCTGGCCAGCGGCATCCCGTTCATGTCGGACAAGCAGCTCGAGGCCGCAGCCAAGGAAGCGGGCGCGAGCTCGGAGGTGACCAAGGCGGCGCTCGACGCCAATGCCGAAGCCCGCCTCGACGGGCTGCGCGCCGGCCTGACCATCCTGATCCTGATCGCAGCCATCGCGATCTTCTTCGTCGGACGAATACCAACCCGACAGCCCGGCTCCGAGCCGGCCCCCGTCTAGCGGCGGCGGTATACGGCCCGCCACCTTTAGATCGGCCCTGCCGGCCGGCTGCGGCTGCTCCTGAGCCTTATGCCGGCGCCGCGGCTGTGTCCGCTCGACCTGCGCGCTCAGCCGACGCGGCCGCCGCCACAGCCGACGCGGGGACCCGCCCACGGATCAGGTCCGCCGCGCGCTCGGCGATGGCGATCGTCGGCGCGTTCGTGTTGCCGCGCGGCACGGAAGGCATCACCGACGCATCGACGACGCGCAACCCCTCGAGCCCGTGGACACGCAGCTGGGGGTCGACGACCGCCAGCTCGTCGACGCCCATCTTGCACGTGCCCACAGGGTGGTACAGGGTCTGCAACGTGAGCCGCACGTGGGCGAGCAGGTCCTCGTCGCTGTCCCCTTCCGGCGCGAACACGGGCCGCTGCGAGTAGCGCGCGAGCGGCTCCGTGTGGGCGATTTGCTCAACCAGCCGCACCCCGTCGATCGCGGAGCGGCGACCCTCCTCCTCAGCGAGGTAGTTATGGAGGATCAGGGGCTTCGCCAACGGGTCAGGGGAGATCACCGCGACCTGTCCGCGGGATTGCGGCTTCAGCACGCACGCGCCGGCCGCCCAGCCGTGCTCTGGCGGCGGAAGCAGGCCCTCATCCGCGGCAACCGCCTCGACTACGACGAGTGGCGCGACCGGACCAGGAACGACGTTGGTGCTCCGGACGTCCAGTTCCACGCCGGCGCCGCGCTGTTCCGTCCCCATCTTGCCCCTCTCGAGTTGCCGTGGATCGCGCCTTGTCGATTGTCGCGGCCCGGGCACGTCCCGGGCAAGCCGTTGCTATCGGGCTGATCGACGCGCGAACTCGTACGGCTCGGACAGTCTCCTCGGACTCCGAGACCGCGAGCGCGGAGGGGAAATTGGGCGAGCGTCTCGGAGTCGACCGGGGAGGCTAGGCGTGGTCGCGACGGCCCCGAGTGAGCATGACCAGGATCAGTCCGATGACCGCGGCGAGGCAGACAAATGCCACGCGGTGGCTGCTCGATTTCGGCCCAGTCGGGATCGGAGCGACCGGTCGCGAGGCATCCTGGCGCGGACGGGGCTGATCGTGATTCCGGGGCGGAACCGCGCTTACAGGCGGACTCTCGCGTTCGGATTCCTCGGGGGGTTGCTCGGTTGGTGAAGGCTGCTCAGACAGCATCGCGCGGTCTTGGCTCGCGGCTACCGCTTCGGCGGGAGCGTCGTCTGCCGGGGAGGGATCGGCACCATCGTCGGCGGCGGAGTCCTGGCTAGCGATGTCGCTTCGGTTGTGCGCTCCGTTTGGAACGACGGCCGGCACGTATCCGAACCGCAAAGTCGCGGGCGGTTGTGGAGCAACGTCATCGTTCGTTCCAGAGCCTTCCGCGTCAGGCCGCCTTGAAAGTTCCGTCGCCCGGAAACTTGCCACCGTCGCCTGGGCAGGGGTGTCATCGGACGGGGATCGATCCCGGCCGTTCTCGGAGACGCCGGGGACGGTGTGTTCCTGGGAAGCGTAAGGCTGGGCTGGAATCGCGATCGCCCTGGGAGCGGCGTCCGCCGCCGCCTCGCCAACCTTGCTCGCAGCACCTGCTTGCCGATCAGCCAACCTCGAGATGTCGGACAGCGAACCCAAGTTTCGGCCACACGACGGGCAGAAGTGGAAATCGCTTGCGGACGCCCCGCAGCCCGGACATACCCTCTCAATTTGCTCGGTCATGCGACCAGACTCCTTTTTCGTGTTCCCTGCTGCCCCTATCGGACCCATCGCGCAGGACCTTGAGACCCAGCGGCCGCCACAATGGTCGTAATGGCCGAGCACTACCAACGTCCGGGATGGGTCACGACCAACGTTTTCAACCGGCTTGTGGCCGCGCTCACGCGCATGGGCATCAGCCTTTACGGATCCCGCATTCTGGAGGTCAAGGGCCGCAAATCCGGCGAGTGGAGGCAGACGCCAGTCAACCTCCTACGCTTTGAGGGGGCCGAATACCTGGTGGCCCCGCGAGGTCAGACGCAGTGGGTAAAGAATCTCCGTGCCACTGGTCAGGGCAGGTTGCGCGTCGGTAGACGCACGGAGACGTTTAGCGCTGCGGAGCTCGCGGATGACGACAAGCCACCGCTACTGCGGGCCTACTTGAAGAAGTGGAAATTCGAGGTAGGGGTGTTCTTCGGCGGCGTCGGACCAGATTCACCAGATGAAGAACTCCGTCGGATCGCGCCGGATCACCCGGTCTTCCGGCTTACCGAGAGCTGATCACACAAGCCGGGCGGCTCGTGACGATCAATCCTCGAGGTTGTCGACGATCTCGTTGGCCCGCGACCACTGCTCAGGCGGGACGACGAGATAGATGTCGCCGCGACCGAAGCGATCCAGTGGGTGGTCGGCGAGGCAGCTGGCATCGATCCCCAGCTCACGTAGCCGATCGCGCCATGCGACAGCGCTTGCCTGATCCTCGAATGTGCTCACGGTCTCCCAGCCCTCCAGGCGAGGATCACCGACGGCTACCGCCGGCTCCTTCGACTTAGGGGTCTTACGGAAACGGGGCAAGGGCACCTCACAAGCGTACGTCGTATCTGAGCGAGCCAACGGTTGGATAACGGCCTGGCGCGTGACCGCTCTCGCCTGCGCCGTTTCAGGATTGGCTTGCGGGCCTACCAGGTACTGCCGACGCAGCCACCCGGGCTTTCAGCACCGGTGCCGGTCGAGCACGTGAGGGACACAGTGCCGCTGGTTTCGGCCAACGTGAACTTGTCGCCTGTCGAGGAAGAGGTCGAGACGAGCGTGTAGCCCGTGGTGCCGTTGCCGGTCACGGTGGTCAGCGAGGCGCTGGCGCCGGTGTCGCCGAGCGTAGGCTCGATCGCCGTCAGGTCAGACAGGCTGGAGGTGTAGGTGCCGTTGTGGTCGGTGGCGTAGGTCTCCATCGCCGTCTGAGCGGTCTTCACCTGCGACTTCGCTGCGGCGTCATATGCCTTGCCGCGCTGGTTGAGGAACGCGGGGATCGCGATCGCGGCAAGGATGCCGATGATCAGGATCACGACGAGGAGCTCGATCAGGGTGAAGCCCTTCTCATCCTCGGCACGGTGGAGCTTTTGGCGCATTGGTTGATAGACGGTTGGGGATGCTGGTCTCGCTGGAGATATCATCGGCAGTGAGCTGTCAAGCGTTGATTTGAAGGCCCGCAGAGCGGACACTAAACCGTCCGGGTGCTAGCGAACCGCACGACGG
>Ga0310037_10000246_pt1 | contig 39381 bp, 29 predicted proteins | sample Sb_taG_11_FD_200239 | JGI IMG/M metagenome (GOLD analysis project Ga0310037, IMG submission 200239) | Peat soil microbial communities from Weissenstadt, Germany - Sb_50d_3_AS metaG (v2) (version 2) | ecosystem: Environmental > Terrestrial > Soil > Wetlands > Peat | place: Germany: Weissenstadt... | reverse complement strand
GGTGATCGGGCCGGGCGGCCTCGAGACTGTGCTCACCAACCGCGATCGCGCGTTCTCGAACAAGCTCGGCTGGGACCCGTTGATCGGGGCGTTCTTCGACCGTGGCGTGATGCTGATGGACTTCGACGAGCACCGCCACCACCGGCGAATCATGCAGCAGGCGTTCAAGCACGAGCGTCTCGTCTCGTATCTGGAGCAGATGAACCCCGCGGTCCGCAGGGGCATGGCCCGGTGGCAACCGGGCCGCGACTTCCAGCTCTATCGGGCGGCCAAGAAGTTGACGCTCGACGTCGCGACGGAGGTGTTCGTCGGGAGCGAGCCGAGCGCCGAGGCCGACCGCTTGAACGCGGCGTTCATCAACGTGGTCGTCGGCGGCCAGGCGATCATCCGCTCCGACGTGCCGGGCGGTAAGTGGCATCGTGGCCTTGAGAGCCGGCGCGTGCTCGAGCAGTACTTCCGCAGCCAGCTGCCCGCCAAGCGCGCCAGCGAGAGCGACGATCTGTTCAGTGTCCTGTGCCACGCCGAGACCGAGGACGGTGAGCGGTTCAGCGACGACGATGTCGTCAACCACATGATCTTCACGCTGATGGCCGCCCACGACACGAGCACGATCACGGTCACGATGATGGGCTACTACCTGGCCAAGCACCCCGAATGGCAGGAGCGCCTGCGCGCCGAATCCGAGGCGCTCGGAAAGGACGAGATCGGTTACGACGACCTCGAGTCCCTGCCCGCGATGGACCTCGTGTTCAAGGAGACGCTGCGGATGAACGCGCCTGTGGGCACGCTTGCGCGGCAGACGATTCAGGACACGGAGATCGACGGCTACTACGTCCCCGAGGGCACCAAACTGATGCTCGGCATCCACCCAACGCAGCGGATGGAGCCGTGGTGGTGCAACCCGGACACGTTCGACCCCGAGCGCTTCAGCGATGAACGCCGCGAAGACGCCTCACACAAGTACGCCTGGGTCCCGTTTGGCGGTGGCGTCCACAAGTGCATCGGCATGCACTTCGGCTCGATGGAGATCAAGGCGATCATGCACCAGCTCCTGCTCCGGAACTCGTGGAGCATCCCCGTCGGTTACGAGCCGGTGATGGATTACGGGACCGGGCCGTTTCCAGGCGACGGCCTGCCAATCGAGCTGCGGCCACTGCGCCGGTAGCGGACCGCCGGCGCGACCGGCCCGCGCTCGCCTAGCATCGAGCGCCAATATGCGCGTCTGCCCGGAATGCGGCGAACCCGCCGGCGAGCGGCCGTTCTGCGAATCGTGCGGCCGGAACCTGATGCGGGTGGAGCGCCTCCCGTCGCGGGAGGAGTGGGAGGCGCGGCAGAAGTACGAGCGCAAGCGCGGTCTGGACCACGATGACGGCCCTCGTCCCGCCGCCTCGCACCCGCGCCTGGTTCGCATCGCCCGGCTCGCGGCCGTGCCGGTGGCCGCCGTGGTCGTCGTGGTGGCGGTGGCGCTGATCGCAGGGAAGAGCGCCAGCGTTTCCGGGGTGACGGCGAGTGTCCACGTGCCGTCGCCATCGATGGTCCCCACGCTCCCCCTCGGCAGCACCGTGCGCGTGCTCGTCTCCCAGTCCTACGTACCTAAGGTGGGCGACATCGTCGTCTTCCACCCGCCCAAGGGCGCCGATCCGGCCACTCCCGTGTGCGGCGCCCCCAACCAGGGAGGCGGACACGCGGCCGCGTGCGACAAACCTACCCCGGGCGAGTCCGCCGAGACGTTCATAAAGCGGATCGTCGCCGGGCCCGGAGACACGATCACGATCAGCGACGGCCACGTGATGCGCAACGGGTCACGGGAGCAGGACTCGTCATACACCGAGCCGTGCGGCTCGGATCCGTCCTGCAACTTCCCCACGCCGATCACGATCCCACAAAATGAGTACTTCGTCCTCGGTGACAATCGCGGCGCGTCAGACGACAGTCGCCTCTGGGGACCGGTTCCGCGGCGGTACATCGTCGGAAGAGTCCTTCGCTAGCCGGCTGGCAGCTGACCCGTGACGGCGCGCGGACGCCGGAAAGCCCGACGCCGGTCAGGCGGCGCGGAAGATCCTGAAGCCGCCGCTCACCGTGTTGCCGTGACAGACGATGGCCGGCCCGGTCTCGTCACCGAGCGTGCCGGAGAGCGGGATCTCCGAGCTGAGCCTGCCCGACGCCGAGCCGGCGTCGACCTGGATGCTCGTGCCCGGCGCGATCCCCAGCTCCACGTCGCCGGAGACGCTCTGCACGTTCACCTCGCCCTGACGGAGCGAGCCCACGCGGACGGCGCCGGAGACCGATTTCGCCGACACCGGCCCCTCAACCGAGCCGGCGGTGATGCTGCCCGACACGGTGTGGGCGGTCAGGGCACCGGCGACGTGGGGCAGGCTGACCTCGCCGCTCACGGTCTTGACGATCGCGTCCCCCTCGAGCTCCCCGGTGACTCTGACCTCGCCGGACGCTGACTTCGTCTCCAACCCGGCGAACGTGCCGTCAAGCGTCGCATCGCCCGCGGCGTTGACGATCTCGACGCGCGACCGGTGCGGTACGCGCACCTGTACGCGCAGCGGACCATCGAAACGGCCCAACAAGTTGAACGACTTGCGCTGCGGGACGATGGCGAGCCGGTCGCCGATAAGCGCGACCCGTGTCTGCTCGATGCGCTTTCGTGCGCCCTCCAGTATCACGGTCGACTCTCCGCCATCGACGGTTGCAACATCGATATCGGCGGAGGGGACCCTGACCTCGAGCCTGACAGGCCCGGGAGTATCGAAACGCTGCTCAGACATACACAATCACTCCTTAGCTCCGGCCGTAGCCGGTCAGCCGGTGGCTACCGCCGGCCGGGGGACGGGACTCGAGCTGGCGTCCAACCGCCTGCACGAGCCAGGTGTTGACAGACACGCCGCTGGCGGCAGCGACCGCCTCCAAGCGGGACTTGAGACTCTCGGGTAGGCGGAGGGTGATCCGCGCGGCGTTCAGCTCGTCGGTCGCCTCGCTCGGCACCGGCTCGGCTTCGCTCACGTAGACGAGCTCCGGCTCATCGCCGGCGACCCGGAGCTCGACCCGCCCCTGGTCCAGCTGCGCCGAGAGTTCGAGCGCCGCCTCCGCCAGGGCCTCCTGGAAACGTCGGACCAGCGATGACTCGAGGGCGACGGCCACAAGCTCGGCGGCACGTGCCGTCGACTCGTCGCCGACCGCCGCCACCCGCGCCAGGTCCTCGCCCACCGCCTGCACGTGGTTCTCTAGTTGCATGACGCCATTATGACGTCATGTTGATGTCATATCAAGTCAGACTGATGTCACTACGGCGGCACCAAGCGATTCACGCCGAACAGAGACCCAGCACTCGTCGGGCGCGGTGAGCAGGAGCGGGTCCTGGGGACGGCGTCCGGGCGACCGAAGCCGTGACGGAATTCACATTTCCGCCCGTGCTCCCGGATTTACTGTGATGATGAGTGGGCGTACGCAACCGCGCATCGGCAAACGGACCCCTCTGGGGAGGTCACCGTGGCACCAATCGTTGAAACTGATCCCACCTTCGTCTTCGAGGGGCTTCCACCGATCCCGGAGGTGATACCGGACATCGGCGGCCATCCCGCGGACCCGCTCGGCCCGCTGGCGCAGCTTCCCGGATCGTGGACGGGCCACGGCTTCAACACCATCTGGCGCCCGCACCACCCCTCCAGCCAGGACCGCTTCCTCGAGCTCAACCTAACTACAGAGACGCTCGTCTTCAGCAAGATCAACGGCCCGATTCCGAATCGCGGGCTGCTGATGCCGGACATCAACCTGTTCGGCATCACCTACATCCAGCAGATCTCGGAGACGAGCAGCGGCGCCGGCTTGCACATCGAGCCCGGGATCTGGGTGAACGTGCCCGCGACGACCAACCCGGACGAGCCGACGACCGTCGTGCGGATGGCCTCGATTCCGCACGGCACGGTCATCCTCGCTCAGGGTCAGACGCAGTTCCTGAACGGCGGTCCTCCCCACATCCCGGACAACAACATCATCCCGTTCGGGGTCGGCGGCAACCCTCCCCCAAACTCCGATTTCGGCCAGGCCGAGCAGGAGTTTCCGGAGCTCAACCTCTCGCACGCGACCCAGTTCCGGCACGCGTCGCCCGGCGTCACGCAGGCGATGGTGCAGAACCCGAACAGCGTCCTCCAAGCCGCGCTCACGGGCCAGACGATCAAGAACCGGACGTTCATCCGGATCACGACCAAGCACACGCCGATCAAGGCCGGCGGGACCGCGAACACGGCGTTCCTCTCGGCGGCATCGAACCCGCCCGGCGGCAACGCCAACGCCGTCGAGGTCGACGCCACGTTCTGGATCGAGACCGTCGCGGGGACCGGAGGCAACCCAGACAAACTTCAGCTGCAGTACACCCAGCTCGTGGAGCTCAACTTCAACGGCCTAAGCTGGCCGCACGTGACGGTGGCGACGCTCGAGAAGCAGTGAGCTCAAGCAGCGGCGCTGCCTACCTCACGGCAGGCGTCCCGACCAGTTCGCCGATCCCGCCGCCGCCAGCAACAGCAAAACGACGCCGCCGACGGCGAACTCGGCCGTGACCTCGCGCTTGCGGGTCACCTTGCCGAGCTGGCTGCCGAGGTGGTTGTAGATCGAGCTGAGCTCGTCGGCGCTCTGCGCGTTGAACGTACGCCCGCTCGAGAGCCCGGCGATCTGCGCCATCAGCTGGGGATCGGGCGGGACCGGGATCGGCGGACCGAACCCGCCGGGGTTCTGCAGCACGCCATCCGGCGTGCCAAGCGCGACGGTGTCGATCGGGATCTTTTCCTGAGCGGCCAGGCGCGCCGCGGTCAACACGTTCACGCCCGTGTTCGCGTCGCCGTCGGACAGGAGCACGATCGCCGATGGTGGGTGCTTCTTATCGCCGCCGTGAAGCAGCTGGAGCGCCAGCTCAAGCGCATCGCCCGTGTCGGTCGCGCCGTTGGCGACCTGGCCGTCGATGATCGCCCGGGCGGAGGCGTGGTTGGAGTCCGGCGCCTGCACGCCGTCGGGTGAGCTGCCGAACGCGACGGCGCCGACGCGCACGCTCGACGGGAGGTGGTCGATGAACGTGTCGGCGGCGCGCTCAGCGGCGGCCAGCCTGGTCGGCGAGACATCCGTCGCCGCCATCGACCCGGAGTGGTCAGTGACAAGCATCACCGACGCCTCGCCGACAGCGGCGCTGTAGCTGACATGCGGCCGCGCCAGCGCGAACGCCAGCGCCGCGATCGCGGCCAGCGCAAACGCCGCGGGCAGTACGCGCTGCCACGACGACCCGCGTTCAACGGCAAGCTGCAGGGTCGAGACCGGCGGGAAGCGCACCGCGTATCGGCGGGCCCGCCGCTGCGCGCGCAGCACGGCCAATACAGCCAGCGGCACGAGCAGCAGGCCCAGCAGCCACAGTGGCGAGGCGAAGGTCATCGCAGGTGGCGCCCCAGGGCGAGCAGCCAGTCCTCTTCGGTCGACAGCGCGGCGTGATCGATTCGCAGTCGGCGGAGCTCGCGCGCGACAAGCTCGCGACGCTCTCGCTCGAGCTCGGCGAATCGCCGGCGCACGCGGCGCCTCGACGTGTCGATCTCGACCAGTACGCCACTCTCGGGATCGACGACAGCGAGGTGTCCGACCGCGGGCAGCTCGGCTTCGCGCGGGTCGGAGATCTCGACAGCGAGCACCGAGTGGCGGACCCGGAGCGAGCCCAGGGGGCGCTCCCAGCCGTGCTGGTCGCGGAAATCGGAGATCACGACGACGAGCCCGGGCTGGCGGGCCAGCCGGGCGACTCGCCGCAGCGCGCCGGCCATGCCCTCCGGGTCGTGCTGGCCGTCGGGGGCGACGCCCTCGGCCAGCATCCGCCGCAGCGCGACCATCCCCGGCTTGGAGCCCCGGGCCGGCAGCACCCTGGGCGCGTCGGCACCGAACGCGACGAGCCCGACGCTGCCCGCCCGGCGCACGCCGAGGCGACCGAACACGAGCGCGACGCCTTCGGCGACGTCCGCCTTCAGCCGCAGCGCCGTGCCGAACGCCATCGACGGCGAGACGTCGAGCACGATCCACGTGGTGAGCGCGCGCTCGGGCACGTGCATGCGCACGTGGGGCTGGCCGGTGCGGGCGGTGGCCGCGGGGTCGATGTGGCGCACGTCGTCGCCGACCTCGTAGGGGCGCAGCTGGGCGAGCTCGGTTCCAGCTCCGACGCCGGCGGCCCGCCGGTCGCCCGGCAGCATCCGCGAGATCAGCCGGCTTAGGGCGACGTCGAGCGCCTCGACCAGCGGCTGGGGCACGGCGCCCGGGCCCTGGCGGGCGGCGGGCGGCTCCAGGTGCGCCGTGCTCACCCGGCCCTCGCGATTGTCGGCGCCTCGTGGATCAGGTGCTGGCTCCCGGGCTCGGGGACGGCCGCCAGGATCTTCTCGAGCAGCTCATCCGCGGTCACACCCTCGCTGAGGGCGTCATACGACAGCACGATCCGGTGGCGCAACACGTCCGTGGCGAGATCGCGGATGTCCTCGGAGGCGACGTGGCCGCGGCCGCGCAGCAGCGCGAGCACGCGCGCCCCCTGGACGAGGCCGATCGGGCCGCGCGGGCTCGAGCCGAACTCGATCATCGACTCGATGTCCTTGAGGCCGTGCTTGGCCGGGTGTCGGGTGGCGTCAGCGAGCTCGACCGCGTAGCCGATCGCCTCGCGGTCGACGAGCACGGTGTTGGCCGCGGCCGTGTAGCGGCGCAGATCGTCGAGCGACAGGCGCTCGCGCACCTCGGCCTGGGCGCCGAGGCTGCGACCGACGACCGCCGCCTCCTCGCCGATGCTCGGATAGTCGACGAGGATCTTCATCAGGAAGCGGTCGACCTGGGCCTCCGGGAGCGGATACGTGCCCTCGGACTCGATCGGGTTCTGAGTCGCCATCACGATGAACGGCAGCGGCACCCCGTAGGTGCTCCCGCCGATCGTCACCTGCTGCTCCTGCATCACCTCGAGCAACGCCGACTGGACCTTGGCGGGGGCGCGGTTGATCTCGTCGGCGAGCAGGAAGTTGCAGAACACCGGGCCGAGCTCGGTGTCGAAGCCGCCCGTGTCCGGCCGGTAGACGCGCGTGCCGACGAGATCGGCGGGGACGAGATCCGGGGTGAACTGGATCCGGCTGTAGCTGCCGCCGAGCACGGCGGCCAGCGTCTTCACGGTCAGCGTCTTGGCCAGCCCGGGCACGCCCTCGAGCAGCACGTGTCCGCCGGCGAGCAGGCTGACCAGGAGCCGCTCGAGCATTGCGTCCTGTCCGACGATCACCCGCTTGATCTCGTATAACGCCTCTTGGAGGGCGTCGCGCGCCTCCGCGCGCTGGTCTTTGGACTGGTCGAGTTCGTTCATCTGTCCTCCGTGGTTGCTCAGCTAGATGAGGCGGCCGAACCAGCGCAGGGTGAGGACGCTGCCGACGAGCAGCAGCACCAGACCCACACCGGCGAAGCTCGATGTGATCTGTTGTTTGACTGTCTTGTGACCGAGCTTGGCCGCGAGATGCGCGTAGACCGCGCGCAGCCCCGCCGTGTCAGAAGCGGTGAACGCCTTCCCGCCGGAGACGGTGGCGATCTGCGCTAGCTCCTGCGGGCTCGGCGGCACGTACACGGTCACCGTCGTGGCGCCGCGCGTGATCGGAATCGTCCCCTTGTAGGTACCGAGCGCGATCGTGTAGATCGGGATGTGCAGCGATGCCGCCTCGCGAGCCGCCGCGATCGGGTCGCCGCCGACGTTCGAGGCGCCGTCGGAGATCAACAGGATCGCGCCTGGCGGGTGCTTGCCATCGACGAGCGGCAGGCTCCTGATCTCGCGCAGCGCGGTCAGGATCGCATCGCCGATCGCGGTGCCTCCGCTGGTGTGCAACTGCCCGATCGCGGTGCGCGTAAGCGCGTGGTTGGTCGTCGGCGACTGCAACACGATCGGCGCCTTGGCGAACTCGACCAACCCGACCTCGACCGTGCTCGGGAGCGTGGCGATGAAATGGTCGGCCGCGTGCTGGGCCGCCCCCAGACGCGTCGGGGCGACGTCCGTGGCCTTCATCGAGCTGCTGACGTCCTGGGCGATCATGACCGCGCCGTTGGTGACCGGGACGGCGACGCTCCGCTGTGGCCGCGCCGCCGCGGCGATCAGCACGGCGACCGCGATCACGAACGCCAGCATCGGGAGGTGGCGGCGCCAGCGCGGACGTCTCGGCGCCACGGACGCCGTCAAGGCCGGGGCGACGAATGCCGCCGCCGCCCGGGTCCGCTGGCGCTGCTGCCGCGTGTACCACCAAATCAACAGGGGGATCCCAAGCAGCGCAAGCAGTACGAGGGGCGACGCGAAGCTCATGGCCCTCCGTGCGGCTGTACCGCCAAGGTGGCCAGCGTCGAGAACGTCGCCGGCCCTCGGTCGAACTGAATCTGCACGGTGTTCCCGGCCACGAGCCCATTGAGCGCCGAGTTGACGTCACCTACCGACTGGACGGGCTGATTGCCGACCTGGGTGATCACGTCTCCGGGCTCGAGGCCGGCCGACGCAGCCGGGCTGCCGGGCGCGATGCTCGTGATGACGACGCCGCCGGCGGGGGCGTTCTCCATGTGGGTGACGCCGAGCCACCCGTGGCCGAGGCTGGCGGTCTGCGTGCCATTGCCGCCGGATTCGATCAGCGAGGTCACGCCAAAGGCGACGCCGGCGCCGAGGAGCAGCACCACCACGACGGCGAGCGCCGTACGGAGCCTCCGTCCCTTTCCGACCGCGCGCAGCCGCGCCCAGAAAGCCCGCATCTGCGCCCAGAAAGCCCGCAGCGCCGCAACGATCCGCGCGCGCAGGCTGGGCCGCGGAGGTAGCTCGGGGGTGGGTTCTTCGGGCTCCGGCGACTGGGCACGCCGTCTGGCCAGCTCCTCCGCTGCTGTCGCGGAATCGAGCTGCCAGTCGCCAGACCACAGATGCCGTGGAGAGCTCATCGCTCGGGCCGAAGCTATTCAGCGTAAGTGAGATCTTCTTAAGAACCGAGCCTGCTGACCGCGGCCTCCACGCCTGCGTCAACAGGCGAGTGCGACGGTAGCGGCGAGTCAGGCGGTTCGGCGGTGCCGAATTTGCCGCTCTCGCGGACGCCGGGAACGAACAGAGCGGCGAGCGTGACGACGCCCCCGATGCAGCCGGCTGCGATCAGCGTGCTGCGCACGCCGATCGCAGCGCTCACCGGCCCCGTCAGCGCGAACGACAGCGGCAGCAGGCCGATCGAGATCAGCCAGTCGAGACTCGAGACGCGGCCCAGCAGCGACGTCGGCACCCGCCGCTGCTTGGCGGTGGCCCAGATGATCGTCCCCGCGGTCTCGAGCGCGTTGAACGCGAGGCTGGCGAGCATCAGTCCCCACAGCTCGTGGGCGAGACCGTAGCCCGCGACCGCGAACGTCGCCACCGTCCAGAACGCGTACATCCACGTGATCTCGCGACGAGGCAGCCCGCGCTGCGCCACCCCAATCGCGCAGGCGAGCGAGCCGAAGCCGCCGGCGGCGAACACCAGCCCCAGGCCGGCGGCGCTGGCGTGCACCTCGTTCTTGACGAGGAACGGGACGAGCACCTCGGTCGGGCCCATGAACAGCAGGTAGGCGATCGCCGCGCTGGCGAGCGTCGCCCACAGCCACGCGTGGCGGCGGACGTAGTCGAACCCGGCGCGTATCTCCCCCGTGACCGATCTGTGCTCCTCAGAGACGACGCGGACGCGCGCCGTCATGGCCAGCAGCGCGCCGGCCGAGACGGCGAACGAGGCGGCGTCGAGCGCGAACCCCGCCCCCGCTCCGAGATGCGCGATCACCAAGCCGCCGAGGGCGGGTCCGGCGAGACGCATGGCTACCGGACGGAGGAACTGATCGAGCGAGTTCGCCTGGGCGAGGCTGTCGGCCGGAAGCAGCTCGGGAACGATCGCATCGAACGCGGGATTGAAGAACGCCATGCCGACGCTGTAGATGGCGGCCAGCACGACGACGTGCCACAGCCGCAGCGCGCCCGTCAGCGACAGCAGAGCGATCGCGCCGACGGCGATCCCGCGGAGGACGTCAGCGGCCAGCATCACCCGGCGGCGATCGAAGCGGTCGCTGATCACCCCGCCGAGGAGCAGGAACGCGATCGTCGGCACGGTCATCGCGATGCCGACGACCGACAGCGCGGTCGGGACGTTCGAGAGCGCGTACACCTGCCAGGCCAGCGCGACAAAGAAGATGCCGTCGCCGAGCAGCGAGACCGACATGCCGGTCCACAGCAGGCGGAAGTCGCGATGCCTCAGCGGCGCGAACAGGCGGACGCGGCTGTAGCCGCCGGCGGGGGGGTCGAGCGCCTCGTAGCTATGTTGCATCGCCCGGATGCGAACCGTTGGAGTGCAGCATCCGCGGCGGTTCGAGCGTGTCCGGACGGGCCTGGAGGTACTCGACGGTGCTGCTCGAGTCCATCGGCTTGGCGAAGAAGAAACCCTGGCCGAGCTCGCAGCCGAGCGCGCGCAGCGCCGACCACTGCTCCTGGAACTCGATCCCCTCTGCGACGACTGACAGCTCGAACGTCTTGCCGAGACCGATCACGGCCGTGGCCAGGCCAGAGTTCACGGGCGAGGCGCCGGAGCTGAGGAACGAGCGGTCCATCTTGATGACGTCGACCGGGAACCGGGCGAGGTAGCCGAGCGACGAGTAACCCGTGCCGAAGTCGTCGAGAGCGATGCTGATGCCGAGCTCCTTGAGCTCGGTCACGCGCTCCTCGGAGAGGTCGGCGTTGGTCATCATCACGGTCTCGGTGATCTCGAGCGTGAGGCTCTTCGGATCGAGCTTTGATTCGGCGAGCGCGTCGCGCACGTCGCCGACGATGTCGCTGTGGTGCAGCTGGTTGACCGAAATGTTGATGTTCATCGTCAACGGCGGATCCGAGCGAACCTGCTCCTGGAGCAGCTTCGCCTGCCGGCACCCCTCGCGCAGCACCCACCGTCCGATCGGGACGATCAGACCGGTCTCCTCGGCGAATGGGATGAACTGGACCGGGGGGACCAGCCCCTGTTCGGGATGGCGCCAGCGGACGAGCGCCTCGACGCCACACACGCTCCCATCCTTGAGTCGCATCACCGGCTGGTAGAAGAGCTCGAACTCGTTGTTGACGAGCGCGCGCTGCAGATCAGCGCGCAACTCGAGGCGCGCGACCACGTCCTGGTGCATCGCGGGCTCGAACAGCCGGTAGGCGTTCTTGCCCTCGCGCTTGGCGATGTACATCGCCGCGTCGGCGTTGCGGATCAGCTCGTCGGCGTCGAGCGCGGCGTCATAGTCGACGACCGAGATGCCCAGGCTCGCCTGGACGATGATGTCCTTCTGATCCAGGCGGAGCGGAATCCGCAACAGCTCCAGAATCCGATCCGCCACCTCGGCGGCCTCCTGCGGCCCGGTCGTGTCCTCGAGCAGGATCGCGAACTCGTCGCCGCCGAAGCGCGCCGCGGTGTCGCTGACGCGGATGCTCGTCGCCAGCCGCTTGGCCACCTCCAACAGAACGCGGTCGCCGGCGGCGTGCCCAAGGCTGTCGTTGACCGTCTTGAAGTCGTCGAGGTCCAGGAAGATGACGGCGAGTTGGAAGTGCTCGCGCCGAGCCCGGGCCAGGGCGTGGCGGACGCGCTCGTTGAACAGCGCCCGGTTGGCGAGCTTCGTCACGGGGTCGTGAAATGCCTGGTGCTCGAGCTGAGCCTCGAACGCCTTGCGTTCGCTGATGTCGCGACCGTTGAGGACGATCCCCGAGACGGCTTCGTCCTCGATCAGGTTGGTGTGCAGGATCTCGAACTGGCGGGCGCTCCCGTTGGCATGGCGAAGCGTGCACTCGATCATCTCCGCCTCGCCGACGCCCTGGCCGGGACCATCGGCGAGCAGCCGCATCAGTCGGGTGTTCTCACCGGGTACGAGCAGCCGATCGAACCTGGTCCCGATCACTTCCTCAGGCGTGTAGCCGAGCGCCTGCTGAATCGAGGGGCTCTGGTAGATCACCATGGCGTTCGCATCTACGACCGTGATCAGGTCGTGGGCGCGCTGCACGAGCGAGCGGAACCGTGCCTCGCTCGCGGTGCGATGGAGCTCCTCGGTCAGCGTGTTGCTCTCCAGCGCGAGCGACACCTGCGTCGCGAGTGCGAGCAACCCGCTCCGCGCGGAGGGTGAAATGGCGCCCTCGCCGCAGGCCAGCAGCAGGCCGCGGGCGCGCCCCTCGCCGTGCAGCGGAAGCTCGACGACCAGCACATCGGGAGCTTCGGCCGGGAGCCGGAGCGACGTCCGCTGGCGATCCGTCAGCGGCCTGACCTCCGCGGCATACGAGTCGACCGCAGCGAGCAGCAAACCTAACGCACCAGGGTCAATCGACCACCGGCTGATCCCCTGTGGAGAGCCGGCCTCGGGCGCCACCACACCGACGATGTCCGCGTCAATGAAGCAGAGCCTGGCGACGGCATTCTGATCCAGGAGCGACGGCACGGCGGCGAGCGCGGCGTCATAGATCTGCTCGCGTGACGTGGAGGCGACGATCTGGGCGGCCGACTCGGCGAGCCTCCGCTCGCGCGCGATCGACCGCTCGCGCTGCCGGATCAGGCCTGCCATCCGCACGACGACCAGCGCGAACAGAACCGCCGAGACGGAGATCGTGGCGATCAGGTCGACGTCGCCGCGCCGGACCTCCTTGGCGATCTCAATCCCCGGCGCGATCAGCGTTGCCGCGGTCAGCAGCGCCAGCCGCGTCCAGGTCAGCCTCGGCTCACGGTCCCGCGCCGGGCGCTCTAGCTCGCGCATCGACGGGTGAAGCGCGGCGGCGCCCCAGAACAGGTAGTAGAAGATCCAACCGACGTCGAGGATGAGTAGCTGGTGGGTGTAGGCGTTGTCGAGCGTCACGACGCCGTACGCGAAGTCCGTGACCAGCAGCGTGACGATGCTCAGGACCAGCAGGTAGAAGGCCGGCTTGCGGGTGCCGCCGTCGACCGCGAGCCGGATCGTGGCCGCCAGCAGAAGGATGTCGCCGAGCGGGTAGGCGATCGAGACGAGCTTCGGCAGCAGCGACAGCGTGTTGTCGTGCACGTATGGTGCGATCAGCACGATGTATGAGACGAGCGAGAGCCCCAGCGTCATGATCAGCGAGTCGATCAGCCCGGCGCGGTCGCGCTCGGGGTTGCGGCGCCGGACGAGCAGCAGCAGGCCAGCCATCTGCACGGGATAGACAGCCAAGTAGACAGCGTCGCCGACCGACGGGAACGGAATGTTCGCGTGGAACAGGATTCGGTAGCTGTACGTGTACACGTCGGCAAGCCAGTACAAGAAGAAACCGAGTGCGAACAGCCACCATGGGAGGCGTGACTCGGGGCGGTTGCGTCTGATGCCGACGATCACCGCGACGACCCCCGAGAGACCGAGGAGGTTGATCACCGGTCCGCTGCCCTTGAACGGCGGGACGAGGAAGTAGAGGAGGGTGCCGACCGTTCCGCCGATGAGGTACAGCAGCCAGAGTGGACGTTGGCGCAGCCGTACGCGCGCGATGGGCCCCCGGAGGCGCACGTCAGGCCGCCTGCGCTTGCGCCTCGTCCGGGGCGCCTTCCATCCGCAGCTCGCCGAGCGAGGCGAGTTCCTCGATCGCCGCGCACAGCGAATCGACCTCGGCGTCGGTGTTGGCCGCGGTCAACTGGATCCGGAAACCGACTTCGGCCTTCGGGACGAGCGGGAAAGCTGCGAGCGTCACGTAGACGCCTCGGTCAAACAACATCCGCCCAACCGAATCGATCCGACGATGGTCTCGCAGCGGGATCTCGACGATTGGGAACCCGCAGCGGTTCGGCGTGTGCACTCCGAGCGCGGCCAGGCAGTCCAGCACGCGCTTGGTGTGTTCGTACAGGACGCGTCGGAGATCATCACCGCGTTTCTCGTTGACATCGAAGCCGGCGAGCACCGTCGCGAGCGACGCGACCGGCGAGGGACCCGAGTAGAGATACGGCGACGCGGCGACCTTGAGAAACCCCTTGAGGGCGGTCGGGCAGGCGATGAACGCCAGCAGCGACGAATACGCCTTGGAGAACCCAGCGACGAGCACGAGGTTGTCGTAGCTCTCGTCGAAGTGGCGGACGATGCTGTTGCCGCGCACGCCATAGGGGCAGAGCTCATCCGGGCTGCGCTCGCCGATCACTCCGAAGCCGTGGGCGTCGTCGACGTACAGGAGCGCGCCGTGCTCGCGCGTGACCCGCGCGAACTCCCGGAGGTCCGGGGCATTGCCGGTCATGCTGTTGACGCCGTCCAGGCAGACGAGGCGGACGGGGTCGCGCTCGGCTCGGAGCAGCTCCTCGAGGTGGCCGGCGTCCTCGAACCGGAACCGCTTGATCGCGGCACCCCGGGCGCGCGCGATCTGGCAGCCGTCGTAGATCGTCTTGTGCGCCCGCGCGTCGATGAAGATCGTCCCCGAGGCCGCCAGCAGCGGGATCACCGACATGTGGATGTGGGTGATCGTCGGCAGCACGAGGGCGTCCTCGCTGCCCAGGAGCCGCGCCAAGCGCTCCTCGATCTGCTCGTACAGCACGGGGCTGCCAAGGAGCCGCGACCAGCTCGGGTGCGTTCCCCACGCCTCGAGATACTCGGGAATCGCGGCGATGATCTCGCGGTCGAGGTCGAACCCGAGGTAGTTGCACGACGCGAAGTCCGCCAGCCACCGGTCGCCTACCCGGATCATCCGCCCATCGACCTCGTCGATCACCGCATCCATCATCGGGTGCCATGCGGTCAGCTCTGACAGGTCTCGGCACATCTCGAGCCAATGGTCCTGACCCGCGGTTGCGGATCCCGTATCAGCGACCCCGGTCGGCCGGCCCGTCGAGCGTGCGTCCATAGGACTTTGCTCGCCCATTGCTGGGCAATATCGGGCTTACGGGCGTTTTTCTTGAGCCCCACCAGGAATTTCAGACCGTCGGGCGGTGGCCGCAGCACGGCGCCACCTATCCTGTCCGCATGTCGGCGCGTGTCGTCGTCGTCGGGGGCGGCATCACCGGCTGCTCCGTCGCCTACCACCTCGCACTCGCGGGCTGGCGCGACGTGGTCGTACTCGAGAAGGGCGAGCTGACGAGCGGCTCGACGCACCACGCCGCCGGCCTCGTGACGATGTTCAACCCGTCGTCGACGATGATGCAGTTCCGGCGCTACAGCGTCTCGCTGTACAACGATCTCGGCGTGTTCAACACGGTCGGAAGCGTGCGGATCGCGTCGAGCGCCGACTCGTTGCGCGATCTTGAGCGCGCCGTCAGTCGCGCCCGCGGCGTCGGCTTGGATGCCGCACTCCTCGGTCCCGACGAGGTGCTCGAGCGGATGCCCTTCGCCTCACGCGACTCGCTGTTCGGCGGCGTGTGGATGGCCGAGGACGGACACGTCGACCCCCACATCACGACCCACGCGGTCGCCGATGCGGCTCGGGCGCTGGGCGCCGAGTTCCGGCTCAGGACGCGCGTCACGGGAATCGAGCTGGGACGCCACCACGAGGTCCGCGCCGTTCGGACATCGGAGGGCGAGGTCAAGACCGAGCACGTCGTCAACGCGGCGGGGGTGTGGGCGCCGCAGGTTGCGGAGATGGTCGGCGCCCGGCTGCCGTCGGTCCCGGTCGACCACCAGCACGTACTGATGCAGGCGGTTCCCGGCGCCGAGGTGCCGCGTGGCAGTCCCTGCTTCCGTGACACCGACAACCTCGTCTACGGCAAGGACGAGGCCGGCGGAATGCTGATCGGCGGATACGAGCAGAACCCGACGGCCCGCTGGGGCGACGGCGTGCCGTGGGATCACGGCGCCAGCCCGGTCGAATCGGACATGGACCGGTTCGCCCCGCTCCTCGAGGGCGCGATCAGACGCTTCCCGTTCCTCGATCGCTCCGGCGTCATCAGGCTGCTGTGTCACCCGGACGCGATGACGCCCGACGGCAATCCGCTGCTCGGCCCGCTGCCCGGGATCCCCGGCTTCTGGGTCGCGGCCGGCCTGTCGCTGAACGGCTTCGGCGGCGCGGGCGGGATCGGCCGCGCCCTCGCCGAGTGGATGACCGAGGGGGAGCCGTCGGTTGATGTGGGTCCTTTTCGAGCGTGGCGCTTCGGCCGGACGTATCTCGATCCATGGTTCGCGACTGCGTGCGCCCGCGAGGCCTATCGCTACTACTACCGGCTTCGCTATCCGTTCGACAGCGACGAGTGGGGACGGGGGCTGCGATCGAGCCCGCTCCAGGTCCGGCTGCAGGAGCTCGGCGCCGTGTTCGGGACCAAGAACGGGTGGGAACGGGCAGACCATTTCGAACCCGGCAACAGCTGGCGTCGGAGCGGTGCCGACCAGCGCCGGTTCGGCTGGACCAAGCCGCCGTGGTTTGATCGGGTCGGAGCCGAGCACGAGGCGTTCCGCGAGCGTGTCGGGATCATCGACATGACCTCGTTCGGCAAGCTCGAGGTCGGCGGTCCGGGCGCGCTGGCGCTGCTCGAGCGCGTGTGCGACAGCCGCATCGACCGCCCCGTCGGTACCGTGATCTACACGCAGTTCCTGAATCGCCACGGCGGGATCGTCGCCGACGTGACCGTGACCCGGCTCGGGGACGAACGGTTCCGGGTGATCACTGGTGCGGCGACGGTCGACGGCGATCGTGGCTGGCTTGAGCTGTGTCGGCGACCGGACGACGGCGCCGTCGGGATCCGCGACTGTAGCGACGAGCTAGCCGTGATCGGGATCTGGGGTCCAGCGTCCAGGACGGTGCTCGGCGCGTGCACCTCCGATGAGGTGTCCGACGATGCGCTCCCGTTTCGCCGCGCCCGGATGATCGACATCGGCGGGGCGAAGGTCCTCGCTCAGCGGATCACGTACGTCGGCGAGCTCGGCTACGAGCTGTACGTTTCGCCGCCGTGGGCCGTGCAGGTGTGGGACCGGTTGATGGACGCCGGTGCCGAGCACGGGATCACTCCCGGCGGCTACCGGGCGCTCGAGTCGCTGCGGCTCGAGAAGGGCTACCGCTACTTCGGCACCGATCTCACGTCGTCGGACACCCCGTACGAGAGCGGGCTCGGGTTCTGCGTGGCGCTCGATAAGGACGTCTTCAATGGGTCTGCTGCGCTGCGTGAACCCGGCGCGACGGAGCCGGCACAGCGCCTGCGGACGCTGACCGTCGGCCCGGACGAGGACTATGTGGCGGTCTACGGCGGCGAGGCGGTCCGCCACGAAGGGATCGTCGTCGGCAGGATCCGCAGCTGTGGATACGGGTACACCGTGCGCCGCAACGTGGCGCTGGCGACGGTGCCGGCGGAGTTCGAGCAAGGAACCGAGCTGACCGTCGACGTGTTCGGCGACGACGTGGCAGCGCGGATCGAACGTGATGTCCTCTACGACCCGGATGGAGAGCGGACCGGTGGCTGAGATTCGGGCGATCGTCCTCGACTTCAACGGCACGCTGGCGCAGGACGATCACATCGTCGCCCCGCTCTACGTCAAGATGTTCGCGTCGGTCGGACTGGCGCTCACCGTCGAGGACTACCACCGCGAGTTCGCGGCTATGCCCGACCAGCAGGCCGCCGAGGTGGCGCTGCGGCGGGCCGGGCTTCCCATCGATGAGGCGAGCCGGAACGCGCTCGTGCGCGCCAGGCTCGAGGGATACATGGCGGCCGTCGCCGATGAGCCTCCGATCACCGAGCACGCGCTCGAGTTCATCCGCGCCGCCGTGGCTGCGGGGATCGATCTGGCGATCACGTCCGGCGCGTTTCGCAGCGAAATCGAGCACGTAATCGCAGCGGCGGGTCTACGGGACTACTTCAAGGCGCTGGTATCGATCGACGATGTCACGATCGGTAAGCCCGATCCGGAGGGGTTCGTCCACGCGCTGGCCGTGCTCAACGAGGATGCGCGGCGGCCGATCGCGCCTGACCAGGCCGTCGCCGTCGAGGACGCGACCGAGGGCGCGCGGGCCGCGCAGGCCGCCGGTATGCGCGTGGCGGCAATTCGCGGGATGGGATACGACCAGGGCAGCGGCTACGCGGACCTGGTGATCGAACGACTGGATCGGGTGGCGCTTGCGCAGATGCTGGCGCTCGGATCGGGGGACCGGAGGAGCTGAGCGCTATGGACCGCGAACTCCAGCTCGTATGCGATCAGGTGCCGGAGCTGTCTTGCACCGATCGCCGGACGGCGGTGATCTCCGGAGGGATGACCAACCGCAACTACCGGGTCACCACCGGCGCCGGCGACTACGTGGTGCGGATCAGCGTCCGCGAGACGGGAGAGCTCGGGATCGACCGCGACAACGAGCACCACAACTCCGTGCTCGCCGCGCAAGCCGGCGCGGGAGCGCCGGTGGTGGCGCGGGTGTTCGAACCCGAGGCGCTGGTCGTGGGTTTCCTCGACGGGGTGACGTTGACACCGTCGGACTTCGAGGATCCCCGCCGCGTCTCCCAGCTCGCGGCCGCGCTCAGGCGGCTCCACGCCGCGCCGCCGTTCGCTCGCGACTTCGACATGGTCCACGTCCAGGACCGCTATCACCGGATCGTCGTCGAGAACGGATATCCGCTCCCGGCGGAATACGCGCGGTACGCCGAGCGCGCCCGCAGGATGGGAGATGTATTAACACGCACGCGTGCGCGTACCGTCCCGTGCCACAACGACCTGATGCCCGGCAACTTCATTGAGTCCGCTGGTCCGGGCAGCCGCATCTGGATCGTCGACTACGAGTACTCGGGCAACAACGACCCGTGCTACGACCTCGGCGACGCGATCAACGAGCTCGAGCTCGATCCGGTGGGGGCCGAGCAGCTCGTCACCGAGTACCACGGCGGCCCGCGGCCCACGGAGCTGGCGCGTTCCCGGCTGTCGTCGCTGATGTCGAAGTACGGGTGGAGCCTGTGGGGATCGATCCGGATCGGCACCACCGGCGACCCCGAGATCATCGAGTGGGCCGAGGCGCTGTGGGCGCGGGCGGTCGCCGAGTTCGAGTCGCCGGAGTTCGAAGAGCTGCTGGAGCAGGCGTCGAGCTAGCGCTCGTCGGAAGGATCGCGAGATCGCCTTGCTTCGACTGCCGTTGAGCCTCAGGTTTCCTGACGCAGGAACCACTCGATCGAGGGGGCGACCAGGTGGGTCAGCCCGAGCGTGAGCGCGCCCCCGAGGAGCCCGTTGCCGGCGAGGTTGTGGGCCGCTCGCGTCAGGCCGGCCTGGAGCGCCCGGTCGATTGTCTGCTGGCTCCACTGGATCCGCTTTGTCCCCGCTGAGGGGACGAACGACAGAACCAGCTCCTCGCGGGTGGTGCGAAGCTCGCAGGCGGCCCCGTCCAGCGTGGCGCGGGCGAACCGCTCGACGGCCCCGCCCAGACCGCCTCCCGATGGTCCCGCCGACGCGGTGCACGGGTTGGCGAGCTGCGGCTGGCCGAAGGACTTGGCGCCGAGCGAGAGCTCGATCGCGATCAGCGCCACGGCCGCGACGGCGAGCGCGGCCAGCACGATCTTTCCTCGGTTCGTCGTCATTCGTTTGTGCTTTTGAGGGCGAGGGCGATGGGGATGAGCGCGAGCGCGGCGAGCAGCGCGCACAGCGAGAGCGCCCGGCGGAAGCTCCGCGTCAGGGCGTCCTTCAGCGCGCCTCCGAGCGAGTCGCGGGTTTGGCGAAGAACGGCGTCGTGGGCGGCGCCACGCTTGTTGAACGGCTCGGCGAGATCCGGCACCTTGCCTCTGGGCGTGTGCTCGAGCGCTGCACGGAGGTCGAGCACGATCGGAACCTCCTGGCGGATCGGGATCTGGGCGTCCAGCAGCACCTTCGCCCCGCCGAGCAGCGCGTTCCGGCTGCCCGTCTGCAGGTCGTGGGAGAGCACCGGAGCGACCAGCACGAGCGCGAGCACGAGACCCACGTGGCGCGCGCCGATCGTCACGGTCCCGTCGTGGACGAGTCCCTCGTCGGGAGTGACCGCGCTGTGGGTGAGCACCGGGACGGCGAGTCCCATCCCCGTGCCGCACAAAGCGAGCGCGACGACAACGATGGTTGTGCTCGACGCCGGAAGTAGGGCGAGCGCGATCAGCCCGGCGGCGAGCAGCAGGGCTCCGGCGCCGGCAGCCGTCCACGCCGAGAGCTCGGTGGCGAGCCGACGGGCGGCGAGCGCCGCGACCGGCAGCGCGCTCACCACCGCGGCGCCGGCGATCGGCGACAGATTCCACACCGAGACCAGGAGCAGGACGGCGAGGAACAGAGCGCCGACGAGCGCGCCGAACAGCAGCCCCAGTCCGACGTTGGCCGCAGCGCGCTTATGTGCGCCTGGCTCGGCGGACGGGTGGGCGTGAGACTCGAACGCGGCGATCAGCGCGATGAGGGCGACCGGCGCCTGGAACACGAAGATCGCCCGCCAGTCGAACAGCTGCGTGAGGATTCCGCCGAGCGCCGGCCCCAGCGCCGCCCCGAACGTTCCCGCCGCGATCCAGGTGGTCACGCCGCGAGCTCGCGAGCCGGTCAGCGTCGACAGGAGTGCCAGCGAGCCGGCGAGCAGCATCGCGGCGCCGGCGCCCTGAACGCAGCGGAACACGATCAGCGCCGGGAGGCTCCATGAGACGGCGGCGCCGACGGATGCGGCACAGAACACGACCAGGCCCAGGCGGCTCACGTTCCCGACGTCTCGGATCCGCCTGACCACCGGGACCAGCACGAAGGCGCATACGGCGAGGACGAGGTTGTAGGAGGTGATCACCCACGAGACCCCTACGATCGAGGTGTCGAACCGCGAATAGAGATCGGGCAGCGCCAGCACCACGATCGATGAATCGGCGAACGCCACCGCGACCGCCGCGGCCACCGCCAGCGTCAGCAGCCGCCTGGGCGGATCCCCAAGCACATATCAATTATCCGGCGTCGCGGCTTGGGCGGGATCGTCCGCTCCCCTCGGGCAGCGCTTGGGCGGGATGCGAGAATGGAGCGGGAGAACACGACCGGACGTCGCCAACGAGCACCGCGTCATCACTGGGGCGCCTCACGATCCAATGGCCGCGCGCAAGGTAATAACTGCGCTGTTCTGTGATCTCGTCGGCTCGACCGCGCTTGGCGAGGAGCTCGATCCCGAGGCGCTGCACGGCGTGCTCGGCCGCTGTTTCGAGGCGATCACGGCGACGATCGAGCGCCACGGCGGCACCGTGCAGAAGTACGCCGGCGACGCCGTGCTCGCGGTCTTCGGGATCCCGCGCGTGCATGAGGACGACGCGCTGCGCGCCGTGCGAGCCGCCGACGAGATCGGCCGGCTGCTGCCGCGGGTCGCGGACGAGCTCGGTCTGGCCCTCGAGTTCCGCACTGGGATCAACACCGGGCTGGTCCACACCGATGAGGGCAGGACCCTGGCGATGGGTGACGCCGTCAACGTGGCGGCGCGCCTGGAGCAGGCAGCCCGCCCCGGGGAGATCCTGCTCGGTGCGGAGACGCTCGGGCTGGTCCGCAACGCAGTCGATGTCGAGGCGCTCGCGCCGCTCACGGTGAAGGGCAAGGCCGAGCCGGTGGAGGCGTTCCGACTGCTCCGGCTCGATCCCGTCGCTCCCGGAGTGTCCCGGGCGGACTTCTCACTTGTGGGACGCGAGTATGAGCTCCGTCTTCTCCGCGGCGTCTGGGATCGGACGGTCGAGGAATCCCGGTGTCAGCTGTTCACGTTGCTGGGAACGGCCGGGGTCGGAAAGTCGCGGCTCGTCGACGAGTTGCTCGCGCGGGTTGGCGAGGCGGCGACGATCCTCCGTGGCCGCTGTCTCCACTACGGCGAGGGCATCACGTTCTGGCCGATCGCCGAGGCCCTGACGCCACTCGGCGAGAGCAGCCAGTCGATCCGCGACCGCCTGTCGAGCGGTGGCGCCGCGACGCCGGGGGAGCTGTTCTGGGAGGTCCGTCGGTTCCTGGAGGCGCTCGCCGAGCGGCGGCCCGTCATCTTGCACGTCGACGACCTGCATTGGGCCGAGCCAATGTTGATCGACCTGCTCAACCACATCGTCGATCTCTCGCAGAGCGCCCCGGTTCTGGTGCTGTGCGCGGCCCGCCCGGAGCTGCTTGAGGACTACGCCGGGTGGGGCGGCGGCAAGCTCAACGCGACCACGGTGATGCTCGAGCCGCTCGGGAACACCGAATGCGAGCAGTTGCTCGAGCAGCTCGGCGACGAGCTGGGCCGGCAGGCGCGCGAGCGGGTCATGGAGACCAGCGAAGGCAACCCGCTGTTCCTGCGCGAGTTGGCGGTGCTGGCGCGCGAGGGTGCCGAGGTCGACATTCCGCCCACGATCCAGGCGCTGCTCGCGGAGCGCCTCGAGCGGCTGCCGTCGGAGGAACGGCTGCTGCTGGAGCGGGGCGCGATCGAAGGGCAGGTCTTTCACCGTTCTGCCGTCGCGGCGCTGGCGCAGAGCGACTCACCGCTCGACGTCGAGCTGCCACTCGCCGACCTCGTGCGCAAGGACCTGATCCGGCCCCATTCGGCCAATGTCGAGGGCGACGAGGCGTTCCGCTTCCGCCACCTGCTGATCCGCGACGCCGCGTACGAGCGGCTGCCGAAGGCGACGCGCGCCGATCTCCACGAGCGTTACGCCCATTGGCTGGAGGACACGGCGGTCGACTTCCTCGAGGTCGACGAGATCGCCGGCTGGCACCTCGAGCAGGCCGTGCGCCACGAGCGCGAACTGCGCCACGAGGTCGACCCGCGGCTGATGCGCGACGCCGCCCAGCACCTCTACGCCGCGGGTCGCCGTGCCGGCGATCGAAGCGACCTGGTGGCGGCCCGGAACTTCCTTGACCGTGCGCTGGTGCTGGCCCCCGGAGGCGATCAGCTCCGCGGCCGGATCGCCGTGGCGCTGGCCGAGCAGCTGATCGAGGCCGGTGATCTGGCCCGTGCCGACGAGCTGCTTGTGGCCGCCGAGCACGAACACGCCGAGTCCGCCCCGGTGTCTTTGACACGGCTCGAATGGTTGGTGTACTCACAGCCAGGCGAGGCAAACCAGACGATCGAGTCGATCCTGCCCCGGATGCTGGAGGAGCTCGGTCGATCGGAGGACGATCGCGAGCTGGCCAAGGCGCACATGCTGGCGTTTTGGGTCCAGTGGACGGCCAATCGGGCAACGCTCGCGGCCGAGCAGGTGCGGCTCGCGGCGCGGCATGCCCGCAGGGCCGGCGACATCGGACTGTGGTCGCGGGCGCTCGGGTGGTACGTGGGGACGTTGATCTGGGGACCGCAGAACGCCCGGGCGATCGCCGGCGAGCTCGACGCGATCGAGCAGGAGGAGCCCGGTCCGTACCTCTTGGCGTTCGTCGAGCTCGGGCGGGGCGAGGTCGCGCGACTCGACGGGCGGTTCGACGAGGCGCGGGCTTTGACCGGGCGCGCGTTGGACGGGTTCCGAGGGCTCGGGACGACCACGATGGCCGCGACCTGCGAGCAGTCGCTGGCGTGGATCGAGCTGTCCGCCGGCGTCGCCGAGGCGGCGCTGGCGTCACTGCTTCGTGCCGATGCGATCCTCGCCGAGTCGGGAGAGCGGTCGCTGCGGTCGACGACGCAGGCGATGGTGGCGCGTTCGTACGAGCTGTTGGGGCGTGCGGACGCTGCATTGGCCGCGATCGAACTCGCCGAGGAGTTGAGCGCTCCCCAGGAGGCGATCAACTACGCGATCACCCACGACGTCCGGGCGCGGCTGGCATTGGGGGCGGGAGACGACGACGCCGCTATGGCGTGGGCGAAGAGCGCCGTCGACTACGCGCTCAAGACCGACTTCGTTGATTTGCAGGGCGGTGCTCGGTTGGGACTGGCGGTGGTTCTTGACGCCTGTGACCGGCTGGACGACGCGAGAACGGAGGCTCGCGCGGCGTTGGAGCTGTTTGAAGCGAAGGGCGACCGCCCTGGGGCTCAGAGGGCGGAAGCGCGACTCGACCGGATTTCTTGATTAGAAGACGTGGTAGCTGCAGAACAGGTGGACGATGTTCGTCTCGTCGGGCTGCAGCGGCGGGCACGAGGGCAGGACCAGGTGGATTTCGTGGTGTGTGTTCTCGTGCACGACCACCGTCACTCCCTCGGGGATCTCTATCCCGGCATCGCGTAGGACGCGGTCGGGATCGTCGATCAGTTCCCGGCGAAACTCCGTGTCGTCCGCAGCCCTGGCGGCCAGTTGCTGCAGGATCTCGTAGCCCTTGACCTGTTCGGGGTCAGTCACGCGCGCCTCCTAGACATAGTGTTTGCAACCTCGGAGCGCGAGAACCAGCCTTCGAGCTCCGCATCGGATGGGATCTGGTCCGCTGACCAGGCACAGCAGATCTGGGTGGTTCGGTAGCAGCCGGTCGCGATCGCAGTTCGGTCCATTGCGGGCAGACCGGTGAAAAATGCGATTGCCTCGTTGACGTGCGCGGTGTCGAGCTCGTCGACGTGCGCGCGCACGCCGGAGGCGGCGTCGACCCCAGGCGGGAGCACGGCATCCAGGCTGGGTAGCCAGCCTTTGAGATTCAGCACCCGGCGCTCGAGGGCGTAGGCGTAGCCCAAGAACTCGACAGGCGTTTCGCCGTGGACGCAGCTGCGGGCGTACTCGAGGCCGGCCGTGACGGTCGGTGCCGGAGGTGCTGCGCGGACGAGCGGTTCCGCGTCGTAGCCGAGCGCGGTCAGGTCGTCGATGGCGAACTGGTCGTGGCCGCGTTCCTCTTCGAGCTTTTGGGTCGCGAACTCTGCGAGTTCGGGGCGGTTGGCGTGTAGAAAACGCTCGATCAGGTCTGGGAGGAGCGCCACGCTGTAATGAGCGCAGTGCCACTGGCTGACGAGGTTCCACGCCCAGCGCAGCGGCGTCATCGGCGGCTCGTCGATGCGCGGAGCGTCGCGTTCGGCGGCGGTGATGGCGCCGTCGAGGAGGTGGCGGGTGGTCTCCTCGCTCGCGGGGTGATCGTCGGGCATCGGCGCGACGAACCCGAGCGTCCCGAACGTGGCGAGTGCCGGCTGCTGGAGCCACGCCCCTCGATCCGAGGCCAGTAACACCCCCTCCGCCCCCAGGTGCGCCCACTGCACCGACATGCGGCAACCCTATGCGTCCGCCCAGACCCGGTCAAGGTTCGCGGACCCGTTCAGTGCGCACGTCGGTAGTGTGATCCGGCCGGATGCTCGATCGAGCCCCGAGGAGATCCCGATGGCGTCTCAGCTGAAGTCAGCTCCGTCCGATGCCGCGCTGCTGGAGGCCGCGCGCGCCGCGTCGCTCACCGCATGCGAGCTCGCGAGCGACACCGAGCGCCTGCACCGGCTTCCGGACGACCTGCTGTCCGGCCTTCGGCGGTCCGGCCTGCTGCGCGCGGGCGCCCCACGTGAAATCGGTGGCTTCGAGCTCCCGCCCGGTCTGGCGCTGCAATGCGCCGAGGAGGTGGCGCGCGGAGACACGTCCGCGGGATGGTGCGTCTCGATCGCGATTACCAGCAGCCTGATGGCCGGCTACCTTCCGTCGGCGAGCCGGGAGGAGTTGCTCGGCGAAGATCAACTTGCCGCCGGCGTCGCCGCTCCGCGGGGTCGGGCGCGACGGGTGGATGGCGGCTTCGCAGTCTCCGGCCGGTGGGCGTTTTGCAGCGGCATCACTCACTCCGATGTCCTCTTCGCCGGCTGCCTGGTCGACCCCGATCCCGCGTCAAGCTCAGCCGAGCCCGCTTACGGCGTGGCCGCGCTGCGCAAGGAGGACCTGCGGGTCCTCGAGACGTGGAACACGCTCGGGCTCCGTGGGACCGGCAGCCACGATGCCATCGCCGAGGACGTGTTCGTGCCGGATCCGTGCCTGTTCTCGCTGCTCGACCCTCCGGCCGTTGACAGGCCCTTGTACCGGTTCCCGGCGTTCGGCTACTTCGCCGCGTCGGTAGCCGCGCCGGCGCTCGGCAACGCCCGCGCGGCAATCGACGACCTTGTCGCCCTGGCCGCCGACAAGGTCGGCCAGGGCTCGACCCGCACGCTCGCCCAACGCCCCCTCACGCAGGCCGCGGTCGCGACCGCCGAGGCGCAGTTGCGCTCGGCCCGCGCGCTCTACTACCAGGCCATCGACGCGGCCTGGGGCGAAGCCCAGCGCGAGGCGCCAGTTGCAGTCTCCGTGCGCAACGACCTGCGGATCGCCGCCACCTACGCGATGCGCGCATCGGCCGACGTCGTCCGGTCGATGTACGACCTGGCCGGGGGCACGGCCATCTACGACGGCAGTCCCCTCCAGCGTCGCTTCCGCGATGCCTTCACGGCGACCGCCCACTTTCAGGTCAACGAGGCCTCCCGCGAGCTGCAGGGGCGGATCTTGCTGGGCCAGCCGGCTGACGTCGCCATGCTGTGAGCGAGCCGCTGGGTGTTCCGGCTCGCGTCCAATCGGCCGCCTTTGCCGAGCACGTTATGGCACCCATCGCTCACCGGCTGGAGTCACGACCAGCTCGTGCGTGAGCGCGCGTGATCGCTGCTCCACGAGGAAGGACACTGCCTGTGCGATCTGGCTCATGTCCCCAAGCGCCTCGCGCGGCGTGTCGCGGGTGAAGTCCACCGTCTTGGGCGACTCGATCGTCGCGTCGACCGCCAGCAGCGCGACGTGGATGCCGTCCTGCCTGAGCTCCTGAGCCGCCGCCTGTACGAGCGCCCGGGTGGCGAACGCTCCGGCGGCCCACAGGCCCTTGCCCGGGATCGCGCGACGGGAGGACCCGCCCGTGATCTGGATCAGCGCGCCTCCGTCGCCTTCCCGTAGGGCCTTGGCGCCCACCGAGAGGAACACGAACGCCTGTTGTGCCACCGCCACGGCCCAGCCCTGGAAAGCCTCCAGGTCGGCCGCGGCGAGGTCGCCGCCGCCAAATGGACCCGGCGCCGTCGGCCGCGCCGCGGTGACCGCGTTCACGACAGCGTCAAGCGAGCCAAACTCCTCTCTCGCCAGCGTCAGCGCCCCGCTCAGTGAGGTCATTTCCGCCGCATCCGCACCGATCGCCAGGGCGCCCCTCTCTCGCACGCGCTCGAGCGTGTCCTCGCTTTGCGCCACCCCCGCGACGTTCCAGCCCAGCTCGCGAAAGTGATCAACGATCGCTCCGCCCAGGTTCCGCGCGCCCAGGATCACCACAGTCTTTGCCATTTCTCGCTCCTTCTCGGCCGTACTAACCGACCAAAATCGGGGTGCACCGGATCTGATCTGAGTTATGGATAATGCCGTCCGCAGCGTCCGAAGCAGGTGGACCCAACGAATTGGAGGTACGGGATGCCGCGTCGTATCAACCTTCGCCGCGATAGGGGCACTCGCGGCTCTACTGGTCACGGCCAGCTCGGCGGCCGCCGCTCCCCGGAGGGCGGCGCGCGCCGCGGCGGCCACGCAGGCGATCGACTGGGGGCAGTGCTCGGAGTCTGATCTCCAGGCGGCCGGCGCCCAGTGCGGCTACGTGTCGGTGCCGCTGAGCTACAGCGACCCGGCCGGGCCGCAAATCAAGATCGCGGTCTCACGCATCGAGCACACCTCGAGCGCGAAGCACTACCAGGGCGTCATCATTACCAACCCGGGCGGTCCCGGCGGATCGGGCCTCGACCTCAACACGTTCCTCATCCCGGTTCTGCAGCAGGAGGGCTTCAACGGCGCGGCCGACGACTACGACTGGATCGGCTTCGATCCCCGCGGCGTCGGCTCGAGCATCCCGACGATCAGCTGCGACCCGAACTACCTCGGTCCTGATCGCCCGAACTACGTGCCGTGGACGCCGTCGCTGCTCGACACCTGGGAGACGCGCTCGGAGGGCTACGCCTCCGCCTGAGCCAGCCAGAACGCCGAGCAGACCCAGCTGCTGTCGAACATGACCACGGCGGACAACGCCAGGGACATCAACTCGATCCGCAAGGCGCTGGGCGTCAGCCAGATCACCTACTACGGCTTCTCGTGGGGGACCGATCTAGGCCAGACGTACGCCACCCTGTTCCCGAAGACGCTGCGGCGGCTGATCCTTGACAGCAACGTCAACATGACGCGGCCCGGGTTCGACGACTTCAACCTCGACCAGGACCCGCCGTTCAACACCAACGAGGACAAGTGGTTCGCCTGGCTGGCGAAGTACAACGACGTCTACCACCTCGGGGCCACCCAGAGCGCTGTCGAAACGCTCTTCTACAACACCGAGGAGTCGCTGGAGAACAACCCGGCCGGCGGCGTCGTCGGCCCCGATGAGTGGGTGGACACCTTCGAGGATGCCGCCTACTACGAGGAGACCTGGGTCGAATGGGGCCAGGTGTTCTCCGACTACATCAACGACCACAACACCCAGGAGCTCGTCGACCTCTACGACGCCGTTGACGGCCCCGGCAACGACAACGAGTTCGCGGTCTACCTGTCCGTCCTGTGCACGGACTCGGCTTGGCCGACGAACTGGAACCGGTGGACGTCCACCTCGTGGGCGACGTTCGAGATTGCCCCGTACGCGACATGGGGCAACACGTGGTTCAACGGTCCCTGCCAGTCGTGGCCGGTCCGAGGCGGACCCCAGTTCAAGGTTCACGGAGGGGGCCGCGTCAGTAGCGCGCTGCTCATCGACGAAACCGACGATGCGGCGACGCCGTTCGAAGGCAGCCTGGTCGCGCGCCGGCTGTTTCCGCACTCGGTGCTTCTGGCTGAGCCGGGTGGCACCAGCCACGCCGACTCGCTCAACGGCGACCTGTGCGTCGACGGGACGATCGCGCGCTACTTGCAGTCGGGCAGCCTGCCGACCCGCAAGCCGTACGCCGCGTGGGACAAGACCTGCAAACCGATAGCGGTCCCGGTCCCGCCGTCCTCGTCTAGCGCGGCTAACGCCGCACGGTCGGCCGCGGCCAACGTGCTCGCTCGTCAGGGGAAACGGGTCACGGCGGCCCAGTTGCCCGCGGTTCGCATCTCGTAGTTCCAGGCGGTCATTGCTCCGGTCCCGGGCGTTTGTCCGGGACCGGAGCCAGCCGCCCGTACCATGTCTCGCCGTGCGCCTGTCCGCTACGCGACTCTCTGCTGTCCTTCTGGTAGCGGGGCTTATGGTGTCAATCGCGGCAGCGAGCGCGCACGCGGCGAATCCAATCGTCGCTGAGAACAGCAAGCCCGGAGACAGCAGTTGGCGAGCGGTATTCGCCGCGGACAACGATGCGTTCGGTCCGGCAATTCAGGGCTTCGCGGGCGCCAACAGCGTGCGACCCGGCGCAACGATCGACTTCCACGTGGACGCGAGTCTTCCCGGACGCTACCGCGTGGTCATCGTCCGTCTGGGGTGGTACGGAGGCGCGGGCGGCCGGCGCGTGACCTGCTTGACCGGATCGACGCTCGATCCGACATGCACCGCCGACGAACCGGGCGTTCTCCAGCCCGCCGCTGCTCCCCCGAACCGCGTCACCGGCGAGGTGGCCGTGAATTGGAGCGTCACCGACCGGCTGCACGTACCGCCCACCTGGACAACCGGCTACTACGTCGCCCTGTTCGAGGGAACCGGCGATGACCTCGTGGGTGAGACCGCGTTCGCGCCGTTCATCGTCCAGGCCCCGGTCGGCGACCGGTCACCGATACTCGTGGTCGTTCCGAGTAACACATGGCAGGCGTACAACGACTGGGGCGGCAGGTCGGTTTACACCCAACCGCGAGCTGTGAAGGTGTCGTTCAACCGCCCGAACCTGTACGAGTTCCTGTTCCGCTGGGAATACCCGCTCATCAAGTTCCTCGAACGCAACGGGTACGACATCAGTTACGCGACCGACGACGACGTCGAACGCGATCCGAGCATCATGTTGGCCCACCGGCTCGACGTCGCCGCGGGCCACGGCGAGTACTGGACGCGCAGAGAGCGAAACGCCTGGCAGGCGGCAAGAGCCCACGGCGTCAACCTCGCCTTCATGGGCGCCAACACGGGCTATTGGCAGGTCCGCTACGAGGATCACGATCGCACCATGGTCTCCTACAAGTATTCGCGCGACCCGGATCCCAATCCCGCCGTGAAGACCGTCCAATTCCGCGAGCTGAAACCACCGCGACCAGAGTGCGAGCTCCTGGGCGAGCAGTACAACACAGATAACTCCTCGTCGGAGGACGGCCGGTACTTCAATTACACGATCACATCGGCCGGGGCCAACGATGCGTGGCTTGCCGGCACCGGCCTGCGGGCCGGAGATCTGATCAAGGGCATCGTCGGGTTCGAGTTTGACTCCTTACGGCCTTCGTGTCACGTGCCTCCCGTGACCGTGCTGTTCCACTTCAACCGGCGCCCGTTCACGGCGGACGCCGTGCGATACCGCGCCTGCTCGGGTGCCGAGGTGTTCGACGCCGGATCCCTGTTTTTCTCCTGGGGTCTGGATTCGTTCCGGGATCCCGAATATTCGCCGCCGGAGTGGCCGCCGCCGCCGACGCCGGTCAGCCCGGCGCTCCAGCGTTTCATGAAGAACGCCATCGCCGACATGTTGGTCGCGCACCCGCGCTTCAACACCACCGCTGCCGTCCGGGTGAGCCGTCATGGGTCGATCGTTCGCGTCAACGCCGGGGTACGGTCAGGGACCACGCGCGTCCGGGGCTATGCGATCAGCAGCGGGGCGGACGGGCACCTGCGCTTCATGCGGCTATTGCGCGTCCGCACCCGGGGTGCCTGGGCCTGGCATGTGTCGCTCCCTCGGGCGGCAGCCGCCCTGATGCTCGATGTCAGCGTCCGCACCGGGGATGTGAGCGATTCCCGCCAGTACATCCTTGGCCCCAACGGCCACGGAGGGGTCGTCGGTCCCGCCGATCAGCTCGAGGGTGCGAGCTGCTACGGGCCAACGGCCCACGTGCTCACCGCCGTGTTCGGCGGAGAACGCCACCGTCCGCTTCGAATCGCGGTCGATATGCCGCGGCCGTTCACGATCGGCGTGATGCACGGTGGCGCGCGCACCGTCTCGGTGCGCATCGGCGGTCGCGGACGCGGCCCTAGCGTCGTCACGATCCCCGCCAACGCCATCCCCCCCGGCCGATCGACAATTGTGGTCGCCGACCGGGTGGATACGTTCCGGCTGGGAGCCGTTGGCGCGAAGACTTAGGGTTTCGCTGGCTCAGGCGGACGCTACTCGGCCGACGCCGGGGTACCTGTCCCGAGAAGCTGACAGAACCGTCCCCAGTCGACGTTGCCGCCGGACAGGATCACGCCGATGTATGCGGTACCCCGGCTTTCGAGCTTCCCCGCCAGCAGCGCGGCAAGGCCTGCCGCGCCACCGGGTTCGAGCACGAGCTTTAGCCGCTCGAAGGCGAACCGCATCGCCTCGACGAGCTCGGCGTCGGAAACCGTGATGATTCCCTCGAGCAACTCCCGGTTGATCGCGAACGTCAGCTCACCTGGGGTCGTCACCTGCAGCGCGTCGGCGATCGTGTGCGGCACATCGATGGCGATCCGGCGGCCCGCTTCGAGCGATCGCTGGTAATCGTCGCCGGCTTCGGGTTCCACGCCGATCACGCGCGCGTCGGGGCATAGCGCCTTGACCGCAGTGGCGCAGCCGGCGATCAGTCCACCACCGCTCACGGGCGCGAGCAGCATGTCCAACCCACCCGAGTCTTCAACCAGCTCCAGCGCGGCTGTGCCCTGCCCGGCGATCACGAGCGGGTCGTCGAACGGAGGCACCAGCGCCAACCCGCGCTCCTCCGCGATTTCCCGGCCGATCTGCTCCCGATCCTGGCTGTAGCGGTCGTACGTCACGACCCCGGCGCCGTAGCCCCGGGTCGCGGCGAGCTTCAATTCCGGCGCGTCAGCGGGCATCACGATCGTCGCCGGCGCCTCGAGCAGCGAGGCGGCGAGCGCGACGGCCTGCGCGTGATTGCCCGAGGAGAAAGTCAGGACGCCCCGAGCGCGCTGCTCGGGCGGGATCGACGCGATCTTGTTGTACGCGCCACGAAACTTGAACGACCCCGTGCGCTGCAGCAGCTCCGCCTTGAGCACGGCGCGGACGCCCGCGCGCTCGTCCAGCGTGCGCGAGGTGATCCTCGGAGTGCGATGCGCCACGCCGCGAAGGCATTGAGCGGCAGCGCGCACGTCCTCCGCGGTTGGTGCCCTCACCCGCCCGAGTCTATGCGCTTGGTGTGAGCTCGTCGATCAGCTCTCGAGCCTGCTCAATGCCTGCCAGGTCGCCCTTCGCGACAGACAACTCGAGCGCCGCGTGGGCCTCGGTGGCAGCGTCGTCTCTGCGCTCGAGCGCCAACATGACACGCGCAAGGTCGAGCGTGGCCTCGGCGCGGACGATCGGCGCGTCGGTCAGGAGGGCATGCGCGACGGCGCTTCGCGCCCATCGATCCGCCGCTTCGCCGTTCTCATCCGACAGGGCGAGTCGGGCACGGACCCGATGGGTGATCGCGAACGTGAGCGCGTCCTCGGGCGCACTTAGGCGTTCGGCAAGCTCGATCGCCGCACGCGCAGCGGCCCTGTTGTCCAGCAGCTCCTGAGTCTGTGCCACGAGCGCCTGCGTCGTGGACCGGAGCGAATGCTGGCCGAGCTCCGCAAGGATGGCGTCGCTGCGAAGCAGCCAGACGAGCGCTGCTGCCGGATCTCCCGCGGACAGCTCCGTTACGCCGAGTTCATGGTCACAGGCTGCCTCCAACTCGTGCATGCCGAGCGCCCGAAAGCCTTCAATCGCCCGTTCCATGAACGTTCGGGCATCGGTCAAGCGGCCCTCGAGTCGAGCGAGCTGCCCGCGTCCGAGGTCGACGCGCGCTGCAAGGCTGGCGCCTGGCTGGTCGCGCTCGATCGTCTCGAGCTCCTGGGCGATCTCCCCGGCGTCCGCTCGCCCGTAGATGATCGAGCCGATGTAGAAGGCGAGCGCACGGGATCGGAGGCCCTCATCGCTTGCCAACCGGGCGTGTTCGGCCGCCAGGCGCGCCTGCTCGCCAGCCAACGTCCATTGGCTTGCGAGCCAGTGCGGCATGCTCGCCACCAGGTGCGCACGAGCCATGCCACTGTGGTCGTCGGTTTCCGCAAGCTCCCGGAGAATGCCGGGAAGCTTTGCCTCAATGGTCTGCGTCGCTTCTTGCGGCCGGACGCGGATCATCCATTCGAATCTGGTGAGCACGGCGAGCGGCCCCGCCTCGGCATCGAGTTCGGCGGCGGACAGGAGCTCGTCAGCGCGTGCGACCTCGCCCGCCTCGACCAACCTCTCCGCCAAATCCACACCGATCAGCGTGCCGAGCGGCTCGTCAGCGGGCGCGAGCACGAAGGCGCGCTCGAGCAGGTTTCTCGCGGCGGCGACGTCGCCACGGTCGCGGGCGCGCCTGCCGGCGGCGTGCAGGTGAGCGGCGGCGCGCCGAGCCAGCACTGATCGTGCCCGCTGGCCGAGCCGCGTCCCGTACCGCACGGCCTGCTCGAGATGCCAGCCGGCGATCTCGTCGAGTTCGGCAACCTGGCGGACGCCGCTTTCCAGCCAGCCCGCGAATCGCTCATGGAGCTTCGCGCGCGTTTCCTCGTGAAGTCCGTCGTAGGTCGCGTCGCGGAGCAACAGGTGGCGAAAGCGAAATGCATCATCTGTGTCCAGCGTCGCCGGGTGAGGTCGGATCAGGTCCTTACGAACGAGGGTTGCAAGCAACAAGTCGAGCTTGTCCGCCGCCGGCTCGCCCAGCAGCGACTGGACAGCCCCGCGGTGAAAGACCTCTCCCTCGACCGCGGCACACTCCAGAACCTCTCTCTCCTCGCTCGTGAGCCGCTCCAAGCGCGCCGCCAGCAATGCCTGGATTGTCGCGGGCACGGTCACCGTACCCGTTTCGCGCGCGAGCGCGACGATTTCCTCGAGAAACAGCGGGTTGCCGTCGCTCGCGGTCAGCATCCGTGATCGCACCTCGGGATCCAGGTCATCCGCGAGCTGATCCAGCAGCGTCTCCGATTCGTTGGCACCGAGCGGCTCCAGCAGCACCATCGTGGCGTTCATCTTGCCGCCGCCCCACCCGGGACGGATGTCGAGGAGCTCCAAACGGGCGGCACACAACACCAGGATTGGTGCGACGTGCGAGAGATCGACAACGTGGTCTAACAAATCGAGCAACATCGGCTCTGCCCAGTGCAAGTCGTCGACGTGCAGGATCACCGGGCGCTCTGCAGCGAGCGCCTCGAGCAACCGCCTGACCTTCAGGAACAGCTCCTCCGGCGCCGCCACGCTGCCGCCCCCCAGAAGTCCAACGACCGACGCGGCGGAGTCACCGAGCGGCAGCAACGCCTCGGTTAGCGGCCAGAACGTGATCCCCTCGCCGTACGGGAGGCAACGGCCGCGCAGCACGCTGCCCGTGCCCCCGACGTCGTTTAGGAGCTCAGTGATCAGACGCGTCTTCCCGACACCGGCCTCGCCAAGGACCGTGAACAGGTGACAGCCGCGCTGCGCCATCGCTCGATGCCATGCGTTGCGCAGCAGACCGAGCTCACGGTCCCGGCCGACGAATGGGATGTCAAACCTGCGAGCCAACCCGGGCGCGACTCGATCCAGGCGCGCAAGTCGAAAGACTGGGATCTCATCCGACCGATCTGTCGGCGTGAGCGGCGGGGCGGGCTCTACGTCGACCGCGTCGCGCACGAGGCGCAGCGTCTCGGAGCCCAGCAGAATTTCGCCGCTGCTCGCCGCGTCCCCGAGATCGCCTGCGACCGTTACCGCATCGCCGGTAACCCCCTCTTCCCCCGTTCCAGCCAGAACCAGGCCCGTGTTGACCCCGGTACGGGCATGCACCGCCACACCTGCGTCGTCGGCGGCGGCCGCCAGCCGCTCGTGGATCTCCGCCGCCGCCCTAACCGCCCGCAGCGCGTCGTCCTCATGCGCGTCTGGGATTCCGAACACTGCGGACACCTCGTCGTGTGCGAGCGTTCCAACCGTGCCTCCATGCCGGGTTATCACCAAACGGACCTCAGCAGAGCAGTCATCGATGACCTCGTCCGCCGACTCGCGGTCGAGATCATCGCCGCCCGTCGCAGCAGCCGTCAGGCGGCAACACAGTGCCGTCACCACCTTGCGCCTGCCGCCCGACTTCCAGGGGTCCGGCTCGGCGTCTAATCCGCCGTCGAGGCGCCGGACGCCGGCGTCGTGCGAGCCCTGGAGCGCCGCGGCGGCATCACGTGCGAACTCCCCGGCCGATCGGTACCGGTCATCGGGATCCTTCGCCATCGCGCGCTCGACCACGTCGCCGAGAATCGGATAGCGCTCAGCGAGGCGTCCCTCCAGGGCAGGTGGTGGCTCGTGAACATGAGCAAACAGGGTCGCCATCATCGAGTCATCCCGTTCGTACGGGACCGCACCTGTGAGCATTTCGAAGAAGACACACCCGAGGGCATATACATCTGTCCGCGCATCCTTATGCCCGCCCGTGATTTGCTCCGGCGACATGTAGTGGACCGTGCCGACAACGACTCCGGTCTGCGTGAGCGCAGTCGTGCTGGAGTCGCTTTCAAACCTCTTCGCCAGTCCGAAGTCCGTCAAGTACGCGCGCTCCGCACTGTCCCTGGCCTCGACCAAGATATTGGCTGGCTTGACGTCACGGTGCACGAGCCCTCGGGCGTGCGCGGCGTCGAGCGCCGAGGCCACCTGACTCAACAGATCACCGGCGCGAGTGGCTTCCAGCGGACCTGACCGTCGCATCACGCGCTTCAGGTCCGTCCCGGCGATGAGGTCCATCGCCAGGAACAGCACCCCTTCGTATTCGTCGGCGTCGTGAATGGCCACGACGTTGGGGTGGCGAAGGGATGCAGCTATCCGCATTTCGCGCGTGAACCGCTGCCTGAACTCCCCGTCGTCAACAAGCTCCGGAGCGAGGACCTTGAGCGCGTAGACGCGATTGGTCGTGGAGTCCGTCGCGCGGTAGATCAGCCCCATCCCGCCGCGGCTGATCAGCTCTTCGATCCGATAGCCAGCTACAAGCGAGCCTCTCTGGAGCTGACCACGTGGTGCTTCCATCCGCGTCCCTCATCGCCGAGTTCAACCGACGACGAACCACGCGCCAGGTTAGCTTGGCGCGCACGGCTGTCAAGCGCAGGAGCGGCTAATAGACGTGAACGTGCTGGCCAGAGATGGTCAAGTGCCTCGGTCGAGGACCGGGGATGTGCGTGGGCTTCCCGTTCGCGAACACCCGCAGGTCAATCTGGTAGGAACCTGAACTCAGACGCTTGCCGTCCACCTTCAGGTTCCAGTGAATAGACGGGTCGCCGGAGAACGTCCCCAGTAAAACGGTACCCACTTCCCTACGCCTGGGTTGCTTGAACACCACCAGCCCAATCAGCCGACGTTTCTTCAGTACAGGCCTGACTGTCAAACCTTGACTGACTTTCCCCCGCGCGGCGAGCGTGAAGGATGACGGTGCGGGCTGGTGGTGCGCCCAGCTGGCTGAAGCGCCAAGCAAGCTGACCAGGACGGCGATGGTTGCAACTAGGCTGATTCTCATGTCACTCCTTCATACGGCTCGTTTGCTGTTTCGGTTCGCTCCGCGAATAGCACTGCCGGGAGCTGCGCCCGGTCGCTGATGTCCAATTTGGAATAGGCGTGTCCGAGATGGGCCGACACCGTTCTCATCGTGATGAACAGCGCCTGGGCGATTTGCCGGTTCGTGAGACCCTCCGCTGCCATTTGCGCGACGCGAACCTCGCTGGCCGTGAGCGCCGCGACGCCGCTGATGCGTTCCCGTCGTGGCTTGGCGCCTGCGGCGACTAGCTCCTCGCGCGCGCGTCTGGCGAGCGCGATTGCACCGCACCGCGTCGCCAGGTCAAGCGCGCGACGCAGCGGTGCGCGAGCGTCGCGTCGTCGCCCGGCACGACGCAGCGACGCTCCCTGATCCGTCAGTGAGCGTGCCAGCTCGAGGTCGACCCCGGAGCCCTCGAGCACGGCTACAGCCTCGGCGAGCCGCTCCAGTCCGCGGCTGCCGCCTGCGATCAGCCCAGCGGCCCGCAGCGAGATACCGAGGGCATGCGGCGCCCCGAATGCGCGCGCGAGCCCGACGTCCTCGGCGACCAGTTCCTCAGCGCGGTCCTCCGCGCCCAGGCGCGCGGCGAGAAGCGCGGCATCAGAGCGCCAGGGAAGGTTGACCGCTGAGTTTCGAGCATTCGTCGCTTCGACCAGGTGCTCGCACTTGAGCAGGATCTCGAGTCCATCTCGAAGGCCTCCCTGGGTTGCTTTGAGCCGTCCCAGGGCGTACAGATAGCTGACAAAGGAAGGCTGCGCTCGCCACTGGTCTCTGTCGCCTGGCAGAACCAGCACCGCCTCGGCCTCCGTCGTTTCGTCACGGTCGATCAGGCAAAGCGCGATGAAGGCAATCGTTTCGGGCACACCATGCTCGTACCCATCGCTGTGGGTGCTGCGAGCGCTTTCCAGGTCGGCGAGCGCCTCTAAGAGCCCTCCGCGGAAGTAGTGCGCGATGCCGCGCATGCGGGAGAGCCGCCCGAACGCGACCCGCGAGCCCTGGCGCTGACTCCACTCGATCCCACGCCCGAGCTCCGCAATCGCTGCATCGAGCTCGCCCGCATAGAGCAGCGCGTAACACGCGCCGCCGTACGGTCCCATGATGTCTTTCGCGCTGTCCTCGAGCAGTGCGCCGTCTGCCAAGGCTCGCCGCGCGAGCGTCGCAACCTGGTCGTGCGGTCGTGCGCCCGATCGGACGGCCTCATATGCCAGCTGGACCAGCAGCAAGCGCTCTGTCCGCGTGCGTGCGGGCGCGTCGCCGTCGACCAGGGCCGGCAGTCGCTCCCTTGTGGCTGCGGGGGATCCGGGATCGTTGTGTGCGAGCGCTATCGACCAACCGCTCAGCTCCAGCGACAGATCGTCTTCTCCGTGGGGCAGCTCGGCGAGCCCTTGTCGCAACGCCTCGCGGGCGCCCGAGTAATCACCCGTCGAGAACAGCGCTCGTCCAAGGGTGAGCAGGATCCTGGCTTGCCGTCGGGGGTCGCTTTGCAGTTCGAGCGCCCCGCGTATGTTCTCCGTCGCGCCGGGGAGGCCCGCCTGCAGCTGCGCCGCGCCAAGCTCGAGCAGGAGCTCGGCCCGCACTTCGCGTGGCTGGGTTTCGGCGAGCGCTCGCTCGAGATAGTCGACAGAGGACACGGGCGCGCCGCTCGCGTTCGCCTCGCGCGCGGCCTTGCGTAATACCTCGACCACCCACCTGTCGTCGGCAGGGTCGCATGCCAACAGGTGCGCGGCGACCGCCGGCAACGGCGCGCCGCGCTCAGCGGAGAGCCGTGCCGCCCGAGCATGCGCCTCGGCTCGGCTGGCCGGACGCAGCCCGTCGTAGACTGCCGCCTGCACAACGGGATGGGCAAATGTGTATCCACGCCCGGCGGCCAATATATGCGCGCCAACCAGGGCATCGGCAGCCTCGGCTGCGGCCGACGGTTCGAGTTCGCCGACCGACGCCGCATCCCTCAGCGAGGCGTCGGCACCCAGTACGGCGACAGCCCCCGCCAGCCGTTGCCCGGCCTCCCCCAATGCTCTCAGGCGCGCCAGTACCCAGCGTGCTATCCCCTCCGGCGCGAACCCCGTGACGCGGGAGGAATCGCTTGCGCTGCCACTCGCGCCCTCCGCAACCAGCCCGGCGAGCAGCTCGCCGAGCAGAAACGGATTGCCCCCGCTGGCCCGATAACACGCATTGACGAATTTCTGATCTGCATTGTGCAGCCTGTTCTCTTCGATGAACCGCCGCACGTGATCCTCGTTCAGGGGCTCCGGGCGCATCCACAGCACCCCCGGCAACGTGCCGAGCTGGGCCAGTAACTCGTCGTCGCCGTGCTCTGGGAGCGACCGCATCCCGATCAGCAACGCCACCGGCAGATCCTCAGTTCGTCGCCCGAGATAGATCACAAATCGCAACGACATCGCGTCACACCAGTGCGCGTCATCGACGGCCAACAGCAACGGTCCCCGTTCGGCGAGATTCGCGGTCAACCAGAACAGCCCGTGCATCGCCGCCGACGCATCACCCGGACCTTCAGCAAGTCTGGTCGTCGGGCCGCGTAGCCCGAGCGGGCCCGTCGCCAGCCGTGCCGCGCCCTCAAACAGATCCTCTGAAGCGGCACGTGAGCCCAGCACCGGACCGAACAATTGCCTGACGACCCCAAACGCGTAGTCGTACTCCAACTGTGCCCCGTGACCACGTAACACTCGCACGCCTGAGCGCTCCGACCGCTTCGCCGCCTCGTCCAGCAGCGCGGTCTTACCGATCCCGGCAGGACCCTCCAGGACGGTCACCGCCCCACGCCCTGTCTCTGCCCGACCGATCAGCTCGTCGATTCCCTCCAATTCGTGCCCTCGTCCGAGAAGCACCGCACACCTCTACCGGGCAGCGATATTCATGGCTTGCACATAAGCCACCTGAGCATTCAGGAAGCGTCCCGGAGTCCGCGCCAAGGCGCTCGGAAACCTGAGCGCGATTGGGCGATGCCCAACCTCGAGCCAGGTTGGTTCTCCGCGTCGAGCGACGCACATCCGTACGGCGACCGGCTCGGCGTCAAAGGAGCGGACGGTCA